>Ga0307479_10006541_pt1 | contig 10706 bp, 8 predicted proteins | sample atmos_gasesECM4C_FD_203743 | JGI IMG/M metagenome (GOLD analysis project Ga0307479, IMG submission 203743) | Hardwood forest soil microbial communities from Morgan-Monroe State Forest, Indiana, United States - atmos_gasesECM4C_515 | ecosystem: Environmental > Terrestrial > Soil > Temperate...
CGGCCACTCCTCGGAGCTGGTCGTGGTGGCGCCGGGCGGGCTGCGCAAGGGCAACCGCTACGTGGTGCGGGTCAGCCGGGACGGCGAGAGCCTGGCCCGGCAGACCGGCCTGGTGGACGGCAACGGCCGCCCCGTCCGCGGGCTGCCCCGCCAGGTGGTGGCGGGAACCACCTGTGACTGCGAGGCGGCCTGGCGGGGCGCGTTCCTGGCCCACGGCTGCCTGACCGAGCCGGGCCGGTCGATGTCGCTGGAGGTCACCTGCCCCGGCCCGGAGACCGCGCTGGCCATGGTGGGCGCGGCCCGGCGGCTCAAGATCCACGCCAAGGCGCGCGACGTGCGCGGGGTGGACCGGGTGGTGGTCCGCGACGGGGATGCCATCAGCGCCCTGCTGACCCGGCTCGGCGCCCACGACAGCGTGCTGGCCTGGGAGGAGCGGCGGATGCGCCGCGAGGTCCGGGCCACGGCCAACCGGCTGGCCAACTTCGACGACGCCAACCTGCGCCGCAGCGCCAGGGCCGCGGTGGCGGCCGGGGCCCGGGTCGAGCGGGCCCTGGAGATCCTGGGCAACGACGCGCCCGAGCACCTGATCGTGGCCGGCGAGCTGCGCATCAAGCACCGCCAGGCCAGCCTGGAGGAGCTGGGCCAGCTGGCCGAGCCCGCGCTGACCAAGGACGCCATCGCGGGCCGGATCCGCCGGCTGCTGGCCCTGGCCGACCGCCGGGCGTCCGAGCTGGGGGTGCCCAACACCGAGGCGACCCTGACCCCCGACATGCTGGTGCCCTGATTCCGGTAATCTCAAGTCGCCAGCCAGCGCCCATTCACCATCTGAAGGAGACGTGCAGTGACTGTCCGCGTGGGCATCAACGGGTTCGGCCGGATCGGGCGGAACTTCTGGCGTGCGGTGCACGCCGGCGCAGGCGCCGCCACCGACATCGAGATCGTGGCGGCCAACGACCTCGGCGATATCGCGACGATGGCCCACCTGCTGAAGTACGACACCCTGCTCGGCACGCTGCCCGAGGAGGTCTCGGTGGACGGCGACGTGATCCGCGCCGGGGCTAAGGAGATCAAGATCCTGGCCGTCCGGGAGCCCGCCGAGCTGCCCTGGGGCGATCTGGGCGTGGACGTGGTGGTGGAGTCCACCGGCCGGTTCACCAAGGCCGCCGACGCGGGCAAGCACCTGGCCGCCGGCGCCCGCAAGGTGATCATCTCCGCGCCGGCCTCCGGCGAGGACATCACCATCGTCATGGGCGTGAACGACGACTCCTACGACGCGGCCAGCCACCACATCATCTCCAACGCGTCCTGCACCACCAACTGCGTCGCGCCGCTGGCCAAGGTGCTCCAGGACAGCTTCGGCATCAAGCGCGGCCTGATGACCACGGTGCACGCCTACACCAACGACCAGGTGATCCTGGACTTCCCGCACAAGGACCTGCGCCGGGCCAGGGCCGCGGCGCAGAACATCATCCCCACCACCACCGGGGCGGCCAAGGCCACCGCGCTGGTCCTGCCCGAGCTCAAGGGCAAGCTGGACGGCCTGGCCATGCGGGTGCCGGTGATGGACGGGTCGGTCACCGACCTGGTCGTCACCCTGGACCGCGAGGTGACCAGGGACGAGGTCAACTCGGCCTACCGGGCCGCCGCCGACGGACCCCTCAAGGGCTACCTGCACTACACCGCCGACCCGATCGTGTCCTCCGACATCGTGGGCACGCCCTACTCCTGCACCTTCGACTCGCTGCTCACCATGGCCTCGGGCGACCAGGTCAAGGTCATCGGCTGGTACGACAACGAGTGGGGCTACTCCAACCGGATCGCCGACCTGACCGCCCTGGTCGGCGCGTCGCTCCCGGCGCGCTGATGCTCAGCGTCGACGACCTGGAGGTCAGCGGCGCGACCGTGCTGCTGCGGGCCGACCTGAACGTGCCGCTGGACGGAACCAGCATCACCGACGACGGGCGGATCCGGGCCAGCCTGCCCACGATCCGGAAGCTGACCAGCCGGGGCGCCCGGGTGCTGATCGCGGCTCACCTGGGCCGCCCCAAGGGCGCCGGCTACGCCGAGCGGGCCGCGGGCGGCCCGTCCCTGGCTCCGGTGGCGGCCCGGCTGGCCGAGCTGCTCGGCCAGCCCGTCCCGCTGGCCGGCGACGTGGCCGGCCCGTCCGCCGCCGAGACGGCCGCCAAGCTGGCCGACGGCGACGTGGCGCTGCTGGAGAACGTGCGCTTCGAGCCCGCCGAGACCAGCAAGGACGACGCCGAGCGGGCCGGCCTGGCCCGCCGCCTGGCCGCCCTGGCCACGCTGTACGTGGGCGACGGGTTCGGGGCCCTGCACCGCAAGCATGCCAGCGTGTACGACGTGCCCGCCCTGCTCCCGGCCGCGGCCGGCGACCTGGTGCTGGACGAGGTGGCGGTGCTGCAGCGGCTGACCCGCGACCCCGAGCGGCCCTACGTGGTGGTGCTGGGCGGGGCCAAGCCGTCGGACAAGCTGGGCGTGATCGCCAGCCTGCTGGGCCAGGCCGACCGCATCCTGATCGGCGGCGGCATGTCCTACACCTTCCTCACCGCCCAGGGCCACGAGATGGGCAAGTCGCTGCTCGAGGCGGACAAGGTGGACGAGGTCCGCCAGGTGCTGGCCGACGCCGCCGCGCGCGGGGTGGAGATCGTGCTGCCGGTCGACCTGGTCGGCGCGACCGATTTCGCCCCCGACGCGCAGTCCGACATCTACGACGTGACGGCGTTCCCGGCCGACCGCGAGAGCCTGGACATGGGCCCGGCCACCCGCGAGCTGTTCGCGGCCAGGCTGGCCGACGCGGCCACGGTGTTCTGGAACGGCCCGGTGGGCGTGTTCGAGTTCCCCGCGTTCGCGGCCGGCACCCTGGCCGTGGCCCAGGCCATCGCCAGGGTCAGGGGGCTGACCGTGGTCGGCGGCGGCGACTCCGCCGCGGCCGTGCGCCAGCTGGGCTTGCCCGACGACGCCTTCAGCCGCATCTCCACCGGCGGCGGGGCCAGCCTGGAGTACCTCGAGGGCGCCACCCTGCCCGGCCTGCAGGCCCTGGACGACGCACCAGCCAGGACCGCGCTAGCCGAGGAAAAGCCATGAGCAAACGCCGCAAGCCGCTGGTGGCCGGCAACTGGAAGATGCACAACAACCACTTCGAGGCGCTGGCCCTGACCCAGAAGCTGGCGTTCACCCTGAACGCCAAGGACTTCGCCGCCGCCGACGTGGCCGTGCTGCCGCCGTTCACCGCCCTGCGCAGCGTGCAGACCCTGATCGAGGGCGACAAGCTGCAGATCATGTACGGGGCCCAGGACGTCTCCGCGCACGACGACGGCGCCTACACCGGCGAGGTGTCGGGCCGGATGCTGGCCAAGCTGGGCTGCCAGTTCGTGCTGGCCGGCCACTCCGAGCGCCGCCAGTACCACCACGAGGACGACGCCCTGGTCAACGCCAAGGTCAAGCAGATACTGAAGTCCGAGATGACTCCCGTGCTGTGCATCGGCGAGCCGCTGGCGGTGCGCCAGTCCGGGGACCACGTGGCCTATACCCTGGGCCAGCTCGACGGCGGCCTGGACGGTCTCAGCGCCGCCCGGGTGGCCGGGATCGTTGTCGCCTATGAGCCGGTATGGGCGATCGGCACCGGCGAGGTGGCCACCCCGGACGACGCCCAGGAGGTCTGCGAGGCTATCCGAGCCCGCATTTCGGCCGTTCACGGGGACGAAGTGGCCACTGGTATGCGTATCCTGTATGGCGGGTCCGTGAAGCCCGACAACATGCCCGCGATCATGGCCCAGCCAGACATCGACGGGGCGCTGGTCGGCGGGGCCAGCCTGGATGCCAGCGATTTCGTGCGGATCTGCCGGTATCGTGAGTTGGCCCGCATTTAGCTGACTGGCGGAGCCTGACCGACGTGCGGCCCAGGCGGACCCGGCACACCAGACGAGAGACGAGAAGCAGCAGTGACTATCGCGATCTCTATTGTCCTGATCATTACGAGCCTGCTCATGGTGGTGCTGGTGCTGCTGCACAAGGGCAAGGGTGGCGGCCTGTCCGACCTGTTCGGCGGCGGGGTCTCGTCGACCCTGGGTTCCTCGTCGGTGGTGGAGCGGAACCTGGACCGCATCACGATCTTCTGCGGAGTTCTCTGGTTTGTCTGCATCGTCGCGCTCGGGCTGCTGACGAATCACTGAGCGAACCATCTGGCCAGCGTCTCGCTGGCGTTAGTACGCCTGAAGTTGAAGCAAGGGGTGAGCAGTGAGCAGTGGCAACGCCATCCGTGGCAGCCGGGTGGGAGCAGGGCCGATGGGCGAGGCCGAGCGCGGCGAGGCCGCGCCCCGCGTCCGGATCTCGTTCTGGTGCAGCAGCGGGCACGAGACGGTACCCAGCTTCGCCAGCGACGCGGTGGTCCCTGACATGTGGGACTGCCCGCGCTGCGGCCTGCCGGCCGGCCAGGATGAGGCCAACCCGCCCGCCCCGCCGCACACCGAGCCGTACAAGACTCACCTGGCCTACGTCAAGGAGCGCCGCAACGACACCGACGGCGCCGCGATCCTGGCCGAGGCCCTGGAGCGCCTCCGCAAGGGTGCCTGAGCCCGGGGCCCGGTCCGGGGCCTAGTGCGCGAAGCTGCTGCGCTGCCCGCCGGGCAGCAGCGGCGCGGGCGGCGCCTGCGCCGCCGCCAGTTCCGCGGTCTGCGTGCGCAGGTCGGTGATCAGCAGGTCGGCCAGGTCGGCGCTGAACCCGTTGCGCACCACGATCCGCAGCACCGCGGTGTCCTGCATGTTGGCCGGGAACGTGTACGCCGGGACCAGCCAGCCGCGCTGGCGCAGCCGCTCGGACAGGTCAAACACCGTGTAGCCGGCGGCGTGCGGATCACGCAGCCGGAAGGCCAGCACCGGCAGGTCGCGGCCGTCCGACAGCAGCTCGAACGGCCCCAGCCCGGCGATCTGGCCGGCCAGGTACCTGGCCACGTCCTGGCACGCCTGCTGCACCCGGCGGTAGCCGTCGAAGCCCAGCCGCAGGAAGTTGTAGTACTGGGCCACCACGTTGCTGCCCGAGCGGGAGAAGTTCAGCGCGAACGTGGGCATCTGCCCGCCCAGGTAGTTCACCTTGAACACCAGGTCCTCCGGCAGCGCCGCGGCGTCCCTCCAGATGATCCAGCCCACGCCCGGGTAGACCAGGCCGTACTTGTGCCCCGAGGCGTTGATGGAGGCCACCCGGCGGAGCCGGAAGTCCCAGGTCAGGTCGGGCTGCAGGAACGGGGCCACGAACCCGCCCGAGGCCGCGTCCACGTGGATCGGCACGTCCGTCCCTGACCGCGCCTGCAGGTCGTCAAGCGCGTCGCTGATCTCGGCCACCGGCTCGTAGCTGCCGTCCATGGTCGAGCCCAGGATGGCCACCACGCCGATGGTGTTCTCGTCGCAGCGGGCCGCCGCCTGGTCCGCGGTCAGGTGCAGCCGGCCGGGCTCCATCGGCACCTGCCGCGGCTCCACCTGCCAGTAGCGGCAGAACTTGTCCCAGCAGACCTGCACGTTCGCGCCCATGACCAGGTTCGGCCTGGCGGCCGGTGCGCCTGCCGCGGCCCGCCGGGCCCGCCAGCGCCACAGCAGCGCCATCCCGCCCAGCATGCACGCCTCGCTGGACCCGGTGGTCGAGCAGCCCGTCGGGCCTGGCCCGGCGGCATGCCACAGGTGGGCCAGCATGCTCACGCAGCGCCGCTCCAGCTCAGCCGTCTGCGGGTACTCGTCCTTGTCGATCATGTTCTTGGCCAGGCAGTCGGCCATCAGCCGCTCGGCCTGCGGCTCCATCCACGTGGTCACGAACGTGGCCAGGTTGAGCCGGGCGTTCCCGTCCAGGATCAGCTCGTCCCGCACCACCTGCGCCGCGGTGTCGGGCAGCATGCCCCGCTCCGGCAGCCGGTCGCGGGTCACCACGTGGTCGGGCACCTGCACGTACACCGGGTTGATGTCCAGGTCGCGCGGCTCTTCGTCGGACTTCTTGCGGTGCAGGGCCACCCTCAGGCTCCTTCCGTCGTGCGCACGTAGCGGCAGAACAGGCTGCCCTCGTCGGCCAGCACGTGGGCCAGCGTAAGCGGTACGCCGCCGGGCAGCGCCGGCCCGGCCAGAATCCGGCCCGCCATCCCGCCCGCCAGCAGCGGCCCGATGGTCAGGCACAGGTCGTCCAGAAGCCCGGCCGCCGCGATGTGGCCCAGCAGCCGCGGGCCGCCCTCGGTCAGGATCCGGGTGTGGCCCAGGCCGGCCAGCGCGTCGATGGCCCGGCCGGCCTCCACCCGGTCCTCGCCCGCCTCGATCACCGTGGCCAGCCGGGCCAGTTCCGCCCGCCGGCCGGCCGGCGCCGAGGCCGTGGTGAGCACGACCGTGCGGGCCCAGTCCGGCGCCCCGGCCAGCAGCGGGCCGGCCGGGTCCAGGTCCAGGCTCGAGCTGACCACCGCGATCGGCGGCGTCGGCGGCCGGCCCGCGCGCAGCGCCGGCACCATGGCCGCCAGCCGGGCCGGCTTGTACTTCTCGGCCCGGGCCGTGCCGCTGCCGACCAGCACCACGTCGGCCAGGCTGCGCAGCACCTGGAACAGCCGGCGGTCGGCCGCGCTGCCCAGGCCGCCCGAGCGCTCCTCCAGCGTCGCCGCCCCGTCCGCGCTGGCCACCATGTTGGCCCGGACCCAGGGCACGCCGCCGGACGGGTAGGCGTAGCGGGCGGCCAGGAACTCGTCGTCGGCGGCGGCCGGGTCCGGTTCCGGATAGATCTGGCGCACGCAGGCCAGTGAATCAGATCGGGAACGAGCCGGCGGGGCTGGCCCCGGCGGGTGCGGCGGGCCGCGGGTCAGAGCCCGGTCAGCCGCCGGCCGACTCGGCCTTGAGCACCAGGATGGTGCGAGCGGGCACATTCGCGGTCGCCCCCGGGCCCAGCGACGGGCCGTCGCGGCGACCGGAGGTGTCCACCACCGGCGCCCAGCCCGCCGCGTAGGCCGGGCCCGGCAGCCGGAAGGTGACCGGCTCGGCCCTGGCGTTGAACAGCAGCAGGAAGCTGTCGTCACGGACCTGCTCGCCGCGCGGCCCCGGCTCGCTGATGGCCTCGCCGTTGAGGTACACCCCGACCGACATGCGCCCGTTGTCCCGCCAGTCGCGCCCGGCCATCTCCGCCCCCGAGGGGGCCAGCCAGATGATGTCGCGCAGCCCGGCGGTGTCGCCGGCCGCGGGCTCGCCGCTGAAGAACCGGCGCCGCCGGAAGACCGGGTGCTCGCGTCGCAGCTGGGCCAGGGACCGGGTGAACTCCAGCAGGTCGGCGTGCTTGCTGGCGTCCGCCCAGTCGACCCAGGAGATGTCGTTGTCCTGGCAGTAGGCGTTGTTGTTGCCCCGCTGGGTGCGGCCCAGCTCGTCGCCGGCCAGCAGCATGGGCACGCCCTGCGAGCAGAACAGCGTGACCAGGAAGTTGCGTACCTGCCGGGCCCGCACCTCGGTGATGGCCGGGTCGTCGGCCGGGCCCTCGGCCCCGTAGCTGGCCGACCGGTTGTCGTCGCTGCCGTCCTGGTTGCCCTCGCGGTTGGCCTCGTTGTGCTTGTGGCTGTAGCTGACCAGGTCGGTCAGGGTGAAGCCGTCGTGGCAGGTGACGAAGTTGACCGAGGCCACCGGGCGGCGGGCGCTGGTCTCGTACAGGTCGCTGGACCCGGTCAGCCGGGAGGCGAACTCGGGCAGGGTGGCGGGCTGGCCGCGCCAGAAGTCGCGCACCGTGTCCCGGTACTTGCCGTTCCACTCGCTCCACAGCGGCGGGAACTTGCCCACCTGATAGCCGCCCTCGCCCACGTCCCACGGCTCGGCGATGAGCTTGACCTGGGACACCACCGGGTCCTGCTGGACCAGCTCGAAGAACGTGGCCAGCCGGTCCACCTCGAGCAGCTCGCGGGCCAGCGCCGAGGCCAGGTCGAACCGGAAGCCGTCCACGTGCATCTCGATGACCCAGTAGCGCAGCGAGTCCATGATCAGCTGGAGAGCGTGCGGGTGCCGGACATTCAGGCTGTTGCCGCAGCCGGTGTAGTCCAGGTAGCGGCTCGGGTCGTCGGCGGCCAGCTGGTAGTAGGCCGCATTGTCGATGCCCCGGAAGGACAGCGTGGGACCCAGCGCGCCGCCCTCGGCGGTGTGGTTGTAGACGACATCGAGAATCACCTCGATGCCCGCGTTGTGCAGGGCCCGGACCATGGCCTTGAACTCGGCCACCTGGCCGTGCGGCTCGGCCGAGGAGGAGTAGCCGTTGTGCGGGGCGAAGAAGCCGATGGTGTTGTAGCCCCAGTAGTTGCTCAGGCCCCGCTCGCTCAGCCGCTGCTCGGACACGAACTGGTGCACCGGCATCAGCTCCACCGCGGTCACCCCGAGCCGGGTCAGGTGCTCGATGACCGCCGCGGAGGCCAGCCCGGAGTAGCTGCCCCGCAGGTTCTCCGGCACGTCCGGGTTGAGCAGGGTCAGGCCGCGCACGTGCGCCTCGTAGATCAGCGTCTCGTGGTACGGGGTGCGCGGGGCCCGGTCGTCGGCCCAGTCGAAGTACGGGTTGATGACCACGCTGCGCGGCATGAACGGCGCGCTGTCGATGGTGTTCAGGGCGCCGGGGTCGCCGGAGCGGTAGGAGAACAGCGCCTCGTTCCAGCGCGGGCTGCCGTCCACGGCCTTGCCATAGGGGTCCAGCAGCAGCTTGGCCGGATCGCACCGCTGGCCGCGCCGGGGGTCGTAGGGCCCGTGCACCCGGTAGCCGTAGCGCTGGCCGGGCCCGATGCCGGGCAGGTAGCAGTGCCAGACGAAGCCGTCGACCTCGGTCAGCTCGATCCGCTGCTCGGTCGGCTCCTGGCCGGGATCGCCGCTGCCGCTGCTCGCGGCGGCGCTGCTCCTGCTGGCGCCGTGCCCGTTGCCCTCGCCGCCGCCGAACAGGCATAGCTCGACCCGCTCCGCGACCTCAGAAAACAGGGCAAAGTTCGTGCCCGATCCGTCCCAGGTGGCGCCGAGCGGGTAAGGAGTTCCCGGCCAGACTTGCATCAGGCGACTTTACCTGGACGTGGGGACTGAAGATCGCCGCAGCACGCCGGCCAGCGCCACGCCCTCGGGCAGGGTGCCGAACGGGCTGCCCGGCCCGGCCAGGCCGCCGGCCGCCTCGGGATCCAGCCGGGAGGCGCAGAAGGCGTCGGCCACCGGCCCCGGCGCGTGCCGGGCCAGCAGGGCGGCCTGAAGCACCAGGGCCAGCCGCCCGGCCAGCCGGCGGGCCTGGTAGCCGGCCTCGGCCCCGGCCGCCATTGTTCTGGCCGCCGCGGCCAGGTCGTCGGTCAGCCGGGCCGCGGCCCGGTCCAGCCGCCGGTCGGCCCCGGCCGCCTGGCCGATCTCGGCCAGCACCGCCTCGGCCGCCTCCGGCGTGCGGGCCAGGGCCCGGAGCACGTCCAGGGCCGTGACGTTGCCCGAGCCCTCCCAGATCGAGTTCAGCGGGGCGTCCCGGTACAGCCGGGGCAGGCCGGAGTCCTCCACGTAGCCGTTGCCGCCCAGGCACTCCAGGGCCTCGCCGGTGACCAGCGGGGTCCGCTTGCACACCCAGAACTTGGCCGCGGGCAGGGCCAGCCGCAGGAAGTCGGCCTCGGCGGCGTCGCCGCGGGCGGCCCGGTCGGCCGCCCCGGCCAGCCGGATGGCCAGCGTGGTGGCCGCCTCCGACTCCAGGGTCAGGTCGGCGATCACGCTGGCCATCAGCGGGTAGTCGATGAGCCGGGCGCCGAAGGCCTGGCGCTGGGCCACGTAGTCGGCCGCGGTGACGCAGCCCAGCCGCATCTGCGCGGCGCTGCCCAGCACGCAGTCCAGCCGGGTGGCGCTGACCATCTCGATGATCGTGGGGATGCCCCGGCCCGGCTCGCCGACCAGCCAGGCCAGCGCGCCGTCGTACTCGACCTCGGCCGACGCGTTGGACCGGTTGCCCAGCTTGTCCTTGAGCCGCTGGATGCGCATCTCGTTGCGGGTGCCGTCGGGCCGGACGCGGGGCAGCAGGAAGCAGGACAGGCCCTCCGGGGCCTGGGCCAGGACCAGGAACAGGTCGCACATGGGCGCCGAGCAGAACCATTTGTGCCCGGTCAGCCGGTAGCCGCCGTCGTAGTCCGGGTCCGGGACGGCACGGGTGGTGTTGGCCCGGACATCGGAGCCACCTTGTTTCTCGGTCATGCCCATGCCGGCCAGCAGGCCCGCCTTGCCGTCGGGCACGGCCAGGCCGGGCTGGTAGGTCCGGGCGGCCAGCAGCGGCTCGTAGCGGGCCGCCAGGGCGGGCTGGTGGCGCAGGGCCGGGACGCTGGCGTAGGTCATCGAGACGGGGCAGCCGTGGCCCGCCTCGGCCTGGGTCCAGACGAAGAACCGGGCCGCCCTGGCCACGTGCGTGCCGGGCCGGTCATCGGCCCACGGCGCGGCGTGCAGGCCGTGCCGCACCGCGGTGGCCATCAGCTCATGCCAGGCCGGGTGGAAGTCGACCTCGTCGATCCGGTGGCCGCTGGCGTCGTGGGTGCGCAGCACCGGCGGGTACACGTTGGCCAGCCGGGCCAGCTCCCGGGTGGCCGCCGAGCCCGCCAGGGTGCCCAGCTCGTGCAGCTCGGGCAGGGACCAGTCCGCGCCCTCGCGCCGCACGGCGTCCAGCAGGGCCGCGTCGGCGGCCACGTCATAACCGGCTAGCGGGGGGACCTGATTAC
>Ga0307479_10006542_pt1 | contig 10706 bp, 7 predicted proteins | sample atmos_gasesECM4C_FD_203743 | JGI IMG/M metagenome (GOLD analysis project Ga0307479, IMG submission 203743) | Hardwood forest soil microbial communities from Morgan-Monroe State Forest, Indiana, United States - atmos_gasesECM4C_515 | ecosystem: Environmental > Terrestrial > Soil > Temperate...
CCATGAAATCCCGGCTTCACGTTGATGAACAGACCGTTACCCTGGAAACTCACGCGATCGACCTGCAGCTTCAGATCGACCGACTCGTGCACGTCCCAACGTAGTCCGGCGGATACCGTGTGTTGATCAGCTCCGACTGAGTTGATCAACTGGTCGACAGCCGACGCAAGCGGAATGAGCGGCCCGATCCGCGGAATGGTTGGATCGGTACGCTCGCTGGTTATCTTCTCCCGCGCGTACATCGCATAGGGCGTGAACTTCGCGACCCGATATCCGGCAAGGAGGTATTGCCCGTCGGTGCTGGCCAGAAAGCCTCCGGCCGTCACCTTTGAAGTCTCACCCTGAAGGGTGAAATGAATTCCGTCCAGGCTGAAGCCGAAGTCGGTGAAATCGAACGGCACGTTCAGCGGATTCAACCGGTTGGCGAGCGCCGTAAATCCCGCGGCGTTGACGGCGGCAAGCACCTGGTTGGTCGTCGGGGAGTTCGCCGTAAGTGACGACTGGTTACGCCCGGCGCGCAGGGTCAGCGGCCCCACCGTGATATTGGCATTTACGCCCCAAAGCTTCCTCACCTGTATGGGGCCAGCCGCCAGGGGAGCATCGGTCTTGCCGTAGTAGCCCTGTGCGCTGATGTCGGCGGGGCCAAGTGTTTTGCGGTAGAGGACATCCCCGCCGTCCACACTATCGAGCGGTATCTGCCCGTACACTTCCGTTGGCGGACGGATCCAGGTATTGGAGTAACCGAGCTGCCTGTAGTCCGACACCATGAATACCGGCAACTGGATTCTACCGACCCGGACGGACAAGTCGTGCGTCACGTCGGCCCTGGCGAAGAACACGGGTATGTCGAGCTCGAAGCCGGCATTGAACAATCGCCGCACCATCGGTTGCACGGTGGCGGAGAACATGTCCGTGAAGTGTACGGTCCCCTGCAGCGCGATCAGCGAATCGACGCCGACGTCACCCTCGTTGTTTGCCCCAACCACCTGCTGTTGACTGCGGCCGAACTCGCCCTTCCCGTTGTCGGTTATGGCAAAACCGCCCGTGCCGAAGCCGCTGATGTCAACTTGCGGTAGAGCCGCGCCGGCCCGCATCGAGCCCAGCGCGAATGCGAGCATGATTGATGCGGTTGCCATTACACGTGAACGGTACATACGGTCTCCAGGCGCTTTCGAGGAACAACTATCGGCTGCGAGCTTGCGTCGCGGATGAAATTCGTTACAACCTTCGTGGACCCGGCCGGCAGCGTTGGGCGGCGCTGAATGGTTTCGGGCCAGCGGGCCGCGGCAGCTCAACCCGGCCGCGCCTGCGGAGGTTTCGCCAGCGGCGGCGCTTCGGGCAAATGCGAATTTGTCCGAGTGCCGGCCTCAATCCGGGCTCGCGCGCGCATTCGGCTGCGCACGTCGAGGAGAGAATATTTCATCAGTTTGTTTCTCGTTGGTTGTCAGTTTCGGCTCACGGGCCTGAAACAGTCCTCCCGCCCGGCAGCACAGCAAGCTCCCCTGTTGCCCGGGTGTCACCGACGAGTTGGTTTGGTCAGTCTGCACACAGTCTGTGGTGGTTACAACTGTCGTAACCAGCCTACACTGTATGTCAGGCCAGCTGCGTAAAGTGACGCCCGGCTGCGGCGCCCGGGCGGCGGCCCGCGAGCGCCAATGCCGTGAGTTCGGTCTTCGAACACAGCCGGAGGAAATCGGCGAGTCGGGCGCCCGTTGCGTACCGCCGGGGCGCTATTGGGTCAGCCCAGGTATGAAACCGGCCTCCCGTACCTGGCACGCCTGGTAGCGCTAACTTCCGGGCGGCTGCGGTCTGTTTGCAATAACTCGCCCGGATCTGCGGTCAGTTGTGGGGTAGGCCGCGTACTGCCTGCAGCCGCAGGATGCGCGTTCGCACGCATAGGCAGGCCCTGCGGAAGCTTCGTCGGAGTGGTTTGTAACCAGTTACGCAGCAGTCGCGAATTACAGAAGTAAGGCCAGAGAGTCTTGACCGAGGAGCGTCTCAGGAGCCTGCTGGTCCGCGGCCTCGTCGGCGATGAATCGGCGTACCGGACCTTCTTGGGCGAGCTCGCCGCACATTTGCGGTCCTGGCTGCGCGGGCGTCTCGCGCGATTGCCGGAAGAGGCTGAAGATCTCCTGCAGGAATTGCTGTTAACCGTTCACAACCAGCGCCACACGTACGAGCCGAAGCAACCTCTGAAACCGTGGGTTCACGCAATCGCGCGCTACAAGCTCATCGATCTTCTGCGCCGGCGGTCCCGCAATGAGATGCTGAACGACCCGCTCGACAACGACGATGAGCTGTTCGCTGCCGCGGATGGTGAGGCCGCCGAGGCGCGCTACGACCTGGCGAAACTCCTCGACCAACTGCCGGATCGCCAAAGGCTGCCGATTTTCTACGTCAAGATTGAAGGTGCATCGGTCGCCGATGCGGCGAAGCGCACGGGCATGTCGGAGTCGGCAGTCAAAGTGGGCATCCATCGTGGCCTGAAGGCACTCGCGGCAAAGATACGGAACATTGAGTGAAGACCGAGGACCTCATTTCCATGCTGTCGGCCGGCGCCGAGCCGGTGAATGCCAGGCGGGTAGCCTGGCGCTACCTGCTTGCGGTGAGCGGCGGAAGCCTGGCGGCGCTCGCGCTGACGGCGGGGGCGTTGAAGTTGAATCCCGCGCTGCCACAAGAGCTATCCGCACCGATGTTCTGGGCTCGGGAGGCATTCTGTGCGTCCCTCGCGATGGCCGGACTGGTGGGCACCGCCCGTTTGGCACGCCCGGGACGGCCCCTGGGCTCGGTACCGGTGGGTATTGCCCTTCCCGTGATTGCGATGTGGGCACTCGCCGCCTTGAGCCTGCATGCCGCGCCGCCCGTGGCGCGCGCGAATCTGATTTTCGGTCATACGGCGCGGGTGTGCCCTTTCCTCATCGCCATGATCGCACTGCCGGTGTTCGTCGCGTTGGTTTGGGTACTGAGGGGGCTTGCGCCGACACGACCGCGCTTGACCGGCGCGGTAGCCGGGCTCGCCGCGGGATCCCTCGGCGCCCTGGCATATTCCCTGCACTGTCCGGAGCTTGCTGCGCCGTTCATCGGCATCTGGTACCTCCTCGGCATAACAATCTGCGCCACCCTCGGCGCCTGGGCGGGGACCCGACTGCTGCGCTGGTAGCGGCTGAACCCCAACCCGTTTCGCGATGTAACTTTTCGGGCCTCGCGAACGAATCATCAGATGCCACAGCGCACGCGGCTACGGGCCTGTTCAGCAGGACAACGCCGGCCGTTGTCATTTTCCAGTCACATTTTCGAGGGAGCACACATGATCAATCGATTTCTTGGCGTGGGCGCAGTCATGCTGGCCATTGCAGCGGCCGCGAGCGCGCAGGACGCAAATGATCGCGCAGTGATCGTAACGGCATCCAACACTGCCGCGAATCAGCTGCTGATCTACAGCCCCGCCGGTACATTGCTGAATGTGATCCCAACGCAGGGTCAGGGCGGAGTCAGCGGCAACGCCGGTGGCATCGCCCAGGATCACGATCGGCTGGCGGTTGTCAACTTCGGGTCCGGCAACGTGTCGGTGTTCGTCAAGGAATTCGAACACTCGGCGCTGCGCCTGGAATCGGTGATCCCCGCACTAGCGAGTCCCGTGAGCGTCGCGTTCAGCGGTGACCATCTGTACATCCTGAGCACGACCCGGGTGGAGTCCCACCCGATCGATGGGCGGGGGGTGAGCGCTGGTACGGACGGAACTGCAGGCCTGCTGGTTGCCGACGGCTCCGCGGCACAAGTAGGAGTGGTTGGCGGGCAGTTGATCATCAGCGAAAAGAGTAACGTCATCGAAACGGTACAGTTGGACCGTCGCGGCGCAGTCACCGGAAAAGCTACGCTGGTGAATCATATTCCCGCAAATGTCAACGCGCCCTTCGGCCTCGTGACACACGGCAACGACGCCTACGTGACCATCGCGCACGCAGACGAGATCAGCCTGGTTCGGAACAATGATGTATTGACTGTGACCGGCTCCGGCACACAACACGCTCCGTGCTGGCTGGCGCTCGACGGAGCGTTCCTGTTCTCTGCCAATTCGCCGAGCAAGACTGTGTCCCGCTACGCGGTCTACGGCCGAGTCATCACGCAGGACGCAGCAGTGGCGGCCACCTTCGCCGGCAATCCGACCGACATTGCGTATCGAGCTGGACTTGCGGCGGTGGTCGATGCCAACGGAACCGTTTCACACGTATCCATCTTCAGCGTCGACGGGGACGGCAACCTTGGACTCCAGGGCGTCGCCACCATCAACAATGCGGCAACGAACGGTGTCGCCATCGTGCGCGACGATGGGGACCTTGACTACTGATCAGGGCACAGGGTCAGGCTCGACGATCGAAGTCCGGTCTTGCGGTCGTCGAGCAGCCAGAACAATTGACCCCGGTCGTCAATTTTCACCTCGCCTTCAACCTCGCACTGGCCGCGGTGTTCCTGGTGTTGGTGAGCGGGCTTGCTCGCCTCCTTCCGCGGTGGTTGTCCGATCCGCCCGCTGGGGGAGCCGTGTCGAAATGGAGCCGTTGCACCTGAATGGCCTTACCGGTCCCGAAGAGGATGGTTGAAGCGGGGGCTCGAACCGTGACCCCCGTATTATGAATCCGAAGGACACTACAAAACCGTAACTAAAACAGCGAGTTAGTCAGTTGCTCGCAGCGTCGCCGCGGGCGCTTTTGTCCGCATAAATCCAGATTAAAGCGGAGTGTGCGCGCAGAAAAAGTGGCACACTCTGTCGAACGGTTTCGCTGTACCTGAAAGGGATCCAGGTAGTACTATAGTCCTCGACGGAGACGCCCAGTTGCCCAAGACCCCTCCAAAAAGATCCCCCGCTTCGGGACGCTCGGATGTGCTTCCTGAGAAAGCACGCACCTACGCAAAGAAGGTTGCGGCAAGCCGGGAGCTATCGATCAAGTTCCTGAAGGAAGCCGGTATCATCGAGAAGCCCGGCAAGCTCGCCCGCCACTATCGTTGAAGCGTTCACGCAATACCCTCGGACCGCTCGTCGGATTTCATGGCTGCGACCGGAAGGTCGCAGAAGCGGTCCTCTCCGGTAAGAATCCCCTTGAGCCCAGCCAGAACGACTACGACTGGCTCGGGCCAGGAATTTACTTTTGGGTGGACAGTCCTGAGCGGGGGCTGGAATGGGCACGTGAGCAGACAGCCCGCAAGAGGGGCCAGTCCGGCGCGGAAATACGGGATCCCTATGTGATTGGGGCCTTCATTCATCCAGGACTGTGCCTCAATTGGGATCTACCTGAAGCGCGCCCTGGATTGCGCAGTGATCAAGACCGTTCACAAGTTGCGCGCGGACTCCGAAGTTGATGCCTACCAAACAGTTTACGGAGTATTCGAAGAAGGCGGCCCGTTATATCCAAATGCGGGATTCAAGAAGAAGACGCACGTCCAAATCGCGGTGATCGACCCTGAGTGCATTGTAGGCTACTTCCGCTGGCGGGGAATCTGACCCCGCGATCCACGGCCGCACACAGCGCAACCAGTACCGCGATGGCGCGGTATAGACGATTCCACAGGTGCTCAGGATCGCCGTCGTAAATTGCTAACGGCGTCTGTGCCGCCTGTGAGGTAGCGCCGGTGAGCGTCATTATTACAGCGGGCCAAAAGCAGCGCATTGGAGCCTCACTGCTACCAAGAATGCGCATATTTTACGAGTTACATCAATAAACCCGTCATGAATGCCGCGTACCTTGGAACATTGCTGAGCGCTATGCCGGAATCGCTACTGCACCCGAGAATCCTCCGACTGCGACACCTGCAAGTGACTCGCCGGAGCCACTGGAGGCCTCGGCTCGGAGATTCGCCCGGGTAGAACAATACTGAAAGGGAAGTGCTGGACTGGTGGGCGCCTGGATGCCGCGGGCAGCGCGCCTGAGACTTTCGTTCTGTAACAGACACACGCTATGACACCGCCTCAGAATGCGGCACTTCCTCCGCACGTCGCGCCACTCCTTGCGCTGGCGGCTCAATCGCTCAGGGCGGGCCGGCCCGCTGAGGCGATCGTGCCGCTGCGCGAAGCAGCGCGATGGCTGCCGGGCAATGCTGGAATTCTTCATGATCTGGGCCTGGCGTGCCTGGAGTGCCGCCAGATTGGCGAGGCCATCACCGCTCTGCAGAGCTCTGTAGCGGCTGACCCGAGTTTTGCAGACTCGTACCTGCGCCTCGGAATCGCGTTGGAGATGGCTGGGGCGGTGGACGCCGCCCTCGCCGCCTACCGCCGGGCGTCAGACCTGCAGCCTTCGCTGGCTGACGCGAGTTACAGAGCGGGCAATTTGCTGGACAACCTTGGCCGGGTACCTGAGGCAATCGAGGCGTTCAGGCGTGCAGCCTTACCCGCACCGGATACGATCCTTGGGCTCGTTTCCACCGCCAGGGCGTTGCTGGTGGAGAATAAGGACCTCGAGGCGGAACAAACTCTTCGTCAAGCCCTTGCGCGTGAGCCGGGTAACCCGGTTGCCCTCGATCTGCTCGGTAACGCACTCGCCGACGCTGGCCGATTTTCGGAAGCACGCGCGTATTTGGCGCGAGCGATCGAGCGGGCGCCTTGGCTCTCCGGCAGCTACTACGACATTGTCCGCTGTCGCCGCATCGGACCGGAGGATGGCGACTTGATTTCCCGCATTCGCGCCGCGGTGACGCTGCCCGACCTGGAGCCGGCACAAAGGTCTCGGGTGCATCTGGCCTTAGGCAAGGTGGCCGACGACTTTGGCGACCACGCAGAAGCGATGAGGCAGTTCGATGCGGCGGAGGGATTGCGTAACAGCCTCGTTCGTTTCGACCTGGCGGCATTCAAGGCACGAGTCGATCGCATGGTCGCACGCTTCTCTGCAGAGCTCATTGCTCAAGCAGACTCAGTCGGCCGCGAAGACGCAACTCCTATCCTGATCCTGGGACTGCCACGCTCCGGGACGACGCTCGTCGAACAGATTCTCTCCTCGCACCCCGACGTCGACGCCGGAGGTGAGTTGTCGTTCTGGAACGAGCGTGGCTCGGACTGGGAGCAAGCGGGTGCGGCCGCGCCAAACGCTGAATTCCTGACCCGGACGGCAACGGATTATCTGCGGCTGCTACACGGTATCGCCCCCGCTGCAGCTCGCGTGACGGACAAAATGCCGCTGAACTTCCAGTGGGCAGGGCTGATTCACCTGGCCCTGCCACGCGCGACGCTCATTCATTGCCGCCGGAGCCCGATCGACACGGCTCTGTCCATTCATCAGACACACTTCAACCCGCGCATGTCCTTTCCGACCGGCGGAGACGCGCTCGTGGGTTACGTACGCGCGTACCAACTTCTCTCGGCCCACTGGCGCAGCGTGCTACCGGCAGAGCGCTTCATCGAAGTCGACTATGAGGCCCTGGTCAGCGATCCGGAGCCCGTGATCCGCCGCATGGTCACGGCGTGTGGGCTGGCCTGGGATCCGGTTTGTCTTCGGCCAGACCTTAATAAGCATGTTGTAAAAACACCCAGCAAATGGCAGGCGCGTCAGCCGATCTATCGCACCGCTGTACAGCGCTGGCGCACCTACGAGCCCTGGCTCGGGCCACTGCGTGCACTCCTCACCTGACGCAAGTACCTGATTACCCTTTCAGGGCAAATCTCAAGAAAGCCCAACCCTGCGATTCGTCATGTGATCGTCATCCTTACGACACGGACCTCCGGCATAACCGGAGGCGCGCAAAGGACTGCCGGATCGCGAGCCGTCCGGCAGGGTGCTGTGCGCCCGTTTCAGTATCCAACCATAGAAAGATCCCTACGCTTGGGAGGTAGGAACCATGTCGAATAAGTCCTCACACCTCGTGCGCTGCCTGGTGCGCAGTGTCATTGCCGCGAGTTCCGCGGTCGCCACATCGGCGGCATTCGCCGACCCATCCACCGAATTCCCGACGTACCTGGTCGGTCAGCAACCGAACGGCTCATACGTGATGTCCACCGGCCAGGTCATTACCCCGGCCGGCCAGGTGACGATTCTCGGTTCGCCCGTGCGCGCCAAGGCGGTTGCGCTCAACCCGACCAATCCGAACAGCGCCGCCGTACTGCTGATGGGCGCGTCTTCCGCAGTTGACGTGATCGACCTCACCACCGGCGCCGTCCTGCAGAAATACACGCCGTTCAACGACAAGTCCGGGTCATTCACCGGCATCAGCTACTCATCCGACGGCAAGCAGCTCCTGTTCAGCCAGGACGACAGCTACCTTGCGGTAGCGAACGTGGACCCGAAAACCGGCCTCCTGAGCGATTCCCAGCACCTCAAAGTGGCTCCGTCCCAGGCCTTCATCAATTGCGCCGGAATCACCCTCGGCCTGCCGAGCGCCCCGGTGACGACTCTGTGCGGCAACTTCTACAACGGCAACAATTACACGTCGAATCCGGCCGGCGTCGCGGTTTCCTCTGACAGCAAGACGGCCTACGTCGTGCTGAACCAGAACAACACCCTCCAGCCCGTTGACCTCACTGTCAATCCGGTCGTAGCGAAGGGCACCCAAATACGCGTCGGCAATGCCCCGAACAGCGTCGTGCTCCACGGCAAGTACGCCTATGTCAGCAACGAAGGCGGCCGCGTTGCCACGCCCTCGGATTTCACCAACTCCTCCTCTGGAACACCGATTGTCGCGAGCCGAGAGTCCGGCACTGCGGTTACCGGCACGATCTCCGTCGTCGACACCACCAATGGCGAGGTCGTGCACACGATCGACACCGGTGGCCGCCACCCGACCGCGATGACAATCGCCGGGCATCATCTCTTCGTGACCAACACCTATAGCGACAACATCGGCGTGATCGATCTCGACACGCACCGGTTGGAGCGCACCATCAAGGTCTCGCTGCCGCTTCTGGGCGAGAATTTCGACGATCGCTTCGACTGGTTCGGTGGCGATGACGACGACAGGCGTGTTCGCACGCCATTCGGCGCACAGCCGACCAGCATCGCGGTCGTAGGCTCGGTTGCCTATGTCACCCTCTTTACGGCCAACGCAATCGCCGTGGTCGATCTCAGTGGCGGGGCGGAAAGACCGATCCTGGGTCTCATCCCGACCGCGTCTACGCCGAGCACGGTCGCCTACGACTCGACTCACCGCCAACTCGTCGTCTCCAACGACAAGGGCCTCGGCACCTGGGGCTCGACGGCGTCTGCATACAACGTCACGGGATTCAACTCGCACCAGGACACTGGCACTGTGAGCTTGATCCCCCTCCCGGACTTCCGCACGCTCGACGGGATGACCGCGCAGGTCTACGAGAACAACCATTGGGATTTGACCGCAAACATCGCGGCCTCTCACGGTGGCGATCCGGATAGAGAGCCGGTCGCGATCCCGCGGCATGTCGGCGATCCCTCGAAGATCAAACACGTGTTCGTGATCGTGCGCGAGAATCGCACGTATGACCAAGTCCTCGGCGACGTAGCCGGCGGCAACGGCGACCCGGGACTCACGATCTTCGGCGCGAACGTCACGCCGAACATGCACAACCTGGTCACCCGCTTCCCGCTGCTCGACAACTACTACGATCCGTCCCGTCAGTCAGCCGACGGCCACAACTGGCTCGTGCAGGGCATGGCGCCGTACATGGACGAAATCCAGTCGCCTGACTGGATCCGCAGCTACCCAGCCAATGGCGAGGACGCACTGGCGTACCAGCCAAAGGGCTTCGTCTGGGATGCGGCCGAGAAGAAGGGCCTGCCGGTGAAGATCTACGGCGAGTACGTCGAGTATGCCGGCGTGACGTTCACCAACCCCGACGGCACCAAGAACGAGCCGAGCTGGACACAGTTCTATAACGATGCGGTTGCTTACGAGACCGGCGCGGAGCCGCAGCTGAAGTACGCGAACACGGTCAACGTCATTTCGGAAATTCCGTCCGTACAAAAGTATGCGGATCCTCATTTCCCGCCCTTCGATCTCGGCATCCCGGACCAGTTCCGCGTCGACCTCTGGCAGCAGGACTTCAACAAGGACGTCGCGGCGGGCACCGTACCGGCGCTGACAACCCTGTGGATCATGTGCGATCACACGGGTGGACCGCCGACCGCGGCCGCTGAACAGGCCGACAATGACCTTGCGGTCGGTCGAATCGTTGATGCCATCTCCCACAGCCCGGTGTGGAAGGACTCGGCGATCTTCATCACGGAAGACGACGCGCAGAATGGTGTCGACCACGTCGATGGACACCGCAGCCCCGGCTACGTGGTCAGCCCGTACGTGGTACAGAACCAAGGTGCGAACCACACAGCCTTCACGCAGGTCAACATGACGCGGACCATCGAGCAGATCCTCGGCCTCCCGCCGATGAACCTGTTCGATCTGGTGGCCTCGCCGATGTACAACCTGTTCACCAACAACCCTCCCGAGCAGAACTTCGCGCCCTGGACCCATGTTCCAACGCAAATTCCGCTATACACCGGCGTCAGCGGCTTCACCACGGCGAAGAACGTGAAGCTCAAACCAATCGAAAAAGCCTGGGCCCAGGCGAAAATGAAGATCTTCAAGGGCAAGCAGCACCTGCCGGACTCCGAAGATCCGGATGTCGTGAACCACTGGGTGTGGTACCAGACGACCGGCTTCAACCGGCCGTATCCGGGCGAGACCAAGGTCCGCTGGCCGAGTGATTTCGCTGACCGCATCGGTCACGCGAACGGCGACCTCGACGACTGATCGGT
>Ga0307479_10006543_pt1 | contig 10705 bp, 12 predicted proteins | sample atmos_gasesECM4C_FD_203743 | JGI IMG/M metagenome (GOLD analysis project Ga0307479, IMG submission 203743) | Hardwood forest soil microbial communities from Morgan-Monroe State Forest, Indiana, United States - atmos_gasesECM4C_515 | ecosystem: Environmental > Terrestrial > Soil > Temperate...
GCTTGGCGTTCCGCCGCCCGCGGCCAGTTGGGGATCCATGCTCAACGACGCCCGCGCGCACTTGTTCGACGCCGCGCATCTGGTCTTGTTCCCGGCCGTTGCCGTGATGCTGGCAGTGCTCTCGTTCAACTTCATTGGCGACGCCCTCCGGGACCTGCTCGATCCCCGCTCCCGCCTTGAGGCCGGACTGTAGGTGCTCCCTCGGCCTCCTCAGGCTTACCGGCTGCGGGCTCCCGCAATTCGCCTCAAATCGGAGGGGCAGACCACGCTTGCATCGCTGTCCGGCCCTGCTATCCTAAAAGTCGCAATTTGTGACCTCAATCCTGCACGCCCGGTGAAGCCAGCCTGATGCCCAAACCCAAGTCCGCACTCGCCGTCCCCGTGGAATCCCGCATACAAGTTGCGCGGAAGCAGAAAGTCATCCTGGATTCGGATCTGGCCGAGCTGTACGGCGTGCCGGTAAAACGGCTCAACCAGCAGGTCAAACGCAATCAGGAGCGTTTTCCGGCCGATTTCGTCTTCCAGCTGACCCCAAAAGAGCACGAAATCTTGAGGTTGCAATTTGCAACCTCAAAAGACAGCCACGGTGGCCGCCGCTACCCGCCCTACGCCTTCACCGAGCATGGCGCAATCATGGCTGCGACTGTGCTCAATTCAGAGCGTGCCGTCGAAATGAGCGTTTTTGTGGTCCGCGCCTTCGTCCGCCTGCGCGAGATGCTTTCCACCAACCACGAACTGGCAGACAAAATCGACGAGTTGGAACGCCGCCTGGACACCCACGACGCTTCGATCCAGGATCTGCTCGAAGCCATCAAGGAACTGATGCTCCCCGAACCGGCCACGGGCCGCAAAATCGGGTTCACACTGCCGCCGGGGGAGAAGGTGGGCTAGGAACTCGCTTACGGCACCTTAAACAGCGTCCTCGAGCACTGCGAAAAACGGAAACGCCCGGCGACCTTCACCCGCCCTGTCCGTCCAGCACCGCCCGCAAGCGCCCGTATCCGGCCCGGCTCACCGGCAGGCGCACGCCATCCTGCAGGATCGCAACGTGGCTGTCCTTTCCGTACGGCTCCACTTTCGCGACGCGCTCCAGGTTCACGATGCAGGAGCGGTGAACGCGGAGAAAATTCTTCGGATCGAGCGCCGCTTCCACACTCGAGATGGTTTGCTGCTTCAGGTGCTTCTTCCCCTGTGAAGCCAGGGCCACGTAGTCGTCCTGCGCCTCCACGTAGTCGAGCTTGCTGACCGGTATGATGTGCACTCGCGTCCCGTCTCTTACCACCAGACGCTCGGCATAGTGCCCCGGCGGGCGGGCCGAGGCCGTCAGTTCCGCCGCGGAGGGAACGGGTTCTCCGAGGCGCTGCTTCGCGCGCGCCAGAGCGGCCTCGAACCGGTCCGCTGCAACCGGTTTCAGCAGGTAGTCCACGGCGTGCACTTCGAACGCCCGCAGCGCGTGCTGGTCGTAGGCGGTTACAAAAATCACGGCGATCTCTGCGCCAATCAGCTCCAGCACTTCGAAACCGTCGAGCTTTGGCATTTGAACGTCGAGGAACAGGAGGTCTGGCTTCTGCTCGGTGACCATCTTCACCGCCTCGAAACCATTGGCGCATTCGCCGAGGATTTCAATCTCCCGGTGCGCCTTCAGCATTTCCCGGATTACCGCGCGCGCCAGTTCCTCGTCGTCCACGATGATGGCGGTTAGCCGGACTTGCGCTTCCGGGCTCATGCCGCCCCCTCCGTTTTTTCAGCCGGCAACGCGAGAGTCACAAGGAACCGTTCGCCTTCCGCGCGAACATCGAAGCGTGCTCGTTCCCCATAGCGTGCCGCGAGGCGCTGCCGCACGTTCGCCAACCCCACCCCGGTTCCACGCCGCCGCGGCATTTCCGGATCGAAGTTGTTTTCCACCTCAATCACGAGTTCTCCTGGCGCAGCACTGTCCCCAGGGGAGAGATCCGTGCCTCCATTCTCGCGGTTGCGCACCTCGAGCCGGATCCACCCCCCTTCGGTCAAATTCGAAATCCCGTGCGCCACCGCGTTTTCCACCAGCGGTTGTAGTAGTAGCGGCGGCACCGCGTATTCGAGCGCGTCCGCCGCGATTTTCTCCTCCACCGTGAGCCGTGCTCCAAAACGCACTTTCTCGACCGACAGAAACGATCGCACCAGCGCCAGTTCTTCGCGCAAAGGAATCACCGTTTTCTCGCCGAGCCCGAGAGTCTTGCGCAGAAAATCCGCCAGCAGTATGCACATCTCGCGCGCCCGGCCCGCGTCGATGCTGGTCAGCGCGCTGATGGAGTTCAGGCTGTTGAACAGGAAGTGCGGATTGACCTGCGCCTTGAGCGCTTTCAACTCCGAGTCGCGGGCCAGCACGCGCGCCTCGATTACCCGTTTCTCGGCCTGCTGCGACTGCTCCACCGACAGCAGCACGTAATGCAGGGCGACGGCCAGGAGGTAGATCAGTACGCCGCTGACGAAGAGCAAGGGCAGCGCCTGCGAAAAATTCCGGCCGAGCCCGCGAAACACGTCGATGCCGGCCAGCAGGGTAGCTAGTCCCTTGCCAATGGCGACCCAGACCCCACTGATGACCACCGCCGCCAGCAGGTGGGTCAACGCCAGCCGCTGAAAGGAGGAGTTTCCCAGCGGGACGCCCCGGCACGAGTACCACGCCGACAGGCACATGAAGGCGTAGACCAGGCACAACGGCAGGATCATCACCAGCGCCTGGGCCAGGCTCATCCCGCCCGGCGATGCCAGCAGGTACAGCAGGATGGCGGCGAGCGGAATCCACGCCACCAGGTACATCCCCAGCCGCCGCATGTGCCCAAGAATCGGGTGCATAGGCCGTCAGTTCTTGACTTCAATGCCGCCGAAGACGGCGACGCCCCGTACGTACAGAGTCTTGCTGGGAGCGGTCGGGTCGGGCTGCACATATTGCGATTTGTCGTCGTAGCCGCCGAACACGCCCATGCCCTGCACCACCACCTTCCAGTTGGTGGGCACGCGGATCTCCCCGCCCCCGAAAACTGCGTTGGCCTCGACATATGCCTCGGTGCCTTCCATGTCGGCCCGGGTCAGGTCCACTTGGTAGCCTCCGAACACCGCGAAGAGCCGCGCTCCCCGGAAGTCTTTCGCCGTGACCTGCCGTTCCCCTCCGCCGAACACGTAAAAGGAATCCCATTCCGGGGCAACCGAGAATTTCGACCCGCAAGGTTGCCCCGTGAGTGCATGGGCAACCATCATGATCCCCACGGCGATAATGATTGCCGGCCAAGCCTGGCTCCAGCTGAGGTGCGTGATCCCCAGCGCGTTGGTTTGGAGAATGATCCCGGCGGCGATTAAGCACCCGCCGAACACCCGGTCCCCCGCGTCGCTCCCAGAAAGCAGCTTGATGAGCCCGACCACCACCAACACCACTGGCCAGAAATGCAGTGTGACCACGTGCGGCAGCACGCCGAGTTGGTTGAGCAGCAGGATGGCGCCGACGGTGATGATCACCCCGCCGGCCACCATAGCCCCACCGCTACGCTTGCGTCCGAAACTCACTTGAGATCTCCTTGGATTCTCTATCGGATTTTCCATCCCGCGGCGTGGCCTGGGGAACGCGCTGCTCCGCCGGGTGCACCAACAACAGAATCAGACCCGCCAGAATCAGCAACATGGGCCAGCCATGCACCAGCGCGGTAATGGTTGGCACATTGAGCTGCGCCGCCCAGGCGTCCAGTCTACTCTGCGCACTCGCCGTCGCCACGCCAGCCAGAACCGCCGCGGCCACCGTGTCATGCGTCCAGAACGGATATTGACTGCTGCTTGCCATCTTCTTACTCCTCTCATCCGTGTGCCAGTCCCTGCCTGGCTACAGGCTGAAGACTAGGGCAAGGTCATGGGTCGCGCCCGCGCTTTTCGGTGAATGGCGGCCCGTTGCCGGCGAGTGGAGGAACATTTCCGCCAACGCAGACGGCCAGACTCGTCCGACCGCGGCCACCATGTTGACATCTCTGGTTGTTTCGTATTTTGTTCGCCACGAACAGCGGTTTTGTGATACACCACAAGCCATGCGCAAAGCCATCCTGCATCTCAAGAAATCCGATCCCGTGATGAGAGCCATCATCGAGCGCGTCGGCCCGTGCCGCATGGAGTTCGGCGAGCCCACCTTCCACAGTCTCGCGGAGGCGATCGTTTACCAACAGCTGAATGGGAAGGCTGCGGTCACCATCTTCAAACGCTTCACGGACGCAGCCGGCGACCCGGTAACTCCGGAGGGCATCCTCAAGATGACCGAGCAACAGATGCGCGCCGTGGGCCTTTCCAAACAGAAATCTTCCTACCTGCGCGATCTGGCGGAGAAGACCAAGGCAGGCCTGCTGGAGTTCGAGCGCCTGCGCGAGTTGCAGGACGAAGAAATCATCCAGCACCTCACCCAGGTCAAAGGGGTGGGCGTGTGGACCGCCCACATGTTCCTGATGTTCACCCTCCGTCGCCCCGACGTGCTGCCCACCGGCGACTACGGCGTGCAGGTCGCGATCAAAAAGCACTACCGCAAACGCAAACTCCCCAAGCCGAAAGACATGGAGAAGATCGCCAAACCCTGGTCTCCTTACCGCTCGATCGCATGCTGGTACCTGTGGCGGAGCTTGGACATCAAGACGATGTGACGGCAATTTTCGACTGGCGATTTCCGATTGCCGCCTGCCAAATGAACTGCAAGGTCTCTACTATTCCCAATCTCGATCTGCAATCGCCAATCGTCATTCGCGAATCGTCATTCCCCTGTGCTCCCCGTGCACTCTGTGCTTAAATGACCCTGATGCCAGCCGAGCACAAAATCCGTGTTCTGGTAGCCAAGCCGGGCCTCGACGGCCACGACCGGGGCGCCAAGGTCATTGCACGCGCGCTGCGCGATGCCGGCATGGAAGTCATCTACACCGGCCTGCGCCAGACGCCTGAGATGGTTGTTACCGCCGCCCTGCAGGAAGACGTGGACGTCATTGGCCTTTCAATCTTGTCCGGTGCCCACAACGTGATCGTCCCGCGTGTCACCGCCTTGCTCAAGCAGAACAAAATGGACGACGTGCTGCTGCTGGTCGGCGGCATCATTCCCGACCAGGATGTCGAAGGCCTCAAAAAGTCCGGCGTGGCCGCAATTTTCCAACCCGGCACTGCCATGGACGACATCGTAAAATTCATCCGCGAGCACGTGAAGCCGCGCGGCGTTCCGGCGTAAGACAGGCGCTCTTGGTTGCAGCACGACCGCGTAGGCACAGGTGCCCTCGCCTGTGCGGCCGCGACGGTTTTTGCCGCGGCAGAGGTTTAGACTCGAAGACGTAGGTCTTGGCCCATGACAGGCAGTCCCACAAATTTGCTCACTAGGTCTGTCATCCCGACCGGAGCGTAGCGGAGGGGAGGGGCCTTGCGTTTTCAACGGCCTTCGACGTCTGGCGGTTTAGGGTTTGCGGGCACCTGTCCCTCGGACGTGTTCCCCATTCTTCGTGCCTGATCTCTCCACATCCCGCCTCCGCGTCGTTCTCGCGCACACCATCGGCCCCACTCCCTGGTACTGGGAGACGTTTCCAGCCATAACCTCGGTCGCGCGCCAGCGCTTTGAGTGGCAGCATCACGGCGAGGAAGGCCCAACCGGCTACCTCGTCACCCTCGCGCTTGAGCAGGAACGCGAACGGCCCCGCCTCGCCCTCAACACCTACTGCCGTCCATTCTTCGTGGCCCCGTCGTATCTAGGCATCTGGTGCCCCGAGGGGCGCAGCCTGCGTTTCACCTGCTTCGATCCCGATACCCTGAAAGCCTTCGACATGGCCGAGATCGCCGGTTGGTTCAAGCAGTCCGCCGACCGCATCTACGCCCACACCGAGCCCGTCGCGGACTTCGAAGTTCCCCTCGACCTCGTCCCTGGCACGCACAAAATCGATGTCCCGCCCGAGTTGGCGATGGGCGAGGAATTGATCGTTCCTTCCAGCTACAAGGCGGTGTCGAACGATGATCCTGCCTTCGCGCTGTTCGTCTTCTATTTGCACGCCGGGTTGGTCGAGGTCCTGCCGCAGAAATGGTTCACCGCTGCGCAGTACCGCGTGGGTCAGCAGTGGATTACCCGCGCCGCGCGCGACCCCGAGTCCCATCGCATTGTCGGCGAATGCTTCGGCGTCGGCACCTTTCTGCTGGAAGAGGACGGCTGCCGTCTGGAACGCTGGCTGGAGAAGAGCAGTCGCTAGTCGCTGGTCGCTAGTGATTAGAGGCCACCAACGGTCAGAGGTCATCCGTTGCCGGACGTCATCAAACGTCAGGCGTCATCCAATCGAGGGGTGTCATGCAATTAAGAGTTGTCATCCCGAGCGCAGAGAGGCGCTAGCCGAACGTAGTCGAGGGACCTCCTGCCCATGTGCGACATCCCCGGCTCTACAATCTTTTCTGCCACAGCTCGAATCGCATAAAACCTTCACATCGCATGCAAACATTCTTCAAGATTGATTCGACCGGCGACGTCAAGGTGCTGAGTCTGCAGTCCGCCGACACCACGAATCGTCTGACCCGTTCGTGCGTTGAGGCGCTGAGCGAAGCGGTGAGTGAGCTTGCCCGCGATCCCAGGCCCCTCATCATTACCGGAAACGTACACTTCTTTTCCGTCGGTGCCGACCTCGGGGAAGTCGCAGCCCTCGCGGGCCCCTCCGCCCACGAGTTCTCAAAGCTGGGCCAAGGCCTGATGAACGCCATCGAACGGTTCCCGGCCCCCGTCTACGCCGCGATCCACGGATACTGTATGGGTGGTGGCCTCGACCTCGCCCTCGCGTGCCACGTCCGCATCGCGTCTCCGAACGCAATCTTCGGTCATCGTGGAGCAGCCCTGGGACTGATCACTGGCTGGGGCGGAACGCAGCGCTTGCCACGACTCGTCGGAAAAGGCCGTGCGCTCGAAATGTTGGTGGGGGCTGAGAAGATCCACGCCAGCGAAGCCCTGCGAATTGGATTAGTGGACGCGGTTGCCGAGGATCCGGTCGCATCGGCGAGGGGGATTGTATGAGTGCAGGATCAGTGTCGTCTTACATCCCGGGCGTCTTGGTCCCGTTGGCGGTTCTTATCGTGTTTGCGCTGGCGAGAAAGTATTTTGCTGCCAAGGCTGCGCGCCCGACTCCGGAATACGAGTTGCCATGGGAGCGGCTCGATGAACGTTTTCAGACGCAGTATTTCATCGCAATCGGCATCCTGTTGCTTATGGTTGTCATAGCCTGGACAGGCTACCAGCTACTGCTCAATGTCAACCTCCACTTCGCCCGGGCAGAAGGTCCGGCGCACTTCATTCTTCTTCCTTCGTCTGCGATCTGGTGGTTCTTGCCCGGCTTCTCTGCTTTGACTTTTGCGTGGGATGTCGCCCTCTTCATTTGGTCGTGCCGCGGCAACTCCGACCATGCACGCCAGTACGCGGAATGGACCTATCGCAAAGCCGGCTTCGATGCAGGGCGGCTCTTGCATTGGATTGCGCTAATGGTCGTTCTGCCGATCGGCATTCTCACCCTGCTCGCCCTGCCTTTGCATACCACCCTACATGAAGACGAATTGCGAATCCGAGAGTACGCGAGTCTGAGCCCTCATCACTACCGTTACGCTGACGTGAAACGCGTGAGCGTCGTGAAGGGGGTCCTTCTTCGCGATGGTACGTTTGAAAGTCGGCCTGCGGTAATCATCGATTTTTCGGACAAACGCCAGTGGTCGTCGGCCGACAACCGCGACGTCAGCCGTTCCGTGGATCCTGACTTGGTCGATTTTTTGCATCAGAAAACGGGCTTGCCAGTATTAGAAGTTGAAACCAAGGAAGACCTCTCGAAGTGATTGTCGCAGCGGCCGATGGTTTGCACCCTTCCGCGCGCCTGATATACCGTAGTCTGTTTGCAGCGCACGACTCATGGCCGACCGTAACGAAGTCTCGCAGTCCACTGCCGCCACCACTCTGCTGCCGTCCAAGGTCGACCCCACCTCGGCGAAGTTTGAAGCCAACATGCGCTTCATGGCCGACCTGGTTTCGCAGGTGCGCAACGAGGAAGAGAAAATTCGCGAAGGCGGCGGCGCCAAGGCCATCGAGAGCCAGCATGCCAAGAAGCGCCTGACCGCACGGGAGCGCATCAATCTGCTGGTTGATCCAAAGTCGTTTTTCGAGCTCGGCATTTACGCCGCACACGGCATGTATGAAGAGTGGGGGGGCGCGCCCGCCGCCGGAGTCATCACCGGCCTCGCCCGCATCCACACCCGCCTCGTCATGATCATCGCCAACGACGCCACCGTGAAAGCAGGGGCGTTTTTTCCGATGACGTCGAAGAAAGTCATCCGCGCCCAGAACATCGCCATCGAGAATCGCATTCCGACCATCTACCTGGTCGACTCCGCGGGAGTCTTTCTTCCCCTGCAGGAAGACGTCTTTCCCGACACCGACGATTTCGGCCGCGTCTTCCGCAACAACGCCGTCATGTCAGCCCAGGGCATACCGCAGATCGCGGCCATCATGGGCATGTGCGTGGCCGGCGGCGGCTACCTGCCCGTGATGTGCGATCACGTCCTGATGACCGACGGCAGCGGCCTCTTCCTGGCCGGCCCGGCGCTGGTGCAGGCGGCGATCGGTCAGAAATATTCCGCCGAAGAACTCGGGGGTGCCGCTATGCATGCTGCCATCAGCGGAACCGTCGACTATCGCGAGCCCAACGACGAAGCCTGCCTCGCACGCATCCGCTCGATCGTCGAGAAGTGGGGATACCGCCGGCAATCTCCCTGGGATCGCCGCAAGCCCGAAGAACCATCACTGGCCGCCGAGGAAATTTACGGCGTCTATGATTCCTCGCCCGCGCGTCCCTACAACGTGAAGGAGATTCTCGCGCGCATCGTCGACGTCGGCCGCTTCGACGAATACAAACCCGAATACGGCAAGACACTGGTCTGCGGCTATGCCCGCATCGGTGGATTCGCCGTGGGCATCGTGGCCAATCAAAAACTGCATGCCCAGCAGACTGACCACGAAGGCCACAAGCGTATGGAGTTCGGCGGGGTGATTTACACGGAGTCGGCCGAGAAGGCCGCCCGCTTCATCATGGACTGCAACCAGAACCTCATCCCACTGGTCTTCTTCCACGACGTGAACGGCTTTATGGTCGGCCGCGACGCCGAGTGGACTGGCATCATCAAAGCTGGTGCAAAGATGGTGAATGCTGTTTCGAACTCAGTCGTGCCCAAGATCACTGTAATCTTCGGCGGTTCCTTCGGCGCGGGCCACTATGCGATGTGCGGAAAAGCCTACGACCCACGTTTCGTGTTCGCCTGGCCGACCGCGAAGTACGCCGTAATGAGCGGCGATTCCGCGGCCGGAACTCTCGTTGAAATCAAAGTCAAGCAACTGGAGCGCGGCGGCAAGAAGCTGAGCGAAGAAGAAAAAAAGGAGTTGTATGAATCCGTAAAGAAGACCTACGACGAGCAGACCGACCCGCGCTACGGCGCTGCCCGCCTCTGGATCGACAAAATCATCGATCCTGTCGAGACCCGGGAAGCGATTGTGCTAGCGCTGGAGGCCGCCGCCCTGAATCCCGACGTCCCGGAGTTCAAGGTGGGAGTGCTGCAGACATGATCCACCGCGAAGCGAAGGCCGGACCGGCTGAATGCTGATTGCGGAATGCTAAGTGCCAATTGCTAAATGCCAACAGCTGATTCCATCAAACTCGTCGAGTGTCCCCGCGATGCGTGGCAAGGCCTCCAGGGCCAGATCCCTACCTACATCAAGATCGACTACCTGAAAGCCTTGATCAGCGCCGGGTTCAAGCACATCGACGCGGCGTCCTTCGTTTCGCCGAAAGCCGTCCCGCAGATGGCCGATTCCGACGAGGTCATGAAAGAACTCGATCCGCCCGACGACGTTGAGATCATCGGCATCGTGGTGAACGAGAGGGGCGCGGAGCGCGCGATTCAGACCAACGCCGTGCGCACGCTGGGCTTCCCTTACTCGATCTCGCCGACATTTCTGCAGAATAATCAGCGGCAGACCCTCGAAGAAGCAATCGAGGAACTGGAGAAGATCGGCAAGAAGGCGGGCGAAGCCGGTCTTGAGACGATCGTCTATATTTCGATGGCCTTCGGCAACCCGTACGGCGATCTGTGGAATACGGACGAGCTTGTCGAAGCGGTCGGGTTGCTCGAGTCTGAAGACATTCACACCATCTCGCTCGCTGACACCGTTGGCCTGGCCACGCCGGCGCAGGTTCGCGAGGTAGTCTCCGCGGTGCTGGCGAAATACAACTATCTGGAGATCGGCGTTCACCTGCACAGCCGCCCAGAGCAGGCGATCGAAAAAGTGCTGAGCGCGTATGATGCGGGCTGCCGCCGGTTTGACTCCGCCATCGGCGGTCTGGGAGGATGCCCGTTCGCGCAAGACGCGCTCGTGGGGAATATCCCGACGGAAAAGGTGCTAGACGCGCTGAAGCAGCGCGGCGTCACCCCGCCCATCACGCGATCGCTCGATGCTCTTCTGAAGGCGACGGCGGGAATTCAAGCAAAGTTTTCGGAGTCTTCCGCCGCCGACTAGAGTCTTGCGAAACATGTCCTATTCAACCCTCCAACTCGCGTACGACGGCCGCGTTGCGATCATCACGCTGAACCGTCCGGACAAGCGCAACGCCATCAGCTATGAGTTGATCGAAGATCTGCTCGCGGCGTTCGACGAAGCCGCAAA
>Ga0307479_10006545_pt1 | contig 10704 bp, 13 predicted proteins | sample atmos_gasesECM4C_FD_203743 | JGI IMG/M metagenome (GOLD analysis project Ga0307479, IMG submission 203743) | Hardwood forest soil microbial communities from Morgan-Monroe State Forest, Indiana, United States - atmos_gasesECM4C_515 | ecosystem: Environmental > Terrestrial > Soil > Temperate...
ACCCACGGTACCGACGTAGTTGTGTGGCTTCAAGATGACGTCCTCGATAGGGCGGTTGCCGCCTCCCAGTTGGTTGAGACGGACGATGTAGGTACTGACGAAGAACTGGTTGTTGCCACGCGTGTAGTCGATGCGACCGTTGTACTGATCCCCATTGCTCGAACTCGGGATCGTCAAGTCGTAGATCCCCCAGTCCGGAGTTCCGTCCGGGCCGTTGCCAATCGCTTGCCCGGCTTGGTTCCCCGCGATGTACCACTTACCCAGACCGTAGCCGGGTATCAGCGAGCAGCAGTCTGTTTGCGAACTCATGGTGGCGATGCGAGGCTTGACGCCCGGCGTGTTGAAGATTTGAGCGGCGAGACTGCCGGGGTTGTTCTGAATGACATACTGCTCGAACTGCGGCGTCTCCAGGTGAGCGTCGCGCGTAATCGACGTTCCAGACTCCCGCACCCCCTCGTAGGAGAAGAAGAAGAACAGGCGATCCTTGACGATTGGCCCTCCGAGACTGCCGGCATAGTCCCGATACCTCTGGTCCACGCGCGTTGGGCAGTGGCTGGCGGTGATGGTGAATTGGCCGGGCGTCCCGGCCTCACACGTGATCGTGCTCAACGTGCCGGTGGTTGGACCGTAAAACTTGTTGAAGGCGTTCAGGCCTTTATCGTTGAACTTCGCGAACAGACTCCCGTGAAGAATGTTTGTGCCATTCTGCGAGATTACTTTGACCTGGGCGCCGGAATTGCGTCCGTCCTGGGCGGAGTAGCTGTTGGAAGCGATCGAGATTTCCTGGACGGACTCCTGGTTGGGAGTTATGACGGCCGTGCCTCCCCACTCCAAGCTGTTTACGCTGACTCCATCGAGGGTGAAGTCATTGGCGGAGACGCGCTGGCCGGCGGAGATGGCCTGCACCTGATTCTCCGTTTGGAACAATTGAAAGTTAGATCCACCCGGCCCAGCCTGCTGCGGGATCGCCTGCGAATTGCCGTTGCTCTGGCGCGCTCCGTCGGCGAACACTCCAGGGGTAAGACGGATGAGTTCGTACGGGTCGCGGCCATACTGCGGCAGGTTGACGACCTCTCGCGTACTCAAGGTGTTCGTGACGTTTGCATTTTCGGTTTGAAGTTGCAGGTTCTCGGCGACGACTTGCACCACCTCCTGAGCGGACCCGGCCTCCAGCGTTACGTTTAGTCCGGTCACTGCCTCAGCGGGGACGACCACGTTGGGTGTGACGTTCTTCTTGAAGCTTCCGGCTTGCACCTCGATGCGGTACAAACCCGGGTTGAGCCCCGAGATCCGATAGAAACCGGAGCCGCTGCTGACCGTGTTGTGCTCAACTCCGGTTTCCTGGTTAGTGACGGTGACGGAAGCACCCGGCACCACTGCACCAGTACGGTCTGCCACTGTGCCTTGCAGGCTGGCTCCGTACTGTGCCCAGGAGAGAATCGCGGTGAAGAAGGGAATCACTGCGAGGAGGGAGAGCCGACTGCCGAGGTAATTCATGCCACCGCTCCGTTCCCCATGCTGTCGCTACCGCGCTTTGCGGCTGCGTTGCAGCAAGGCTCACGGATTATGCATCGGTGCTAGCCTTGGAGATATACAGGGTTTACCTGAGGCATAGTCAGTGGGAGCCACTGGCGTCAGATTCGGAAGTCACTGATATTCCAGGGATACGAAGTTGATGGGGAATTGGAGTTGGCGTGTCCTGGATTGCGCTTGCCGCAGCCTGTCGGTTGACCGAGGCGGAGCTTTGAGGGACGGAGGTAATTGTCTCTTCATCGAAGTACCTCCGCCCGTCATGACAACGCCCGCAACTGGGGACGGGGCAGATATGCCCGGAGACTGTCCCTGTAGGCCTGTCTAGGGAACAGGGGATCATCTGCAGGTTGCCGTGCCTGTCGCACGCGGGGCGGCTTCTTGCCCTCATCATCACCTCGGCGGGGCGAGCGTTTTCGACTAAGAACGGAGTGCGTACCGCTGCGCTGGGGCCTTGGGTTACGAGTCACGCCAATGACTCGGCTGAAACTTCTTGAGCTACGAAGATTGGGCTACGGATCGAGTCGCGCTCGATAGCGGCGTGGTCATTCGCTTCAGTCGATTGGAGATTTTCCTTGCGGTTCCCGCCACAGCGCTGTTCGCGACCTCTATGCCCCAGTGAACTCGCTCGCCAAGAACATCTTTGCCGCCGGTACTAGCAGATCGTTTTGAGCGTAAGTTATCCCCATCAACTTGCTTGGCAACCTCCCCAGCGTCTGACTCACCCGGCATAACAGGCCGAAGATTATCGTCCGCCAATAAAGGGGCCGCAATCCTTAGCGCTGCAACTTCCTTTTTGAGTCGCGTTAAAGCGATTTCCTTTTCTCGCAAGACTTCGTGAACACTTCTCATATGTGGCTTCCTTCCGTCTTAAAGGACTAACGCACTAAGGAATGCCGCCTAGTCGGCGTTCGACTTAGGTCTGAAACGTTCTGTTGTCCAACGCTGGGAAGTATCAGGTCATCCACCAGAGGAGGGCAATCAGGTGTTTCCGGTAGAGGCCACTCAGCGGGCGGGCATAGGAAGGTATTGAGTACGTTTAAGTTACAGCCAGCAGCGGGCTCTCGAGATCCACTGCATACTCGGTTCCTACGGCCTCCTGCAGGCAGGCCGCTTCCTCGGCGCCGGTTGTTCGTAGGATTTCACGTATCCAGTGCGCTCTCGCCGCGCCGCTGCAGCAGATAAATACCATGATCGCATCAAGACGCAACCGATTGCCATACCGATCGGCCTCCTGGGGAGGAAGTCGCAGCCCTATCAGACTGTCGGCGTACGCGGAGTTGTGAGTTGAGGGACAAGGTGCAAGCACCGCCCGCAAGAAGACTCGGGAACTAACGAAGAACGCAAGCCCCGGAACGATCACGGCCCCGAAGCGCGAGAGCCATTGCAGCAACCCAGAGGTCGGCGGATCCGAGTTCAGCACCTTGGTCGCAACTCTCGTGTCTCTCACCGCCTGGGCCAATCGATGTGTTGGAGTTAAGAGCAGGCAGAGATCCTCATCGCGACAACCTGCGCTGTTGAGAGCGTCAATGACCTCGTCGATTTCTACAGCCATCGGATAGATCGCATATGCTGCGGTCGTGCTGAAGATCATGTTAGAAGCTCCCTCGGAACGCAGTGTGGCGGAGCGTCGGTCCTTTTGAACTCACGTAGGTTTCGACCGCAAGAGAAGAAAGGGAGAGGAACCTGAGTTTGCGTCTTAACGCCCGGCAACAATCGCCCAAGTTCGTCTTTCCCTCTTTGACGTGACTTATTGCCTTTTCGCGGCCGATCAATTCCGCCATTGTCACCAGCAGATCGGTGGCGTCTATACAGTGTCTTCTGTATCGAGACTTTTTCCGGAACTGCGTCAAATTTACTTCGATACTTTTCGGGGAGAGAAACATGTGAAGAAAAGCAAAGTGCTTGCCTTGATGGCAACGGACTTGCACCCTCACGCCAAGGTGGTGCCGCTCCGCGACCAAGTGAAGGAGGCTCAGGATGAAACAGAGAATGCTGAAGCTCATCACGCTAGCGCTGTGCGCAGGTATCGTGCCCACAGTACTGGCACAAAACTCAAAGAACGCAAAGCCGGACATCGGCCAGCCAGGCGCCGAGTTGATTGCATGGACGCAAGCTCAAGAGCCCCAGCCCGTGCTTTCGTCGCAGCCGTCTCAACAGGCCGAACCACGTCCCGGAGCCCAGCAGCCAGGTCAGCGTCCGGCCTCGGGACAGCACGACGATATGCAGAAACAAAATGCCACGCAGACGTTTGCGGGAACCATCATGAAATCGGGCAATCAGTATGTGCTCAGAACTGCAGATAATGTCACATACCAGCTCGACGATCAGGCGCGAGCGAAGAAGTACGAAGGCAAGCAGGTCCAGGTCGTCGGGAGCCTGGACGAAACCAGCGGCACAATCCGCGTGGAAGAAATGAAAGAGGCAGGTTAGCCCCGTGCGTGCCATCAACGGGATCCTTCGAGCAAGGGATCCCGTTGGTTTTTGGACAAGGATCAAGTCGGACTCAGTGGAAGACTGAACCCATAAGGACGCGCCAGAAAGCGTGACCTATTCAGAGGGCGCGTAGTACCCGCTCTTCGCGTAGACGCGAAATTGAGGTGAGTGCTTCCGCAGTCTCATTCTCACGCGTATTTTGTGCCATTTCCCGTCTCGGCGGACGGCGGTTGGCCGATAGCCAAGAAGATATTGATCGCGCAGCTCGATCCCGATTCTCCTGGCAACGTTGCTCAGATCGTTAGGGTTGTCGACAGTGAAGGCGCGGCCACCGGTTGATGTAGCAATCTCATCCAACAGAGTCGGGCCGAGCGCCTCTTCCTGGGTCGCGAAGTAGCGATCGTAGATGCCAATGGCATAGATGGTGACATCGGCCTCCTTGACCAGGGACTTCAGCTCACGCTCGGTGTAACGACTGTGGTTGTCCCCGCCATCGGAAATTACCAGCAAGGCCTTTCTCTGAAATTTCGCTTGCTTCATCTGGCTGATGCCCAGGTAAATCGCGTCCAGCAAGGCTGTGCGTCCCTTGGGGATCGTCAAGACAAGATGAGACTGTATGTCCTCCGTAGAAGCGCCAAAACTGGAAACCGTTTCCGGCTTGTCCGAAAATGTGATGAGGAAGAATTCATCCTGCGGATTCGCAGTTGTCATGAACTCGGCCACAGCCTCCCTCGCGCGCTCTATCTTACTCTTCATGCTACCGCTGCTATCGAGAATTATCCCCAACGAGACCGGAACGTCCTCCCGGGAGAAATGTTTGATCTCCTGCGACTCCTTTCCATCCTGGATTTCGAAGTCTTCACGCTCGAGACCTGTGACGATTCGATCCATTGGATCGGTGACAGTAACCGGTACGAGCACAAGGTCGACGTTGACCTTGATCGGCTTTGCGGAAGCGGGCAAAGGCCGATCAATTCCGAAGCGCGAGAGCCGGGAAGAGGAAGAATTGGGGGTGACATGAACTTCATCGAGAGAGATCTGAGCAAGCGCTGTGGTTGCGAAATGGCTGGCGAAGAAAATGACCAGGGTAAAAAGAAGTGGAGGAAGCTGATTCCCCCGGCGCGACACCATGTGGTGCAACAAGAAGTGCCCCTTCCCGACGTGTCAAGTGGCTCGTGTTTATATACCGCCGACTCGACAATCGGGTCATCGGGTGGTTTCGGTAGCGAGGATTGCATGTTCGGGTAGAAAAAATTGGTTCGACGACCGGATAAGCGGTTTCTTTGAGGCGATGTTCCTCCTCTGTTGCCGGGCCTCTTCTACGGCATTCGCTGTATGTTGCGGAGACGGTGATGCCTATAGGGTATTTCCAAGTGAAAAGTGTTGTGGCGACTTAGCGGTGGGACAAGCCCACGCGGGATTCGCCAACGAGCGACGCGATCGACCTCCGGGACGCTGGTGCTGCGTTCCGCTAAGGGTTCCGTCGCCGGCCGATGGAGGCTGACATGAAAACTGTGATCCTGCTAGCCGCTTTACACGGCGTTGTATCCATTCCTCCCATTCGCGTATTCCAACCCTACCCAAGCGTGAAGTGCCCGCACGGGTACTCGATCTGGTGGCCGAGCGGCAAGGAGTTCGATAACGACAGGTACGCGGAGTGCGTCAAACCACTTCATGCGCAGGCGGCAAAGTCAAAGAACACAATGAAAGAAGTAAGTCTACGACCGAAGAACGTACAGCAGCCGCATATACCATGACGGCCGCTGGAATGAGTGGCCCGGCTTGAAGTCCAGCCGCCTGTGAAGTGCTGAAGCGCGCCAGCGTACGCGTCTCTCTGGTAGTGGATGCTTACAGGTTGCGCGGTCTGGCGGCGGCAATACTCTCCACTTTTCAAGCTTATGGCGGTCAACGCACAAGACTACAGCGCGCAGTTGATTTCCTCCACCTAGTCCCCAAGGTACTGTTTCTCAGGAGGTCGGAATGCCTGAGAAGGAGGCTATCGAGCGCGCGCAGGAAGATGCCCGTGAAGGGAAATCGCCAAGCACACAAGCGGGAGAACTTGTACGGGAAGAAATACAGCATGTGCGAGAAGGGAAGCACGGCGCGCGTTCCGCAAAACAGGCGATCGCAGTAGGCCTCTCCAAAGCACGGCGCGCGGGCGTCAAACTGGCGTCACCCCGCAAAGTGCAAGTCTCGTCCAGTACCAGACACAAGGCCCGACGGGAGTATCGTAGAGGTCAGAGCCCCTCAGGCCAGCGTTCTCGAACTACGATGGCCCTGAAAAGAGATGGGCGAAGTGCGGCATCTCACGAGTCACTCTCCAAACAAGCGCATGCCGCTTCTCACCAACGAGGTCCAAGTTCCCGGCACAACTCGGCTTTGAAAGCCGCTAGAACGAGAGGAAAGAGTGGTCGAAGTTGAGCGGCGCACAAAACCGCAAGAAATACAGATCGAAAAACGTTTCCCATCGTACTTCAACAAGGTACAGGAACGTGACAGAGACGCAGGAGGTGCTGTATGAGGCTGGAAATCTGTACGGTCGTGATTGTGCTTGCGGGCTTTGGTGTTGCCGCGGAATATAAGCAACCTCCAGCCACGCCGTCTGCAGCTGAAGTTCCGCCGGCCATCCCTCAGGAACAGAAGGCGAGACAGCAGACGCGTCCAGATCATGTCACCCAACCGTCGGAAGAATTGTCGACGCCCGAGGTCCAGCAACTCATTAAGGACGGATTTCGCTACGAGCCAGCACTGGTAGACGCCAACTTGAGTGTCAAGGTCGATGACAGCTCGGTATGGTTGACCGGTACAGTCGATGACGAAAAACGACACTACCTCGCCCTGCGCAGCGCAGAGTCCTATTCGGGCAGGCGCCAGATCGTCGACAGAATCAGAGCGGCTCGACCGAGCTGAAGACGAAAGCTGGGCACTCGTCGGTACGTCCTGTGCTCTACTGACATTCGTGGGCGCACAAACTGTTGTATGCGACGCGCTCAACGCACCCTCAAGCCTGTCTATGCGGGATCCCCATTGCTGGTTTTAGGCGGTGGATCGTCGCGCGAGCCGGGTTCGTGCCGTTTGAGGGTTGTGCACTTCAGGTCAAGAAGCTCCGTAATTTTCTGGGTCAGTTCCATAAGTTTCTCCGGGTCGTGTTCCCTGGCCGCTTGTTCACAGAGTTTCTGCCATTCTTCCATTTGTATTGCGTAGGACCTCCTCCCGCGATTCTGGCCGGGCCAACTACCGCGATCTTGCACTCGATAGTGGATCGCGATCGGCTGCAGTCAGTCAGTTGGTTACCCTACGGAATTGTCGGTATCTGCGAGACGCGGGATGCGACGCCACCCCGCCACGAAAACTTAAATCTGCGTGGGTACTTCAGACAGCCCAAGTTCACGATTGAATTGAGCAGTCGCGGCATAACACTCGCAGGAGAACTGCTCAAGGCGCGGGCGCGCCAAAACGCTCAGGTGCCCGCGAGTCATTCGAATAATACCCTCATTCTGGAGCTTTTGGGCCGCCAAGGTGACGCTCGGCCGGTCAGTACCGAGCAGGGTTGACACGAAGTCGTGGGTAATCCGTATCGTATCGGACGAGAGACGATCCTGGCACAGCAACAGCCATCGCGCCAGGCGCTTTTCGACGGAGTGAATGCGGTTGCAGGCTGCTGTTTGGGAAACCAGCATCAATTGAATTACGCAGAATCGGGTAATCAGTTTGCGAAAAACAACACAGTCGTCGAGGAGACGATGAAGGCCCTTGGCGGAAACACGGAGTCCATCGCCTTCGACCTGTACCACCGCGCTATGTACGCTGCGCCGCAGTCCACCGATCAGGCCGATACCAACCACGCTTTCACAACCCGCGATGCTGACCTCGGAGCTCCGGCCGTCGCTCATCATGGTTAGAATTGACACCAATCCGCTGTTTGGGAAGATCGCGTGCGTCACTTCCGACTCCTGGCGGAGGAGCGTTTCCCCGGGGGACAAGCGCACTAACTCCAGGTACGGACGCATTTGATTGAACTCGCAGTCGGGGACGCTGTTGAGAATCCAGTTCCGGACCACTTTCCCGTCCGGCCCCGTGTGTTCCCGAGCGCGTTTACAAGGCGATTCAATAGTACCCATTTTCTCTCCTAGTTATCTGAGATGCCGCAGCTCAGAGTTCGGCCCCGCGTGCCGCCGCCCTTGTAACTGTAGAACTGCGTAAGAATGACTCCACAGACTTGGCAAAGGGTGGGTACAGGTCTGAGTGGCAAGGCCCAAAGCATTTGGACGCGACGCCTGTGGTCGTTGATCCGCAACAACGCGAATTGCAGCGGTGCCCACCAAGGGACAGGCGCATCGAGTCTTACGTCTGCACTAAGGGATGGAAGTATCGGAAGGAAAAGCGCAAAGATCTGCGACTACCGCTGTGAGAACGAATCGGCCACGTCCCGTAATTCTCACATCTGACTACAGCAACTCAGGTAGAGCCAATCGGTCCGAATTGATGAATTGTAGGGCCCTGGTGTCTGTGGGCAACACGCCACGAAGGGTAAGCGCGCAAGAGAAAACTCTTATTGGGAGCACTGCGTGATAGCTAGATGTCGAAGATCGGACAGGAGAAGATGATGAAAACAACAATGAAGACATTGATGGGTGTGGTTTTGGCTTCTGCCTTACTTGTGTGTGTTCCAGCTTTCACTCAGGAACACCGTCCGTCTGAGGGCGGACATGAAGCTGAGCATCCGGCTCCCCCACGGGCGAACGGAGGTAAGATTCCCGCTCCGCCAGAGGCGCGCAAAGAGGGCCACGGCGCACGCGAGACGGAGCGCGATGAGCGTGGACAAACCAATAACCGGTCCCACGTCAACAATGATCATTGGTACGGGCATGATAGTCCGAATGATGCCCGCTTCCACGTGGCTCACCCGTTTGAGCATGGCCGCTTCGAGCATTTCGGTCCTTCGTTCCGCTACAACGTTGTTCGCGTGGACCCTGGCCACCACCGGTTTTGGCTTCCCCAGGGCGTTTTCTTCGAGGTTGCTGCGTGGGACTGGGCGGAGTGTTCGGACTGGTGCTGGAATTGCGGTGACGACTTTGTGATCTATGAGGACCCGGATCACATCGGTTGGTATCTGTTGTACAACATCCAGACAGGCGGCTACGTGCACGTGATCTATATGGGCAGCTAAAGTGGCCGGATTGATCTGTCCCCAAAAGAAACTTCGCAGTGCTCTTTCGTGGTCCCTCCCAAGCCACTCCGGACACACAAGTGGTATTCGGTCCGAAGGATCAACTGTGTTCCACGGTCCAAATGAACGTTGTGACTGTTGGAGCCCACCAGTGAACCTTGGTTCGACGGGCTCAGTGAAAGTCCTCGTAGCCCCACGACTCCCTGGCTGTGCGGGTCCAGGGCTGTAGGTGCTGATCCCTCTGAAGCAGGAACGTCCGGGGAAGCATCTCGTGAACTCGCGTCTGGCAAGGGCGATCCAGCCGATCCACCCGGGCGGGCCGATCCGCCCATCGGGCCACGCGAGTCTGGTGGGCCCGTGGAGGACATACCGGTTGACCCCTGGCCCAACTGGTCCATGCCAGGAGCGACAGCGTTGTTTAGCGAGGGTCCCATCGCCTGGATGGCGGCGCGGATCGATAGTTCGCGTCCGTCCTTCAGCGAAATGCGATCAAACGACATCCCCACTCTCGAGTCCGGCGATTCTTTGGTTCGCGACTTGGCCCCGGTAACATGGCCGATCACCTTGGTATCCCTGGGGATTACGACCTTACCGTTGGAGAGCAGGTCCATGGTTATTCTTGCCTCGATCTTGTCACCCGGCTTTGCCTTCTTGGCGTCCACCGACTTCGACAGCGCGGCGGGAATGATCGTCCCTGCCGGGATCGCGTCGGCGCCATCGTTCCGTTGTGGTCTGGAAGAAGCGCTTGCTGTCTGTGACCCTGTGCTCGGTGACGCGGCGGGTGTCTGAGATAGCACACCGGTATTTCCGCTAACGGCACCACTGCCAGCACAACGAATGCTAGCTTTCGGAGGTCCATGGGGCATCCCCTTTCTCGCCATGCGCGATCCAATACCAATTAGGATGCCAGTCGAGCAGAAAACTTTGCCGCAGAAATGAAAAACGGACGACAACGGGCAACGCTGCAAGCCCCTATACCTGGATTCCTCGATATCGTTCTCCCTGAGGGGTCCGAATACTAACCGATTGTCAGAGCGCACCAAACGCGTGCGCGGTCAGAGCGCTCGATAGAGAAGCAAGGGGGGACTTCCGCGCGAAAGAGGGCCAGAATAAGTCGAGAGCAATCGCTTTAGCGGGGGAGCAGGAGGAGAGACCTTGAGCGGGCCAACGAATTCTGGTTCAGGGGAAGCGAGTTGAGGATATTACTGTTTCGGGAGATGCCACACCTAATGTCCTGCATCAGCGGTCTTTGCGCTTGCTGCATCTTTTCACGGATCGACGTGAAGAAGCAGGGCCGGCGGTCACCGCCGGCCCTGGGAAGAAGGGTCCTTCGTTTACGCGCTTACTGCTGCGGTGGAGCGTTGCTTTTCTGCATGGAGTTCTTGGCCGCCTTCAGCATTTTCACCGAGGTAACCTCGATTTGGCCAGTGCTGGCGTCTGCGCTGCCCTTCAGTTCGACATGGTGACCTTCATGCCCTTTTACGGCCTCCGGATTGGCAATGGTCCAGCTCTTACCGTCGGCATCGCTCACCAGTGTATTTCCGTCTTCGCTGATCGTGCCCTTGACG
>Ga0307479_10006546_pt1 | contig 10704 bp, 7 predicted proteins | sample atmos_gasesECM4C_FD_203743 | JGI IMG/M metagenome (GOLD analysis project Ga0307479, IMG submission 203743) | Hardwood forest soil microbial communities from Morgan-Monroe State Forest, Indiana, United States - atmos_gasesECM4C_515 | ecosystem: Environmental > Terrestrial > Soil > Temperate...
GCCGCCAAGCAGTGCAAGCGCCAGCGGCAGCTCGGAACTCGGGTCGGCGTGCGCGATCGAGCCGCACACCGTGCCCTTGTTGCGGGTCTGAAAATGTCCGACATGCGGCAACGCGGCGGCGACGAGTGGCAATTTTTTCGCAAGCTGCGGCCAGGCGAGCAATGTGTTCTGGGTAACCGCGGCGCCGATTTCGATTCTGTCGCCGACATCGCGGATGGCATCGAGCGCGGCGATGCGCGAAATGTCGATCAGAGCCTCGGCCTCGACGATGCGCAGGTTGAGCATCGGCACCAGCGACTGCCCGCCGGCAAGAACGCGCGCGTCATCGCCGTAGTCGGCGAGCAGCGCGACCGCCTCCTCGGCCGTGTCCGGCCGCACATAATCGAACGGGCGCGGCTTCATGTGCGCGGTCCGCCATTCTGCCGGGCCGCCTGCATCAATTCATGAATCCGCCGCGGCGTGGCGGGAAGAATAATGTCTTGTGCGCCGAGCGCGTCGGCGATGGCATTTGCGATGCAGGCCGGGGTCGACATGCAATTGCCTTCGGCTAAGCCCTTGGCGCCGAGCGGCGTGAACGGCGACGGCGAATGGTGGTGCAAAATCTCAACGTCGGGGATTTCGCCGACGGTCGGCACCAGATAATCGGCGAAGGTGCCGTTGAGAAACGCGCCCTCCTCGTTATAGGTAAACTCCTCATAGAGCGCGGCGGCCACGCCTTGGGCAAATGCGCCGCGGATCTGGCCCTCGGCGATCATCGGATTCAAGATGCGGCCGGCATCGTGCATCGACACATAGCGGTCGACGCGCACCTGATAGGTCACGGGGTCGATCTCGAGGCTGCACATGTCGAAGATGAAGCCGTAAGTCAGCGAGGTATTGATGCGATCGTCGCTTGACGGCGGCTCAAGCTCCGGCGGCGTCCATACCGCGGTCTCGCTCAAGGCCGGCGCCATGCTTTCCGGCAGCATCACCGGCGACCAGTGCGAGGTTCCGGCGACGCGCCCGAACGGCAGCGCATTGTCGGGATTGGAACGGCTGCGGATCTTGCCGCCGGCGAGTTCGACATCGTCGGACAGCACATTGAGCTGCTTCGCCGCGATGCTTTTCAGCTTATCGCGCATCGCCACTGCGGCCATATGCGCGGCCACCGCGGTGCCGGAGGCGAACCGGCTCGAATAGGTGCCCGCGGCGATCGACCATTGATCTCTCGCCGTGTCCAGTTCGAGCACGACTTCGACCTCGTCGGGCGAGAGGCCGAGTTCCTGGGCGACGATCTGCGCCAATACCGTTTCGTGACTTTGTCCCTGTACGGTGACGTCGGCGGTGACCGTGACCGCGCCGAGCGGATCGATCGTCACCCGCGCCATCGATACCGCGCCGTTTTTCGGACCGGCCTTTTCGCGCGCCTGCGCGGTCATCAGCGTCGAGAGGTAACCCATATTCGACATGGCCGGCTCGACCACGGCGGCAAAGCCGATACCGTAATGGCGGCCTTGCGCGCGTGCGGCCTCGCGGCGTTTTTTCAGATCGGCGAGCCGGCCGTCGCCGATAGCGATGTCGACGGCGCGAGCATAATCGCCGGAGTCATAGAGCGCGCCGGCCGCGGTCCGGTACGGAAATTTTTGCGCCGGAATGAGATTGCGCCGGATCACTTCGAGCGGCTCGAGCTGCAATTCGACGGCGATGCGATCCATCAAACGCTCGAGCGCGAGATAAAGTTGCGGACCGCCGAAGCCGCGGATCAGGCTCGCCGGCATTTTGTTGGTCAAGACGACGCGGTTTTTGACTTCCACATGCGAGATATCGTAGGCGCCGGTCACCGCGCCATGCATGCGGTAGAGCGGGCCCGGCATCGGCGCGCGCAAAAACGCGCCATAGTCCTCGAGCTGATCGAGTTTGAGCCCGAGGACGCGGCCGTCCTTGCCGACCGCCGCCTCGATCTCGGTGACGCGGTTCGGCCCGGAGCTGGCGGCGACCAGATGCTCGATGCGGTCCTCGGTCCATTTCACCGGCCGGCCGGTGATTTTGGCGGCGAGCGCGATCAGCACGATATAGGGAAAGATCGAAAGCTTGATGCCGAAACTGCCGCCGGAGTCCGGCGGGATGCGCAGGCGCAGTTTCGGACCGGGCACGCGCAGCGCCCGCGCCATGACCGGGTGCATCGAGAACGGGCCCTGGAAATTGGCGAGAACGTCGTAACTGTTCTCCGCCGCATTGTGTTGCGCCACGACGACGTAACATTCGATCGGCGTGAAGGAGAGCCGCGGGAACGGCACGGTCATGGCGATGCGGCGATCGGCGCGTGCGAAAGCCCCGTCCGGATCGCCATAGCGGAAATCGCGCACGGAAATTTCGTTGGTTCCGGCTTGCGGATGCAGAAGCGGCGCCGAACTTTTGCACGCTTCGATTGGATCGAGCACGGCGTCGCGTGGCTGATATTCGATCGCGACAAGCTCGGCGGCGTCTTCGGCGAGGTAACGGCTCTCGGCGACGACCAGCGCGACCGGCTCGCCGACATAGCGCACCCGCTCGACCGCGAGCGTCCATTGCTGTACCGGCGCCTTCACGGCGGCAAGGAACGGATCCGATAATTTGCGGACGTCCTCGCCGGTAATCACGGCCCAGACGCCGTCATGCGCGAGCGCTTCCCTGGCATCAATGCCCACCATGTCGGCATGCGCGTGCGGCGAGCGAATGACATGGGCATGCAAGGTGCCGACCGGAATGGGAAGATCGTCGGCATAGCGGCCGCGTCCCGACAGCAAGGCGGGGTCTTCCTTACGCCGCACCGGCTTGCCGAGTTGATCGGTCATGCGTCTTCTCCCGCCATGTCTCTACCGCTCCCGGCGCAGGTTGTCAGCCTGTCGATGCGTCTACTAACATCGCGATGTCATTCCGGGATCGTCATTCCGGGGCCGAGCGAAGCGAGGAGCCCGGAATCCATAACCCCTGCGCAGGGAGTATGGATTCCGGACTTGCCGCTTCGCGGCAATCCGGAATGACGAGTAGAGAAGAAATGGACCAAACAACACACGCGGACGGCATCCAAGGTTCCGGCATCGGCCAGCCAGTGCGGCGGCGCGAGGATTTGCGGCTTGTTCGCGGCGGCGGCCGCTATACCGCCGATGAGAACCTGCCCGGCCAGGTCTATGCCGTGATGGTGCGCTCGCCGCATGCCCATGCCCGCATTCGCGGCATCGACAAAGACAAAGCGCTGGCGGGGCCCGGCGTTCTCGCCGTACTCACCGGCGCCGATTGCCTCGCCGACGGATTAAAACCCATTCCGCACAAGCCGTGGTCGCCGCATCCGGCGGAGACGCCGCTCCGTAATGCCGGCGGCGCGCCGCCGTTCGAAGCGCCGCATCATCCCCTCCCTGCCGACAAAGCGCGTTTTGTCGGCGAGGCGGTCGCGATGGTCATTGCCGAAACGCTTGCGGCGGCAAAGGACGGTGCCGAGCGCCTCGAGATCGATTATGAGGTCCTGCCCGCCGTTGTCGAAACGGAAGCCGCGGCGCGGCAGGACGCACCGCACATCCACGACGGCGCGCAATCTGGCGCGCGATCCAATATCTGTTTCGATGCCGAGATTGGCGACGCGGCGGCGACCGCAGCCGCCTTCGCCAAAGCGGCGCATGTGACGCGGTTCGAGACCTGGGTGCAGCGCGTCACCGGCGTGCCGATGGAGCCGCGCGCCGCGCTCGCCGCGTTCGATGCGGCGACCGGCCGCGTGACGCTTTATGCCGGCAATGGCGGCGCGGTGCGGCTGAAAAACGATCTCGCCGCCATTCTCGATATGCCGCCGGAAAAAGTGCGTGTGCTGATGGCCGATATCGGCGGCAATTTCGGCACCCGCGGCATGATCTATCCGGAATTTGCGAACGTCGCCTGGGCGGCGCGCAAGCTCGGCCGGCCGGTGAAATGGATCATCGACCGTCACGAGTCGTTCTTAAGCGACTATCAGGCGCGCGATCTCGTCGTAGCGGCCGAGCTGGCGCTCGACGACAAAGGCCGGTTCCTCGCCATGCGCGGCTCGAACCTCGGCAATCTCGGCGCCCACACCACCAATTTCGCCATGGTGCAAAAGGGCGTGCAGATGATGTCGAGCATCTACCGGATGCCGGCGGCGCATTTCCGCGCGCGCGCCACATTGAGCAATACCGCGCCGACGCGTCCCTATCGCAGCGCCGGCCGGCCGGAAGTGATTTTCGTCATCGAGCGGTTGATCGATCTCGCCGCGCGCGAGCACGGCTTCGATCGTCTCGCCATCCGCCGCCGCAATCTCGTGACCGAAAAGGAATTGCCCTACCCCAACCCGTTCGGCGTCGAATACGACAACGGCGATTACATCGGCGCCATGGACATGGCGTTGAAACTTGGCGACTGGGCAGGTTTCAAAAAGCGCCGCCGCGAAGCGCGAAAGCGCGGCAAATATCGCGGCATCGGTGTCGGCAACTACGTCGATATCTCGACTGGCGTGCCGCGCGAGAAGGCGGAGCTCCTGGTGCTGCCGGAAGGTATCGTCGAGCTCGTGATCGGCGTGGTGTCACAGGGTCAGGGGCATGAAACGAGTTTTGCGCAGCTCGTCACCGAATGGCTCGGCGTGCCGATCGAATCCGTGCGCGTCATCGCCGGCGACACAGACCGGGTCACGGTCGGCGGCGGCGCGCATTCCGGCCGCGGCATGCGGCTTGGTTCGATCGTGATCAAAAAATCATCCGATCGCCTGATCGAAAAAGGCCTGCGCATCGCCGAACATCTTTTGGAGACTGCCGCCGCCGACATCGAATTTTCGCGCGGCCGTTTCGCCGTGAAGGGCACCAATCACGCCATCGGGTTGTTCGAAGTCGCGCGCGCCGCGGTGGAGCGCGCGGATCTGCCGGAAGATTCGCGCGGCCCGTTCACCGCGGCCTGCGACGAGACCGTTGTGGAAGCGAGCTACCCTTACGGCGCGCATGTCTGCGAGGTCGAGGTCGATCCGGATACCGGCAATGTGACGCTCGTCAATTATGCCGCGGTCGACGATGTCGGGCGCGCGATAAACCCGCTCATCATTCACGGCCAGATCCACGGCGGCATCGCGCAAGGCGTCGGCCAGGCGCTGCTCGAGCACTGCCATTACGATCCGGACAGCGGCCAATTGCTTGCCGGCTCGTTCATGGATTACGCCATGCCGCGCGCCTCGGACCTGCCGTTTTACGCAACCGAATTGAGCGAAGTGCCGTCATCAACGCATCCGCTCGGCATCCGCCCGGCTGGCGAAGGCGGCACGGTCCCGGCGCTCGCGGTCGTCATCAATGCGATCGTCGATGCGCTGTCCGAGCTTGGCGTGCGCCACATTGAAATGCCGGCAACGCCGGAGCGGGTGTGGCAAGCGATCCAAGGGGCGGGGCGTTAATGCCTCGTCATGCCCGCGTTTGTCGCGGGCATCCCGCTTAGGCGGGCACTGCGGTGCAACGATATGGCCGGAACAAGTCCGGCCATGACGGACGACCGCTTACTGCCAGTACGGCGGGTAGCCGGAAGTTTTCTCTTGCGCCGCTAAAAGGCGCAGCATCGCCGGCCATTCCAGCACGCCGTAAGGCCGCCGCGTGCCGGGCTGATATAGATGCGCGGTGTGCGCCAGCACGTTCTCGCCCGGCATGGTCAGTTCGGCGCGCGCCGCCATGGCGTCGACCTGCGAGCGGCAGGACATTTCGAGCTGATACATAGTGTTGAAGGCCTGCTGGATGGTCGCCCCGCAGGTGAGCAAGCCGTGATTGCGCATGATCATCGCATCGTGCGGCCCGAGATCGCGAACGAGCCGCTCGCGCTCGTCGACGTCAATCGCCGGACCTTCGTAGTCGTGGTAGCCGATATGGCCGACGAAGCGGATCGAGGTCTGCGACAGCGGCAACAGCCCGCATTGCATCGCCGCCACCGCCATGCCGGCGCGCGTGTGCGTATGCAATACGCAGGCGACGGCCGGCCGCGCTTTGTGGATGGCGCCGTGGATCACATAACCGGAAACGTTGATGCCATAGTCCGTATCGGGCTTGCTGACGATGTTGCCCTCGACGTCGATCTTCACCAGGCTCGATGCGGTGATTTCCTTGTAGAGAAGGCCGTACAGGTTGATCAGGAGGTGTTCGGTACCGGGCATCCGCGCGGTGATATGGTTGTAGATCAGGTCGGTCATGCCATAGGAGTCGACCAGCCGATAGCAGGCGGCGAGATCAAGCCTGGTCTGCCACTCTTGCGCCGATACGGCGTTGCGGATTGACTTGAAGTCGGTCGAGTAATTCACGGCGATCCTTCCTGTTTCACCCTAGCGTCGAGCTTCACGATGGCTTTGGCAAGCGGCATGAGAGGCGCGATAATGAGAGAAGCATAATCGAGCCGGCCGCGACTTGATAAGTCACTTTATGTAATGGCGAGCATGCCCAGCGAGATCAACGAATTATTGCGGAACCATGTCAAGGAGAAGCTTGGCCGGGGCGAGGTCGTCGCCTCGATGACGGTTCGGCTCATCCGCGGCATCGAGATCGCCCGCATCGCCAAGACCGCCGGCTTCGAGAGCCTCTATGTCGATCTGGAGCATGCAAGCTTCTCGCTCGACACGACCGGGCAGATCTGTATCGCGGCAATCGAAGCGGGGATCACCCCGCTCGTGCGCGTGCCGGGCATCGCCGAAGTGTCGCGCGTGCTTGACGGCGGCGCGCTTGGCGTGATCGCACCGCGTGTGCAATCGGCCGACGACGCGCGGGCCTACGTCGCGGCGGCAAAATTTCCGCCGCTTGGGCATCGCTCGGCGGCAGGGCCCCTGCCCCATCTGCACTACCGCAGCTTTCCGGCCGCGGCGGCGAATGCGGCGCTCAACGCGGCGACGCTGCTCATCGTCCAGTTCGAAAGCGAAGAAGCATTGAGCCAGGCCGAGGCGATCGCCGCGGTCGAGGGCGTCGATCTGGTCATGATCGGATCGAATGATCTTCTCGCCGACTGGGGCCTTGCCGGCCAATACGAGCATGCGCGCCTGCGCGACGCCTATGGCCGGACCATTGCCGCGTGCCGCAAGCATGGCAAGCATGTCGGCGTCGGCGGGCTTGCTTCGCGCCCCGACCTTGCCGCCGAATTCGTGCACATGGGCGCGCGCTATGTCTCGACCGGAACCGATCTTGGCTTTCTGTTGGCCGCCTGCACCGCCAAAGCGAAGGAGGTGCACGACATCACGTTCCGTGGCATATCGTGATAAAGACGTTACGAAATCGTCTGAAAGGAAAGCCTTTGGTGAATTTACGCGCGTTGCTGTTCGCCGCTGTCGGGCTGTTATCCATCGCGATTGGGTGCTGCGCACCGGCCGCCGCGGACGACTATCCGTCGCGGCCGATCCGGCTGATCATTCCGTTTCCGCCGGGCGGCAGCAATGACGTGGTTGGCCGCATCGTCGCCAACCAGCTCGGGCAAAAACTCGGACAGACCGTGTTCGTCGATAATCGCGCCGGCGCCGGCGGCGTCGTGGGAACGGACGTCGCCGCAAAATCCGCGCCCGACGGCTACACGCTTCTCGTCATCTCGATCGCGCATGCGGTCGATCCGTTCATTTACAAAGAGCCATACGACCCGATCAAAGATTTTGTCCCGGTCGCGATCCTCGCCACCGGCACCAATGTTGTCACGGTCAATCCCAGCGTCCCGGTGCATTCGGTCAAAGAATTGATCGATCTCGCCAAGGCCAAGCCGGGCTTCCTCAACTACGCGTCGGCGGGCATCGGCAGCTTTCAGAACTTGAGCGGCGAATTGTTCAAGGTGATGGCCGGCGTCGATATCGTGCACGTGCCTTACAAAGGCGGCGGGCCATCGATGCTCGCCGTCATTGCCGGCGAAGCCCAGCTCATGTTCAGTTCGATCGTGCAGACCGTGTCCAATATCCAAGCCGGACGGTTGCGGCCGCTGGCAACCGGCGGCGCCAAGCGTAGTCCGATCATGCCGGAGCTGCCGACCATCGCCGAAGCTGGCGTTCCCGGCTACGTAGCGGCGGACTGGTGGGGCATTCTCGCGCCCGCCGGCACGCCGGCGCCGATCGTCGCCAAGTTGCATGAGGCGATCGAAGAAGTGCTGCGCTCGGAGGACACCAAAAAAAATCTCGATCAACAAGGCGCCACTCCCCTGCATATGAGCTCCGCCGAATTTGGCGCCTATATCAAAGCGGAAATGATCAAATGGGGGCCGGTGGTCACGACAGCCGGAATCAAAGCGGAATGAGCGAGGTGGCGTCGCGCGGGGCGCATGCGCCAGCCGGCATAACTTCCAATTTCACTTATCATTCCGATCCGGTTCGCATCGTGTTCGGCGCCGGCGCGATTGCGGCGCTGCGCGCCGAAGCCGATTTGCACAAAATTTCGCGGCTTCTCGTTCTGTGCTCGCCGTCGCGCGCCGATTTGGCCCGCAAGCTCATCGCGCCGGTCGCCGATCGCTGCCTCGGCTTCTGCGAAACGGCGGGCCAAACCATGCCGCGCGACGCATTTGACCGCATCCTCGCCGAGCTCAAGCGGGTCAACGCCAACGGCTTTGTCGTCATCGGCGGCGGCTCGCCGATCGGGCTTGCCAAGGCCGCGGCGGCGACAAGCGGCCTTCCCTACATCGCGGTCGTCACCACCTATTCCGGCTCGGAGATGGCGGCGCGCTGGTATATCGGGGTCGCCGAGGATCGGGTGAACGGCGAGAGCGTCGCGGCGCTGCCCGCAACGGCGATTTACGATCCGGAATTGACGCTCGACCTTCCACCCGCTATCTCGGCCGCGAGCGGCATGAATGCGATGGCACATGCGGTCGAGAGCCTCTACGGCATCGACACCAATCCCGTCGTGCAAACCATGGCCGAGGAGGCTGTGCGGCTACTCGGCGCAAGCTTGCCGCGCGTGGTGGGAAATCCGCGCGATCTCGCGGCCAGAACGGAAGCGCTCTACGCGGCCTGGCTCGCCGGGAATTTCCGCGCCAAGGTCGGTTTGGAACACGCCATCGCGCAACGCGTGCGGCAGTGGTTCAATCTCGATCATGCCCGCACCCATGCGATCGCGACCCCTTATGCGGTCGGATTCAATGCGGCGGCCGCGCCCGACGCGATGCGGCGGATCGAACGCGCGCTCGGCGTCAATAACGCCGCGCGCGGACTTTACGATCTCAACGTGCGGCTTGGCCTGCCGACCAGATTTAAGGACCTCGGGCTTAAAGAGAGCGACATCGAAAAAGCGGTCGAGGTGGTTTTGGCGGCAAAGATCGCGCATCCGCGACCGGTAACGAAAGCCGATTTGCGCAACGTGATCGGCCAAGCCTATGCCGGCGCGCCGCCGCGGTTCTAAAGTCGATCGATGGTCAAGCCCGTCTGAAAGATCCTACCATGAAGTGGTTGAGCGCCTGCGAGGATGTGGCGCCGCGCGGGGGCGCTGCCGAGCCAGCCACTCTGGTGCGCGGCATCCGTTGCTCGGGGGGCGGCACTCCGCCTTCTGTCAGGATTACCAAATATTTTGCACCCTTTTTCCGATGTTGCCGGACCTCCTGATAGGCCAGGCTGTCATACCAACTTCGCGCGGCATCCCTTGAGGGGAACTCATACACCGTCACTCCCTCCACCGGACCCTGTCCCTCTAAGATCAGGAACCGGCCACGGTCCATCAAGACTCGAGCCTTGTGACCCACCAACGTTTCATTCACGCGCTGCCAATAGGTATTGAGCTCCCGCTGGTCCACAATTTCACGGCAAACGAAGACGACATAGGCAGGGCTGTCGGCATTGCGTCTACTAATAGCCGCAACTCCACTGTCCACGACCATGCCGAGATATTCATTGCCATTTGTTCGGTCTTTGCGAGCTTGGACATATGCGTCACCATTGAACCACTCGACCGTCTGCTCAAATGGAGGGAATTCGGCTATCACAACTCCCTCGACGCGCTCATCCTGATCTGCATCGAGCACATCGAACGGAGCGTACGCTGCGAGCACACCGATATTCTCAGGGTAGGTCGCCGGCGCGACCTGCCAGTAGCGCTCGAGCCCCGCTCGGTTCTTCACCACCTGGCAGATATAAACAAGGTAGTTAGACATAACATCCATCTCCTCACTTCATTGGCACCCAGGTCCGCTTCGCTCTGCCGATAGTGTCAACTGGCATTGTCGCGCACGATAAGCCGGCGAATATATGCAGCGCCTATCCCTCGACCATTCCCGTCGCGCCAACGACGACAAGATTTGCCTCGGCCGACGGCGGCGCGTTCATGACAGTGCCCGCTCCTCCAGCCAGTCGACGTAGAGCAGGCGCTCGGCAAAGAGCCACGCTCCATTGATCTTTGCGAAAGTATCGACGTAGCGGAGATAGGCGACCATCAAGCCTCGCTTTTCGCCATCTACCCTGACGTGATGCGCGATGCAGTAGGCTTCTCCCGTCGCGCGATCGCCGTTGAGCGTGAAGATGGTGCTCTGTCCGACGAAATGCATTGTGGCAGCGTACTGGTTAAGGTTTGCAAAGACTGGAGCGAGCGCCTCGCGCGAATGCAGTTCTTGTGAGGGCTTCCGATCTTTGGCGTCCATGTACACCACGAAATGAGTGTCGGTGGTGAACAGAGCCATCTGGCCTTTGGCGTCACGACGGTCGGCGCAATGGGCGTAGGCCTCGACGAGCTCCCGGATGGCGAGGCGATGTGCGGCTTCCTCGGGGGAAATGGCGACGTG
>Ga0307479_10006547_pt1 | contig 10703 bp, 9 predicted proteins | sample atmos_gasesECM4C_FD_203743 | JGI IMG/M metagenome (GOLD analysis project Ga0307479, IMG submission 203743) | Hardwood forest soil microbial communities from Morgan-Monroe State Forest, Indiana, United States - atmos_gasesECM4C_515 | ecosystem: Environmental > Terrestrial > Soil > Temperate...
ACCAGCCGCCAAGCGATAGGAGGTGCGGATCATCAGCCGGCCCGACGCAATGCTGGCAAATGTCCAGCTTACCGAGGACGCCGCGAGTGCCAAGCCGGCAGCCGTCGGGCTCCGCCCCATCGCTCCTTGCACATAGGTCGGCAGAAAGGCGGAAAGCGACATCATCAGTGCGCCGTTGGCAAAGCCGGCGAGGCAGCCGATCACGACGACCCGGTTGCGCCAGAGATTGAGCGGCAAAAGCGGCTCTGGTGCGCTCCTCTCGTGGGCGGCGAGTGCCGTCAACGCGGCCGCGCCGCCGACCGCGAGCACGGCGATCGTCATCGTCTCACCCGAATTCCCGATCTGCATCAGCGCCAGCATGATGCCGCCGGCGCCGAGCACCATCAGGACCGAGCCGAGATAGTCGATGCGGTGGCGACGCGGCTGCCGGTGCTCGTGCAAGAACCGGCTGAACATTATGAAAGTCGCGGCGCCGATCGGCAGGTTGATCCAGAAGACGAACGACCAACTAACGTGCTGGACGAGGAAGGCGCCGAGCGTCGGGCCGATGATCGCTGCGACACCCCACACACCCGAGAGGTAGCCCTGCACCCGCGCGCGCTCGGCCGGCCCATAGATATCGCCGACGATCGTCGTGGCGATCGGCTGGATGGCGCCGGCGCCGGCCCCCTGCAGACCGCGGAACAGGATCAGCGGCGCCATGCCCCAGGCCAGTCCGCACAATGCCGAGCCGACGAGGAACAGGCCCGCCCCGGCAAAGAACACGCGCTTGCGGCCGTAGAGATCGGCGAGTCGGCCGTAGATCGGGATCGTCACCGCCTGAGCCAGGAGGTAGGCGGCGAAGGTCCAGCTGAACAGGTGAAACCCGCCGAGCTCGGCGACGATCGTCGGCATCGCCGTGGCGACGATCGAGATGTCGATCGCCGCCATGAAGATCGCCATCATGACCGCTGCCAGCACCAATCGCCGCGCCGATTGGGCCTTGGCCGAGAGGCGCTCTTCGAGATCCTGTCGGACGGTGGGTTGATCGAGCAATGCGCCCCGCTGCAAAAGGGGGACGTCTAGCTGGCGCGACGCCTGCTGGACAAGCGGGCATCGCGCGCATCAGGAATGCATAGGATTTGGGCAGAGGGCCGGCGCTCTCGCCCATTTCTGTCACAAGCTCTGTCGCGGGGGTGACGAGGTTTGATATCGGCCGGGCCATTTCGGGTCGGACACTGAATGACGCGATTTCGCATCTCCCTTTCGACCGGCGGAACGATTGCCGCGGTCTTTGTCGGCCAGTCTCTCGGCATGGCGGGGATCGTCTCCTTCCCGGCACTGCTGCCGCAGTTCCAACGTCTGTGGTTGCTGTCGAGCGGCGAAGCCGGCCTGATCAGCGGCATTTATTTTGTCGGCTACATTGTCGCAGTTCCGACTTTGAGCGTGCTGACCGACCGGGTCGACCCGCGGCGGATCTATGTCGCGTCTCTATTGTTTGGTGCCGCGGCCGCCCTCGGTTTCGCTGTTCTCGCGAGCGGTGCGGCGAGCGCCGCCGTGTGGCGGTTTCTGCAAGGGGCGGCGTTCGGAGGAGCCCACATGCCGGGGATGCGAGCGCTCTCGGATGCGGTTCAGACACAAAAGCAGACCCGCTCCGTGGCGGTCTACACCGCGACCTTCACGGTCGGGGTCAGCCTTTCCTATGCGGTTTCGGGGCTGCTTGCCGGCGCCCTCGGCTGGCGCTTCGGCCTGGCACTCCTCGCCATGGGTCCGCTTGCCGCGGCGGCGATCGGCGGGGGCGTTCTGCCGCCTCTGCCGCGCCCCACCGCGCAAGGTTCACGCTGGTTCCCGGCGCTTGGTCCGATCCTCCGCAATCGCCGGGCGCTCCTTTTTGTCTGCGCCTATGGGCTGCACAACGGCGAGGTCTCGGCGATTCGCGCCTGGCTCGTGGCGCTCCTCGTCTTCGCCGCCGATCGGGCGGGGCGCGTGGATCTTGCGGGTTACGCGACGCTCGTCGCAACGCTTGCCAATCTCTGCGGAACTCCGCTGATCGTCGGGGTCAACGAGTTGACGGCGCGGCGAGACCGGCGCTCGGTTATCGCCGTCACCATGGCGGTTTCGGCGAGCGCCGGGCTTATTCTCGCGGCGGCGGCCGCGTTGTCGCCGATCGCGGCCGGCCTCGCCGCGATCCTCTGCGTCGCGACGGCTACCGCCGACGCCGGAACGATCAGTGCCGGGCTCGTCGAGGCGAGCGAACCCGAGCGACGCGGCGCCTTTCTCGCCGTTCTGGCGCTGTCGGGATTCGGCGCGTCCGCCGTGACGCCAATACTATTCGGGCTGGTTCTCGATCTTGCCGGAGGCAGCGGGCGCGAGGCCGCCTGGATCGCCGCTTTCGCCGTTCAGGCGGCGCTCGGCGCGGCGTGGCCGCTCGCCTATCTGAGGGGCCGCATCAGAGCCCGGCGCGCGGCTTTGTCGCGGGCCGACTGACTAGCGGTGTCCGCCGCCACCGCCATGCCCGAAGCCGCCACCGCCACCGTGGGCGAAGCCTACGCCATGCCCGAAGCCGCCACCGAGATCATGTGTGAAGCCGCCGCCCATGCCATGAGCGAAGCCGTGGCCGAAATCGCGGTGCGGGCTTACATAATAAGATCCGTAGCCCCCGTAATAGGGTGAATATCCGTAATCATAGGGCTCATTGGCGTAACCCGGCAGGGTGCAACCATAGCTCGGATCGTATACGTAGCCCGGAGAGCAGCTGTAGTCGTCGGAATAAGACTGCGCAGCAGCTGGTTGGGATCCGCCCAGCGCAGCCGCGGCCAATCCGATACCGCTCGTTAACATGATCGCTTTGAGAGAAAGCTTGCTGCGGTTCATCGCAGCCTCCTCGGGGACTCGCCCCTAGTTGTTTAGACTGATTCCAAAGTGGGGATCGGCCACGCACGGGCAATAGCTCAGGATGCCGCGTGATGCATGCCAGCCCTGCGGCTCGTTCCGCCGGCAGGGACTTGTGTCGACCGCCGGATTGCCGCGGGGGAATTTCCACGGTTCGAACCCAATGAATCGACGCTTGGTACCCTCCCCTGCTATCCCCCTGATAGAGTGATTCGGAACCCCCGATCGGCGAAATTGCGGGCGACCCGGCCTGTCAGCATTGCCGGTAATGCATCGGGGCGTTCTACCGCCGGCGCGGCGAGGCGTCCTTGGCCAGTTGCGAGGTGATGTCGGCGAAGGTGACCTCGAGCGAGGTCCGCACGTCGATCACGGAGGGCTCGCGCGCAGCGAGTGCCTCGCGCAACGCCGGGGCCAATGCCGCCGGCTCCTCGACCCGCACGCCGCGGCAGCCGAGTGACCGCGCGATCGCGGCGTGGTCCCAATCCTTGAATTCGGCGGCAAACGGGCCCGAGCCGTGCAATACCCAGCCGAGCGCCTTGTTGTTGAAGACGACGGTGATGATTGGGATGTCCTGCTCGACCGCCGTCATCAGCCCGTTCATCGTCATCGCAAAGCCACCGTCGCCGACGACCGCGACGACCGGGCGGTCGGGATGCACGAGCTTGGCGCCGAGTGCCGCCGGGATGCCAAAGCCCATCGGCCCGGCGCCGGCCGCCTGCAGAAAGCCCTCGTGCCGCTTCGTCTGGTAGAAATGCGTCATCATGATCCGGTTTTCGCCGGCATCGCAGGTGACGATCGCGTCCTCCGGCAGGCCGCGTTGCAGCTCGCCGATGACGCGCTGCGGCAGGATCGGCTTGTCGTCGGCGAAGTAGGCGCGGTCGTTGAAATAGCCGTGCCGTTCGCGATGGGCGGCGACGCGCCGCTCCGCCTGCTGCCGGTGCCCCGTCCCGGACGACCCGACCGCCTCGATCAGCTGACCGAGGACCGCCGCGGCATCGCCGATCAGCACGTGCTCGGCCGGGTAGTTCCACGATGCGTTGCGCGGCTCGATGTCGATCTGGACGAAAGTCTGGCGCACGGGGTCGAGCAGTGCCCGGTTCTCCCACGCCGTGTCGCTGGGCGACAGCTTCGAGCCGACGACCAGCACGAGATCGGCTTCGGCGACGCACGCATTACCGGCTTCGGTGCCGAAGGTGCCGAACACGCCGAGCGCCAGCGGGTGGGTCTCGGCGAAGCAGCCCTTGCCGGCGGCCGTGGTCGCCACCGGCAGGCCTGCGGCTTCGGCCAGCTGGCGAAGCTGATCGTAGGCCTGCGCGATGCGCACACCATTACCGGCGATCAGCACCGGTTTCTCCGCCGCGAGGATCGCCTTGGCGGCGGCCTCGACCCGCGCGGGCTCGGCGGGCGGCGGTGCCGGCGGCAGGTAATGGCGCGTCGGGTAGAGTACGGGATGCGAATCCGGGGCGACCGAGCCGGCCAGCGAGTCGTGGGCGTAGAGCACCGCGACCGGGCCCGGCTGCCCGGCGAGCGCGTGCTTGATCGCGAGCTGGGTCGCCTGCACCGCACCGATCGGGTCGTGCGCCTGCATGACATGCTTGGTGACCCCGCTGAAGGCGCGCCGCGCGTCCCAGCTGCCCCAATCGCCGGTCGCCTGCTGGTAGGGCGCATGCAATGTGAAACGCGGGGCATCGCTGAAGTCGGTCAGCAGCAGCATCGGCGAGCTCGACAGGTGCGCCTCGATCGTGCCGAGCAATCCGTTGCCGAGGACCCAGGGACCCTGTCCCAGCAGGACGCCCGGCCGCCGTGTCAGCCGGCCGTAGATTTCGGCCATGACCCCGCCCAGCGACTCCTCGCGCACCAGCACCGTGCGGATCGAGTTCTGATATTTGCTGAGCCCGGAGACAATCCGCCCGGTATGCCCGCCGGAAATTCCGAAGACCATCTCGATCCCGGCTTCTTCGAGAACCCGAGCGACGAGTGCGCTCGCCGGCATTTCTTCGGTTAGCATCTGTACGATGGTCATCGTCGCATCCTCCCTCCGCGCATGATGGCGGAGCTTGCCTCGTCCAACGACTTAAGACAACGCCTCCCGGCTTGTGTCGGATGTCCCCTGGGTTCTATCACTCCGCCGGACCAAAGCCAGGAGGGGAGGGATGCCGATACTCGACATTCGGGACGGCGAGATCTATTACGAGGTGCACGGGAGCGGCTTTCCGCTGATGATCTTCGCGCCGGGCGGGCTACGATCGGAGCTCGCCTTCTGGCGACGCAGCCCGTCGAACCCGTCGGCTCCTGCCGTGTGGATGGATCCGATGGCCGTGCTGCGCGAGAAATACCGGGTCGTTGCGATGGACCAGCGTAATGCCGGCCGCTCGCCCACCCGCATCCTCGCCAGCGACGACTGGCATGTCTATGCGGCCGATCACCTGGCGCTTGCCGATCATCTCGGGCTCGGCCGGTTCCACGTCATGGGCGGCTGCATCGGCGCCTCGTTCTGCCTGACTTTGTGCGAGCTCGCCCCGAGCCGGATTACCTCAGCCGTGTTGCAGAACCCGATCGGCCACGCCGACAATCGCGGCGTGTTCCTCAACCTAGTCCGGACCTGGGCGAAAGACATCCGCGAGCAGCGTCCCGAGGTCGATGAGCACGTCCTGAACAACGTTGGCGACAACATGTTCGGCGGCGACTTCGTGTTCAGCGTCAGCCGCGAATTCGTGCGCCAATGCAAGACGCCGCTGTTCGTCATGCCTGGCGACGACCCGCCGCATCCGCAGGTGATCGGCGAGGAGATCATCGAGCTGGCCCCCAACGTCGAGGGGCTGCGCCAATGGAAGGGCCCCGAGCATCTGCAGACTGCAATCGAGCGCGTCACGGCCTTTCTGGAGCGCCATACGCCGCGGTAAGGGCCCGGCCCCAAAATGAAGCCGAATTTTTCAACACCTTGCCGTCACCCTCGCGGGAGCGGGGGTCCAGGGGCTGCTCCGCAAACATCTGTTATCCCTGGATTCCTGCTTTCGCGGGAATGACGGCATAGGCGGTAAGGAGGCTGCGATGGCGGACCTTTGCGCGGATTATGTGATCGTCGGCGCCGGTTCGGCAGGCTGCGTCGTCGCCGATCGCCTGAGCGAGGACGGGGCGCAAGTCATCTTGCTCGAGGCCGGACCGACCGACTGGCACCCGATGATCCACGTACCAGCCGGCGCCCTGCATCTGCGGGCCAACCCGCTCGTCAATTGGAATTACTATGCAGAGCCCGAAGCGGAGATCGGCAACCGGTCATTGCATTGGCCGCGTGGCAGGGTGCTGGGCGGCACCAGCTCGATCAACGGCATGCTCTATGTCCGCGGCAACCCGGCCGATTATGACGGCTGGGCGCAGATGGGCTGCCGCGGCTGGAGCTATGCCGACGTGCTGCCCTATTTCAAGAAATCCGAACGCTACGCGCCCGGCGACGCGCAATACCGCGGCAAAACTGGTCCGCTCTTGGTCGAGGATTACCGAACCATCCTGCCGTTGACCCACCGCTTTGTCGAAGCGGCACAGCAGGCCGGCATCCCGCTGACCCGCGACTACAACGGCACGGTCCAGGAGGGTGTCGGGTATTCGCAGATGACGCGCAATGGCCGGTTTCGCGGATCGACTGCACGAACCTTCCTCGCCGAAGCGCGGCGACGGCCAAATTTACGCGTCGTGACCAAGGCGGTCGCGACGCGGGTGCTATTGGACGGCAACCGATGCACCGGGGTCGCCTTTCGACAAAACGCACAGGACAATCGGGCGCTGGCGGCACGCGAGGTCGTCGTCGCGGGCGGCACCGTCAATTCGCCGCACCTGTTGCAGGTCTCGGGCATCGGGCCCGCCGCCCATCTGCAGTCGATCGGCGTTGCCGTGGCGCACGACCTGCCTGGGGTCGGCGTCAACCTCTCCGACCATTTCGCCGTCCGTATCACGCACCGGGTCAAGGACGAGGTCTCGGTCAACCAGCTGGCGCGCGGCGTCAAATTGGCCGGCGAGATCGGGCGGTATGCCGTGACCGGGCGCGGCGCGCTGACCTTCGGCATCACCACCGCAATGGTGTTCTGCCGCAGCCGTGAGGGGCTGGAGAGCCCGGACCTGCAACTGTTATTCACACCGGGGAGCTATGATCCGAACGGGATCGGCCGACTCGAGCGAGAACCCGGCATGACGATCGTGGTATGCGTGGCGCGGCCGGACAGCCGCGGGACGATCATGGCGCGCTCGGCCGACCCCCTCGCTCGCCCGGCGATCCGCCCGAACTACCTGTCGGCGGCGAGCGACGTGCGCGCCTTGCTCGCCGGGACCGCGCACGCGCGGCGGATCTTCGCCGCCTCGCCGCTGGCGCGGCACAGCGCGGCGGAAACGATGCCAGGCACCGACATTCAGTCGGAAGAGGCGTTGACCGGTTTTATTCGCGCCGCCGGCACGAACCTGCATCATCCGGTCGGCACCTGCCGCATGGGCGACGACCCGATGGCTGTCGTCGACGCCCGGTTGCGCGTCAGAGGAATCGAGGGACTGCGCGTCGTCGACGCCTCGGTGATGCCGACAGTGATCACCGGCAACACCAACGCACCGACGATCATGATCGGCGAGAAGGGTGCGGCGATGATTCGCGAGGACGCCGCGGCATTCACGGCAGCCGGGGCAGCACCTTCTCGGTCAGCAGCATGAAGGATTGATGGCTGAGCGGCGCGCAGAGGAGATAATCGAGACCGATCTCCTCGCGCAGTCGTAGGATTTCGTCGCCGACCTTGTCGGGCGTGCCGTGCAGGATCACCTCGTCGAGATAGCGCCGTATCGGGTCGGCGCCCGCCGGCGTGAAACCCTGCTGAATAACCGGCCGGTGCTGCGCGCCAAGATAGGAATTGAGGATCCATTCGGCCCCGCTGCGGGCAACCTCGGCCGCCTTGCCGGCATTGGGCGCGATCGCCATCAGGCGGGCGATCGGGATGTCGCGGCCGGCCTCGGAGAACCCGTTGGCGGCCAGTTTCTCGGCGTAGTGACGGCGCTTGGCGCCGATCTCCGGGCCCGAGGAATGCGGATCCATCAGGATCGAGAAGCCGCAGCCCGCCGCCCAGTCGATCGCCCCCTCGGAGCTCGCCGCCATCCATACCGGCGGATGCGGCAGCTGCGCCGGTTTTGGCAACACCTCGACATCGTTGAAATGGAAGTGCTGGCCAGTGAAATTGAGCCTCTCCTCGGTCCAGGCCTTGAGCACGATCTCAACGGTCTCGCGGAAGCGCGAGGCGCTCTCCTCCGGCGGCACGCCAAAGGCGGTGAACTCGACCCGGGCAAAGCCGCGTCCGGCGCCCCAATTGACCCGCCCGCCGGAGAGCACATCGAGCAGTGCCACCTCCTCGGCGAGCCGCAGCGGATGGTAGAACGGGGCGAGCGACACCGCCGTCCCGATGCGCAGCCGCTTTGTGCGCGCTGCGGCCAATGTCCCCACCATGTGCACCGAGGGGCAGACGCTGAAACCGCTGAAATGATGCTCGGCGAGCCAGACCGCGTCATAGCCGGTCCGGTCCATGATCTCGATCCGCTCCAATGCACGGGCGTAGACTGTCGCCAGATCGACCCGCCGCTCCGGCCAGCTGAAGAATTGCAGAACACCGAGTTTCATTTCTCCCCGGCCTCAACGCCGCGCCAGAAATCCAGGGCCGCTCGGGCGCAGCGTTCGGGTTGCAGTAGGTTGACGCCATGGCCGTACCCGGCGAACAGCTCGAGCCGGCCGCCCGGCAAAGTCGCGGCGAGAATTTTCTGCTGCTCCGAAGCGATCCGGCTCTTGTCGCCGCTCAGCAGCAGCACTGGGGTTCCGATCTCCGGGAGCAACGGCTGCACATCGATCGCCTCGAAGCACTCGTGCAGCGCCGCGGCGATATCGGGGCGCGTTTTGTTCATCTCGGCAATGCACCATTCGCGCAGCGGTTCGGGAGCATGGTCGATGTCGAGCCGGTAGCCGAGCGTTCGGCGACACCATTCGCCGACCCCATAGGACCGGATCGCCGCCGCAGTGCTCCCGCGGTCGAGCGCGTAAATTCCTTTGATCTCGTCGGAAATCCGCGTCGGCGTATTGCACAGGACGAGGCTCGCGATGCGCTCGGGGTGTGCGGCGGCGAGCAGCAGTCCGATTATCCCACCCGATGATTCGCCGACCCAATGCACCTGCGACAGGGACAACGCCTCGAACACCGCGAGGATCTCGGCTGCGATCATATCTCGGGTAAAGCGGTAGCCCGGGGCGGGAACATCGGAGGCGCCGCAGCCGAGAAGATCGGGGCGATAGATGCGACGGCTCTCGGCGATCGCAGGAACCCAGCGGTTCCAGAACTTCGCGTTGCGCGCAAAACCGTGCATCATCAGCACCGGTGTCCGCTCCTCCCACGGCCACAGGTAATCGTCGACGGCGCAGTGGAGGGAGAGACCCTCGTCGAGGCGGATGGTCGGCATCAGAGCGCTCCATGGGCTAGCGCGGCGCACCGGGAATATCGCCGAAAGCATAGCACGCCGATCCCGGCATCCCAGCAGCCCGTACTCGTGTTAGCCTTGGTAATGATTCTGGCGGCCTGGCTTCTCCACTCGATCCGGCTTGCGGCGGCCCTCGCAACAGCGCTGCTGGCGATGCAGGCGCCGGCCGTGACGCGCGAATACCAGGCGGCGCTTTTGCAGCTGGTGCGCAGCTCCGACCAAGAGATCGCCGAGCGCGAGGCCTCCGCGCAGCGCTTCTACGGCATCGCGCCGGGAGGGAACGAAGACCGCTTTCTCGCTGAGCTACGCGCCGTTGAGCCGTCGAATGCGGAAACCCTCGCTGCGGCGCTGGAGCGCGAGCGCAGCCTGCGCCGATCGTACGACCGGCTCGAACAGGCCTCGGGCCTGCTCCGTCCGATCGTGGCGGCCAAGGATGTCGCCGCCGATGAAAGCGGCCCGCGACGTCAGATTGCCTATACGGTTTTCGACAGCTTCGCGCCTCAGCTCGACTTGTCCTTCGCTGCTGCCGTCTACGGTCTAGCCGGGCTGTTCCTGGGCTCGCTGATCGGCGAGCTTTCGACCGCTGCTCTGCTTCCGCGCCGCCGCGTGGCGGTGTGACCTACAGCCCAGGTAACCTGCCGGCGGCGCGAGGCGCCGGCTGCTATCGAAGCTTCGCCACCAGATTGACGTCCACGGCCGCGAGGGCCTTCGAGACGGGGCATTCCACCTTGGCCGCCCGAGCTACCTGCTCGAATGTGGCGGCGTCGATGTCGGGAACTTGGCCTTCGGTTTCGAGCTCTACGTGGGAGATCGCGAAACCTCCCGTTACCGGGCCGAAATGGACGGTGGCTTTGGTATGGATGCGTGTCGGTGCGTGACCCTTTTGCGACAGCGCCGCCGACAAAGCCATCGAGAAACACGCCGCATGAGCGGCGGCGATAAGCTCCTCCGGGTTTGTGCCGGGGCCGTCCGCGAAACGCGAGTTGAACGAATATCTTCCCTCGAGAGCGCCGCTCCCAAGCCTGAGCGTGCCGGCGCCGTCCTTCAGGTTGCCGCGCCATTCAGCATCGGAAATTCGCTTTGCCATTGTTCACCCCATTCGCGAAAGGGAACTGCGTGGAAGTGTGTCAGGCGATACCGACCGCGACGCGCACGATGAGCTTGCCGAAATTGCGCCCGTCGAGCATGCCAATGAAGGCTTCCGGAGCGTTTTCCAGGCGGTCTACGATGTCCTCGCGATAGCGGATGCTGCCGTCGGCGATGCCGGCGCCGACATCGCGCAGGAAATCGGCGTAGTACTGCGCGGCAAAATCGTAGTTGATGAACCCGCGCAAAGTGAGGCT
>Ga0307479_10006549_pt1 | contig 10701 bp, 9 predicted proteins | sample atmos_gasesECM4C_FD_203743 | JGI IMG/M metagenome (GOLD analysis project Ga0307479, IMG submission 203743) | Hardwood forest soil microbial communities from Morgan-Monroe State Forest, Indiana, United States - atmos_gasesECM4C_515 | ecosystem: Environmental > Terrestrial > Soil > Temperate...
GCCGACGACGACAATTGCGTCAGGCCTGAGTTCCGCCAGACGGGCTCTGAACTCCTCGTTGTTCTTGATTCTTTCGGGCTGCGCGAGGGGAATTCCGAGTCGGCTTGCGCTCTCCTTCACCGGAGAGGGAGCGAGCTCCATGCCCCGGCCCCGCGGCCGGTCAGGTTGCGTGACGACCAGATTAACGCGAAATCCCGTGGCAACCAGTTTTTCCAGACTGGGCACCGCGAAGGGCGGAGTACCGGCAAAGACGAGCGTGAGAGGTCCAGTCATCTGGAAATGGAAGCTTTCGCGCCACGAGCTACCATTCGCCGGCTTTCATCAGCTTGCGGATTTTGCGCTTCATCAGGTCGCGCTTCAGAGCGCTGATGTGGCTGATGTAGAGCTTGCCGTTGAGATGGTCGGTCTCGTGAAGGAATGCGCGGGCCAAGAGTTCTTCTCCGGTCCTTTCGTAGAACTTGCCATTGACGTCCTGGGCCCGGACAGTGACTTTGCGCGGACGGGCAACGGATTCGCGGAAATCCGGTATGCTAAGACAGCCCTCGTTTTGAGTGTGTCGGCCTTCGGTATGGATGATTTCTGGATTGATGAGGACCAGCTTCGCGTTTGGATCTTCTTTGAAAGTTACATCGATCACGGCAAGGCGCTGCGAAATCCCGATCTGCGGCGCGGCCAGCCCAACGCCGTGCGCGGCGTACATGGATTCGAACATGTCCTCGACCAACTTCTTCAGTTTGTCGTCGAAAATAGTAACCGGTTCCGCGCGCTTCTCCAGCACGGGATCGCCATACTTGACGATGGGATAGATCATGAGGCAGTCGTCAGAGCGTCGTTTGTCCGTAGTTTGTCCGTGGCCCTGGGCCAGAAAATCCATTCTCAGTAATTCTTCAACTGCTCCAGGTAGCCCTGGAAATTGCGCTGCGTTTCAAGCATGGAATCGCCTCCAAATTTCTCCAGAGCGCATTTCGCCAGAGTAAGTGCGACCATCGCTTCACCAGCAACGCCTGCTGCTGGAACCACGCACACATCGGAGCGCTCGTAGGCGGCTTTCACCGGTTCGCGGGTGGTGAAGTCCACAGACTGTAACGGACGCCGTAGCGTGGAGATTGGCTTCAAATATCCGCGAACCCGGATCTCCTCACCATTTGAGACGCCACCCTCGATACCGCCGGCGTTATTGCGAGGTCGGCTGAACTTCGTAAATCGGTCACTCGCCTCGTAGCCGATTTCATCGTGAACCAACGAACCAGGCGAAGCCGCCGCGCTTATACCGGAGCCAATTTCGACCGCCTTGACCGCCTGCAACGACATGACCGCGGCAGCTAGAAGAGCGTCGAGGCGCTCGTCCCATTGGGCGTATGTGCCCAAGCCCGGCGGCACGCCGTGAGCCACAACCTCAAAAACTCCGCCAACTGAGTCGCCGGTCTTCAAGACTTTGTCGACTTCGTCTTTCATGCGCAGTTCGACTTCAGAATCGGCACAACTCAACAGGATCTCGGACTTTTTGCTTACCGCTTTTATTTCCGCCCACTCCACCGGCTTGTCGACGAAGGCCGCTCCCACGGAGATTACATGGCTCAACACTTCGACTCCGACTTCCCGGAGCAAGAGCTTTGCCAATGCGCCAATAGCGACACGGGCTGCCGATTCGCGCGCGGACGCCCGCTCTAGCACATAGCGCGCTTCCGAGAAGTTATACTTGAGCGCACCCGCCAGATCAGCGTGTCCCGGACGCGGAGACTTCACGGCCTTGTGCTTGGCAGGGTCCCCTTCGCCTACGGGCAGAGCATCCTGCCAGTTCTTCCAGTCCTTGTTTTCAAGCAAAATCGCGATGGGCGAGCCAATGGTTATGCCGTGGTGCACCCCTGAAAGGATATGGGCCTTATCGGCCTCGATCTTCATGCGGCCACCGCGGCCGTATCCCTGCTGGCGCCGCCAGAGGTCGTGATCCAGGAAGTCCTGGTCAACCTTCAGGCCGGCCGGCATGCCCGAAAGAAACGCGACCAAAGCTTCCCCGTGCGACTCCCCGGAGGTAAAGTACCGAAGCATAAGCGTTCGATTCTAAATGATGCCGGACTCAAAACTCGCTTCGGACCCTTGGAAAAATCGTCTAGCTTCTGCCGTGACAGTCTCGTCGGCCTGACTGTACAATCAGAGAACGAAATAGCCCAAGCTGATTTGGGCGTCCCGCCACTGCGAGTGCCGCTTCCAAATTTTCTGGCCCAGGAGGCGCAGTGTTTCTCGATGGACGAACCATGAGTGGAGTGCAGCCCGAGACCAAAATCCGCTGTGTCGTCGCGGATGACCATGCGCTGGTTCGGCAGGGAATTCGCCGGTTGCTGCAGGATGAGGACGACGTTGAGGTCGTGGGTGAGGCAGGAGACGCGGCGGAAGCGTTGAAACGCGTGACCGAACTGCGGCCGGACATCGTGCTAATGGACGTCGGTATGCCCGGTTTCTCGTCGTTTGAAGCTGCGCGGGTCATTCAGAGAGATTTCCCCAGGACACGGGTCGTTTTTCTCACCATGCACGAGGATCAGGACTATGTCATGCAGGGGCTGCAGGCGGGCGCGGCTGGTTATCTCTTGAAAGACACTCCGGCGGCAAAACTCGTCAGCGTCTTGCGGGACGTGCAACAGGGCGGGAAGTTTGTGAGTCCGGAGGTACTGGGCGGGCTACTCGAAAATGGCCAGCTAGGCGACCCAGTTCGAGCTCGACCGTCGAAGTCGGCCCTAACGCCGCGCGAGACAGAAGTCATGAAACTGCTCGCCGAGGGCAACACCGTGCGCAAGATCGCAGGCATGCTGGGCGTGAGTCTAAAGACCATCGAAGCCCACAAGTTTAACCTCATGCGCAAGCTCGATATCCACAACAAAGCCGAACTGGTGCATTGCGCGATCCGCAAGAAAATCCTCAAAGTGCCGGTTGGTTATTAAACGCGAAGCCGCTTGAGAATGCAGAAATAAAACTGGGCCGACCTCCGCCGGTTGCTTCCTGAGCCTTCACCCAACGGCCATCTCTGCGAGACTCTCGAGGTCCGGGACCTCAAGGTCAGGTTTCCCACGAGCTGGCTTCACAGCACCGACCCCCGCTCTAGGCGAAGGCCGATTAACCCACGCGGTCGCGAGGCCCAGCGATTGAGCGGGCAGCACGTCGTGGTAAATGCTCTGCCCGACGTGCAGGATGCGATCCGGCGTAAGCTTAGATTTACCGAGCGCCATCTTGAAAATGTTGAGACTAGGTTTGTAGCCGGCAGCCTGCTCCGCGGTAGTGACACTGTCGAATTCCACCGGCAAGCACCGCCGCGTAGCGGTGAACAGATCGTCGTCGATATTGGAAATGATGGCGAGGCGATAGCGTGTGCTCAGCTTCTTGAGAGCACAAACCGTATCGGGCCAAGGCTGCCACTTGGCGATCGAGTTCGAAAGCGAGTCTACTTCCTCCACGGTGGGGGGGAAATCGAGCCGCTTGCCTAAAGCACGGACGACCGTCTTCAAGACCTCTCGATACGGGCGATACTCGCCAGCTTCCGCCTGGGACTCGAATTCGCCGTAAAGCTCCAGCAGTTGGTCATCCGCAATGAATTTTCCGTGGACGGCGAGAACGGGCTTCAAGGCTGTGAAAATGCCTGCTTCCCAGTCGATCAGGGTGCCGTAGCAATCGAAGGTGAGCATCTCGAAATTGGAGAAGTTAAGCATGACAGACGGCTGGTGGCGGCTCCAAACCCGTTTAGGCAACGCCGCCACCAGTCCGAATCGACTTCTAGCGCGTGACCTCCAGCGGCGCCTCAAGCTTGAAACTGACCGCTGATTCAGCTGGAAGAGTAACGTCGCGATTCCCCGTGTAAGCCGAGCCCGCGGTCCCAGCTCCGCCGCCGACCAACGCGCCGATAGCCGCTCCTTTGCCACCTCCGGCAAGAGCGCCGATTAACGCGCCAGCTCCCGCGCCGCCACCGATCAACGCCGCGCTTCGCTTCCCCTTGCCTTTTTCCGAACGAGCGACCGACGATGTCTGGATGGAGTGCTGTCTACCGTTGATGGTGATGGAGTCGAGCTTGATCCGCAGCAGGGACGCGCCCTTGAATTTCCCGGCGGGCTGAACAGCCACGACCGAGCCGGACGTCGCGGCCCCGGCTGGGATCACGATTTGGCCGCCCTTATCGACCGGGGTGGCAAGAGTTGCCGTGAAAACTTGTCCGACCTGACTCGTCTTGGAACTCAGAGTGTCGCCGAGCCGGACGGTAAGAACGGTTCCAGGCGGGATTACAATCAACGCCGGCTCAGACGGGGCCGCCTTTGATCCCTCTGCCATTCTGTCTGCGGCAGGATTGCCGGGTATGCTGCCATTCGTGGGATTGTTGGCATCGCCGGCCGTGGAAGAGGGGTTGCCTGAATCAGCGGGTGGTTTGGCGGTGCAGGCGAGCGATAGGGATAACAGACAGATCGTCAGGGTGAGCACAGCAAAACGTAAGCGCATCAAAACCTCCAGTTGACACAGATGTGCGGGACGAGTGGCTGCGCGTACAAACACTGTAACCCGAAGATCAAGAAAGGGAAAGCAATTGACCTATCGGGACTTGTCTGGTCGCTCCGCTGCCACCACGATCTTGTCAGGGGGTTCGGGAATCTCTAGGCCGGGAAGGGTGACCGTCTCGCTAGCAGTCGCTGGCGGGGGCTCGGGCTCAGCTTCCGGCGCGGATTTCGGCACCAGGAATTTCGCCGCGTTCAACAGCGGGCGACCGAGAGAAGCGTTATAGCTTGTCCAGGGACTCTCCAGTTCCGACTCGCGTTCGAAGTGAGCCCGCATGCTCTCCAGCTTGGAGTCGAGGTCGTCCATGTAGTGCAGCAGCAACGCCTCTGGGAACATCGGCAGCTTGGGAGACCCAAACTCGTACTGGCCATGATGGCTGATGATGAGGTGTTCCAGCAAGACTTTGAGTTCTGCGGGGAAGAAAGGAAACAGCACGAGCTTGGCCTGCAGCATCTCTAGTTCGATGACCATGTGTCCGAGCAACTGCCCGCGGGTCGTGTAGGAGAACGAACGGTTGTAGGTGAGCTCATGGATCTTGCCGATGTCGTGCAGGAACGCACCGGCAAGCACGAGATCGCGATTGAGCTGTGGGTAGTTGCGGCAGACCAGGTCGCAGGAACGGAAAAGCGAAACCACGTGGTCGAGCAGGCCGCCGATGAAGGCGTGGTGCAGGGTCTTGGCAGCAGGAGCGTTACGATAGGCCTGTTCGATTTGCGGATCGGCCATGAAAGCTTGGATCAGCTCTTTGAGGTGAGGGTTCTGAAAGGTCGCGACGAAATCCGCGAGAGTCTGCCACAGCTCGTCGATATTCTTGGTGGTCTTGGGGAGGTAGTCTGAGAAATCGACCTCGGCTTCGCCCAGACGGCGCAGCTTGTGGATGGTGAGCTGGAAGCGATTCTTGTATTTGTTGATCAGGCCTTTGACTTTGAGGAAGTCGTCCTGCTCGAAAGCGTCGAGAACATCCTCGACGTTGTCCCACATCTTGGCCTCGAGCTGGCCCGAACGATCGCCCAGAGTGAGCGCCAGGTATGGCTCGCCCGTCTTTTTGGGCTTTACCTGTTTCGACACCACAACGAACGTCGACGTGATGACTTTGTTTTCCTGCTGCGCGCATTCGGAGATAAAGAAATCTTTCATGGGGTCTACCGGCTTCGCTTGCACGCACAGGCTCCAAGTCATGTTGCAAGAGCAGTTGCAAGCAATCCCTAGAACAGCAAGTGCTTTTTCTTTTTCTTGAGCTTCTTGGCGGCCGATTCCTTGCCGGCGGTCTCGACCGGTTTGGTCTGGTTCGGGCTGGCGCCGGTGTCGACGTAACCCGGAACCGGGATGTCGATATAGGCCTCTTCCCGTAGTTTTTTCAGATACACGCGCAGAGCAGGCTGAAGTTTTTGGTAATAGAGTGCATCCTGAATCCGCGGTTCCACCTGCTTCATGGTCGGAATACCGGCCATCTGATGCTCCGTGACCTTGAGGATCACGAAGCCCTGTTTGGTGATCCTCACGTCGCTGATATCACCTGCCTTCATGGCGAAGGTCAAGTCTTCGAGTTCCTTAGACAGTGTACCCCGCTTGAAAATCCCGAGATCGCCCCCCTGTGCAGCGGTGGGACCGTCAGAATTCTTCTTGGCGACCTCCTCAAAAGGTGCTCCTTTCTTAATCTGGTCGAGAAGTTCGTTAGCCTTAGCTTTCGCGGCCGCGAGCTGGTCGTCCTCGGAAGGCGCAGGAGCCGGCGTGAGGGCCGTAGACGTCGGGTCGGTGATCTTGGATGGATCAGGTGCCACCGCGGGCGCTGGGGCCGACTTCTGAGTCGATACGAGAATCTCACTCAGTCGAATCTCCTCGGGCTGTTCCATATCGCCCTTGTGCTCGTCGTAGAACTTCTGCTCCTCCTCCTTCGTGATGTTGAGGTGGGAGCCGACCTCACGCCCCATGACCTGTTGCGTGATGATCTGGTTGCGCATGTTCTGCTTAAAATCCTCGTAGGAGACACCCTGGGACTCGGCTGCCTTTTCGAGCTCTTCCATTGAGCCCAGGTTCATCTGTTTACGCATTTCGTCGAGTTTTTTGATGAGCTCGGTGTCGGCGGTGATGCCAAGATCCTTGCCCTTTTCCAGCAGAAGCTGCTGATCGATCAGGTCACGAAGGACGTCGCGCTTTTTATCGATATATACCTTATCGAAATGGCTAGGGTCCTGCTGCTTGATCTCGTCCTTGAGCTGCTCCTCACTTCGCACGTAGTCGGAGCGGGTGATGATCGAATTGTTGACGCGAGCGATGATCTGTTCCACCACCGTATCGGCACTCAGGGCGGGAAGGGTGGCGACGATGACGAACAGGATTGCGAAATGCGTTTTTTTCATGGAGAAAATACCCGGAAGCCAGGCGCCAAACGCCGGTCCCTACCAAACCTCTCGGATCGAATACTTACAGGATTGTAACTCCGGCGATGGCTGCGGAGCCAGCAAACATGCTGCTATGATGAGGCGCGCCAGTACCCTGGTTGTCCGGCGACCCCTTCCGGGAGGTAAGCGGAGTGAAGGTCCTCGCTTGTAGCATAGTGCTGGTTCTCATGGGATTTTCAAACTCTTCCGCCCAATCGCAGAAACCTATCTCTCCGCCTTCCCTCGCTCAACTGGAGAAGATGACCAGCCGCTTTGCGCCGACGCCGATCCGCGTCGACACTTCGAGCTTGTCTGCTGGGGACCGGCAGGCGTTGGTCAAACTGGTCGAGGCCGCACGCATTTTGGATCAGATTTTCCTGACCCAATTTTGGAGCGAGAACTTTGATTTGTACGCCCGCCTGCAAAAGGACAAAACTCCGCTCGGAAAAGCGCGTCTTCATTATTTTTGGATCAACAAGGGGCCTTGGTCCGACATCGACGATTTTCGCGCGTTTCTTCCGGGAGTGCCTTCGCGCAAGTTACCCGGTGCGAACTTCTATCCGGAAGACATGAGCAAAGAGACTTTCGAGCAGTGGGTCACCACTCTCTCGCCTGAGGAACAGGAGCACGCCAAGGGCTTCTTTACGGTTATCCGGTGGCAAGACAAGAAGGCCAGTACCCTGACGATGGTTCCTTACAGTGATGAGTACAAAGACGACCTGGCCCGGGCAGCGGGATTGCTGCGCGACGCCGCCGGGCAGACCGCGAACGAATCGTTGAAGAAGTTTCTTGCCACGCGGGCCGATGCGTTCCTCTCCAACGACTACTACGACAGCGACTTGGCGTGGATGGATCTGGATGCTCCACTGGACGTAACCATCGGCCCCTACGAGACGTACAACGACGAAGTCTTCGGCTACAAGGCTGCGTTCGAGGCTTACGTGAGCCTTCGCGACGACGCGGAGACTGCGAAACTCTCTACGTTCACCCAGCATCTGCAGGAGATCGAAAACAACCTGCCCATCGACCAGCAATATCGCAATCCCAAGTTGGGTGCTGCGGCACCAATCCGCGTAGTGGATGAAATCATCAGTTCCGGCGACGGCGCGCATGGAGTGCAGACTGCCGCGTACAACCTGCCCAACGACGAGCACGTCGTACAGCAAAAGGGTAGCAAACGCGTCATGTTGAAGAATGTGCAGGAGGCGAAGTTCCACAGCGTGTTGCTTCCGATCGCGATGCGTACGCTGTCGAAGACAGCGATGGTCGATGTGAACTTCAGCTCGTTTTTTACGCACATCCTGGCGCATGAATTGATGCACGGGCTAGGCCCGCATCAGATCACCGTGGACGGCCGGGGCACCACTCCGCGGGCTGAGTTGAAGGAACTCTACAGCGCGATCGAAGAGGCCAAGGCCGATGTCACTGGACTGTTTGCCCTGCAATTCTTGACGGACCATGCAGTCGAAATGAAACTGGGAACCGTTCTCCTCTCGGATGAAGCGGCGCAGCGGCAGCTATACACAACTTTTCTCGCCTCAGCCTTTCGCAGTCTGCGCTTTGGGCTGAACGATGCCCACGGCAAGGGAATGGCGGTTCAGTTCAATTACTTGTTGGATCGAGGAGGCTTCGTCGAGCATGGCGACGGTACCTTCAGCGTCGACATGACCAAGATTAAGGGAGCGGTACAGGACCTCGATCACGATCTTCTCACCCTGGAGGCGGAGGGCAACTACGCAGGGGCCAAGGAATTGCTCGACCGGCTTGGTGTAGTCCGGCCCGGGTTGAAGCGGGCCCTCGAGAGACTGGAAGGCATCCCCACAGACATTGAGCCGATCTTTGCTACGGCTGAGGAATTGGCACCCACGACCAAACCTATTGCACCAGCACCGCCCAAAGCTCACAGGAAAACGAAAAAAAAGAAGTAGAGAGTCCGCACAAGCCCTCTGCTCTATGCGGGCGAGCGCCGGACCAGAGCCAGGGCCGTTATGTCTTCGTTCGCTGGCAGGACGGACGCAAATCGTTGCGCGCAGTCAAGCACATACACGCAGACGTCGTGTGCGCCGGTAAGGTCGGCGGTCTGAAGGGCCTCTTCGGCCCTGCGTAGTCCAAACTCCTCCCGGTTGTTTTCCAACTCCACCACGCCGCGCGAAACCAACAGGAGAGCGGCTCCTGGCTCCAAGGCGATGATGCGTGCATCCGACGTCGTGTGCGAGAACAAACCTAACGGCAGCCCTGTCGCACCGAGTTCGGACACGCTGGAAGTGTGACGTACCAGTCCGGGCGTGTGTCCGGCATTGAAATAACAAACGGTGCCCAGATCTTCGTTGTAACAGCCGGCGAATGCCGGACTGGAGTGTACCCCTCCGGCGGTTTCGATCACGGTGCGGTTTAATTGCAGACAGAGCTCGGTCAACGCGTCGGTTTCGTTAACTTCCTCAGGCGCAAAAAGCTTCGCTCCAACCTGGCGGAAGACTCGCTGGGCGGCCAGCAGGATGTTGCTGTTCTGCGCGCGGCGGCCGGCGACATCCAGCAGGGCAAACAGAACCCGCGAAGGGCCAACCCGGATGGAATCATAAAAATCACCGGCGCTCCGTCGGCCGACAAAAGCAGCCGCGATTTCCGCATCGGCCAGAACCGGAAAGGCCGCCGCCACGGGCTCGATCGCCTGCATCTTTGTCGTCTTTTTGCGACGCTTCAGGAGGGATTTCATCGCAGACCCGAGTTGGGTGACGGTAGCACAGTCAAAGAACGATTGTCAGCGGCAGAAAGCGGACGGCTACTCGCGAAAAGACTACTCCCCGAACTTGCTGGCGAGATAGTGGCCTACCTCGGACTCGAGCTGGCCATAATCAGAGTGGATCGTGGCGCGCAGCGCGGCTTCCGCAGAACTCCCCTCGCTCAGACGCTCCAGGATGCGTTGGACATCGCTCATCCCGTAGGTGTCGTTAATGTAATCGACTGCCGCCAGTGACTCATCGTAGGCGAGTACCGCTTCAATCGGAGAAAAACGCATGAAGCTGCCTTCCAGCGAGTTGTAAGGGATGGCCTGTTGTGCGCGGAACAACTGGGAAAGTCGGCGCCCATTCGAACCTAGCGACTTTGGTTCAACAGCTTGTGCGATGCCCTCGTTCAGCCAGGTGGGACAACGCCCCCCAGAAGCCTGGTTCACGAAGGAGTGAGCCAACTCGTGTTTGAGTACGCGAGCGAGATCCGACGTCATGGCTTGCAGCCCACTGACCGGAATCCGCAACTTGCCGTCATTGACCGCGCCGGACCAAGAAGGTGCGTGGGTCACGTCGAAGAAGGCCTGTTCTGTGTAGAGGATAACGGGGATGCTGGCGTGCGGGGCAACGCCCAATTCGCGCACCAGGTCGTCGTACTCGGATTCGAGAGTGGCGATCAATTCGCGCCGCAACTGCTCAGAGGTCTGCTTTCCCTCATAACGTAACGTGAAGTGGCTGCTCTCGCGCTGCGAGAAGTCCGCCTCCGTCGCCGTTTCGCGCTGTGCCTTGGCGAGGTACTGCTCTACCACGGGATCGGGGCGCAGTTCCAGCGACCGCTTCCAGGCCTGTGCGGCCTCTTTTGTGCGATCTGCCGAAAAGCGGACGAACCCGAGCACTGTGTATGCGTCGGCCGAATTGGGATTGGCCCGTGCCGAGCGTTCCGCATAGGGTAGTGCCGCCGCGGCGTTCCCCGACCGCACCAATGCTAAGGCGTAATAATTCAGGATAGTGGAGTTCTCGGGCCGGAAGCCGAGCGCAGTTTCGAAGTAGCGCCTCGCCTGCGG
>Ga0307479_10006550_pt1 | contig 10701 bp, 13 predicted proteins | sample atmos_gasesECM4C_FD_203743 | JGI IMG/M metagenome (GOLD analysis project Ga0307479, IMG submission 203743) | Hardwood forest soil microbial communities from Morgan-Monroe State Forest, Indiana, United States - atmos_gasesECM4C_515 | ecosystem: Environmental > Terrestrial > Soil > Temperate...
CCTATAGGAATGCTCCCGATGGCGTTGCACTCGCTCTGGATCTGCTCGCCACCCTTGCGGCGGATGGCTCCAGCGACACCACCGCCCAGGATGAGATCGTTGTTGGCCGCATTGACGATGGCATCGGTCTCCATCTCCGTGAGGTCGCCCTGCTGAATCAGAATTCTATCTGCGATTGATTTTGTCATTTGTCTGCTCACCTGCTTACGAACACTCACTTCATGTGGGAGAGGATTTCTTGCTGCGGATAGTCGTAAACACCTCGGCCGGACTTGCGGCCGAGCCGCCCTTCCTCGACGTACGTCTGCAACAATGGGCTGGGTTTGTATTTTTCGCCGAGCGTCTGATGAAGGTATTCAAGCACTTTGAAGCACACATCAAGCCCAACCAGATCGGCAAGCTCGAGCGGGCCCATGGGATGATTCAGCCCGAGCCTGAGCGCCTTATCGATATCCCTGGCTGAGGCAATGTCGGTTTCCAGCAACGCAAAAGCTTCATTGCTGATCAGCGCGCTGACGCGAGAAGTGATAAAACCCGGCGAGTCTTTCACGACCACAACGTCCTTGTTCATGCGGCGGCCCACTTCGCGGCAAGTTGCGATGGTTTCGTCAGAAGTCTGCGGCGCTTTGATCAGCTCAATCAGCTTCATCTTAGGAACCGGATTAAAAAAGTGCATTCCGATGCAACGCTCGCGGTAAACTGTGACTTCACTTATCTCGGTGATGGAAAGTGAGGAAGTGTTGCTTGAAAAGATGGCGCCGGCTTTTGCGAATTTGTCGAAGATGGTGAAGAGCTCCAGTTTCATTTCCATTTCTTCGGGGACGGCTTCGATGATCAACTCCGCTTCGCGAATGGCATTTTCCACCTTGCTTGCCGTCGTGAGATGCTTCATTGCTGCGAGGCGGTCCACCGGATCCACTTTCCCTCTCGAAACGCCTTCATCGAAGGCTTTCTCGATCCATGCAACGGCCTGCTCAAGCCTAGCCTCTGAAATATCCTCGAGAACTGTTCGGTAGCCAGCCAATGCGGAGGCGTACGCGATGCCGCGCCCCATCGTTCCCGCGCCGATCACCGCAATCGTCTTCACTTCCATGCCCATTTCTCCATTACTGCCATGCTCTCAGCGTTGAAACAGCCGGGCCGCGTTGTCGTATAGGATTTTACGCTTGACCTCTTCGCTCAGCGGCAACGCGTTGAATTTCTCGAGGTTCCCTCTTATTTCCGGAACGCCTGGGCCTGGCCAGTCTGTTCCCCACAACACTTTGTCCGCGATCTCTGCGATGCGCGGAAAGTATTCAAGGAGTTTCTGTGGCGGGATCCCGGAGATATCCATATGCATGTTCTTGTGACGGCGCACGAGGAAAAATGCTTCGTCCATCCAAAGCGGCCGGCCACCGTGAGCGAGGATGACCGTCAGCTCGGGAAAATCAACGCACACATCGTCGCATAAGATTGGCTGCGCGTGAACGTTGCGCGCCCCCGGAAAAATAGAGGTCCCAGTGTGAATCATCACCGGTAAGGCGTTCGCCTGAGCTCGCTCGTAGATGGAAGCAAGCGGACTATCACCGTTGCGGTAGGCGTTCGGCGAGATGACTTGGTGCGAGGGATGAAGCTTGAGCGCGCGAATGCCGAGCTTGGCGAGACGGTCGACTTCGGCGCCGGCGTGGGCGACGGTGCGCGGGTGAACAGACCCGAAGGCCAGCAGCCTTGCGGGCGCAACGCTACAATAACGGGCGATCCAATCGTTTACCTCGGGCGTAAATCCCATGATGTCCGGACTCACGTAATTGATAAGTCCGGCGCGTTCAATGCCCAACCGGTCGAGGAAAGCGAGGAAGGCCTTAGGATCGGCCGTGTACCGTTCGATTTCCACGAAGTCCGTGCGACCGCGCTTCATAAGTTCAAGCTGAGCGGGCTTGACCATGTGCAGGGGCATGATATGGATGTGAATGTCGATTATCGGCTGCACGAGAAATTGTTCCCGGTGAAATCCGAGTCCACGAATGGGACCGCTGCAGCTTACTTCAGGAGCTTCGCGAATGCATCTTCATCATGACCCAGAACCCCCAAGTTGCCCGCCAGTTTGCGGGGCAAAGGATGGACCCCTTCTGAATGACTGTCCTTAATATCGTGGAACGCGCGGATCAATCTCGAGCGACCATCGTTCGATGCCGCCGGCGAGCGATTTTGCTCCCTCTACGCCCTGGCTTCGGAGCCAAACAGCAACGTCGAGGCTGCGCATACCGTGATGGCAGTAGCAGATCACTTCGTCCCCGGTATCCAGGGCCTGAAGATTGGCCGGAATCGAGCCCATCGGAATAAGTTTCGCTCCTTGGATGCGGCAGATCTCGAACTCCCAGGGTTCGCGGACATCAACGAGCAGCAACTTCTCGCCGCGATCAAGTCGGAGCTTCGCGTCTGCAGGAGTTATCTCCAAATCATCAGACACGCTCGTGCCTTCTTTTCCGCAATGCTATTCCCGTAGGCGCAGAATTCGCGGAGGTCATTGTGACTGCCTTCCACCTCAAAGATCCCTCTCAGGCGGAGGGATTCCAATGCACGCCCTACTGGATCGAGCCCTTTGCCGCGATCCACTGCTTCTCCACGGCCTGGATTTCATTCACGAGCTTTACATCTTCTTCCTGCGGCAGCATTTCCCGAAGGTGTTGTTGGTGCTCGCTTGGCGAGAGCAACGCTCCCGTGACGCCGTACGGCTGTCTCGCGAATTCGCCGATGAAGCGGTTGAACTTGATGTCTGGAACATAGAGGGGTGTCTGCCCAGGTTGAATATTCTTGTTGATCATTTCCACCAGTTTCCTGCATTCGAGGAGATAAAGCTCGCGGTTGTGCTCGTTCATGCGCTCGAGGTCGGCTTCCTGTTTGGCGGTAGGTTCGTCGTAGCGGCCCTTCAGACCCCAAACGTAAAACCAGTGCGCGGAGCTGGATTTATCCACGCCGAAAAGATCAAGGCTGACCGGAATCCACTTGTTGACGTATTTCTGAATGATGCTCGTGGGAACGACTCCTGCCTTTACGATGCGCTTGACGCCGTCCTGGCCCGTGCCCAGGTGAAACGACTCCTCCTTAAGCATGGGAATCATGGATTGCGCAAGGGGCGCAAAGCCGGAGTAACTCAGCATTGTAAGCTGATACTTGCCGTCACGATCGACGAAATCGGTATAGGTAAAAAAGTCGAGCCAGTTGTTCACGTCCTGATTGAACGCACCGAGCAGCCGTTTTTGATCGAAGGCGCGGCGCTCCAGCATCTTCTGCGCTTCGACACGCCCGCCATAGCCGAAGTGATTCATGAGCAGATAGCACATCTGCCAGCCGTGGCGCATTTCTTCCGTGACTACGCGGCAGAGCGATTGCCGGTCGTGCTCGCTGGGGGAGTTTTCAAAGAGCCGGCGCTGCTGCTCGACGGAGGCAAATTCCGTGTCTCCTTGATAGACAATCAGATTCAGCAATGCATCGCGCATACGCTGATCGGGAATCTGGACGACCTTTTCCCATTTCGGGCGGCCTTTGTAAGCCCCGAACTCGATTTCCCCGGATCGCGTGGGACCAAACTTGGCTTCGAATTGATAATTCGTGATTTCCGGATAGGCCACGCCGATATCTTTCTGCCAAACACGGAATAGGTCTACCCAGTCATCGAAAGTTGTCAAGCGTGTTGCCGGCATTATCCTCTTCCTCCTCAGATTCGTTTCGTCAGGTGCCTCAAGTTTCAGAAAGTCGGCCTCGCGTACGCACGTTACCTCGAGTTTGTTGATCACCGGCCCTGAAATCTCGGTGGGCGCTTCTCGAAAAATGCGCGAACTCCTTCAGCGCAATCTTCCGAAATAAAGCAGTTCATCTGCTGCTGCACCTCATTCTCCAATGCTTTCACTAGTGCTTGCCGCTCGCTACCAAATAAAACCTGTTTCGCGGCCCGAATCGCCATGGGTGGGCCTTGCGCAATCTTGTGCGCCAGCGCTTTCACCTCGGCTTCGAGCTGCGCCGCAGGCACGACACGGTTGACAATCCCCACCTGGAGAGCCCTTTGCGCATCGATCATGTCCCCCGTATAAAACATCTCCGCCGCAATTGACGGGCCCACAAGTTGCGGAAGAAAGAATGTGCCGCCGTAATCGGGAAACAAGCCGACCTTGGCAAAGTTTTGACCAAACGCGGCCTCCTCCGCGGCGATGCGAAAATCTGCAGCCAACGCAAGGTTCATGCCTCCACCGGCGGCTGCGCCGTTAATCGCGGCGATGACGGGCTGCGGCATCGTCCGCATTTTCAAAACCGTTTGCATTCCAGAACGAAGAAGCGGCTCGAGCTGCTTCACGTCACCACTCTCCCGCCCTTCACGGATATAACCGAGATCCCCACCAGCACAGAACGCGCGCCCGGCACCGGTCAGGATGACCACGCGAACGGCCTCGTCCTGAGCAACACGCGAGAACGCATCATTCAGAGCGCTGACGAGTTCGTTGTTCAGGGCATTCAAACGATCAGGCCGATTCATCATCAGCGTGACGATACCGTCCTGCCGCGCTTCCAGAACCACGGGTGCAACCGGCGCCGTTTGTGGAGCATTACTCATGGAACGCTTCCCGTCAGTGTCCTTTCCCTTCTCGCTCCTTTTCGATGTGTCTCACAAGTTGCGCGAGCTTTCGAAAATGCTGCACCTTTTCGCGGACGCCGTGGGTGTTCTGGCCACTCGTGGATGGGAGCACATACACGCAAGCGCCATAGAGATGTTCCTTTTGTTGGCCATAGCGGCATTTTCGCTGCGCAAACTGTTCGTAGGTCAGCTTGCCGTTGAAGGCCACCACATGAGGGGCGAACTCTTCGAGCTTTTGCGAAAGCACGATGCGGCCCTCAGCGAAGTCTTCCCGCTTGAGCTCTTCGATTCCTTTCGTCGGTCGTTTGACGAGATCGGTCAAGCCAACGCCGAATTCAATCACGCGCTTGTCGTCGCGATATTCGAGCGGCTCCGGCACAACGCCGCCTTCATAGAGTGCCGGCCAAAATTGGTTGCCACGGCCAGCGTAGTAATGCCCGACGCGCACTGAGGATTCGCTCGGATTGCAGCCTACAATCACAAGCTTCATGCCCCTTCGCAGATAGTCCGGCAGTGTTTTCATGCGAACAGCTTAACTCGCCCGCGAAGCCGCGTCACTTCCCTTTAAAGTCGGCGGCGCGCTTTTCGACGTAGGCAGCGAGCCCTTCTTTGGCGTCCTCACTGGTGAAAAGCAATTGCTGCAATTCCCTTTCGATTCCAAGAGCTTCGCCGAAACCAACTTCCGAACCGGTGACAACGGAGCGCTTGATACGTCCAACGGCGCGCGAAGCTTTGTTGGGCGGGCAGAATTGCCGCGCGTAAGCCATCACTTCGTCCCAATAGTTCTCGCGGTCGTAAATATAGTGAATCAATCCCATCTCGAGCGCTTCCTCGAAACTGAAGGTCCTGCCGGTGGCCATAAGTTCAAACGCCCTTGCGCGTCCGACGACGCGGGAGAAGCGCTGCGTGCCACCCGTCCCGGGCAGCACACCGAGATTTACTTCCGGCAAACCGATCTTGCCGCCTTCCTTTTTCGCGATGCGAATATCACAAGCAAGAGCAATCTCCAGACCGCCCCCGACCGTGTGGCCATTCAGCGCGGCGATCACCAGCTTGGGAGTCTGTTCCAACCGGCTTAGCGTCTCGTTCGCATGCAGACAGAAGTAATACTTGAACGTAGGATCCGCTTTGGTCAGCATGGGGATGCTTGCACCGGCCGAGAAAAACTTTTCACCAGCGCCGCGGATCAAGATGACGTGAACATTTTCATCCATGCGCGCCTTCAGGACGGCGCTGTCAAGCTGTTGCATCATCTCGTAGGTGTACGTATTGGCCGGCGGATCATCCAGCTCGAAAATCGCGACGCCCTCTTCGACGCGATATTTCACCAGCTCCTTCGTTCCGAGTGCCTGAGTCGTCGCCATACGGTTTGCCTCCTGAAGTTTATCTTCGTCAATGTCCAAAATATCCAGCTGGCTTGCTTAGTCCGCCGCTCCCTCTTTTTCGAAAGTCTCTAAGGGCTGCGATTCTAGGCTGTGCCCCGTTCGGGCGCCGTTGCGTCGATGGAGCACGCCGCGCAGGAAAATTTCGCTGATGTTTCCTGCCAGCTCATCAGCGCGCGGGTCGACCCTGGGGTTGTGCCATTTGTACACCCAGTTCATCATGCCGTAGAGGCTCAGAACAGCGATGCGGGGGTTCAGTCCTGATATAACTGCTTGACCGGCTAATTCTTGAAAGATCGTACGCGCCAAGCCGTAATAGCGTCGTTTGATCGACGCAATTTCCTTCTTGTAAGTCCCTTCCAAGGCATCCTCTTCGTGAGAAAGTACTTTCATCTCTGCTGGGTGGGCCAGGAAGTACTCTAAGTGGTTTTGGATAAAGATCTTAAGTCGCGCCTCTGGCTTGTCCGTGTTAGCCAGACGGACCTGGAGTTTGTTCAAGATACTAGTAAAAGCGTGTTTTTGAATGAGATAGAGTAACTTCTGCTTGCTTTCAAAGTAATAGTAGAGTCCCGAAAGCGATATCCCAGTTGCCCGGCTAATGCCCCTGATGGAAGCGCCCTCGAAACCCCGCTGAGCGAAGATTTCAGCCGAGTGGTGAAGGATGTGCTGCAACTTGGCTCCGGAATCGCGCGGAATAGGGATGCGAGAGGCCATATCTGTGTCGAACGTTCGTTCAATAACTTTATCCGTCCTTTGTCCTTTGTGTCAAGACCGCTTCTCTGCCCTGTGTTCTTCCGCAACTAGGGAATTTGCGGCTGCGATTCCTGAATCCAGGGTGTGGGCTCCCTCATCCAAGAAAATACTCGGGAGAATTGGGCACCGAGTTTGTGCTACCTTCATGACTGGCACCGGCCAAAAACGTACGCTGGTAAACACGCCAATCGCGTTGAGCACACCCAACCCACACCGTCTCCCGTCCACCGTCGCTCGCGCAGACGAGCACCTTTTGGTGGCTGCAGCCAAAGCGGGCGATGCCGCCGCGTTCGAAGAGCTGGTCAACCGCTATGAAAGAAAGATCTTCCGGCTGACGATGAATATCACCGGGAACCGTGAGGATGCGGAAGACGCCATGCAAGACGCTTTCCTTAAATCCTATACCCACCTGCAAAGTTTCCAGGGAGACTCGCGGTTTTACACCTGGCTCGTGCGCATCGCAGCTAATGAAGCGTTGATGCGTCTGCGAAAGCGGCGGCCGAACCAGTTCTCCCTTGATGAGCCAGTAGAGGGTGAAGACGACCTGATGCCCCGGGAAATCGAAGACTGGGACCCCACCCCGGAACAACGCTACGCACAAACCGAGATGCATGAAATCTTAAATGAGGCCGTAGCGAAACTGGAGCCGGACTTCCGAACTGTGTTTGTATTACGAGATGTCGAGCAACTGTCCACGGAAGAAACGGCGCAAGCGCTGGGAATTTCGGTCCCGGCCGTCAAATCGAGACTTTTGCGGGCCCGCTTGAAACTTCGTCAAAAATTGAATCGGTATTTTCGCAGAGGTGAATCAAATTGAACTGCAAAAGCGTCATCCGCGAGTTGTCCAACTATATCGACGGCGACCTCGATCTGGCCATGAAGCAAGAACTCGAGCGGCATCTCGGGCATTGTGAAGATTGCACGATGATCGTCGACCAGACTAAGAAGACAGTAGAGATCTTTTGCGATTCGGAGCCTGTGGATCTGCCCACGGATGTGCATTCGCGTTTGCATGAGGCCTTGCACCGCAGAATGAAAGAGAAGCCGAACTAACGGGGGTCACGCATGCGCTCACGCTTCCACCCAGAGCGGAAATTCTTTACCCAGACCTTTCTCTTTCGCCAACGCGTAAACCCTCATTGCAACCGCTAAATCCCAAGAGGCTATCCCGTTCGACTTAAAAAGTGTAACTTCTCCGGCGCTTGTTCTCCCGGTGGTCTTGGCCGCCACAACATCCGAGAGTTTCTTCACCCCGGTCCAGCACACTTCGTCGCCCTTGAAAGCAATGATCAGGTCGCCCGACTCCTGCCGCGACTGTTCGACCGAATCCACAACGATGACATCCGCGCTCGCCACCGCCTCATCATCAAGCTCTCGTTTGTGTGCATGATTCGCTCCGATTGCATTTATGTGCACGCCGTTACCCAGATCCGTGCCCATTACAATAGGCTGACTTGCCGTGGTAGCCGTACAGACGATATCCGCGCCCCGAACGGCCTCGCTTGCTGAACCCACGCCCGTCACCGGGACACCCAGGCGCCGGGTCATCTCCTTGGCAAACTGACTTCGGCGCTCGGGATCACGTCCGTAAGCCCGCGCAGATTCGAGTTTTCGAACGGCGGCGACAGCTTCGAGTTGCGTCTTGGCCTGGCCCCCGGTGCCGATGATCGCCGCCGCGCGCGCGTCAGGCCGCGCAAGATATTTTGTGGCTACGCCGGAGGCAGCTCCCGTACGCAATTGCCCCATATAATCCGCTTCGATCAACGCCACCAGATCGCCCGTGGCGACTTCATAGAGGGGAACGAGGAATCGTATCTTGCCGCGGACGAAGGTGTACTGCTTCATCGCCACGTAGCCCGCCTTGAAGTCGGCGGCGGCCATATAGTGGAAGAAGCCACCCGCAGGCAGCTCGAACCGCCGGCGCGGGTGGACGGTGACTTCGCCGTTGGCCTGTTTGCGCGAAATGTCTTCCACGGCATTGATCGCCATGGACATGGTCAAAACCGACCGCACTTGCGCTTCGCTGATGTGCAGCGTCATCTATTCGCTCCCCAATGATATGCTTGCTATTTCGCGGTTCTCTTTGCTGCAGGCACGCGGCTGGATTTCTTGCCTGCATCCTCACCTTCACGAACTCGGCGTACGACGGTCTGTTTCAACCGATAAATGCGCTCTTCCTTCTTCTCATCCATCAAATGGAAGCGAAACTCTGGTTCACCTGAAGGTCCTTTGCCGACGCGCAATGGCATTCGTCCGCACAGATCTTTCTCGATGAATGCGGTTTCATAGCGGGTCTTCCGTGTGTTCCACGTGTAGACGCGCAGCGCGGTGAAATCGCAGAGCTGCCCCTCGGGACCCCGCGTGCCTGCTGCAAGGTACTGCGGCTTATCGCCCGATGGATCGCTGACCCGGTTCAGCTCGAACCAAGCCAGCGGCCTAATATTCGCCGAGGCCATTCCTTCACGCACAGCCTCGGGAGTATCGAGCTCGACGAAGCGTGCAATGACCCACCCCGCAATGGGAATCGTTTGATCACCAGGCTGCGTCGTGGTCGTCGGGGCGGCAGCCTGCGCCGTCACTTCACCGGGCGGACGAGTCGCGACCCCTCGCACAAGAAACCAGTCTTCCTTCTTGGTTTCTTGTGGTTCACCCGATACGTCCTTCTCGTCGGTAACTTGCGCCCAATCGGCAACGGCTCGCCCCACAATTTCGACGGGAACGCCACGCCCGAATTGATAAAGGCGAGGTTCGGTACGCCCGGGTTCGACGCGCAAATTGGTTTGCACCTTGGTCCTGCCGCGTGCTTGGACCGGCAACTCGCGCGCCGCAGCGAGAAGCTTCGCGCTTCGCTGCCAGAGCGACGGCTCCATGACCAGGCGCCCGTCCACCCAGCCGACCTCGCCATCGGCGGTACGCACCTTTACGTTGTCGTTGCGACGGGAAAGGACGTCAACGCGATCGCCATAGTGGAGCAGACCGATCTGCTGACGCACCTCCGCGACGCTATTCCAGAGCATGACGTTGCTCTCGCTGACGAAAGCTTCGCCGAGCGATTCATGCTTCGGCCGGAAAATCCAGGCAAGCAGCGCCACGACCATGAGGAGCGGCACCGCCACCAGGAGCTTGCGTTTCATGCATTATCCCCGAACATCCATGCGCGTCGTTTTGACTTTCGTCATGGCTCTGCGTTGCTCTTCGCCAAGGATTGTACCTGATTCTTCACGGCAGTCGCCCTCGCCCATGCGTCCATCGCTTTTCTGCTAAAATGCCGCTGCGTCTTGCCAATTCCTGATCTTTCTCAGAGGAGATCGATGAAGATTCTGAGTTCTCTGCAACCACTTGGACTGCTTCTTCTCCGCGCTGCGCTTGGGATTATCTTCATCACGCACGGTTATCCGAAACTCACCCACGGAGCTGGCATGCAAAGTTTCTTTAGCGAACACGGCTTCCCCGGTTATTTCCTGTATGTTGCGGGTGTGCTGGAACTTTTCGGAGGCGGTCTCTTGCTGTTGGGATTATTTACTCGCGGCGCGGCGTTGCTCTTGGCGATCGAGATGGGAGTGGCGATCTGGAAGGTGCACAGCAGCCGCGGGATCCTGGCCGTTCACGAATACGAGTTTCCACTCGCGGTGGCGATGGCTTGCCTTGCCCTGGCAACCATCGGGGCGGGAATTATTTCTATCGACCACCTGCTCTTTGGCAATGGCGGAGCGAAGTCGCCTGGTTCGCGCAATCCCAAGAATTAGACAGTTCCAAGGGCGTCGTCAGAGGAGCGGGTCGCAACAGGCGCATTCGTATCCAGGCTACGTCGTGGCGGTAGCCGACGTGTGCACCACTTCCGCCGGCGCGAGTGGTAGAACGATCCAGAGCACTAAGTAGGCGACCAGACCCGTCCCGCCGCAGAGAGCCAGAAGCAACCAAACAACGCGAATGATTGTGGGATCGAGGTCGAAGTAA
>Ga0307479_10006552_pt1 | contig 10700 bp, 7 predicted proteins | sample atmos_gasesECM4C_FD_203743 | JGI IMG/M metagenome (GOLD analysis project Ga0307479, IMG submission 203743) | Hardwood forest soil microbial communities from Morgan-Monroe State Forest, Indiana, United States - atmos_gasesECM4C_515 | ecosystem: Environmental > Terrestrial > Soil > Temperate...
ACTGAAATACGCGTGCGGGACCTCCGCCGACGCTTAACGACCGGCAATTCAGAATTCTGATTGGCTCTTGGGAATATTCCCGTCTGTGTCGCGGTCTAGAGGGTGGCGGGTTTTACGGGCGTGGTGTTTGTAACGTCCATCGGCCCTCCAATTTAAGAAAGAACTGGAGCGGAATATAACCTTTATGTCTAAGCATTTGATAAGTCTAATGCTGCTGTTGTGCGCAACTATCTGCGTATTCGAAACCAGTACCTACGGAGCGTCGACAGACGATGAGGCTCAAGTTTCCAAAGACTCCGCGGTTAACCCGGTGGTGACCTGGAATGCAACGCTTCTGGTTATCGTCCGCACCCCGGGCGCCCAGCCAAAAACCATTCACTCGACCCGCAGCTTTGCAATCATGCACGCCGCGATCTACGATGCCGTGAACGCCATCGACAAGACACACGAACCGTACTTGCTTCGCCTCGAAGGAGTTTCCCGTTCCGCTTCTCAAGACGCGGCCGCCTCGTCCGCCGCGCACGAAGTTCTTGTAGCGTTGTACCCGACCTTCCAAGCAACCTTGGATAACCAACTTCAACAGTCTTTGGCGTTGGTTCCTGATGGACCCGACAAAACCGAAGGCATCAATATTGGAAAGACCGTAGCTGATCAAATTCTCGCGGTCCGCAGCAACGATGGATCCAATGCTCAACCAGTGCCTTTTGTCTTCGGCAATGCCCCCGGAGATTTCCAGTCGACACCACCGAATTTCCCATCACCCCAATTCACGAATTGGTCTCATGTCACGCCCTTCGCTCTTGAGAGCGCAAGTCAGTTTCGCCTTGGGCCTCCACCTGCATTGACCAGCGATGCTTACACCAATGCTTTCAATGAAGTGAAGTCACTGGGCATCGTCCACAGCACCACTGCCACTGCCGACCAGGCTTTGACCGGCAGTTTTTGGAACGGGGCTATCCAAAATTACTGGAACGAAATTACCCAAACCGCCGCAATTGGACATAATTTGAACACTGCGCGAACCGCTCGTTTATTTGCGTTGCTAAATCTGAGTTTTGCCGACGGCGTTATCGCTTTCTACGACACCAAATACACTTACAACTTCTGGCGACCAATCACGGCTATTCGGGCAGCTGCATTGGACGGAAACCCTGGAACACTAGCTGACCCCAACTGGCTGCCGGAGGTCACCAACACTACGCCGGATCCATCTTATCCAGGCGCTCACGCGGTTATCAGCGCAGCCGGCGCATCGGTGCTGAATTCCTTCTTCGGAAAGAAAGATTTTGACTTCGTCGTTACCTCGGAAGTTCTCCCGGGAGTAACTCGTTCCTTCACTAATTTCTCTGCCGCCGATAAAGAAGCCACATTAAGCAGAATTTTCGCCGGCGTCCATTTCCGCACTGATCTGACCAGCGGCAATCGCATGGGCAGCGAGGTAGCCGACTTTGTCGTGACTAACTTCCTGACCCCTGTTCACGGGAGAGACGACTCCGACGACAACAGATAGTTCAACTGAGTAAGTCTTTGGGGGGATTACGCAGGCGCAGTATTCAATGCTGCGCCTGCGCCACAATTGTTATGACCGACGACTTAGCTGCAGCAAATACGCCTAAGCCCGCATCGAAGGGCGTCGGCGAGGGTAAGTTTGCGCGATATAACACCGGCATCCCGATGCCTCGCCCACAATCACTGGCAAAAATTAAGGCGTGCGAATCTTCTTCCCAGGCAGGTGACGAATTGTTGCAGTTTCCGCCCGCCACAAGTCGCAGCTTCCCACTCACCATATCTCGCAGCCAAATCTGCTTAGGCCCGGCCTCACTCGACTCGACTGCCATCCATTTTCCGTCGGGCGAAAGCACGGAACCCTCGGTCGGGACTGTAAGCATCAAAGTCGTGGGCGCCACTTCCTTAGTTGTCGGATCAAAAGTCAACGTTGTTGAAGCGCCATTCTTCACGAGTTCAAGGTAGATTGGCCCGTCGAGCGATGGCGCCACCGGATGAAACACTTGGCCCTGAAAATTAAATTCTTCGATCTGTCCATCGTGCAACCAGCGAAGCACGTATCCGCTTCGAACCATCGCCTGATAAAACAGTCCGGCGCTCGACACTGCCGGATAGGTAGAAAGATAAGTACCCCGATCTAGATCGATGCGCTGGTGATACCGGCCGGGTTCGAGCAGATAGGACGCCATGTGTCGGCGCGCGTCCACAGCGGCGATGAGAATTGCCGCCACGAGTGTCCCGGCCACAAGTTTCGGACTAAGCGACCGCCAGAATTCACGCCCTTCCACAAAGAAAAGCGCAACCAAAATCCACAGTTTCGGAAAAAATCGCTGCCACTCGGGCAACAAAAAGCCATTCAACGCAATGTACGAAACAATCAGGACAATTCTCTCCCCAGGTGTCGCGCGCTCCAGCAACAACACCACTGGCAATAGCAACAGGATGTACGTATACGAAGCCGCATTCGACGAGAGCAGCACTATCGCTATGGTGAACCACGCAAATCCCCGGCGTTGAAATTCTTTACCCTCCGATGCCAGTCCAAACAATGCGAACGCAAGAATGATCACCGCTGTAAACGGCCGCAAAAAAAAGAACGCGACCGGCGCATTCCAAAGCGGCTGCGGATTCAGATCCGCTTCCATGACCAGTGCGTGACGCAGAAAAGCCGTAAGAGTTCCGATGCGACTGGAGTAAGGATCTATTACTTCGCCCTCAAGAGAGCGTGGCAGGATTTGTGAAGCATAGAAATGAACGTCCCCCCAACCGAAAAGTGCAATGGCGGTGGCCACCGCTATCGCGGTCGCGGCCAGCATTCCCGCAACCGCCTTCCAATTGCGTTTCAACGCGAAATACAGCAGAAACGGGCCACCGTACAGTTTGAGTCCGAAGGCCACACCGCAAAGAAAGCCGCCCGCCGCTGACTTGCCCCGGTCCACGCAGTAAAACGCGAGCGTCAATAGAAATAATAAAAACACATAGTATTGGCCCAGGCGGAAATTGGATTGCAGCGAGCCGTAACCCAGGAACATCAGTATTGCGATGTACTCAATCCGGATCCCAGTAACTTTCGCAAGGATCCCCAAGGTAGCCGCCAAGAATATCAGGTTGAGCGCCAGCCATATTTGTTTAGCGGTGTGCACGTGAAATCCAGCGAACGGCACGATTGGCAACATGGTCAGAGGCGTCTGCGGAAGATACGCGCCCAGTTGGTGTTCGATGCCGGCGTAGTTCATCTGCCGCTGAAACCACGTCCAATCATAGTAGTCGCGCAACGGTGCGCCGTGATTCACCAAAACTGCGGCGGTATAATAATTTGGAAAGTCGGTTTCGTCCCGAGTCCAACCTTTGCGGAAGGACGTCGCCAGAAAAAGGGCTAGCATGATCAGCCCAAGGATCTGAGCTTTCGTCATATTGCTGTTGGCACCAGCGGCTGGGTTCGCTCGAGCGCCGCTATCTCTTCATTGCTGATTTGTGGCCCCGCTTCCAGGTAGTCTCGATCGACGTTCAAGTTCCATAAATCGAACCGTGCACCCACAACGTTCCGCGCAGCCAGAATGGCAGTCAACATCGAGTGGTCCTGATTGTTGTAGCGATGCATTCCGTTTCTTCCCACCAACTGCAAATTGGGCACGGTTGCGAGAAATTCGCGCACCATCGCGAGGCCCTCCTGATACCCGCGGCCGTAGACCGGGTAGGCTTTTGGCATTCGCACCACCGCGCCGTCGACTACGTTCTGTTCGCGCACCAGTCCCAGTTGGACCATCTCTCGCTTCGCCATTGCGATCAGTTCCGCATCTGACGCGTTCCACAGTGCGTCGGTAATGTTGCAAAAATATTCCACGCCCAGGCAGCTCATATCTGGATCGGGCGTCATCTCCGGACTCCAGTTTCCATAGTTCTGAACGCGACCAACCGCCACCGCAGGGTCGTGCACGTAAATCCAGTTGTCTGGAAACAGGTTTCGGCCTCGCACCATCAAAGCTACGGTTAGGAAGTCGCGATAGTGCAAGTTTTTGGATGCCACTAGCAGGTTCGGTGGCGCGGCGGGGTGCAGTTTCTGAATCAGCTCTCGTATGGCAATGCTGCTGATGAAATGGGTTCCATAATAGGTCTCGCCGCCCGCTCGCACGGAAACTATTCTTCCATCCCGCCGCTGAACACTTTCTACCGGAGCATTTAGAATCACCGGCACCCCTCGTTGCTCCACAATTTCTTTCATCCGCGACCACAACATTCCGGGTCCTAGCCGAGGATACTGAAACTCCTTGATAAGGGTTTTGGGCTGTTTATCAAATCGCCGCAGCACCGCATCGCGCAGCAAAGTCCATACCGAAAGCCCTTGTATTCGTTGCGCCGCCCACTCCGCTGCGATCTTATGGCATTCCAAACCCCACACTTTTTCCGTGAAGCTCTCAAAAAACGTCTCGAACAAGCGTCGCCCAAACCTGTTCGACACCCACGTTGCGAAATCGTGTTCAGGCAAAGTGGGGAACAACTGGCTTCGCAAAAAGCTGAGCGCGCAACGAAGCGCCTCGGTCGCGCCCAGGCCGCGAATGGCGTTAAGCGGCTCCAAGGGGTACTGGAAAAATCGCGATTTATAGTAGATACGCGAGAGTCGCTTGCAAGTGAGGAGGTCCTCGCCGAGAACGTCACGCCAGATTTTTTGCACTAACGAAACTTTGGTGTAAAAGCGATGCCCTCCGATGTCGAAGCGGAATCCTCTGTATTCAACGGTGCGCGCCAGTCCACCCACGACCGCGTCTCGCTCCAACACCACGCACGGTGTGCCCGAGTTAGACAGTTCGTAAGCAGCCGTCAGTCCTGCCGGACCGGCACCGAGGATCACTACTCGCGTCTCGTTGTCACTTGTTCTCACAGTTGTCTTTGCGGCCCGTCGTGGCCTGAAGCGTGCGCTCCGCTTCGAAACGCATCGGAATCTGAAAAGGCAGCATCACCTTATCTGTGCGTGTCCGTTTTGTTGTCACAACGATGTCAAGAACTAGTCATCATTTCTGAGGTGTGTTGGCACAACCGCGCTCTGGGCGGTGTGCAATCGTCTCTCAATACGCATTCTTGTCAGTGAAGCTGCGAATGAGAGTAAGCGCAACGATAAACAGGTCGAATGTTATGGTCCAATGCCGGACGTAATAAAGGTCATACTCAATGCGCTTGGTGATGGAAGTGTCACCGCGCCAACCGTTAACCTGGGCCCAACCTGTTATGCCCACTTTCAGATAGTGGCGACGATTATAATTGCCTACAGACTGCATGAATTTCTGCACCAGAATAGGACGCTCCGGTCTCGGGCCGACAACGCTCATGTCCCCCTTGAGCACGTTGAAAAATTGCGGCAGTTCGTCCAGACCTGTTTTTCGAAGCATCTTGCCAACTCCAGTACAGCGCGGATCGTTTTGTACTGTCCACCGCGTATCACTCTCTTCCGCTGACGACATCTTCATGGTTCTGAACTTAAACATGCGGAAGAGTTTGCCATTCAGCCCGACACGCTCCTGCACAAAAATGATCGGACCCGGCGAGCTAAGCCAGATAGCGAGAGCAATTACAAAGAATACCGGCGCTGCCAGAATCAGCACACACGCGGAGAAAGCCAGGTCGAACGCACGCTTAAGAATGACGTACAAGGGAGAGTCGGCAGGAGTTGTCTGCAAATCGAGCATAAGCAGATTGCCCAGAGTAAAAAGCCGCTGGCGAATGTCCACCGGTTCTCCCACCTCCAACACTAATCGGATGGGAGCACATAATGGCGAAAGCTGTCTGCGCAGTTCCGGCAAAGCACCTAGAAGTGTCGGTGGAATGGCGATAATTATATCGTCGATTCCATTTCCGATCGCTAGCTCCTTGACGTCGGAAATTTCATAAACCGGTGTGCCCCTTATTAGGCATTCCTGGCCGGGGAGTCTTATATGCCCTTTGATGGTGCAGGCCGGAACATGACCCGCGCGAAGAGACTGTGCGACTCCTGCGGCGAATTCATCAGCGCCGGCAATCAGTACTGAAAAGCCAGCTTTGTGGTGCGACCAGCTTTTTCCCCACGCCCAATCAAATATCGCGAGCGCCAGCAATGTGAGCAAGAGAAGACTTACGCCGGTCAACCAAATGAACACTCGAGAAAACGTAAAATCCCTGTAGAAAAACGTAATCGAAAGGACCGCCAGGTAAGTGATCAGGCAGGCAGCCAGAACGCTCCGGATTTTTCTATTGTCGAAACAAGGGTATTCAATCGCTACAAGTTTCCGATGCTCCGCTATAATTGCCCATAGCACGGTGGTCAAGATAAGCAGGCCAAAATAGGAAGTAGGGTCCGCGTCGCTGGAATACCGCGGAAGCAAGCGGGTAGCAAAACGAAGGTACGCCGCCAAGCCAAAGGCCCCCAGCGGCATGGAAAAAATTGTCAGTCTCAAGACAAATTGCGCGTTGTTGAGACGGCGGCGAATCATGGCACTAGGGTCTGCTGATGAAATTGGCGCCATTTCTGCTCGAGAAATTCGCGAAATCCGCTTTGAAAATGTCCAGGTGAAAACCGGTCGGACTGCTGCCTGATAAATGAGGGCCGAAGCCGCTGTTCAATTTTTTCGAACGTGTGAATAGCCTGCGCAAGAGAATCAACCGACTGCTCGCTGAACAATACGCCTGAACAGTTCTCCGGAACACTCAGCGACCGCGAATTCCACCCTTTGACTGTTTCCGTGACACCGCCGCGCCCATAAGCGATTACTGGACGGCCGAAAGAAAGTGCCTCGACTGGCACAATTCCGAAATCCTCTTCCCCGGGGAATAGCAGCGCGCGACAGTGCGCGTATTGCTCATGAAGTTCCGAATCTGAAAGAGGTCCGCAAAATTGAATGGTGGGGCCTGCCAGTTTTCGCAGCCGGCTGTATTCATCACCTTGGCCCACAATGCGCAGTTTTCTGCCGAGCAAATTGCACGCCATGATGGCCAAATCCATTCGCTTGTAATCCACCATCTGGCCAACGGCAAGGTAATAGTCTTCGATCTCTTCAGTCAGGTAACCGGCCTTGATATTTACGGGCGGATACACCACCGAGCATTCTCTTCGGTAATGCTTACGAACTCTTGCGGCCACATTGTGGGAATTGGCAACAAAATAATCGACGCGGTCCGCCGAAGCAGCATCCCACAGGCGCAGGTAGTGAGTAGCGAGAGTGAACAATGGCCGAGTACAAACTCCCAGAGTTGCAGCGTTCTTATACCGATGATAAAAGTCCCACAGATAGCGCATCGGCGAATGGCAGTAACACACATGGCAGGTGTTTGCCGATGTGAGTACCCCTTTGGCCGGCCCGGATTCCGAGCTAAGCACCAGGTCGTACCTGCTCAAGTCAAATTGTTCCACTGCCAGCGGGTACAACGGAAGCATGTGGCGATGCCAGCGACGGCTCCATGGGAGTTGTTGCAGAAAGGAAGTTTTGATTGGACGCGTGCGAAGAGATTCCGAAAGCGTTTCCCGGTCAACGACGAGCGAAAAAAGATCGGCGTTGGGGAACATGTCGGCCATTGCTTCCACCACACGTTCGCCACCACGGTGACTCACAAACCAGTGGTGCACGATGGCAACACGAGCATTTTCGAGCGAGGGAATTGCCGTCGTTGGAACAAAACGTTCAGTGAGTCCAGTTTCCTGTTCGTAGGTTAGTTTCATTTGCTGTCCACCGCAGGCCTGGGCGCACGGAGAACGTAACGGTGATAAGCAGTCTGAGGAGAAAGCTCTCCGAGGATTTCCATGCCGGCACTCCGAATGCAGCCTTCAATATCTGCAGATGATCGGCGAACGCGGCGAATGCCCCTGCGCCAGAATCGCGGAAGCAAGAAATCAGGCAACCATGTTTTGAGACGGTAGCCCGCACCTTGCGGGCGAGTGTCAAATTGCAGATACGCGACACCGCGTTGATGTAGCAAGACACGAATCACATGCAAGTAGTCTTCGATCATTGAAAACTTTGGAAGGTGCTGGAAAACGAGAAGCGAATAGATCAAGTCACAACTGCCGACGAAGTCGCCCGCTCTCTGCAAAAAGTCCTCCGGGCCGGAGATGTGAATGAAGGAGACGTTATCGACACCGTTGTCGCGCGCAATAGACCTGGCACGTTGAACCATGCCACTCGCAATATCAGCCCCCACCACCCTTCGAAAATACCGTGCGAGCGGAAACGCCAGCCGGCCGACGCCGCTACCTATTTCAAGACCAACCATAGGACGCAAACAATGTGCATGCACGAGCGGAAGGAGCTCCGCGTTCACCACTTGCTCGCCGCTTTGCCAAAACGCCTTAGGATCGGTCCGCTTCATATCGGTGAAGATGTACAGATACGGATCTATTTCGGCAAAGCGTTCCCACGGACTGACGGAAGGCCTTTTGCTTAATTGGGAGCTGACAGTCATAAATATCCCAATCCGGTGGGCTTCCGCCGCAGTACATCGTGCCTTGATCTGACTGAGTTCACGTCGCGCTCCCCAGTGCTAATTCCCCGGTCCGAATGGCTTCCGACTCGATAACTGCAGCGACGCGGTATTTCCAGCCAACTAAATTTAAAAACAATCCCACGAAGGTGAAAATCGTGAGCGCACTGACGGCCGTTCCCATCATGTGTTCTGTGAAACTCATAAAGAATTCCAGGACGATGCACGCCTGTATTCCTTGGGCGAAACAACAGCCAAACGAGCCTTCTTCGAAAATATGTTTCTGCCGTCCCACCCAACGGAATGTCGCTACCCAGACACCCAGCATCAGCGCCAAACCAGCGATTCCTCCCTCCGCCAGAAAGTGAAGGTACGAGTTATGTGCATGCGAGTCGTCATCGACACTGGAGCCGCCGGTTGCGAAGTAAACTAGATGCGGAACACCGGAATAAATTTTCAATTGGTCGTTGAACCGGCCGAAACCCGTTCCAACCACAGGGCTCATCGTGAAATCGTCGATGGCGCGTTGATAATAGACAAAGCGAGTAACAATGTTGGGGTCTTCGAGGTCTGACACCTCTTGGGCACGATGATTAACGGTAGGCTGTACCAACAGTAAATACAGTAACGGCAAGAGAATAGGAGCGGCGTATTTGAGGGACGTTTTGAGAAACTTCCTCTGCCGGACAAACATAATGACCAGCGTCGCCAGAAACGCCACGTAGGCGGTTCGTGATTGCGTTAGAACAATTCCGATTACGTTTGTTGCCAACCAGAAGGCGGGCCACGAAAGTAGTGACGGGGTCTTCGCTCGCGCCAAAAGGGCAAAGCTAATGAGCGCTGCTACCGAGTAGATGGCACCAGCCGCATTATGTGCCCTAAAGAAACCATGAAATATACCGTTCGAGAGCGCCGCATTGTGGATCAGTTGCAAAGACTCCGGGAGTTGGGACAGACCGAAAGGAGCAACCGTGCCATCGACAAACTCAGCCAGACCTATCAGGGCCACGATCGACATAATGTTCAAGAAAAGTCCGAGCATGCGGCGAACAAAAAGAGGATCAAGCCGCGTATCGGCGACTAACAAGAGCGGGAGATAGGCGATCAGCAGTGCGCCATCGAATCGCAGAAAATCAAAAGCGAATAGGTTACTGATGGGTGCGCCGGTGCAAATGTAGCTCGTAATCCAGTACAGGTAAGCGGCGAGAAGGTATTTTTTGGCAACGTTGGGATCGTATCCATGACGCTTCGGCTCCACGGAATCCCGGCTAACCAGGTATATTGGGAATAATCCGGAGATGGCCGCAATATTGAAGGCTGGGAAAATATTTCCCGCCAAGCTCACCACCAGCAGAGTCGTGACAGTTTTTTTCATAGATGTAATGTCACTCTGTAACGTCCCTTCACGTATTCAGCGAAGGTGCCATTTCTGACTTCGGATTCGCTGTCAACGCCGACTCGGCCGGGCGAAACGGGAAATGCCAGACACACAGAAAAACCAAACATATGGCCGCTTCCCGAAGAACGATGGAAACCGCCACGCCAGCAGCTCCGTAATATCGACCGAGGAAATAATTGAGCAGCAAAGATAGGATTGCAGCGGGCAAATAAATAAACGCCGCGACCCTTGAGGCATTCCTTGCAATAAGACGGCTTAGAAAAGCCGCGTTAAGAAAGATTAAGGGCAGCGCGAGTATCATGATGGCGGCCGTAGAGCCCGCTGCTGCTAAGCTTTTTCCAAATATCACAATGACTGCGAACCTGGCGGAGAGGAATCCGGCCGCCGCGAGTGGAATGCTGACGAGTGTCACAGTTCGAAGGGTCTTGCGAAAATGCAGATTCAGCATTTGGCGGTTTCGCGCATGTCTGCTCAACTCCGACAGCAACACCCCGCTAAACAACCAGGCGATGACATAAATCATGACCAGCCCGGTATCAGCCGCAGCAAACGTGCCCACCACGGTTGAGGAGGCCAGCAGGGAAAGGATCACAACGTCGCCTCGCAACATCACCGTCGCAAGCGTGTAAGTCGCACCTGCGGGCACTGAGCGCCGCATCAGATCCCAACATAACGACGCAGAGATCGCGGCGTAGCCCACTCCAAGTCTGCGCAATACCACCAAGCTGCAAATGTATTCCACAATCTGCGCTGCTAATAGAAAAAGCAAAAGAACTACGAGGCTTTTATGTTGCAGATAGACACAGGCAAGGCCAACCGCAAGAAGAGAAAAATGAACCCCCTGGCACTTTGC
>Ga0307479_10006553_pt1 | contig 10699 bp, 10 predicted proteins | sample atmos_gasesECM4C_FD_203743 | JGI IMG/M metagenome (GOLD analysis project Ga0307479, IMG submission 203743) | Hardwood forest soil microbial communities from Morgan-Monroe State Forest, Indiana, United States - atmos_gasesECM4C_515 | ecosystem: Environmental > Terrestrial > Soil > Temperate...
GCGCGCACCGGATTGCGCAAATGCTCGACGCATCCCACGCCCCCGGCGCGAAGCGTCGCCCCATCCATAATGAGCGCGTCCAGTTGCACGCGCCCGTCGCGATTGAGAAAGCTGCCGCGCCCGGCGTCGAAGGTCTCGTCGTCTTCCATAATGACGACGGCCTCCTCGACAGCATCGAGCGCCGACCCGCCGCGCTCGAGCACACGCCATCCAGCCGCCAGCGCGTTCGACACGCCACGAATGTGCGCGTCGACCATGTCATCCGGCATAGCCCACGCGCCACCATGAACGACAAGTACAGGATCAGTCGGCAACAGTTATCCCCAGAATTGGTGATGCGACGGGATAGGATAGCAGGTCAATCGGGCTCAGGGGTGACACGAGCCGGTTATGCGGCTTGGCCTGGAGTTAATGCTACGGGCGGGTCTTGCGTCCGCGTCCACGTATAGCGCATGCGATGGATCACAGTGATCGTGCTCAGCACCGCGATAATCCACAGCACGGGAGCCATGCGGTTGAAGAGCGCCCCCAGAATGACCAGCACCAGGCGTTCGGGCCGCTCCATGAATCCCACGCGGCATGAGCCGATCAGACTCTCGGCGCGGGCACGAGTGTAGCTCACCATAATGGCGCTGATCATGACAAAGGCGCTGAGGACGACATAGGTGTAGCGTCCGCCGCGGGCGTAGAAGACTAATAATCCCAGAAACTGCGACGCGTCCGAGTAGCGGTCGACGACCGAATCGAAGAACGCTCCGAAGCGCGTAACGCGATTTGTCGCGCGCGCAACTTGTCCGTCGACCAGATCGAAGAAGCCGGAGAAGATGATGACCAGCCCGGCGTAGATGAACATGCGCCTCTGGTTCGAGGCGTTGGCCGAGCCGAAAAGGACAGCCGCCCAGGTATTGACCAGCAATCCCATGAACGTAAGAACATTAGGGTTGATGCGCGAAAGCGCAAGCCAACGGACGATGGTATCGAGCAACACTCCGCAGGCGCGTCCGAACGCGGAGGTCCAGGAAGCGGTCATTGGGACAGCCCCAATTTAACCACAAAAGAAATCCTTCGACTACGCTCAAGGCGGGCTAATGAACACACACGAAACTGATCTGGCCTTTCCCTTCGTGGACCTTCGTGTCCTTTGTGGTTCATGATTTTGGTGCGAATTACGCCTGCGCTTCTTTGGGACCGTCGATTTCGTCGTGGATAGTGCTCAGGCTCAGGATTTCCAGCTCGCGCTTTCCATTGGGGCTCACGACGACAGCCTCATCCCCGACTTTCTTATTCAACAGCGCGCGGCCGATGGGGCTGGTGGTCGAAATCTTCCCCGCCGCAACATCAGATTCTTCGCTGGTGACCAGCTTGTACTCGACTTCTTCCCCTTTGGTATTGTCGTAAACCTTGACTGTCGAGCCGAGGCCGACCTTGTCCCGGGGAATATTGTTCATGTTGACCATGGACAGATCGGCAAGCCGCTTACCCAGCTGCCGGACGCGCGCTTTCACGAACTCCTGCCGCTGCTTGGCCATATGGTACTCGGCGTTTTCGCTGAGATCGCCGAGGGCAGCGGCCTTTTTGATTTCTTTAGGAAGTTCGTGGATCAACTCATGTTCAAGCGCGTTGATCTCTTCCTGCAGTTTGCGTTTGATCGCGTCTGTCATCTTGAATTTGAAGCCGGATTACTAAGTGGCCGGGTCTACGATAAGGCTTTGGACATTATAACCCCGCCATCGGCCCTGCGCCGTCCAGCTTTCGCTTGGCTGAGAGGGGGCAAGAATCGCGGCTTGCGAGTACACTCTCAGGAACGCAAGACACAGGCTCGGGTGTCTTTGCGCGCAAAACAAAGGGGAGAAAGCAAATGTCCAATCTGGCAGCAACTCCAATCGTGGCTGGTAATGCGCCTCCGCGGAGGCTGGGGCGGAGTGTGTGGGCGATAGTCGCGGGATTTCTGGCCGTTGTGGTGCTGTCCATCGGCACTGACGTCGTCTTGCACAAACTCGGCATCTTCCCACCGCTCGGTGAGAGGATGGCCAACCGGCTATTCGTGTGGGCGACGATTTATCGCACAATTTACGCGATCATCGGCAGCTACATTACGGCGCGGCTCGCGCCGAGTCGCCCGCTGTGGCACGCGATGCTGGGGGCGATCATCGGAATTATCATTGGTACCGTGGGAGCGGTCGTCACCTGGAATAAGGATCTGGGCCCGCATTGGTATCCGCTGGCGCTCATCGTTACCGGCATTCCCTGCGCATGGATTGGGGCAAAAATCCGGGAAATGCAGCTTCCTGAGTAAACCTGTCGATTTCGCGCCGCCTCGTTCGATGTTGATATAGAGCCTGAGAGTTGAAAATCCGGCTCAAATCGAAAAACGAGAGTGAACAGCTATGCGAGTGATGGTTATCGTAAAAGCCACCAAGGATTCCGAAGCCGGCGCTCTTCCGAGCAAAGAGTTGCTGACAGCCATGGGCAAGTACAACGAGGAGCTCGTAAAAGCGGGGATCATGCTCGCCGGGGACGGCTTGAAACCGTCGTCCAAAGGCAAACGGGTTAGGTTCTCGGGAGACAAACGCTCGGTAATCGATGGACCATTTACAGAAACAAAGGAGCTGATTGCGGGCTACTGGATGTGGCAGGTGCGATCGATGGAAGAAGCCGTCGAATGGCTGAAGCGTTGCCCGAATCCCCACTGCGAGGACTCCGAGGTGGAGATTCGCCCAGTGTTTGAAGCATGCGATTTCGGAGAGAACTTCACCCCGGAACTCCAGGAGCAGGAGCGCCGGATTGCCGAAACGCTTGCAGAAAAGAAGTAATGGGGTTTCAAGGTTCTTGTCATTCCGACGAGTCGCGCAGCGACAAGGAGGAATCTGCCTCTGGCCGGCAGCATATACGCCGCCGGCGACAGCAGATTCCCCGCGGCTTCGCCGCTTGGGAATGACAAAATATTTAAAAGCGCTGTCGATTTCGCAAAACCCGGTTCGACGTATTCATAGAGCGCGGAAAATCCAAGGCAGAAGCCATCGAGGCCCGGCTCACAACTTCAATCCATATTAAGGAGAAAGACTATGAAATTCCTGAGCATCTACAAGAACGTTGAGCGCAACACCCCTCCGACCGAGCAAGAGATGGCAACCATGGGCAAACTGGTCCAACAGGGCTTCAAAGAGGGCTGGCTGCTCGCCACCGAAGGTTGCCTGCCGAGCAAACTCGGCGTGCGCGTGCGGCGGTCCGGCACCAACATCAGCGTCACCGACGGCCCGTTCACCGAGTCCAAAGAGGTCGTCGGCGGATTCGCCATCCTGAAGGCGAATTCCAAGGCAGAAGCGATCCAGCTCGCCAAGGACTTCCTCAAGGTTGCAGGTGAGGGCGAATGCGAACTGCGCCAGATCTACGAAATGGACTCCGCCGAGAACTCGGCTCCCTGCATCGAGCACGGAGTTGCGCTGAAAGCCTAGAAAATGATGTGATCGGTAGCAGTGGGTGCTACCGAGACACATCGCGCCATCGAAGCCGTCTGGAAGCTCGAGTCGGCCCGGGTGATTGCCGGGCTGACTCGCATCGTCCGCGACGTAGGCGTGGCCGAAGAACTGGCGCAAGACGCGCTGGTCGCGGCTCTTGAGAAATGGCCCGAGTCCGGGATTCCCGAAAATCCCGGGGCTTGGCTGATGGGTACGGCGAAGCATCGAGCCATCGACTTCCTTCGCCGCGGCACGCTGATCGACCGCAAGCACGAAGACCTCGGCCGCGAGATGGCCGAACGCGAAATGCAGGTGCCCGATCTCGCCGCTGCCATGGACGACAACATCGGTGACGATATGTTGCGGCTGGTTTTCATAGCCTGCCATCCGGTCCTTTCGACGGAAGCCAGGGTTGCGCTCACGTTGCGCCTCCTGGGCGGACTCACGACCGACGAGATTGCCCGCGCCTACCTGAGTTCCGAGCCGACCATCGCACAACGAATCGTTCGCGCCAAAAGAACGCTCACCGAAGCGCAGGTTCCTTTCGAAGTTCCACGCGGCGCCGAGTTTTCGGGGCGGTTGTCCTCTGTCCTGCAAGTCATCTATCTCATCTTCAACGAAGGCTACTCGGCAACATCCGGAGACGACTGGATGCGGCCCGCACTCTGCGAAGAAGCGCTCAGGCTGGGCCGGATCGTGGCCGAACTGGTCCCGAACGAACCCGAGGTGCACGGACTTGTCGCCTTGATGGAGATTCAAGCATCGCGCTCAAAGGCTCGTGTCAACGCCCAAGGCGAGCCCGTGTTGCTGCTCGATCAGGATCGCGCCCGGTGGGATCGCCTCCTGATCGGGCGTGGACTGGCTGCGCTCGACCGCTCCGAACGGCTTGGCGAAGCGCACGGCCCGTATGCGATTCAGGCTGCGATTGCCGCCTGTCATGCGCGAGCTGTCACAGCTAGAGATACCGACTGGGCACGCATTGCGGCGTTGTATGACGAGTTGGGGCAGATCGACCCGTCACCGGTCGTAGAGTTGAATCGCGCCGTGGCCGTCGGCATGGCCTCTGGTCCCGCAGCGGGACTCGAGTTGGTCGATGCCCTGACCGATGATCCCGCGTTGAAGAACTACCATCTGCTGCCCAGTGTGCGCGGAGATCTGCTCAAAAAGTTGGGCCGGAAGCAAGAAGCGCGCGTGGAGTTCGAAAAAGCGGCGTCGATCACGCGCAACGTACGCGAACGGAACTTGTTGTTAGAGCGCGCGCGAAGTTGTGACCGTAGCTAAATGTGTTTACGCACAGAGTAATACCACAGAACAGGGTGCCCCATCCTTGTCTCGCGGTTTCTGCGAGACAGGGTGGGGATTTTGACTTAATCTTAACGTCCCGAGAAAGTCAAAGTCCCCACCCTGTCGCAAAAAACGCGACAAGGATGGGGCACCGGCGTGATTTTCATTACGCGACTGACGACCTGCACCTGGCCATGATCAGCGTGATGTCATCGTGCTGGTCGCCGGGGCTGAGTGCGCGCACCTCGTTCGTGATAGCTTCCACCGCCGCCTGGCACGAATGTTCGCGGTAGTGTCGCAGTCTCTGAATCAGGTTTTCTTCTCCGAATTCCTCGCCGCGGTCATTCAGCGCTTCAGTCACTCCATCGGTGTAGAGGGTGAGCAGGTCCCCAGGAGCCAGTTCGAATTCGGAGAACTTGCACTCCCAATCCTGAAATAGTCCCAGCAGGGTTCCGGTCGAGGGAAGGCGGCAACAGGCATTGTCACCGCGCATGATGATGCCAGAGAGATGTCCGCAGTTAGCGTAGCGCAGCCGCCGCGACTCATCGTCATATTCGGCGAAAAAGAGCGAAGCATAGGCGCTGTCCACAGTGTTGTCGTAAAAAAGGCGGTTGACCGACTGCAGGAAGAGTTCCGGTTGCGTCAGCGCGAGAGCGCACTGGCTGCGCAGGTTGGCCTGTAAGTTGGCCATCAGCAGCGCCGCGGCGATCCCCTTGCCTGAGACGTCCCCGATCACCAGGCCCAGCCGCTGATGCCCGAGATCGAGGAAGTCAAAGTAGTCCCCGCCAACCTGGCGCGCCTGCAGGCACAGTCCGGCATATTCGAGCGTCTTCGCCTGCGGACGAACCTGCGGAAACAGACGGGCCTGCACTTGCTTGGCGATTTCGATTTCCTGAGCGGCCCGGCGCTCAGCCTCATATTTCTGAACCAGCGCCCGGCGCTGGGCTTCCACGCCACGCGTAAGTTCGTCGAATCCCGCGAGGCCGAAGGAGTTTCCGTCGGGATCTTCAAAGCGAGTGTGGATTCCGCCCCACGCAGGAACCTCCGGTGGGTGGCGGAACTGGACGCCACGTGCCTTCCATTCCTCGTATTTGCGGTTGACGTCTTCCGTGATGAACCATATGCGCGACTCAGGGCGGATAAGTTTCTCGACGTCGTCACCTGGCTGAAGGAGCGCCAACCCAATGTGGGCATTGCCGTCGGCCGGAGCGACTTCGATCCAGCGCTGGCCATTATCGAATCGGTGATCAATCACCACCCGGAAGCCCAGCTTATCAACGTAGAACCGCAGGCTTCGGTCAAGATCGCGAACGTAAATGATGACGAAGTGGAGGCAGAGATAGGGGTCCGTGCTGTCGAGTCGCAGAAGCGATCGATCAATGCCGAAAGGTAACTCGTAGCTCCCCATCGTGCGAGATTATACGAGGTCATATACCAGCTTTGATGTCAGGATTTCCGAAACACGTGCAGCCCCGGACTCCTCGTCCGGGGTTGTGCGCGAAGCGCGCAATCCGACAGCCCGCCCCTTCGACAACCTCACGACACACACTGTCGCACAAAACGCGACGAGGAGAGGCATACTCTGTGTCGTTTATTAGGCTTGAAATTCTGAAGCTTCGGGAAAGCGCAAGTTGCACTTGGCGAGCGTGGTCGTCAAAAGTTCTTCCACCTTCGACTCTTCGCAGTTTCGAGCCATGGCCAGTTCGCTGACCAGCAGGTAGCGGGCGCGCTCCAGCATCTTCTTCTCGCGGAAGGAGAGCGGCTTGGCCTGATGAAGGGCGATCAGGTTCTTCAGCACTCCGGCCACTTCCAGCAGCGACCCGGTGCGCATGCGCTCGGAGTTTTCTTTGAACCGGTCTTTCCAGTCGCCGTTGGTGCCGTTTCCGTTGATCGAAAGCAGGTCCAGCACCTTCTGGATTTCCCCATTCTTCACCACCCGCCGCAGCCCGACACTGCCGGCGTTCTGGCAGGGCACCATCACCCTGAGGCTGCTTGCCTTAATGTTCAGGAGGTAGAACCTCTCGACCGTCGCACCCACGGACCGGCTGCTGATCTGTTCGATGACACCGACGCCATGGTTGGGGTAGACGACTTTATCACCTATATGGAAATTCGAATCAGTAAGACTCATAAGCAGGCACCCAGTAGGCGGAGGGTTCGTGGGGAAGAGCACTATAACTACTACAAACATGCTACTCCTGGCCCTTAGGGAAGGCAAGGGAGGAGGAGGCGAAAGCAAAGGAGGCGCCGGTTGTCAAAACACTGACCCACTAACCGAGGCGCGATCCCTCGCCGATACAATTTGTCATTCCGAAAACGGCGATTAGCCGTTGAGGATTCTGCTGTTTTGTCATGCCGAAACGGCGATAGCCGTTGAGGAATCTGCTGTTGCTTGCGGCATTATGCTGCGGCAAAAACAGATTCCTCGCTTCGCTTCGGAATGACAAAGGGTGCCGGGCATAGCGTTCTACGTAAAGCTCTATTTTCCGCGGCTTTCCATCCACCCTTGCAAGATCAGGATGGCAGCCATCCGATCGACCGCCTGGCCTCGTTTCTCGATCGAGAGATCGGTCTCGCGCAACAGCCGGTTGGCTTCGGCGGACGTAAGGCGCTCGTCCCAGAGATGGACCGGCAGTTTGAAGTGTTTGCGCAGATCAACCGCAAACGCTTGAATCTTCTCGGCTTGGATGCCCTCCGCCCCTGACATCCGCAATGGAAGACCAACCACGATCTCCGCGACTCCGTAGTCGCGAATGACCCGGTGGAGAAACGAAAAATCGTATTTCTTGTTCTTGCGATGAAGTGTCTCAAGACCCTGAGCGGTAATACCGAGAGGGTCAGAAACCGCGATCCCAATGCGGCGCGCCCCGACGTCAAGGCCAAGGACGCGGTGGGCCGAACCGGTGGAATTCGCAGGCACAGCGGAATTATAAGCGGACGAATACAACTACCTTAACAGCCCCATCCAACCGGGTGCCCCACCCTTGTCCCGCGCTGTTTGCGGGACAGGGTGGGGTTTTTGACTCTCACATGGGCCCACCCAACTCATGTGGTGACAGCCGGCGAAGGCGAAGCCAAGCGGCCCCGTTACAGAAGCCGGCCCATTTGCAGGAAACCCAGACTCATTAGGAGTACACGGAGTCAGGCTGCTTTCTGTTGTCGTCGTGGCCATCATTCTCAAGCAGTCGTTTCAAGAGGACTGCGGCTCCGTCTCCCCGACGGTCTTTCCAGATCGCAAAATCCGTGGTATATCAATGGCTCCAATAAGCCCAACCCCATTTTTAATCGTGTACCATCGGCCAGCAATCCCATGACGTCAGGAGTTCGGGCTTTGTCGAAAAGAGGTGGTATGCGAATTCTCCGATTGTTAGCGCTTCCAGTTGTTATTTGCTGCAGCCTTTCCATCGCCCCGGCGGCGTCCACGGGGCCTGACGATCGTCCAATCACTGACCCTAAGACGGTAATCTCATCGTCAAACTCAGCCGCCCGTCCCGCGCCCATCGACGACCTTTATTACACAAAAAGTGTATTTGGCGCCGCCTGGTCGCCCGACGGGAAGCAAATCGTATTCACCAGCGACATTGCCGGCCGCTTCAATCTGTGGAAGGTGAACGCCTCCGGCGGTTGGCCGATTCAACTTACCCAGTCCGACGAGCGGCAGTACGGCGCTGCCTGGTCACCTGACGGCAAATGGATCGTCTACCAGCAGGACCACGCGGGAGATGAACTCTGGGATCTCTACGCTGTCCCGAGCGACGGTGGCCAGATCGTCAATCTGACGAACACGCCTGCGATTCGCGAGGAGAGTCCGCGCTGGTCCCACGATGGCAAGACCATCGCTCTCGGCTATAAGCCGAAGGAAGGTTCCCAGTATGACATTGCCCTGCTCGACTGGAGCACACGCAAAGTCCGGCTTCTAACCCATGAACAGCAACCCGGTTACGCCTGGAACGTGGTGGCGTGGAGCAGCGACGACAAGACCATCTATGCCGGCCGCGTGGATCCTCCCTTCACGGATGCCGACGTCTACCGCATTGATGTGGCGACCGGGAAAACGGACAATCTCACGGGCCATCAGGGCACGATTCGATATCTCGGTTCATCGTTATCGCCCAACGACAAAACGCTGTTGTTGAGTTCGGACGCCAAGGCCGGTTACATGAACGTCGCCCTGCTCGACGTCGCCACCAAAAAGATCACATGGGTCACCGACCTGAAGTGGGAAACCTACGCCGGAAGTTTTTCCCCTGACGGCAAACGCTACAGCTACGTCATCAATGAGGATGGGGTGATCGATCCATACGTGGTCGATCGTTCCACCAGCCATGCGGAAAAGATAGACCTGCCGCACGGCCTGAATTCGATTCAGGGCAATCCCAACGAGTTCGCGCCGCAGAGCGATCGCGTGATCGTTTCCCACGAGGCCTCCAATCAGCCCGGCGATCTTTGGGTCTACAATCTCCGCACCCGCCATGCCGACCAGCTGACTTTTACCGCGATTGCCAGCCTGCGTGCGACCCCGCTTCCGCCTTCTCAGATTGTCCACTACAAAAGTTTTGACGGAAAAATCATCACGGCCTTGCTCTGGGTGCCGTTCAATCTGAAACGCGACGGAAGCAGTCCGGCGATCGTACTTCCACACGGTGGACCCACCGGCCAGATGGTTGACTACTGGAACACCGATGTGGCGGCCCTGGCCTCACGCGGATACATCTGCATCGCTCCGAACCCGCGCGGGTCCACGGGTTATGGTCTGGATTTCCAAAAAGCTAACTTTCAGGACTTAGGCGGCGGCGACCTCAAAGACGAGATTGCCGGGGTCGACTTCCTCAAAGCGACGGGTTTTGTCGATCCAAAGAAAATTGGCATCTACGGCGGCTCTTACGGCGGCTTCATGACCTTGATGGCCATCGGCAGGATGCCCGACATCTGGGCGGCCGCGGTCGACGAGTACGGGATCATCAACTGGTCTTCGATGCTGAAGAGTTCCGACCCCTCATTGAACGAGTATCTGAAGGCGCTTTTGGGCAATCCGGAAGAGAACCGCAAAGTCTATGAGGAGGACTCGCCCATCACTTACATTCGCAGCGAGAAGGCGCCTTTGCTCGTGCTGCAGGGCGACAATGATCCCCGCGTGCCGAAGGAGGAGGCGCAGCAGGTTGTCGATATCCTCAAGAAAGAAGGCCGCGTCGTGGATGTGCACTATTACCCGGATGAAGGTCATGGCTTCGTGAAACGCGAGAACCAAATTGACTCGATCCGTCGCACGATCGCATGGTTCGATCAATATCTGATGGGAACAAGCCCCGCACCCTCGAACTAGCGATTGGTGAATGATTCTGTCCTGGAAACGTGAAGCGCCTCTGGGTGTCCGAAGCGGTTGATGGGAAGGTCTTGCGCATGATCATCCCCAACACATCATTGAAACCGAACAGCAGCCACGCCACGCCGCAATTCAAGGCGATGGTTTCTATTCTCCCCCTGATTGTTATAGGCGCCTGCCTCGTTGCCGCGTTCGGCCGCGACGCAGAGGGATCACAAAACCACGGCGTCGCTGATAAGTCAGCAACCGACCAGCCTGCGACATCGAAGACGCTGGTCGCGACCGAGGGCGTGGAGCAGCTTGAGAGGCTCGCTGTTGAAACGATGGTTGTCGAACTCAGTGACGACACCCTCTTCGTGAGTGGGTATGACAACGATTCGGAAAAGAGCCCTGGGCTGTGGCGGAGCCGCGACCACGGCGCCACGTGGGAGAGCGTGAACGTCGGGAGCAAGACGGATGGCGCGATTGGCGACTCTGACGTCGATCTGGCAGCCAGTCCCGACGACACTCTTTACTTCGTCGCCATGACGTTCGATGTCAAGAAGCTGGAAGGAGTTCGCATCGCGGTCGCCGCCAGCAAGAACGCGGGCGCGAAGTGGTCGTGGAAGGTTCTCTCCGAAAATCGTTTCGATGA
>Ga0307479_10006554_pt1 | contig 10699 bp, 5 predicted proteins | sample atmos_gasesECM4C_FD_203743 | JGI IMG/M metagenome (GOLD analysis project Ga0307479, IMG submission 203743) | Hardwood forest soil microbial communities from Morgan-Monroe State Forest, Indiana, United States - atmos_gasesECM4C_515 | ecosystem: Environmental > Terrestrial > Soil > Temperate...
GCCAGCGTTCGCAAGCGATCGTCGTAGCCGCGCGTCGTGATGATCGAGCCGTAAAATTCCGGCGAGGTATCTAAATTGTGGTTATACGCGGAGAGGCCTGCTTCTTTAAGTCTGGTGGCCTGGCTCTCCGTCAACATGCCCAAGGTGCAGCAGACCTCCAAGCCTAAAGCGGAGACACCGCGCACCATTTCAAGCACGTTCTCGAAGTCTTTTCCTTCGGGCGCTTGGCGCCATGCCGCACCCATGCAAAAGCGCGTCACACCGCGACCGGCGGCCTCGCGAGCCACGGAGATTACGTGACGCGGGTCCAACAATCCCTGGCGTTCCACGTCCGCGTCGTAATGCGCGCTTTGCGGGCAATACGCGCAGTCTTCCGGGCATCCACCGGTTTTGATGGAAATTAATTGGCAGGTTTGCACGCGGTCGGGGGCGTGAAATTTGCGATGGATAGTTTGCGCGCGAAAAATTAATTCTGGAAGCGGGGTGCGATGGATCGCGGCCACCTCTTCGCGGGTCCAGTTGCTGCGAACCGGGGTGGTTGAGGCGCGATCGTTTCCGAAAGAAACAGCGGCGGCTGCCGGTGAAGATACCGATGGGTTTGTGCTCATAATTCCCGTCAAACGTTAATTGATGACTGGCCCTCAGCTGTGGGCCGAATTTAGAATGGCATGTTACCATCGCTAGGCGGCAGCGTCTCGTCATTCCAAGTGATTCATTTGTTTTGGCACGGTTTGCCGCATTGCTGGAGGCGCGATAAAGAGTTGCGGCTGGCGGCGTCTTGACTGCCATGGCCGTCCATCGGCGGTTTGACCGCTATCGTCGCTAAATGTTATAAATCAACGCTTTGTTGCCAGCCCGCGCAAAGCCTTTCGCTATCCCTGGGCGGGGTTCCAGGGACGGTCACGCTAAGATAAACAGTACAGGTTTGGCACTTGCCGTATTTGCGCAGGGCCCTGTTTTAAATTGGCGGGGTGCGCCGCCGGTGCGGTTGTACGCACGCAGGAAATGTCCGCGGAATCGTTGTACAGAGCCCGTGCTCTGAAACCATTTGTAATTTATGGAGGAATTGTTGATGCGCACCTGGTTTGATAATTTGTGTTCGCTCGCTTGCGAGCCCCTGAAAATAAGCTCCGGAATGGCGTTTCTCTCGATGCTGGCGTGCGTATCGGCGCGCGCACAGGAAGTTCAGGAGGCTGGTGGCGAGGCCAACTTAAAGCTGCCAGATCTGTCGCAGGTTTCCTTTCTCGGAATTGACGGGCACAAAATTCTGTTGTTCGGGCTGATTTTCTGCGTGTTCGGACTGATTTTCGGTTTGTCGATTTATAGCCGGCTCAAGAATCTGCCGGTGCACAAATCGATGCGCGATATCTCCGAGCTGATTTACGAGACATGCAAAACCTATTTGATCACGCAGGGCAAATTCATTCTACTGCTCGAAATTTTTATCGCCATCGTTATCGTTCTTTATTTTGGCGTGCTGCTGAAATTTGAAGCGATGCGCGTTGTAATTATTTTGCTCTTCAGTTTGGTGGGCATCGCTGGCAGTTACGGCGTCGCATGGTTTGGAATTCGCGTGAACACGTTCGCGAATTCGCGCACCGCGTTTGCCAGCCTGGGCGGCAAACCCTATCCCATTTATCACACGCCGCTGCAGGCGGGCATGAGCATCGGCATGATGCTGATCAGCGTGGAGCTGCTGATCATGCTGTTTATTTTGCTGTTCATTCCGGGGGACTACGCGGGACCTTGCTTTATCGGATTTGCGATTGGCGAATCGCTGGGGGCCGCCGCGCTGCGTATCGCGGGCGGAATTTTTACCAAGATCGCGGACATTGGCTCGGATTTGATGAAGATCGTCTTCAAAATTAAAGAAGACGACGCGCGGAATCCGGGCGTGATCGCGGACTGCACTGGCGACAATGCCGGCGACTCCGTAGGCCCCAGCGCTGACGGGTTTGAAACGTATGGCGTAACGGGCGTGGCATTGATCACTTTTATTTTGCTGGGAGTGTCGAGCCCCACGGTGCAAGTGCAATTGCTGGTGTGGATTTTCATCATGCGCATCGTGATGCTGATCGCCAGCGCGGCTGCGTATTTTATCAACGGAGCGATTGCCAAGGCGAGGTTCGGCAATGTCGATGAGATGAACTATGAGGCTCCGCTCACTTCTCTTGTGTGGATTACCTCTGTCGTTTCGATTGGCTTCACCTACCTGGTTTCTTACTTAATTATTCCGTCGCTCGGGCAGGACACGACGCAATGGTGGAAGCTGGCGACCATTATTTCGTGCGGCACTTTAGCGGGGGCGATTATTCCCGAACTGGTCAAGGTGTTTACGTCCACGGAGTCGCGGCACGTCCGGGAAGTGGTCAGCTCGGCGCAGGAAGGCGGCGCTTCGCTGGGCATTCTTTCCGGATTTGTGGCGGGAAACTTTTCGGCGTATTACATCGGGCTGGCGATGGTGGTGCTCATGTCGCTCGGTTATTTGATCAGCGAATTGGGGCTGGCGACATTCATGATTGCCGCGCCGGTGTTTGCGTTTGGGTTGGTGGCGTTCGGGTTTTTGGGCATGGGACCGGTGACCATCGCGGTGGATTCGTACGGGCCGGTGACAGACAACGCGCAATCAGTTTACGAGTTGTCCTTGATCGAGCAAATTCCCGGCATTCAGCAGGAGTTGAAGCGCGATTACAACATTGACGTGAATTTCGAGCGCGCCAAGGAAATGCTGGAAGCCAACGATGGCGCGGGCAACACGTTTAAAGCTACCGCCAAGCCGGTGCTGATCGGCACCGCGGTAGTAGGCGCCACGACCATGATTTTTTCGATCATTATGGCGCTGACCCATGGGCTGACGATGAATGTGAACAAGCTTTCGCTGTTGCATGCGCCGTTTGTTCTGGGGCTGATTACCGGCGGAGCGATGATTTACTGGTTTACGGGAGCGTCCACGCAGGCGGTTACTACCGGCGCTTACCGCGCTGTTGAGTTCATCAAGGCCAACATTCATCTGGAAGAAGCGAAAGCCGCGAGCATTGCCGATAGTAAAAAAGTCGTGGAAATCTGCACCAAGTACGCGCAGAGAGGCATGCTGAATATTTTTATTGCGGTGTTTTTTGCGACTTTGTCGTTCGCGTTCGTGGAACCGTTCTTTTTTATCGGATATCTCTTCAGCATCGCCATTTTTGGGTTGTATCAGGCTATTTTCATGGCCAATGCCGGCGGGGCTTGGGATAACGCCAAGAAAATCGTCGAAGTTGAGCTGAAGCAGAAAGGCACGCCGCTCCACGACGCGACGGTTGTAGGCGACACCGTCGGCGATCCGTTCAAGGACACTTCTTCGGTGGCGTTGAATCCGGTCATCAAATTCACGACGCTCTTCGGGTTGCTGGCGGTGGAGCTGGCAGTGCAGCTCACGGTCACGCAAGGGTCAAACGTGACGCATGCGCTGGCCGCGGCTTTCTTTGCGGTTTCGTTTTTCTTCGTGTACCGGTCGTTCTACGGAATGCGCATCCGGCAGGAAGCGCACTAGAAAAAAGGGCCATTCGGAAATCGAATGGCTTCTGTTATGTCGGTGAAAATGTCGACGCGCCGACAATTAAAGTAATACTTTAATTATTGAGTAACTATAACATTTCAGTAATATTGCACGCGTTCGAATCGCGCGCGTTCGAATGATTTTGGAAATTGTCGGCGCTGGCGTTCGAATCAAGAAGTCTGTCAGCGATTAATCACGAGAAAAACGGCAAATGATTGCGGCCCGCACCCTTCAGCGATTTCTTAAGAGTCGTAGCCGGGGCCGCGGGGCGAACCGCACTCTTTCCAGAGGCTTTCCCAATTCCAGAGGCCGGACCCGGCCGCGATCGGCAACGGGAAACCGAGCTGATGCGCGAGCATACAAACCTGGCCACGATGGTGGGCTTCGTGAGAAAGCATGTAGCACAGCATCTCTACGCCGACCGGCCAAGGCTTAGCCCAGCCGTCTCTGTGAAACTTTTCGACGCGGCCCCCACTACCGCCGAGTGCTTCCGCGAGCATCTCCTCGCAGCGAGCGGCACTCTCGGCCAATCCCGCGCGGGCTTGCTGCGGCGTGCACTTCGTGCGGTGGAGCTGCCGGGGAACTTTCAGGTGCCCCGCAGTAAGCCTGATCCACTTGGTGCGGACGTTGTGCATGTGCGTGAAGATCGCGGCAATGGGACGAGTCTTGCCAGGCGGTTTGGCGTTCCAGGCGCGCGGGTCGAGATGCTCGATAAGCATCTGGTTCATGCGCTCATTGGCGGCGAAGATCTGGACTGCGGCTCGGCCGAGTTGTGTGGGAACGTTTTGTGAGCTGAGTTGACGAGTGGTCACGGGGGCGTGCTCCTCGACCTATACTACTTCCGGGCCGGCCGTCCCGAAGTCATCCATTGCATCTGTTACAGGGAACCGCCCCAAGACTAGCATTTGGCTTTTTCACACGCGGAGGGATTTAAGTAGTTTAGGATTTATGTTCCGATCAGGTTTTGATCAGGCCGGGGAAGCGGTGCGGGTTGTTGTCGAAGCCGGGGAACACGGTGGCTAGGTCTTTTACGCCGATGTGTTTGGTTAGGGTTTCGCCGAGGACGTCGCGGAAATCGGTGGTTAGGGCGAGGTCGCGGCCTTCGTTTAGCTGGTGGTCGTCGAGGCCGGGCCATTTGCCGTAGACTTTGCCGCCTTGCACGTCGCCGCCCATGATGAACATGCAGTTGGCGTGGCCGTGATCGGTGCCACGATTGCCGTTTTCTTTGGCGGTGCGGCCGAACTCACTCATGGTGACGACCACGATGTCTTGCATGCGGTCGCCCATGTCCTGATGAAAGGCGGCCAGCGATTGGCCGAGGTCTTTTAGCAAATTGGAGAGCTGGCCTTGCACGCCGCCTTCGTTGACGTGATTATCCCAGCCGCCGCAATCGACGAACAGAACTTCCACGCCGACTTTGGCTCTCAGGAGCTGGCCGATTTGCTGCATCTTTTGGCCCAGGCGGCTGGTGGGATATCGCGCGCCATTTTCCGGGGGCAATTCGCTGGTGTCGATTTTGCTGAGCATGTCGATGGCTTCGAAGGTTTCGGTGCCGGTGCCGTGGAGCACGTGGTCGACGCTTTGCGAATACATGGCTTCGAAGCCGCCCTGCACTACGTTGTTCATGGCCGGCGATTGCGGGATGACTTTGAAATTTTTTAAATCCGGCAACGCGATGGCACCGGCGCTGCCTCGCAACATGCGCGGAAGATTGGGGCCCATGGCCACGGCACGAAACGGCGAAACATTTTCCTCGGGTATGGTTTGCAGAGCGCGGTCGAGCCAGCCGTTATCGGTGGCTTTGACGCCCGGCGTGCCGGACTCCATGAAGTCCTGCGCGTCGAAATGCGAGCGGGTAGGGTCGGGCGAACCGGCGGCGTGCACGATGGCCAATTGATTTTTGTGAAAGAGCGGCTCGAGGGGCGCGAGGCTGGGATGCAAACCGAAATATCCGTCGAGATCGATGGCTGCTTCTGCGGTTGCACCGCGGCGGGGCTGAGGAATCGCGATTGAGGGGCGCATGCGGTAATAATTCGGCTCCGCAAAAGGTACGACGATATTTAATCCGTCGGCGGCGCCTCGTTGGAACAGCACTACGAGCTGTTTTTTGTTGGGCATCGGCGTGGCGGCCACGGCGCGTTGTAAAAATGCGGGCATGGCGCTCAAACCGACCATAGCCACACCGCCCTGCTTCAAAAAATATCGCCGGGAAAATCTCATCTGCGGCTCCTTCTGCTGCCACTTCAAACTCGACATCAGCTTCAACTGCCGCTCAAGATCAGACTGCGTTAGCGTCTCTGAAATTCAGGGGCGCCGAGCACCAAGCCGGTAACTACTCCGAGGTCAACTTTTTTTACGGGATCATCGAGCTTGGCCTGCAGGACTTGCGGACTGTCCAATTGCTTTTGCAGCGTTTCTAACGTCGTAGGGCTGGCCTGGCCGCCCAAGAAAATTTGGAGCGCACGTTCCAAAGCGACCTTCGGCATGGCGGCATCGACGCCCAGCAACGAACCGACATCAGCGCGAGCGCCACGAACTTTGTTGCCCGCCAAGGTGAGGGAAAAATTCAGGCGATTCAAGAGCGCACCGGTATTCACCCAGGCTTCGGCGATATCGGCGTAGCCGGTGGGAGGCTGACACTGATACAACGGCTCACCGATGCGTCCGACCCATTGCACCAGCGGCATGGCGGTATCTACATCAGTGCCGAGCGCGCGCACAGCGGAAACCACCAATTCGAAGGGCGTTTTGATTTTTGCGCGGTAGGCGTCGCGGGACCAAAATTCCGGGGAATAAATCATGGTGTGCATCACGGCACGAATATCGCCGTCACTCGACTCAAATGTTTTGGCCATGCGTGCGACCAGCGGGGCCGGCGGAGTATCGGAGACAAACCGCCGCGCCAATTTCGTGGAGATGAATTTGGCGGTACTGGGATGCTTCGCCAGCAACTCGATGGCTTGCTCGCCGTCTTTCATTCCGCCAGCATGAATTTTTTTGTGCAGAACGATTTTCTGGTCGGGGTCGTGGAGCTTTTCGTCAAATTTAAATTGCGGATTCAGGCGGGGCTTGTCGATGGTCCACCCGGTGAAGCAGCGCGCCAGTTCGGTTACATCCTTTTGGGTGTAGCCGCCTTCCACGCCCAGAGTGTGAAGCTCCATTAATTCGCGGCCGTAATTTTCATTGAGGCCGCGGGCATTTTTCCTGGGCTGCTGGCCTTGCGCTGCTGGCGGGACAGGAGGGCGCCCACGCCGGCCGCGATTTTGACGCATGGCGCGCAGTGCGGCCTGGCGCTGCGCGGCGTTGGGATCGACGCTCAAAAAATTATCCAGATAAAAAAGCATTGCGGGACTTTCGGCTGTGTCGGTGACCAAATCTTTGAACTTGCCCAAGGTATGCGGCTGGATTACATCGCGTTCGTAAGAGGTCAGGTACCACCTGTCTTCGCCTTTGGCGGCAAAGACATTGAAATGGTTGAACCAGAAATCGTCCATGACCTGTTGTAATTGCCGCTCGCTGTAAATGGCGCGGGTTACTTTGGCCATGGCCAGTTCTTCAATCACGCGCTGCGGCTTTTTGCTGTCGTCGGCGATTACGCGAGGCACGGCATTGGGATCGGGGCCGCTCAATACATTTCGATTTCCAGCGCCAGGAGTAGTCAGGTTGGCGGCGACTTCTGGGTTCGTTGGCGACGGTTTCGTTTTCATGGAGGCGGGAACGGCAGCGTTGTCCGCGATGTTTACTTCGGGGGAATTGCGCGGCGCTGATTGACCGACAGCGGCGGAGGAACTGGGCGGCGCAGTGGTCGCGCTGCTTTCGGCGGCGATTTGCATGTCCTTATCTTTACTGCCATCGGGGCCGCTATTGTTCGCCAGTGGTGGATTGGAGTTCGCGGCACGCTTGGCAGCTTGAACAGCGGCTTGTTTCGGCTGCGGATATTCTTCGATCAGTCGCGCGGCGGACATCGACAGCGTGGGGAGATTATCGAGCCGGGCGTTCACGGCGCTATCGTCGATAGAATTTGGGGCTAGTTGTTGATCGATCCACTTGGCTAAGCCCATTTTGCGCACGCGCTCGACATCGCCGGGGCGCGGGCCGTAGGCGAGACGGTTCATGGCGTGAAGAATGGCTTCATCGGCGGTGAGCTCGGTGATGGGTAAACCTTTTAACGCCGGATCTTGTTTGGGTTTTTTGTCTTTGGCGGCGGCCGCAGGAATAGCGGCAATGGCGGGAACATCAACTCCTAAATGCAATACGCAGACGATGGACAAAAAAACGGCGAGCAACGCTTTGCGCTGCAGAGAGACAGTCGCCACTGGGGTGTGGCTGGAATGCTTCGGCGGCAGCAGTTTTGCGCAGCTGGGCATCATTCCTGCTCCATACAAGATTAACCCTACACCGGCGAAGAAGTTGCAGACATCAACTGGGCTGTGTCGAATATGGCCCTTGCAGAAAAAAGCAAGATGGCGTTTGGACAGAGCTGCGCCGGTGAATCTCTCGAGCAATAAGTGAGTAGTAAAAATCGATTACATGACGTCGAAGTCGACGACGCGATTTGGAGCTTTGTTGCCGGCGGCATCTACGGCCTGCATTACCAGGCAGTAGGCGCCGGGGTTCAAGTCCTTGACATTGACTTTCAAGCCCACGGGCACGACCGGGTTCCCTTTTTTAATAAATTCATCGCCAGCCACCACTCCGGTGAACATCACTTCTTTTTTGCTAGCTCGATCGAGAATGCGATAGCCCAGACCGATCTTCGGGGGGTTCTCGGAAGTAAGCAGTGGCTCGTAAATTTCCGAATAGACCACCACGTTATCATCGCGTTTGAAGCGATTCGTACCTGAAGGCACAATCTGATATCCGTGAACGACCAGGGGTGTGCGGTCTTCGAGCAGTGCGGCATCGAGGCTAGTGGGTATGTCTCCGACTCGTAGCGCGTTACCGGTCAGGGCAATGCCGCCGAGGCTAAAGTGTTTTCCATCGTAGGTGTCGATCTGCAGCGGGGTTTCGAATTTTCCAAAAGCGTCGCCGCCGCCACTGAGCACGACGGTTAGCTTGTAGGTTCCGGGAGTGGCGTCAAACTGGTTTTCGTAGCGATAGGGGTTCTGGGCGAATTGTTTCCATTCGTCCTTGTCCAGATTGAGATTGACGGTGTCACTGAAGCGCGCGCCGACCGATCCATCGGCGCGATAGGCGATCCCCAGCACATTCAAGTTGGCGACGTATTTCCCTTTTTCTTTATTGAAATGAACGGCGTCGGCTGGAATTTCCATGGCCAGATTCACGCGCGCGACATTCGCGGAGGTGTAAAAATAAGGAGCCTGCATGCCACCGTGGATCGATCCGCCTTGCGTTCCAGTGGCGCGGGACTCAAGCTGTTTTTCCACCGGTTTTCCTTCCAGAGTGTTGCCGGTTTTCACGTTGCAGTACCCGCTGCGTGAACGCACCGTCGTGCCGCCACGATTTAGCTTGACCCTCAGGGTATGGCATGAGCCTTCGGGAGTGTCGTTGGGCACATAGCCGAGGATGTAAAACTCGCTTTGCTCTCGACCGATGCGACGCAATCCACCGAGAAGATCGTTGGTGTTGAAGATGGTGAATCCGCCAGTACCTTCCGCGAGCGAAGCCAGGATTTGCTGATTGGTGGACGCTGACGGCGGGAACGGCGGAACGATGGTGCGCGGCGCAGTGTACGGCGAATTGAAATTGAAATTACTCGGCGTGGTGGTTCTGGGCGGGGTTCCTCCTCCCGCGGTGGGTGTGCCAGCTGTGCCGCGTCCTGCGCCAGTGCCAGTGCCGCCGGTAGTGCCGCCAGTAGTTCCCCTTCCGCCGGTTCCTGCAGTGCCACCAGCACCGCGTCCTCCACCCCCGGCTGTTCCGCCACCGCCGCCGGGCCGTTGCGGATCTGGTTCAGCTTCAGTTGGGTTAGAGAAAGATGCGAGCAGCAATTGTGGGTTTCCGGGGCGTGGCACTCCGGGGCTTGGCTTGGCAGTATTCGATATATTGTTGGCGCCGTTCTTCGCCACCAAGTTATGGGGATCAGCGATGTTCAGGCGTGCGCTACCTCTTGGGCTTCCTACTGGCCCTCCGCCAATTAAACCTCGCGCGTCCAACGCGTAGATGGCCACATTGGATTTGTTACAGGCGTCGATGGTGGCGGTTAGTTCGGATTGATTCTCCGGGTTCAGCGCGAAGCCTCCAGAAAACAACACCAGCATTTTTCTGCCAGGAACAGTGCGCAGGTTTTTAGCGAGGCTGCGTACCGCTAGCAACACGCTGCGCGCGCCAAAATCGGCTTCCGCATTGCTTAGCGATGAAAGGCCCGCTGAAGCGATGGTCACTGGCTGGGCGTCGGGAACGTTGGCATTGGGATTTACGGCCGAATGCTTCACACCAGCGACCGCGGAGCGCAACAGGTCTGCATTGGCGGTGAAATTCTGGACGATGCGCAGCGCGCCTCCAAAATCCACGATCGCTATAAGATGGTCGCCGTCCGCGTTGGCGTCGATGAATTGCTTGGCGGCGTTGCGCGCCTGAATCTGGTCGGGCAACTGCATGGTGGAGTTATCGAAAAAAAGAATCAGGTGGCGCTTTTGTCCACTGGCTTGGATGGCGGGGTCGGAGCCGGTGGAAAAGGTGGAGATGGGTTGTTCCTTATTGTCTTCATAAACTTTGAAATCGCTTTGCTTCAGGTCGCGGACGTACTCGCCTTTCTTGTCGGTCACTACGGTATCGACCAGGACCAGGCGAGATTCTTTTTTGATGACTACGTTGCTCTGCGGCACGGTGGAATTTTGGTCCGGTGATTGGGGCGCAGCTGCGGTGTCTTTAGGGGCTTCGACGGTAGGCGGCGCCGGGACCGGGGCGGGAGGATTATCCGACTGAGCACTCAATGGGCCTTGCGAGATCAACAGTGCGACTGGCAGCACAACCATCCACCTTAGTAGCCTGCCGCTTGTTATCGTGTTCATGGCTTTCTCCTGTGACCACCCCATCAATCCGGAATTACGACCGCGCCATTGCGGGCGGCCATCTGCGATCCTTCACCGTCACGAACCACCAATCGCACCATGTAGCTGCCGGGTTTCACGTCATAGCTTGATTTCAAAGTGAGCCCCGAGCGACTCAACCGATTGTAGGTGGTGTCCAACAATCTCATCT
>Ga0307479_10006555_pt1 | contig 10699 bp, 6 predicted proteins | sample atmos_gasesECM4C_FD_203743 | JGI IMG/M metagenome (GOLD analysis project Ga0307479, IMG submission 203743) | Hardwood forest soil microbial communities from Morgan-Monroe State Forest, Indiana, United States - atmos_gasesECM4C_515 | ecosystem: Environmental > Terrestrial > Soil > Temperate...
AGCTTACTTTTCGAACCTTCTTGACAAGCTGAACATCGAGCAAGGCGTTGCCAACCGCGCCATGATGGCGGACTACCTCGATCCCAAGCGCTTTGTCTGGGTCTTCTTTGTTGACTCCTTCATGTGGCCCTTCGACAACCAGAAAGAGCGGGCCCGCAATGCCGACGAGGCCGTCTACATGCCCCTGCAGGAAAAAATGCTGCATCGCTGGCTGGAGCAGGAACATTTGCAGCAGCTTCCCGCCAGCTTCGACGATTATCTGAAGTTCATCTCCCAAGTGCTCGAGGATAATCAGAAGAACAAAGGCGGGATCGCGATGAAATTCGAAGTCGCGTACTTCCGCACAACCCGCTTCAGCGACCCCACCAGGGAGCAGGCCGAAGGAATCTACAAACATTACGTCGCTGGAGGAGTCCCGACCGAGCAGGAATACCGCGCATTCCAGGATTACATCTTCCGTTACCTCATCCGCGAAGGCGGGCGACTCCATCTGCCCGTACACATCCATAGCGCGGTGGGAGTGGGAGATTACTACAACCTCTCGGAAAGCAACGTGATGAACCTTGAGAATATCCTCCGCGATCCGCGCTACTCCGATACGATATTCGTCCTCATCCACGGGGGCTACCCACTCGAACGCGAAGCGATCTGGCTGGCGGCGGTGAAGAACGTCTACCTCGACTCCTCGTTGATGGAGGTCGTGATGTACGCAGCAGCTTTCAAAGATTCGCTCAAGCAATGGCTCGAAACCTTTCCCGACAAAATCACGTTCGGCACCGATGCCTTTCCGTACAATGAAGCCCTGGGCGCAGAAGAGAGTTACTGGCTGGGAGTGCAAACAGCGCGAACGGGTCTAGCGGCCGCGCTCGCAGAGATGGTCGCCACAGGAGAAGTCAACGAAGCAAAAGCCCTGGAAATGGCGCACGGCTACCTGCACGACAACGCTGTGAAGTTGTACCCGGGAAAGGTCCACTGAGCGAAAGGTGGACGGCAGGAAAGCCGGTTGGGCTCTCCCGCGAACTCGGCGATTTAAGATTTTCTTAGCGATCTTCGCGGTTAAAAGCTTTTCGAAGGAGTAACATTCATCATCAGGAAAATCCTCCATGCCAAAAGCAAAGAAGAAATTAGCCCGCAAAGCCGCCCGCAACTCTGGGAAGTCGCCCAAGCGCATAATCAAAATGTCCGCCAAGCCGTCCGAGCTGAAACACATCCCATGGAGCACGGTAGAGTTGGAAGAGCTCAATCCGCTGTTGCAACGTCAGCTTGTTGTGGGCGGAGACATCATGGTCGCCCGCGTCCTGCTGAAGAAGGGTTGCGTTGTTCCCCTGCACAGCCACCACAATGAGCAGGTCACTTACATTCTCGATGGCGCGCTGAAATTCTGGATCGATGGAAAGGAAATCGTTGTCCATGCCGGCGAGGTCCTGACCATTCCCCGCAACATGCCGCACAAAGCCGAAGCGCTCATGGATACTGTCGATCTCGACGTCTTCAATCCTCCGCGCGCAGACTGGCTCAACAAAGCCGACGACTATCTCCGCGGCGAAAAAGAAAAGCACGAGCAAGACCGGCTTTGGAAACAAGGCTGAGTCCGCTATTCTGAACAGGCTGGTGGAGCGACGGGCGTCCTCGCCCGTCGGCCGCACTCACAAATGAGTTCAACCCTATCCGAAACCAAAACTCCAATTTCCCGTCTGCGCTGCATAAACTGCGGCTCCATTGCCGACCGCGCCGAGCAGGACTTCCGCTGTCCGAATTGTGGCGACCTCTTCGAAATCTTTTATCCGGGGTGGCAAACTCCGCAGGGCGTGCAAGCCGCCGGAATGCGCGCCGAGGACCTAAAGCGACTGTGGCGCGATCGTAAAATTTCGCAAGCTGCCGCGGATCTCAGCGGTGTCTGGCGTTTCCGGGAACTCCTGCCCGCGCTTAAATCCGAGCCGATCACGCTGCGCGAAGGCAACACGCCGCTCTACGATCTGCCGCGCTGCGCCCACGCCGCCGGCATGCAAGCGCTGCAGGCCAAGCACCAGGGCATGAATCCGACGGCGTCCTTCAAAGACACAGGGATGACGTGCGCCGCGTCGTTCGCCCGCCAGGAAGGTTTCGAGTGGGTGGCTTGCGCGTCCACCGGAAACACGTCGGCGTCGATGGCTGCCTATGCATCGCGTGGCGGGATGCGCAGCCTCGTCCTCATTCCGGAAGGCAAAATTTCATGGGGCAAACTGTCGCAGTCACTCGACTACGGCGCTGTGACCTGCCAGCTTCGCACTGACTTTGACGGTTGCGTCCGAGTGTTGAACGAACTGGTAAAGCGCCGGCCAATTTATCTGCTCAACTCCGTCAATCCATATCGTCTTGAGGGACAAAAGACTGCCGCAATCGAACTCCTCGAGCAATTGAACTGGCAACCGCCGGACCACATGATTGTTCCGGGCGGAAACCTGGGAAACTCATCGGCGTTGGGCAAGGCGCTCGTCGAGATGAAAGACCTCGGACTGATTTCGCGCCTGCCCAGGCTCTCGGTCATTCAGGCCGAAGGCGCGAACCCGTTCTATCGCAGCATCCGCGAGAATGGAGGCGCGAAGCTCACGCCCGTGCAAGCCGATACTCTCGCCACCGCGATTCGCATCGGCAATCCCGCATCCTGGAAAAAAGCGCAAAGGGTCCTCAAGGCGACCGGAGGCGAGGTCGAGCAGGTCAGCGAGATCGAGATTGGCCTTGCCAAAGCGGAGATCGGAGCCGACGGCGTGGGTTGCGAACCAGCCTCGGCGGTGACGCTTGCGGGCCTGAAAAAGCTGGTCCAGCGAGGATTCGTGAAGGCCAACGAGAGCGTTGTGCTCATTCTGACTGGGCATGTTCTCAAAGATCCCGAATTTACGCTGAAGTTTCACCGTGGCGACCTCTTCAGGGATGCCCCAGACGAGAAGAACGCCGCCATGCTTGGGCCCCAGCAGCGTGCCCCGATCGTACTCGACCCCAGTGCCGACGCCGTAATGAAGACCCTGGAACGCCTCAATCCGGAAAGCTAGCGGCGAGACATGGCCAGATCATTTTTGGAACAAAACTTAATATTTGGAGCAAATCGGATTTCAGATTTACGATTTCAGATTTCAGATTGAAATAAGAGCCGAGGGGAACTGCAATCTGAAATTATCTGCAGTCTAAAATCTGCAATCTATAATCTGCTATCGAAACTCCGCGACCAATGCCAACGAAAAAGACGACCACTTTCCGTCTGTCGCTTCCAGCCACCTCCGCTAATCTCGGCCCAGCTTTCGATGCGGCCGCTCTCGCCCTGGATCTCCACCTGAAACTGGAAGCCCGCCCTGCGCCCGACTACACGATTCAGGCGAGCGGCCGCGATTCAGATATTTGCGGTAATCTCGAAAACCATCTCATCCTGGATACGTATTGCGACGTCCTGCGCGCCGAAGGCCAAGCAGCGTCCCCACTCGCCCTCAAAATTCACAACGATATTCCCATCGGAAAGGGCTGCGGATCGTCTGCGGCGGCCCGTCTCGCTGGCATTGCGCTCGCCAACCACTATGGAGGCCTCCGCTGGAGTGATGGGCGCATTATCGGCGAAGCTTCCCGTCGGGAGCACCATCCCGACAACGCTTCCGCCTGCTGGATGGGTGGCCTCACGGTCGCCCGCATGTCCGGGGAGTGCGAGGCCCAGGTCGCGCGCATCCTTCCGAAAGGGAAATGGCCGCTCCTGCTGGCGGTTCCGTCGCAAGCGCTGTCGACCGAAGAAGCGCGCCGCGTGCTGCCGGCGCAATACTGTCGTGCCGACGCGGTGGTAAACATCCAGAACTCGATGTTGCTGCTGGCCGCTTTCACTCAAGGCAGCGCCGATCTCCTGCGTGCCGCTCTCGAAGACCGCATCCATCAGCCGTACCGCGCTTCTCTCTGTCCATTGTTGCCCGCGCTTCAGGAGTTTGCTGGAACGCCGCGCATTCTGGGTGCGGTCCTGAGCGGTGCCGGGCCCTCGGTGTTGATGTTTCTCGAGCCGCGCGGCAAAACGTCGACAAAAAAAATCACCGCCCAAGTGGCGGCGCATCTCCAACAGAAAAATTTGGTAGCCGAACTGCTCGTTACCGCCATCGCGGAAAGAGGAGCAACGGGTGTCTACAAAACGAGACGCTAGGTTTCAAAGATTTCGTTGCAGTCCTCGTGCGGACTGCAGGCGCTGCCCAAAGTCGCAAACCGCCGGGGGCCCGGAGAACGGCCGCAGTGAACGCTAGAAGTCGCATAGAGCAGTCGCGTCCGCCCGAAGGAGCGACTGATGACCCGTCCTTAGTTTGGCCGCTGGCTCTCCAGTTCCGTGTACACGCTCCAGCAGTGCGTTTCAAAGCTTACTTGCGGTTCCCGCGCTGCGCGCGCAGGATAGGATTCCACTGCGAGAAAGTAGCTCAGAATTTCGTGTTCCACTTCTCTGCGCCGAGTGTCTTCCGCCAACTCCAAACTGGTTTTGGATTTCATATTCCTTCCCAACCTTCCGCGCCGGCACAGTGCCGAACGCAACGAACTTGAATTTCTCGGGAAAGCTACCAAAGACGTGTCAGGTATCTTTGCCTTCGATGGGGGGAAGTCGCAGCTTAGTTCTGCAGTGAGGGGTCGTAAATAGCACGGGTGTGCTACGTGTTACCCAGAAGGGCACAGGATCATTCGACGGGCGAGGACGCCCATCGCTCCATCGACCAATGTCATCGACTCGCCGGGGGCACGATCCCGTTGTGCCGCAGATACACCACCATCTGCCCGTAATGATCAAAGCAATGCCCCACGATCAGCACCGTCAGCCCCAGTCGCGTTACCTTATTCTGGCCCCAGGGGCTATTGACGGGCTCCACTTGGTTGCGCTCGTTGATCACGGCTACCGCCTTGTGCATATAGGCGAATGAATCTTTCAGGAACTTCATGATCTCCGCCTTCGTCTTCACTGACGCGGGGCCCGCTTCGTCGTCGCCGATTTCAACCGGAGGCTTCACCTGCAGAATGGTGGCGCCAATCTCGAAGTTCGTAGCCGCGGTGTGCTTCACCTGCTCGGCAAAGGTGCGCACGCTTTTGAACTCCCCATCCGTCGGAGCGTAGCCATACTTGTCTTCCGGCATCGCATCCGCCGCCGGAACAAACTCCTTCTCCACGTTTGTGATCGCCCGATCCAGAGCCTGCGTCACCGTGCGCGGAGGCTCCGGCTTCGGCATTTGCTGCGACATCGCTCGGCTACAACCAAATGCAAGAAGAATCCCGAACAACGAAAGAATGATTTTCATACCCTCTCCCCAACGATCCTATCGCAAGACGAGTAGCGACGGCGTTTGCGGTTATGGGTCGTGCCGAATGCCCAAAGCCCCTCAATCCCGCACTACCGATGGCGCCATCGCCAAATGCCGCGAGCTCAGCCGATGCTTCCGGATCGTCACCAGCCCCGCCAACAGAGCCAAGGCTGAACACAACAGGGCATTCGGTAATCCCAGCCGCGTCGCCACTGCGCCCCACAGCGTACTGCCAATCGCCATTCCGCCCTGCAACACGAGCAGGTACATCGAAAGCGCGCGCGCCCGCACCCAGGATGGAGACATGGTCTGGGCCGCCGTGTTCAAGCACGCCAGAATCCCGATCCACGCCGCCCCTGCGGTGGCCATGACCACGCAAAGTCCGCCGAAGGACGCAATCCGTCCCGCCGCGAATGTCATCCCGGCAAACACGACAATCGCCGTCGCGACCAGCCCGTCGACCGAGAGCTGCCGTCGCAAGCGAGGCAAGATGGTTGCTCCGGCCAGCGCGCCCATTCCAAAGCATCCCAGAAGCCCTCCATATCCGGGTGCTCCAAAAGGACGCGCGAGGATGGGCAACAAAGCCAGCAGGGCAATCGCGCCCACGCTGAAGGCCCCGGTGCGGATCAGCACCGACTTCACGACCGGCGATTCCCGCACATATCGCAGGCCGCCGAGGACGGCGTCCCAGAGCGCTGCCGTCTCAATCCGCTCCGGCGTCGGGCGCTTCCAGCGATACAGCACGACAATTACCCCGAAGAACGACAAAGCATTCAGCAAGAACGCAGTGCCCGATCCTGCGGCCGCGATCACCATCCCGCCCAGCGCCGGCCCGATCGCGCGCGCCACGTTGAATCCCGCAGAGTTCATGGCCACCGCGGCCGCGTGTTGTTCTGCCGGCACAAGCTCCGGCGTAATCGCCTGCCAGGCCGGATCGTTCATCACCGCGCCCAGACCGAGGAGAAAGGTGAATCCCAGCAGAATCCAGGGCGTCACCACGTGGAGCAGGGTCAGGACTCCCAGCGCCCCCGAGGCCAGCACCATCCATGCCTGCGTGATCAGCAGGAACTGTCGCCGGTCGACCATGTCGGCGAGCGCTCCAGCGGGCAGAATGACAAGAAAAACGGGCAAAGCGACGGCAGCCTGTACCAGGCCAACCATCAGTGGCGACATGGTGAGCAGGGTCATCATCCAGCCCGCGCCCACGGCCTGCATCCAGGTTCCGATGTAGGAGATGATGGCGGCGATCCACATTGCCCGGAAGAGGGGTTCACGCAGCGGAGCCCACGCCGACACGCTACCTTCCGGGGATGGATGCGGAAGCGGCGCGGGCGTCTTCACCATCTCGGCCATTTAACGGGATCCTTCCAGAACCACGTCCGGCGCGAACGGCCATTCCCCCTTGCGCCAGGCGCGCGCCATGTAAATCGCAATCCCCAGAATGAGGATCACGATCGCATAACGAATCTCTTTGAGCGCATTCACCCGTACAAACAGGATATAGCCAAATCCGACCGAAGCGATCAGGGCAGGCAGAGGATACAACCACATGCGGAAGGGTCTCGGCAGGTCCGGGCGGCGAACGCGCAACACAATCACCCCAATTGCCTGCACCAGGAACTGCAGCATAATCCGGATCACCACGAGAGCCGCAATCGCGTCGGCCAGGCGGAGGAAACAGAAAATCGCCGCGACCACGCCCAGGCTCACCAGCGATACGTAAGGAAAACGGTATTCGGGATGAACTTTGGCAAAGATCCGAAAATAATTTCCATCGAGCGCCGCAGCATATGGCACTCGCGAGTATCCCAGCATCAGGGAAAACACCGACGCGAACGCCGTCCACATGACAAGCCCGGTAACCACCCTTGCCGCCCACGTGCCGTAGATTCTCTGCATGAACAGCGACATCACGTAAAGTCCGCTGTTCGCGTCCTTGGCGGCAGCCATTTCCCGCCAAGGCACGACGGCCACGATGCTCAAATTCATCACTATATATAGACAGGCGACCAGCAAAATTGATAGCAGCAGCGCCCGGGGAATGTTCCGTCCCGGATCTTTGACTTCATCCCCCAGAAAACAGACGTTGTAGTAGCCCCAGTAGTCGTAGGTGGCGATCAGCATGGCGCTGCCCAGTCCCTTGAAGAACCCACGCGAGAAGGTGAATGCTCCGGGCGGAAAGTCGAAGGCGCGCGCGGCATTGAAGTGGGTCAGGCCCGCGAAAATAATCCAGCCGATCGTCCCCATCACGACAAGCCACAATATTTTGGATAATCGTCCGATCGCGGTAATCCGCCGGTAGAGAAGCATTACGGCAAAGACACACGCGCCTACCGCAACCAGCGTTCCGGTGCTCGCCAACCAACTTAGCTGAAGATTTCCGACCAAAGGAATATGCGCGCTGGCCGCGTGAGAGAAGTAAACGTGGTCCAGCCCGGGCCAGAAATAGGCCGCATATCCGGCAAGACCAAGACACCCGGAAGCAATCGACAAAGGCGCGCTAAACGACAATTGCCAGATAAACAGAAATGAGATCAGCCGCCCCAGGCGGTTCGGACCATAAATCTCTTTCAAGTATCGGTACGATCCGCCCGATCCAGGCATGGCTGCGCCCAATTCCGCCCACACCAACCCGTCACAAATTGCGAACCCGGCGCCCAGAATCCAGCCTAACATTGCCTGCGGCCCGCCCATCGCGCTGATAATCAGCGGCATGGTGATGAATGGCCCCACGCCGATCATGTCGAGCATGTTCAGCGATGTGGCCGTCGCTAGCCCCATGCCACGGATCAATTGTGGCGAACCATCTCCCGGATTCCGTTCCTGCGCGCCGTGATCGGATGTCTGCATGGAATGAAAAAGAAATTACGCAAGAACCGGAAGCCCATCACGAAATCAGCAAGATCAGAAATCTGAAATCTACAATCCGAAATCTGGCTGGTGATCGACGACCGACGACTGACGACTGCTCTCCGTCCCCGCGCTCAACAAATTCACATACAGCCGCACCGCTCCCGGAACTCCCGCCGGAAGCTGCCGGAAAAACGAATATCCCGTGTAGATGTAGGTGCCTTTGCCGTAGGTGGCCACCAGCAGCCCGCCTTTCTGGCTGTTCTCGCCCGGATCGTGCGATGCCAGCAGTGGGATGAACTTGTCGTCCCATTTCTCCATGAAATAGAGGCCGCGTTCCTGTACCCAGCCATCAAAATCGTGAGACGTGATCTCATTCGGATAATGAAAAATGCGATTCTGCGGCGCCAGGATTTCCACCGGCGCTTCCTCCACCGAGACCCGCCCGCGAGCCAGCGTAGCCGGATAGGGCGTGAACGATCCGGCGTTGAAGTTGCCCACGTCGGTTTCGTACTGCACGAGCAGGGTTCCACCCGCCGCGACGAAGTCCAGCAGCCTCTTGTTATTGGCCACCACATCCTTCTGCGTGTCGTAAGCGCGAATTCCGATCACGATCGTCCGATAGCGGCTCAGATCCTCACCGGCGATCTTCTCCGCCGGGATCAGGGTGACATCCAATCCCAGCTGCCGCAGCGCTTCGGGAATTTCGTCGCCCGCGCCCATGATGTAGCCCACTTTCAGATTCGAGGGCACCTTTACGTCAATGACGCTCACCTTCTGCACGGCGGGTTGATAGTAGTAGAAGGTGTCGAGATCGTCACGCGTCACCACGGTATATCCCTCGGAGTACGTCTTGCCCTGGGACTCCAAAGACGCCTTGATCTGAAACCGGCCTTCGCGTCCAGAGGACGGGATCACACGGAAGTTGGCGCTCTTCACTTCGCCGACTTTCCCAAACGAAACCCGCTCTGATGCCGGCTCCACTTGCCAGCCCGCAGGGGCGGATACCCGTACGCTCACAGTCGACGAACCCGAGAGCCCGCTTTTCGCCTCGACCTTCACCACCCTGGCCTCGCGCTGCCCCGCTGGAATGACCTGCGCAATGGGATCAATCGAAACCGAGAACGGCGGCGCCACTGCCAGCGCCCGCCGTTGCTCATGTCCCGCGGAATCCTTGTAGCTGACCGTTCCCACAGCACGTACCTCACTCTCGATTGCGTCGGACGAGTAAGTCACATGCGCCTGGAGAGGCGGAGGGCGGAAGGGGAGGGTTGCATAGCGCGCATCATCGATTGTGTTCAGTGCGTCAGTTTCGGGATCATTCCGATGCCAATAGGGGCGCGTGTACTCCGCGTTCTCCGGCACGGTCACGCGAAATTGCGCGGTCAGCTCTTTTCCCGGCGCGAGGGCAGTCGGCTTTGCGGAAGTTGCAGCAGCATGCCATCCCTGCGGCAGGTCCAGGGCTACATCGCGAATCGCCAAAGGCCGGTCACTCGGATTCCGAAGCCGGGCTGAAACTGCGAAAGCCTGCCCCGGCACCGCCATGAATGCCTCTTCCGGCGTAGCCGCCGCAGGCACGTCGACCAGCGCATTCAGCGAGAGTCCTAAGGCGAGGTTGATTGCGTCCTCGAACTGGTCGCGCTTCAAGCGCAAATGCCCGAGCAGTTCGCGTTTTTCAATCTCCGCGAGCCCCTTCTCGGCGCTCACCCGCGAGATCAGCGTCGTGATCGTCTTCAAGCCCTGCAGAAGAGATGTTGCCGCCTTCGCCGGATCGCTTGCGGCTTTCGTTGCCGCTTGCACCGAAGACTGCACCTTCACCAATTCGGCTCGAAGATAGGGAACCTTCACCTCATCCGCGCCCAGCCGGCTGGCCAGACCTGGCAATGACGTGTCAATGCCATCGAAGAAATCGTGCTCGTGACCATCTTTATCTTTGGTCGGAGGCAGCACCGAATCCACCAACCGATAAAAGGAGTAATGCGGGCCCGCGTCCATCGACCACCCGCCCGCTCCCTGCGACAACTGGTGCCTTAGCCCCTCCATCGCAAACTGGGCGTAGGTCATTCCCAGCAGAGGATCCTTCTCGCCCGTGCTCAAACGCACGGTGTAATTCTCAGGAGCGCATTCATTGCTGCGGAACGGACACACATTGTCGAAATAGAATTTCTTTGCCTGCCAGGGCAGCAGTCCCTCTTTCAGCTGGTCTGGAAACTTGCCCGGATCCGCCGCCGCCCGAAACGCTTCGTGGGTCAAAATGCCGGATGCCTGATGGTTGCCGTGTCCATCCCGATCCGTTCCCTGGAACCGCGATACCAACACGTCGGGCCGAAAGGTGCGGATCACGCGCACGATATCGGCCAGCCCAGCTTCGTGTCCGCCCCATTTCTGGAATGTCTCATCGGGACTTTTGGAGAACCCGAAATCTGCGACCCGGGTGAATCGCTGCTCCACACCGTAGTACCGGTCCGATTCGGTCAGCTCCAGGGTTCGCAGCACGCCAAGTACATCGGATAGATTGCTGCCTACTTTGTTTTGACCGCCCTCGCCGCGATTCAAGGTCAGCAGCAGCA
>Ga0307479_10006556_pt1 | contig 10698 bp, 10 predicted proteins | sample atmos_gasesECM4C_FD_203743 | JGI IMG/M metagenome (GOLD analysis project Ga0307479, IMG submission 203743) | Hardwood forest soil microbial communities from Morgan-Monroe State Forest, Indiana, United States - atmos_gasesECM4C_515 | ecosystem: Environmental > Terrestrial > Soil > Temperate...
CGCGGGAGCGACTGGACGCTATGGATAAAATGCGATCGGACCCCAAAACCACGGATCGGGGAACTCAGACCCGCGATGGACTCCAGAACTTTCTCGATGTTTACGACGAACTCAACGACAATATCGATACATATGAAGATCGCAAATCTGACTTTCGCAAAGCATTGAAATCGGTGATCGAGGCGGATATCGAATTTCAAGCCAAACTCCGGGCGTTGCAATCTTCCTCGAACACGAATCCAGCCGAGATCAAAGTTTATGAGTTCCTGCTACAGACTGCGTTGGACACGGTCGATTCCAGCATCAAGGATCATCGTGAAGTACTCGCGGAACAGGAACAAGAGGCGAAGCACAAGAAGAAACCAAGTAATAAATCCGCCTATCCAGAGTAAGTGCTAATCTCAAGGCACGGTGAGGAACGGGCTTCTTCAAATCTTTGAGGAGAGTTATCGCGAGCTGCGTCCGCGCGCTCCCATCCCGGAGATCGCAGTGGAGTTCTTCCCCTTTGCCAACCTAAATAACACCATCCGACTGCGAGAGGGCAAGCTGCGGATTCGCCTTTCCGACTTGTTGGAAGCTGCGCCCGACAGTGTTGTACAAGCGATTGCTCACATTCTTTTGGCAAAGATGTATCGCCAGCGAATTGAACGGGCGCGCTCGACGCTTTATCGAAGGTATATCTCAAGCAGAAATGTCATCGACAAAGCGCATCTGCTGCGGCAAATACGCGGGAGGAAGCGGATCGATACCGCGCGTGGATGCGCTTACGATCTGGAAGCTATCTTTGAAGAATTGAACACGCGATTCTTCCATGGACTCATGGCCCGTCCCCAACTTACATGGAGCCGCAATCGCGCGCGCAACCGCCTAGGGCATTACGATCCTGCCCACAATACCATCGTGGTCAGCCGCATCTTCGATCATCCGCGAGTTCCCCGTTCGGCGGTGGAGTACATTGTCTATCATGAAATGTTGCATTTGAAGCATCCCGTGAAGCTCCGCGGCAGCCGCCGGTGTATTCACTCGGCGGATTTTCACGCCGAGGAAAAGCTATTCCCGGGGCTGGAGAGCGCGAAACTCTTTCTCAAACAGCTGTAGCCCATTCCTTGCCAAGCCGGACACGCCCGTCCATGTATTAAGTAACTCGTATCTACAGTGAATACTGTATTGAGCCTGTGATTAGGCATTAATAGACTTCAGGTGGCTTATTCAATCCCCCTCAGGCCCAGTACGAACTAATGCCTTCAGACAATTTGCCGGTAAGAACGCGGTCAGCGATGCATTCGCCAACTCGGATGACGGTCCTATGCGTTGAGGATGAGGATCAGCAATTAAAACTGCGGAAGTTGCTCTTTGAATCCGAAGGGTTTAACGTCCTTACGGCTCAGACCGGTCGTCAGGCCTTGGAATTGTTCCAGTCCCATGCCGTCGATGCAGTGGTGCTCGATTATTGGATGGCAGGGATGAACGGTATGGCGGTCGCGACCGAACTGAAGCGACTTCGTCCAACGGTGCCAATCGTTGTGTTGTCAGGATGGGCGTCGCTGCCGGGTGAAACTATTGGCTTGGTGGACGCCTGGTTTCAAAAAGCGCAGATTCAACCGGCTGAGCTGGTGAGTACGGTCAGCAGACTGGCAAGGCAGGAAAGCTGAAGCACCCCTGGTCCGTGGCCGTTTGCTTCCCACTATTTCGCAACGTGCGCGAAAGTATGGGCCATCCCCGGCGGGAATGGTGCTGACGAGGAGCGAAAGATCTCGGTAGATAAAGAACTCGCTCAGTCGATCTTCATTGATTCACAGTGTGGGGCTTTCAGGCCGCTGTTATCTCGACGGTTCTTTTTAACTGCCCGCAAGCGGCATAGATGTCGCGTCCTCGCGGACGGCGTATAAATGCCGGGATTCCAGCAGCGGTCAATATCTCCTGAAACCGCAATACTCTGTTACGCGCCGGAGTTTCAAATTCGATTCCCGGGCCCGGATTCAGGGCGATCAGGTTCACCTTCGCGCGCACTCCGCGAATGAGTTCGACCAATTCTCGCGCGTTTTCTGGCGAGTCATTCACTTCATTGAGCAGAACATACTCAAATGTGAGCTTTTCGCGGGTTCGCAGGGGAAAATCTTTCGCCGCTGCGATCAGCATCTCCAAGTTCCATTTCCGATTGATTGGCATCAGTTTCGTGCGCAGATCGTCATTGGAAGCATTCAGCGAGATAGCCAATTTAGGGCGGACCGGCTCTGATCCAAGATCGTAAATTCGCGGCACGATTCCAGCGGTCGATACTGTCATCCGCGATTCGGGGATGCCCACGCCTTCGCTAAGCAGCCGGACCGCTTTTATGAAGTTGTCGTAATTCAAAAACGGTTCGCCCATCCCCATAAAGACCAGATTCACGCGATCATTTGGTGGTGAGACGCGCTGATCGTTCAAGATCACGCAGACCTGACCTACGATTTCTCCGGCGGTCAAGTTGCGCTTGATTCCGAGGAGAGCAGTGAGGCAGAACTGGCACGCCACAGCACATCCCACCTGGCTGGAAATGCAGATGGTAGCCCGGTCCCAGTTGGATCCACTTAGGCCGCCCGGTCGTTCGCTTCCGGCCTCGGTGCCGTCGCCGGATTCGCCGCCGTCTCCTTCGGGCATCCAAACTGCTTCGACAGTCTGTCCGTCGCCACATCCGATCAGGTAGCGAACTGTTCCATCGCTGGAAACGAACTTCTGCTGGATCTGGGGTGAACCGACGATCAGGCCTGATTGGGCAAGACTGTTTCTGAAGCTCAAGGGCAGAGTCGAGATGGATTCAGCGGAAGCCTGGTGCTGCTTGTAGATAGCTTCGAAGAGTTGGCCAGCCCGATAGGCGGGCTGTCCGTACTCCTGAACGACCTCGGTAAGCTCGTGCAGGCTAAGGCCTAAAAGCGTGGTCTGGATGGCTTCCGTCATGCATCTAATGCCTGTGAGCCTGAAATTTCACGCTCCTACTTGGAGCATGAAGTAATATCACAATTATAAGGCTTAAATACAACAAACTAAAGCACTAAGCTAGTCATTAGCGCGCTTCCGCGCAGTGTGTAACAATAGAGTGTGTTTCGGGCTTCGGCGGTTTCTGCCGACGGCCTTCTGGTGAAAAATTCATGGTTGAAGAAGTTCGCAATATAAACCGCGAAGTCCTGCCCAACGGACTATCCATCATAACCGAGGAGATGGAACATATCCGGTCGGTTTCGATCGGAATCTGGATCAAGACCGGATCGCGGGACGAAGACCTGCAATGGAATGGCATATCCCATTTCGTGGAGCACATGGTCTTCAAGGGAACCAAGCACCGCACAGCGGAAGACATTGCCCGCCAGGTCGATTCGATCGGCGGCAACATGGACGCCTTTACCGCGAAGGAATGCATCAGCTTCAACATGAAGGTACTCGACGACCATTTGCCCATTGCAATGGAAGTCTTAAGCGATCTAGTGCTCAACCCGATATTTGATGCTACTGACATTGGGCGGGAACGTGGCGTCATTCTCGAAGAAATCAAGATGGATGAAGATAGTCCGGATTACTTGGTCCACGAAATCTTCACGCAGAATTTCTGGAAAGACCATCCCTTGGGCAAGCCTATTTTAGGCACCAAGGATACGGTCAGAAAATTCGAGCGCGATCCGGTAATGGATTTCTACGGCCAGCGCTTTGCACCCGGCAATCTCATTATTTGTGCGGCTGGCCATTTGAAGCATCAACATTTCGTGGATCTGGTAGTAAAGCATTTTGACCAAATGAAGCCACTGAAGAATGGCTTTCATAGTCCTCAGCCAAAGATTGTTCCGCGAATCATCATGCGCAACAAGAAGGCGTTGGAGCAGGTGCAGATTTGTGTTGGCGTGCCATCGCATCCGATCACGCATGAACGGCGCCATGCGTCGTACATCCTGAATACGCTTCTGGGCGGCGGGATGAGCTCCCGTCTGTTTCAGAACATTCGCGAACGGCAGGGTCTCGCCTACGCAATTTACAGCGACCTAACGCCGTATCGTGATACCGGATGCTTGTCTGTTTACGCGGGAACGTCTCGTGAGTCGGCTCCCAAGGTGGTTCAGTCGATTGTTTCCGAGTTCCGCAAGCTCAAAATCGAAGAAGTCCCTGCTGAGGAACTTCGCCGTGCCAAAGACCAGCTGAAGGGCAGCCTCATGCTCTCGCTCGAATCGTCGACCGCCCGCATGTCGAACCTGGCGCGGCAGGAGATGTACTTTGATCACTTCTACGGTTTGGATGAGCTGATTGAGAAAATCGAAAGCGTTACCGCCGATGAGCTGAAAGAACTAGCCAACCAATTCTTCCAGACGGATTCGATTGCGGTGACTGTCCTTGGGAATCTTAACGGCTTGAAACTCACCCGCGAACAGCTGGCTTGCTAGTGAATCCAAAAGGAAAGATACGACCGGGTGGCCAGTCTCTTTCGTTGTAATGTTAAGGAGAAAAATCTCACAAAGGTGGCTAGCCACCGGAGCCCTTAAAGATTCTTATATAGATTACGAATACCGTTGCCGCCCGAGATGCTCCAAGGAAGATCCATAACGGAAATCGTTTTGTGCCACGATGTAGTGAGCGATAGAGGTAATGAGACGACCACACCAACAGAAGTAGAGCCAACGCCCCCGCTGCTCGAACGATTGCAAGGTTCGTTGACCAAAGAAGTAGCGACCACACAGCAATAGAGACCGGCAACGTAGCCCACCCCCGGAGTGAGCGCCTTGGTGCGGCAATGAGAGCACCATGTTTCAACAATTTTGCCTGGAGCAGTTCGAAATTCCCGACATTTTTCGGAACTGCTATCCTTCGCGCCGGATCACTGCCAGTTACCACTAGACATCCAGATTGTTCATGGAGAGATTTGATTTGCGACAGCGCGATGCGTACGTCGGCGTAGCCCGGCCTTCTACGAATCAAGTCCTCCTCCGTCAACAAGAAAGTCAAGTCGAGAGCCATCCTCTCGAAAGTTCTTCGAAGCATCACGAAGTCCACTCCTAGCGCACAAAGAATTACTAAGATCAGGAGCCAGACCAAGAGGGGACCGACTCGGTGAATTACCGAAAAAGGTCCATAACGGATAAAAACAAGTATCCCTAGCGATATAACTACAGCGCTAATCGATACCAACCAGACCAGACTTGCGTCACGTAATCGGCTCGGGAATGTTTTTGATGCTATCTTGAATTCATACATCCATTTTCTCCAGTAACAGCACTAGCCCTACCCGTTTGCAGCGGATGCCTTTTCTTTTGTCGAGTACACCTGAAGATAACAACTTCTGCTAGCGTTCGGCTGATTTTCCGGGCATACTAGGCACAGGCCCGATCCCCCGTGGCCGGGGAGTTCCAACATGCCGGTGCTGGACCATAAGATCGAAGCCGAAGGTCAATTAGAAACCTCCACTGCTGAAGATGTTCAACCAAAGCAACGGCGAAGAATGCTGATTGCGCTCGCCCTGCTATTTGCGTCACTGATCGTAGTCGCCGCGAGAAATTGGGAGTTCTGGTCGCAATACCTGTTCCCTCCTGAGCCAGCCGTGCAGTCGAGCGCGTCGGACGATTCTGACGACGGATCGGCTGAAATTACCATGGCGCCCCCCACCGCGGAGTCATCCCGGGCCCCCGTTGCGCCTTCGAAAACGAAAGCCAAACTACGCAAGAATATTCCAGCTGTAACGGCGGCTGAAAGCGCTGGCAGCCCAGCTGTTACCACAAGTCGCGCTGTGTTGCCTCCACTTCAGGTTGAGGTGGTCGCGGGCGATCACCATCAAACGGTTCGTCCTGGAAACAATTCGATAAACGTTGAATTGATGCCTCGCAGTCAGCCATTCTCTCAGTCGGCCCCTGTCGCGAACCAGAATGCGAGTCAGGCGACCATAGTCGCGTCGGATAGAGTGAGAATCTCTCCCAGCGCGGCGGAGGTCATCTCTCGTCCCGTCAGGCCGAATTATCCACTCTTGGCGCGGCAGATGAAGGTGGAAGGCGCGGTTGTGCTGCAAGCATTAATTGGCAAAGAAGGAACGATCCAAGACCTGCAAGTGATAAGCGGTCCCGCAATCCTTTCCGCGGCAGCACGCCAAGCCGTCACACAGTGGCACTTTAAGCCATACCTTCAGGACGGACAGCCCATAGAAACCGAAGCGCGGATTACGGTAAATTTCACCATTTCGACGAACTAGTCTGCGTAAGGACAGCACAGGGTGGCGGTCCCTACGTGGTTTAAGCTAGAAGCCAGCAGCTAGGAGCTAGAGGCTTCCTCGTGCGCCTTTTCGTTGCCCTGGATATCACAGACGAGATACGTTCTCGAATTCAACGATTCGTCGAGGGCGTATCCGGTTTTGCTCCGGATGCTCGATGGGTAAGTCCCGAATCGCTGCATCTCACGTTGAAATTCATCGGCGAGAAGCCAGAACAGTCGGTGGAAGAGGTCAAGACGGCGTTGTTATCGATTAGTTCTGAGCCTCTCGAAATTGCTTTTCGTGGTCACGGCTTCTTCCCCGGACCCAAACACGGTCGCGTCTTCTGGATTGGGGTTGAGGCGGGCCCACAACTTCCGGCTTTAGCTGCCGCGATCGATAATGCCTTGGCTCCGCTGAAAATTCCGAAAGAGACTCATGCATTTTCCCCGCACATAACCCTCGCGCGAACAGGGGCCCCTACAAAGCGCAAACAAGTTGGCGGCTTAAACAGTGGATTTGGGCGTCTCCAGGAAAAATTGTCAGCTTTTTCTTCACCCGAGTTTGGTAGTATGACGGCCCGCGAATTCTTTCTGTATGAGAGCAAGCTGTCAGGCAAAGGGCCGCGTTACGTCAAGCTCGCGAGCTTTGAGCTGGCCTGATTTGGCAAATTAGAAGTTAACGACTTGTGCAAGAAATTTTAATCACTGCCGCAATTGGATATCTTCTCGGATCAATCCCATTTGGATTTATTTTGGTGCGGACGTTCCGCGGCGAGGATGTGCGTCGAAGTGGCAGCGGGAACATCGGCGCGACCAACGTGGCGCGTTCGTCGTTCGCGCTTGGAATTTTTACCCTATTGCTGGATGCCCTCAAAGGCTTTGCGGCTGTTTCACTGACTCGGGAACTATTTCCTGAAAAACCAATTCTCTCCGTCGTCGCCGCACTCTTCGCTATTGTCGGACACATGTTTCCAGTGTGGCTGCGCTTTCGAGGTGGCAAGGGAGTCGCTACCGCATTGGGTTCGTTTGCTCTGTTGGCGCCGAAATCTGTCTTGGTGGCAATAGCAATATTTGCGACGATAGTTCTTGTTTCCCGTTACGTCTCGCTCGCATCCATGATCGTGGTGATTCTCTTCCCGGCATTGGTATGGTGGTTGGACCGGAGCCGAAACGACCCGCAAGCGATCGCTCTGATGGCAATCGCCTCCCTGCTCATTCTGATCAAACATCATGGAAACATCCATCGCTTGAGGTCAGGAACTGAACCCCCTTTCAGGCTTAGGCGCGGATGAGCAAAATCGCAATTATCGGCGCTGGAGCGTGGGGAACTGGGTTAGGAATCATTTTGGGACGCCAGGGTTCGCACCAGATTCAACTATGGGCGCGTGAGGAAGAAGTACGCGATTCTATCGCAACCACCAGGACCAACAAGCTATTTCTTCCGCAACAGTTGATTCCGGCGAGCGTTACAGCGACAACCAGCCTGAAGGACGCACTGCAGGAAGCCAACATTGTAGTTAGCGTTATGCCGTCCCAGCATTGCCGCTCTTTGTTTCAGGAGATGCGCCCTCATCTGAATCCCGGAATGCTATTCGTCTCCGCCACGAAGGGCTTGGAGAAAGGAACGTTGCTCCGAATGACGGAAGTTATTGCGGCAGTGATCAGTTCCGAAAATGATTTCCGCCCCCGGGTCGGGGCGCTCAGCGGCCCTTCGTTTGCTCTGGAAGCCGCTCGTGGAGACCCGACGGCTCTTACCATCGCGTCGATCGATAGCGATCTGGCGCGAACGGTACAAGCTGAATTCAGTGACACCCGTTTTCGCCTATACACAAACGACGATGTCACTGGAGTCGAACTTGGCGGCGCTCTGAAAAATATCGTCGCGATGGCAGCCGGTGTTTGCAGTGGCCTTGGTTTCGGTCACAATTCCATTGCCGCACTAATCACCCGAGGCTTGGCCGAGATCACGCGCCTGGTCATCGCATGTGGAGGACGAGCAGAAACCATGGCTGGGCTCGCGGGCCTCGGTGACCTGGTGCTTACGTGCACGGGCGAGTTATCAAGAAATCGCAGCGTTGGAATGGAACTGGGCCGCGGCCGGAAACTTTCCGACATCATTGCCTCGATGCATGGCATGGTCGCGGAGGGAATTTCAACTACACAGGCTGCGGTGGGACTTGCCAAGGCTCATCGGGTTGAGATGCCCATTGCGGAGCAGATGCACGCAGTTTTGGACGCTGGAAAGTCACCTACTACTGCCATCAATGACTTAATGAATCGCACAGTGAAGAGCGAAAATCAGGCGCGGCGGCCACAATAACTGTAGTTTGGAGTACTTTCGTAATCGCTTCTTTCCCTCATCTTCATTTCGTCTCCCAAGTTTCAAAGTAAGATTTGAAGGATTCTCCTAGCATGCCGCCGATGGTTTGCGGCGCACTTGGATAGCCTTGCGCTTAAACTATATTCCAACCCGAATTCCTATCCTGTACGTGATTCTGGGCGTTCTCACGCTCATTAGTGTTGTCCCCGTTTATCTCTATTCGGTTCTGATGGAGAGCCTTAACCGCGATCGCTTGATTACGAACGAAAGACTTCTGCAAAACACCGTGACCCGTTCGCTGGCTGACAATATCTCGCAACGCCAGGAATCGCTGCGAATGATGCTGGCTAACTTGTCCTCATCGCTTCAGGTGGCCAGCGGCGGAGATGTTACATCCCAGCACGTGGAAGCGCCCGAGTTGCGGGCTCTGCTGGAAAATTTCGTGTCTTCTTCCGAAGACCTCGCTTACGCCACGCTCTTGAACTCGGACGCAAAGGGAATTTCGGCTGGACGCATCGCTCCCGATGCTTTTCTTCAGCGCGAACTTGAACGCGCGTTCGTTGCATCTAGAGAGGGGCGAGCCTACAACGGACAGGCCTTGGTGGTCGGAACCGGAAAGTCTGCCCGCACAATCATGCTCGTCAGCACGCCTGTAGTGTACGGCGGACGCTTTCTGGGAATGATTGCCACTGTCGTAGATCTCCAATTCCTGATCCGACGGCTGCAAGAAGTAAGTCGAGGCGGACTGACTCCCTATGTCGTCGATAGCCAGGGGCGGCTGGTCGCCGGAGCAAATTCCGACTATGCCACCGGCCAGGACATGAGCAACCTGGAAATCGTACACAATTTTGTTGACCAGGGCGGCAAAGCGCAAATGGTCGCAGCCACCAGAGAGTTTTCTACCGGGGGCAAGAACAGCGTCAAAATGCTCGGTACGTATAGTCCAGTTACTAATCTCGATTGGGCTGTCATCGTGCAAAAGCCGCGAATCGACGCGTACCGCGGCGTCTACGAAATGCAACGCACCGGACGACTGCTGGCACTGATGGCCGTTGCATTGAGCATTGGCGTGAGCACCATCGCGGCTCGCCGCATCACTAATCCTCTCGAAATCCTCACGGAATCCAGCCGTGCAATTGCTCGCGGAGACTTTAGCCAACGCGTGCAACTCAAGAGCCGCACGGAAATCGGAGAATTGGCCGCGACATTCAATATCATGTCGGAGGAGCTTGAGCAGTTCGTGCTCGATCTCAAACGCGCCGCCAACGAGAACCTCGAATTGTTTATGGGATCGATCCAGATGCTGGCGGGCGCCGTCGACGAAAAGGATCCTTACACTCGCGGTCACTCAGACCGCGTAACTCGCTATTCCGTAATGATTGCGAAGGAAATGCAACAACCCGACGACTTCATCGAGACCGTACGTGTTGCGGCGCAGCTCCATGATGTCGGCAAAATCGGCATCGAGGATCGGATTCTCAAAAAACCCGGGGCTCTTACTCCAGAAGAATTCGATATCATGAAGACCCACACCACCAAGGGCGCTAATATTCTTCGTCCAGTCGCCCAGCTCAAGGACATGATTCCGGGCATCGAACTGCATCACGAGTCTCTCGATGGCCGTGGCTATCCTCGCGCACTCAAAGGCGATGAGATTCCGTTGTTGCCGCGCATCATAGCGGTGGCCGATACGTTCGATGCGCTAACCACAAATCGCCCCTACCAGCAGGCCCACGAGCCGCATGACGCGCTACGCATCATTCATTCGTTGTCCGGAAAGCGACTTGATCCGGCGGCTGTCATCGCGCTGGACGCCATCTACCATCGCGGCGATATTCGAGTCCAACGGATCCCCGGACCGGCTCTGGCCTCCCAATCCGCTGCCGCCGCGGCTGCCAACACTGCCGTCCCCGTCGACAACATGGCGTTGGTTCAGACCACGCGTTCGTAAGCTTCCCATCTCTTAACGTGGTGGTGGCCCAATTTGCCAAGTCAACCACGAAGGACAATAAGGTCCACAAAGGAAGACCAATCCGAGCCAGGGTTGTTGGGATTTCCTTTGTGGACCTTATTGTCCTTCGTGGTTGATTGATTTTTCTGTCCGCGCGGCGAACTGAACCATTACCCTTAGCCTTCTTCTTCCGTATTTCATCCAACGCGGGCCGCTATAATTGCGACAT
>Ga0307479_10006557_pt1 | contig 10698 bp, 13 predicted proteins | sample atmos_gasesECM4C_FD_203743 | JGI IMG/M metagenome (GOLD analysis project Ga0307479, IMG submission 203743) | Hardwood forest soil microbial communities from Morgan-Monroe State Forest, Indiana, United States - atmos_gasesECM4C_515 | ecosystem: Environmental > Terrestrial > Soil > Temperate...
TTCCCGCGCGCATCGCGGCTGATTCTTTTCCGCATGTATTACCTCGGCGGCGCGGAGTATGAAGCGGCGCGGCACCTGCTCGGCCTATCCGAGCGCACCTGGTCGGATTGGGCCGAGGAGATTCGCCAGCGCGTGGGCGCGGAGCTGATCCGCGCGCACATCTATCCGCCCGCCCGTTATTTCCGCCAGGCGACTCCAGCCGCGGCGCCGCCGGCGTCGACAAACGATGGGTCCGAAGCGAAAATGGCTGCGGTGCCGTGTGAGCCAGATTTCGACTGAAGACGCTTACCTCATTTTCGACAAATGGCGGGATGAGCAGTCGCCACTGCAATTAGTGATGAAGCGGCCGCCGGGCCTGCGCGCCGTGAATTCGGCGTTTATCAAAAGCGTGCTGCCGCATTCGCATCAAGTGCTGATCGCAGCCCTGGTGGATAGCGAATACGTGAGCGTGGCGGTGAACCTGGAAGGCGCCGAATACGAATATGAAGACGCAAGCGCGGTGCTTCCGGATTTTGCGGGAGGGAAGTGGGTGTGCTTTCTGGCTGCCAATTTTCCGAACGGCAACCGGTACGTCTTCGGCGAACGGGCGGCGGAAGCCTAGCTTGTGTGGCGGCGACCTTTGGGTCGGCCATGCCTGCGAATTCGTTGCGTGACAGACGACGGCCCGCCTGAAAGCACTTCGGAGCTCCCTCGAAATGGACAAATCAGTGCAAGCAGCCGGTGCGAGGCCGGGGATTCGTGGGCCTAGCTCTGGGTTGGTTGGTGAGCAGCGATGGGGTCGCGGGCGTGGAGCAGCTTCACGCCGATGCCGTAAGCCATCTTGGGCTTGGGCTCGACGCGCACGACTTCGGCGACGAATTCCAGATTCAGCGAACCAAATGACGGAATGACGTTCAGGTGCATGCCGACGAAATAGCAGTGCAGGTTGGAGACGAAATAGAATCCGCCGCGGCTGTAATCCCGCATGAACTGAATTTCCTCGATAACCTTGCCGTTTGCGTCGGTGGCTTGGATCCACACCTGGCGCGGTCCTTTTTGGCGGCGCTCGCGACGCCTTTCGGGGCGGGCAGTGGGCGCATAGTTGCGGGCGTCTTTATTCTGCGAATTGGTCCGGGCGTCCTGCTGGGTTTCTACGGGGGTTTGCACGTCCAGCTCAGGCATAGGCGGCTCCTTCGTGCGCAAGTTTATTTTTGCCCAACCCGGGCAGGTGGTTTCGGCGAGCTCGAGTTCAGGTGAAGCGGGCCGGAGGAGACTCAGTGCGTCGCCAGTGGCTGCAGATTAGCGGCAGGCCCTGGCAGAGTCGATAGAACGCGCGTACCACCGCGCTGGTCCTTCTGGGTTAATCGCCTTTGCAGTTGATGATCTGGCGCAGGGTGTGGTCGATGCGCACCAGGTCGCGGGCATTCTCCATGACGTGGTCGATGTCCTTGTAGGCGCCGGGGATTTCGTCGAGCAGCACTTTGGACCGGCGGAATTCGATGCCGGCCATGGCGGCTTCCAGATCCTTCATGGCAAAGACGGCGCGCGCCTTGGTGCGAGACATCCGACGCCCGGCGCCGTGCGGAGCCGACTGGAACGACTGCGGATTGCCGAGGCCGGTGACGATATAGCTGCGCGTGCCCATGGAGCCGGGAATCATGCCGCGCATGCCTTCGCGGGCTTCGATGGCCCCTTTGCGCGTGACCCAGACGTCGTGGCCGAAGTGATGCTCGACCTGCGTGAAATTATGGTGGCAATTGATGCGCTCGACTTCGAGTTCGCGGCCCTTGTTAAATTCGGCCCCGGCTTCGCCATAGACGTGATGGCTCAGCTCGCGCAGCATGCGGTCCATCATCTCTTCGCGGTTCAAGAGCGCGAACTGCTGCGCCCATCTCAAGTCCCGCAGGTAATTGTCGAACTCTTCGGTGCCCTCGGCTAAGTAAGCCAGATCGCGATCTGGCAGCGCGACGTTGCGCTTTTTGCAGAACTCCTGCGCGCGGCGGATGTAGTGATTGCCGATGCGATTGCCCACGCCGCGCGAGCCGGAATGCAGCGTCAGCCAGACCTTGTCGTTTTCGTCCAGGCAGACCTCGGCAAAATGATTGCCGCCGCCGAGCGTCCCCAGGGCGGCCTCCCAGTCCTTATCGAAATTGCTGTAGCGCGCGCCGGTGGCGACTTCGAGCTTTTTGAGCTCGGCGATGCGCGGCTCGGCCGTATCGGCGATTTTGGAGTTATTCCGCCCAGCGGACATCGGAATGCGCCGCTCGATGCCTTCGCGCAGGCGGTGCAGCTCCTTCAGGTCGCCGCGCTCGAGCGGCGTCTGGAGCGCGATCATGCCGCAGCCGATGTCCACGCCTACCGCAGCGGGCACGACGGCGCCCTTGGTCGCGATCACCGTGCCCACCGTTGCGCCTTTGCCGTAATGGCAATCGGGCATCACCGCCACCCATTTGAAGACAAACGGCAGCTCCGCGGTGTTCAGGATCTGCTTCTGCGCTTCGGACTCGATTTCCGGCCAGGGCAGAAACGTAGTGATTTTTTCGCTGACTCGGCCCATTTTGTATCCGATCCGGTTCTTCTCTCTCCGAATTCTAAACGAGTGCTCGGCTGAAAGGGGGATTGGTGGTACTTTCCTCGTCACTTTCTGGGCCAGCATTGCATCTGATATCGGACACTGGGGGAAAGAGTGGGAAGACCAGCAGCCGTCATCGTGTTTGCGCTTGCCTTGGCCGGGACAACGGCGCGGGGACAAACCGTTGCCGAACCGACGCCCCAGAAGGGTAGCACGGAGTTTCAGGTCTGGACCGGCGGGGGGCACTCCATCGCCAATGGAGTAGGGAACACGGGCGTATGGAATGTGGGCGTGCGCTACGGCTGGGTATTGACCGACGCGGTCGGTCCTCGTTTTCTCCGCGGACGTTTCGAGTGTGTGGTGGATGCTGTCCCCGGGTACGTGATCGTTCAACCCAGGGGCGCGGTGTACGGCGTAGGCATCAACCCTCTCGGCCTGAAATGGAATTTCGACACTGGGCGCCGCGTGGCGCCTTATTTCGACATGGACGGCGGCCTCCTTCTGACGTCCAGCAACGTTCCGGCGGGCATTTCGCGCGTCAATTTTGCATCGGGGCCCGCAGTTGGCGCTAACTTCGGCCATGGCAAGGCGCATTGGAGCCTGGAGGTGCGCTGGCTGCACATCTCCGACGCCGGCCTCACACCCGACAACCCCGGCATAAACATCCTTGAAGCGCGCGTTGGCCTAGGCTGGTTCCACCACAAAGAATAGTGCGGCGTTTTTTCGTGTAGCGCCGGGCTTCAGCCCGGCAGGTTTGCTGACGCAAGAATTGATGCGGTGTTACGAGCCGGCTTTTGCCGCCATTCGCCGTCCGATAGCGCGATTGATCCACGGCGCGAATCGCTCAAGCGCGACCAGAATCTTGCCGTGGCCGGTGATGATCACCTCGCGCTGGCCTCGCGCAATAGCGCGCAACATCTGGCGCGCCGCCTTGCCCGTGTCCATGACGAGCCATGCCGGAACGGGATCCCTGGCTCGGGGATGGAAATCTCCTCGATTATCGATGCGGCGGATATTGCTGGCCACGAAGCCCGGGCTGATCAGCGTCACTTTGACTCCCGACCTCTGCAGCTCCGGCGTGATGCAATTCGCCAGCGCGCGCAGGGCAAATTTGCTCATGGCATAAGGCGAAGTCCCCGGAGCCGCTCCCCATCCGGAAATGCTTCCCATGATCGCGATGCTGCCCTTGGTCTTTTCGATTTCCGGAAGCGCCGCATAGATCGTGCGCAGCACGCCGAATACGTTGGTCTCAAACTGGCGGCGGTAATCTTCCAGCGACAATTTCTTCAGCGTTCCCACTACGCCAAACCCCGCATTGGCAATGGCCACGTCGAGCTTTCCCCAGTGGCGCACGCTTTCGACGACGGCGCGCTCGAGGTCGCCGTCCCGCGTAACGTCGCAGGCGATGGCGAGAGGCTTCGCGCTCTCCGACGCCGCGGTTTCCTGCACTAGAGCATCGAGCAGCTCCGTGCGGCGCGCTGCCAGCGTCAGCTTCGCGCCCGCCCGGCCGAGCTGCAGCGCGAGTTCCTCGCCGATGCCCGAGGAAGCGCCGGTGACGAGGACGACCTTGTCGCGAAAAAACCGTTCGATCGTGGACATGAAACGCGGAAGCGCCAGCTCACCGCCAGCTCTCTGGACGCGGCCCTCCGCTACCCAAGGCTGAAAGGCCAGGGCCGGAAAATCATCAGCGTCATCAGCAAAAATCCGATCATGGCGATATTCTTGCCGAAGTGCACCTGCTCATTCATCCGCGCCTGCGGATCGGAAATCGTCCAGAAGTTATGAATTTTGAAGGTGACGCCCAGCAGAAAAACGATCAGAAGACCGGTGCCAATGGTGGGATGGTAGCCGAGCAGAATGCTTGCGCCGCCGAGCACCAGCAGGACGCCCGTGCCCAATATCGCCAGTTTCGCCGACGGAGTGCCTTTGGCTTTTGCGTATCCCGCCATCATGTCCGCGTTCTTGAAGTGACTGAAGCCGGCCATCAGAAAATATCCGCCCACGATGATCCTCCCGATCAGGAAGAGGATCTGCAGAATCTGGAGCAAGCCCATCGCACGACCTCCTTGTCGTAGTGGCAGAGTTGAGCTTCGGGTTTGATGCTGTTCCCGCTGGCCTGTTACAGCGGCCCTATGTTACTCCGCGCGGCGCCGGATTAACTAACCCATGAACCGGATGCCTGGGAAGGTTGGCTAATTCGGCCAAAATGACATTTCTTCAAGGAATCCAAATGGGGCAGGTAGAGAAATTACGCCGGTGTCTACCAGACACTTCACGATTGCTTTGATCTGGAGGATCGCACTCCCTCAAATGCGTCCAAAATCTCGTCGGGCAGGGGGCCATCGAAGTCATCGGCAATTTTAATGGTGTCGCCATATGCTCCGAGGCTGCGCTTGCGATCACCCACGCGCACGGGCACGAGCCGAGCCACCGGCACGCCGCGCTTCGCGATAGAGATCTCTTCGCCTGCGGCAACTCGCCGGAGCAGCTTCGATAGCTGCGTTTTCGCTTGACGGATGTTGACCTGCTTCATGGGTCCGAACTTACTATAGTCGACGACATCGGGTCGAGAGGGCTATTGCCTTGCCGACAAGGCCGGATAAAAGTCTTCAGATGCGGGCGGCGTCGGCGACGGGAAGCCGGCGGCGATAGTCGAAAGGCGGCAGGGCGGTCTGCACCAGGCGGGCGAAGTCTTCCATTCGATTGCTCAGCACGCGCTTGGGCACGATGCGATACAGCCGGGGATTGAGATACAGCAGATAAACGTGCTGGTCTTCCAGATAGCCAACGAGCTCATTCCAGCGTCGGCGGCTTTGCGACCCGGGATCGACGACGTGGAATCCTTCCTCGCCGAAGTACATGCGCAATGGCCCGTAGTAATGCTGGCGCAGCCGCACGATTTTCGACAGAAAGAAAACGAACGCGCCCAAAACCACGGGCACGAGCCAGGCTGGTAGCTCTCCCGCGCGCGCTTTGGCGATGGATATGATAATCGCCAAGACGAATGCTGCGGTGGCCACAGCGATCTTCAGCACGCGCCGCCATCCTCCTCCTCTGCGCACGTGCAGGAATTTGGCATGCCAGAAGTCCGCACGCGTGTGCGCAAACTCGACGGGAGTGGCGGTGAAGGGCCTGTCGGTATGCAGCTTATCGAGGATCAGGCTGCGAAATTCGGTGAGCGCGCCTTCACTGGCAAAAGCCGATTTGGGAATGGGGAAGGACTCATTGCGCGTGAGCGGAATCAGGAAAGACGGCGTTTCCGTGAAGCCGGTCAGTTTGGTCCAGGGCCGTGCCACCAAGCCGCATTTGCAACTCAGCGCCAGCGATTCGGCGGTAGCCTCTAAGGTCCTGGAATCGCGGCAGTGGATTCTGTCGTAGGCGGCAAGCAGCGCTTGTTCGTGCCGCGCGCGCCAGCGCCGTAGCGAGCGCTGGTCAAGCAAATAAGCGCCGACGCCGGCTACGAACCCGATCCCCATCGACGCCAGGGCCGCGGTGGGAGGCGGCTGTTGCTGGCTGGCCTGCTGCATCACCACGCCTGCGCCGGGAAGAATCAGGGAGAGGCATACCAACGCCGCGATCAGCCAAAAAGCCGTCCGGCCCGGATTATGGCGCGGAGGTGGCTGCAGCGTGCGGAATTCGGGAAGGGAAATTCCGTACGTGATTTTCACTGGGGCTATTCTAATGGCAAGCCGCCGCAGTCCCAAGTCGTTGCTTGCCCCGCCCGCGGCAAAGAGTAAACGTGATCGGCGCCATGCGACATCGCGTTCGCAAGCTGCGCTATAATTCCAGAAGAGGGTTACTTGCTCCAATGCTTCCGGTAGCGAAGGACATATCTAAGCTGCTCGTCGGAATCCCTAAAAGTGCATGGGTGGCGCTGTCGAGCGACCAAGAACGCGTCGTCGCCTATGCCGCGGAGCTACGGGACGCAATCCAGAAGGCAAATGCCGCCGGGGAGCATGATCCCATTGTGCTTCGTATTCCCGAGAATGAAGCTGCCTTGATCCTTTTAGCCTAAAGCATATCCTCTACCAGCTAATCCAGGTTTTCCTTTCGGGCGCACAGCAAAACGACCCGCTTTATCCGTTACTCTGATCAATGGATCGAACAGCCTTCGCTGCTTTGCGATGGTTGACTCTGGCGCGGACAACTGCACTTTTCCGCGCTCATTTATGCAGCCGTTGGCATTAGACGCTCTCAATTGCCCCTCTGAAACGATTTCCGGTGTGGGCGGGAATTCTCTTTCGGAATACGCCAATGTCGAGATTGATTTTGGACCGTTCAGAATCACGGTTTACGCCGGATTTACTTCTGGATTGGATGCAGTTGGATTTGGACTTCTCGGGCAGGCGGGTTTCTTCGACAGATTCAACGTCACCTTCAGGCATTCGCAGGGCATCTTCCAAATAGAAGTGCCATAGCGTCCCCGTCCTCGAACTGCGGAATTGGCGCGGTTCGGGCTCGATGATCCTGACTCATATGCAGAGCATGCTGGCATCCGCGAAGGTCGTTAACTATTCGAAACGTAAAGCGCCCGCCTCAAAATCGATCGAGCTTTAGCCGAAAATTCATTTGACTTGAGATTTCCGGAACTCCACAATCCCCCGTCAGAAACACCCCAATCGGACCCATCTCACTTACGAAGGAGAAGAAAATGACGCCGAAGCATTGGCTCCGGGCCGCGGCGACCGCCGCTGCTTTTGCTGGGATCCTCCTCGCGGGAGTTGTGATCAGTTCAACACGGGCTCGCGCTGACGGACAGGATGACGAGAATTCAAAAGTTAAAATCGGCTTCGAAATAGCGCCCGTGCACCTGAATCTGGCGGGAAAAAACCGGGAATTGGTAGGATTGGGCAGCTACATCGTAAACGCGCAGGCCGACTGCAATGGCTGCCATAGTAGCGGCCCCGCGAACGAGTTCGCCGGCGGTGGGAATCCCTACTTTGGGCAGTCGACCAAGATCAATCCGGACACCTACCTGGGCGGCGGGAGGGATTTCGGTCCTTTGGGGTCTTTACAACACATCTACTCGCGCAATTTGACGCCGGATAAAACCGGGCGGCCTGAAGGAGGTCACACCTTTTCGGAGTTTGTTCAGATCATCAGGAATGGCACTGACTTCGATCACGTCCATCCGACCTGTACCGGCGCTCCGGACGGAAATTGTCTGCCGAAACCGTTCGATGGCGATCTTCTCCAAATCATGCCATGGCCCATTCAAAAGAACATGTCCTACCACGACCTGCGGGCGATCTACGAGTATCTGAGCGCGATCCCCTGTGTGCCGGGGCTGGCCTCGCCTGCTATCCTGCACAACGACTGCGAGTAGTTCTATGAACTAGCGCGGGCGCGTCCAGTGCGCGCCGGCGATATCAACGCGGGCGGCTTTTCGGCGGCCCGTTTCTCTTATCTCGACCTTTCCGCCGTACTGAACGCGCTGCAACGAGCTTCGCCGGGCATCGCGGTTATCATTCGCCGAAGACCTCGCACCCGGGAAACGTCAAGGCAAAGCCGTACCATCGGCTGAAAACCTGCTGCGGACGCTCCATGGCCTGACGCTTGCCTCCGCGATCGAACAGGGCGCCATCGCGCACGACCGCGCCGTTATCGAGGCGGATCTCGCCATCCTGCATTTTGGCGGTGGACGAGTTGACGAATAGCGCGGCAGGAGTATTGGTATCGGAATTGACGAAGATCAGGACCATTCGTCCATCCAGTTGATCGATGAATGCGTCACCGCGTTCCCGAATGCGCTCCATCGGATAGTATCTGTGAGTGGCGCTTGTCCAGACTCCCAGGCCAAGCTCCATCCGCGGGCGCCGCTTGTCTTCTTTGCCGAGTGTCGGGACGAAACGATCACCCATCTCCGCGTTGGGGTTCGGGCCGTGCTGGCGAGTGCCACCATTCGGCGGACCTCCCGCAGACCCAAATTGGCGGCCACCCGCGAAGTAGATCCGGTCCGAGATCGCGACCTGCATCTTCGGATCCATCGCCAGGGCCTGCTTGACATTCATTTGCAGCAGATTTCCCACCGGGCCAAGGCTGTGGCCCACGAGAGGACCATAAAGTGCCTCGCCCATGATGTGGCTCCACAGCGTTTTAGTCTCGGCGTCCTGCATCACGAAGAGCCCATTGTAGAGGCCCACGTTGGTGAAGTGGTGCAACTTGCCATCGACGTCAGGGACCAAACTGGTCCCGGTGTTACACGCCGGTCAAAACGCGGCCATCCAGTCCTTGCCGCCGGCCCGGCCTTGGGCGAGGTGATGGAATACCATCTGGTCCGTCAGCAGCGCGAGGTTTCCGGCGGCCGTTGCGGTCACCAGGACCGGTGTGTCTTCGGCAACTCTTCCGTCCGTTAACACTTTCTGTAGAGGCTCGGTCTGCTCAACGTCGAACGTCTTGAAGAGCCCGCCGTTGAGCGAGAACCGCCGGATATCGAATCCTGGTTTGGCCGGACCATTCGGGAGTTGCGCGGGCGCATTGCCTTGCGCGAATGCCACGGCCGTGCAGGCGGCTGCCAGGGCTGCAACCGTCAGCAGCAGGCGCAGGGGCTTCGTGCGTCTCCCGGAATTATATGTGGGCATAATTTCCTCCTGTCCGATTTGCGCATATTAACACCGACGGCGCAGCCCAGGCACGGTAGCTGCGGTAGCTGGGCATTCATCTACGGACGTCCATGGGAGTTGTTGAGGATTTGGGGGACAGACGGCGGGCTCCGCTTGCCCGAAAAAAGGCAGCGGCCCATCGTTTAGCACTATGCGTGAGCGCTAAACGATGGGCCGTTTCGGAGGAGGAACGAAGGAAATCAGCGCGATCGAAAATCTTGTCGGGCGAGAACCCTAGCCGGCTTCATAAAAATTTGGCGTAGCGCGAAAGCCGCCCAAGACAGAGCAATGAAAACCCTTATGGCGCTCATGTGACCCTTCCCGGAACTTCCATTCAGCTGCTTCGTTGATCTCATTCGTCACTACTTACGATTCAGAAGATAGCCTCTGAGGGTTAAACCCGGCAATGAGCGAATGGTTCCACGGGCGTAGTACTTGAGGGGCGCAGCCTCTCGTACCACTACAGCGACCACCTGGGCGTGGCACCCGAAATGCGGCCTGCGGCCATTTTTCAGGCCTGTTCACGCAACTTTTGCCCGGCTGTAACTGCGGCGTAACCTTACTCTCACAGAGTGCGTGCCACCGAGCACGCCCGGTGTCCCCCCGGCTGTCCGGTAATTCTGCTAAACGAGGAAGATCCGCTAAATGAATAAGATAACAGCGATTTTGTGCCTGCTAGCCGCAGGGATGGCAAGCACGGCCTCCGCGCAAGAAGGTCCAGTTCCCACAGGTATTCCGCACCTTAATCACGTCTGGGTGATCATGATGGAAAACCACGGATTCGCCCAGGTGATAGGCAACGCTAACATGCCCTTCACCAACAAATACGCTCAGAAGGTGAACTCCGCGAGGAAGTACTTTGCCGTGGGGCATCCGAGCCTGACCAATTATCTGGAGGTCGTCGGCGGCTCCAATTTCGGCATTCGCGACGACAATTCGCCCGACTGGCACAATCCGACCTGCACCCCGAATATCGCCGTCGACGGTAGCGTCTCGCTCGAGAGCACCTCAACTCCCATTTGCCCGATCTACGGCACGGGCACCGATGCCACCACACCCGCGATTGACTTCTCCAACGAAACCTCCGGACCTCCAGGTGATATCGACGTCGATGGCACGGTGGGCTTTGATGCCAACCACCATACAGTGGGCAAAACGATCGCCGATGAATTGGTTGCCGCCGGTCTAACTTGGAAGAGCTATCAGGAATCGCTTCCGCTAACAGGCGCCGACGGCGTCAACAACGCCGATGGCTTTTATTCGAATCTGACGCCCGTTGCCACGCTCTTGCCGAGTTCAGGTTTCACGAACGCAAATGTGGTGTCTCTCTACGCGGTGAAGCACAACCCCTTCGCCTATTTCCAGAACGTTCAGGCGGGCTCCAACTCCGAACTCAGCCTTAGCCGAATGGCGGATTTCGAGGGCACAGGCAGTCTGTTTGCTGACCTCGCTTCCGGCCATGTTCCAGCGTTTTCCTTCATCGCCCCAAACCAGTGCAACGACCAGCACGGCCGCGGGAATGCTGGTCCGGTATGCGCATTCGAT
>Ga0307479_10006559_pt1 | contig 10698 bp, 9 predicted proteins | sample atmos_gasesECM4C_FD_203743 | JGI IMG/M metagenome (GOLD analysis project Ga0307479, IMG submission 203743) | Hardwood forest soil microbial communities from Morgan-Monroe State Forest, Indiana, United States - atmos_gasesECM4C_515 | ecosystem: Environmental > Terrestrial > Soil > Temperate...
CTCCCAATCTATCACCCCGGCCGTGGCAGAATCAGCCGCGTGATCGAGCGCATCGTCCGCTTCCTCGCCGACCCGGCCAGCGCCTCCTTCGAGGAGCTGGCGCTCGCCGTCTTCGCCTTCCAGCACGAGCGCATCGAGCCGTTCAGGCGGCTGTGCGAGAGCCGCGGCGCCACCCCCGGGCGGGTCGCCGGCTGGCGCGAGGTGCCGCTGGTGCCGGCCGCCGCCTTCAAGCGCCAGCGGCTGGCGGCGGCGCCCGAGCGGGAGGTCTTCCGCAGCAGCGGCACCGGCGCCGGCGCGGCGGCGCGCAGCGTGCACTACCATCCGTTTCCCGATCTCTACCGGCAGACGATCGACGCCTCTTTCCCGCGTTGGTGCTTGCCGGGGAGCGGCGCGCCGCCGGTGCCGATGCTCTCGCTGGTGCCGGCGCGCGAGCAGCTGCCCGACTCCAGCCTGGCCTTCATGATCGACCACGCGCTCTCCCGCTGGGGCGCTCCCGCTCCCGAGACCGCGCTGGCCTTCGGCAAGCGCGGGGTCGAGGCGGCGCCGGCCCGCTCCTGGGCGGCGGCGCGGCAGCGCGCCGGCAAGCCGGCGCTGGTGCTGGCCACCTCCCTGGCCCTCGCCCAATGGTTGGATGCGCTCGAGCGGCAGGACCTGCGCTTCCGCCTGCCTGCCGGCAGCGCGGTGTTCGAGACCGGGGGTTTCAAAGGGCGTGCCGGAGAGCTGTCGCCGGCGCGGGAGCGGCAGCGCCTCGAGGAGCGCCTGGGGGTGCCGGCCGCCGCCGTGGTGCGCGAGTACGGCATGACCGAGCTCACCAGCCAGTGCTATACCCGCGCCTTGCGGGGCGGCGACCCGGACCTCTTCGTGCCGCCCCACTGGGTGCGGGTGCGGGTGCTCGACCCGGCCACGCTCGTCGAGGCGGCGCCCGGAACGCCCGGCCTGCTTGCGGTCTTCGACCTCGCCAACCTCGGCTCGGCGGCGCACCTGCTGACCGAGGACCTGGGCGTGGCGGCGGGCGGCGGCGCCAGCGAAGGCGCCGAAGGCGGCGCCAGCGAAGGCGCCGAAGGCGGTGGCGGCCGCGAGGCCGGGACCGCCGGCTTCCGCCTGCTGGGGCGCGCCGCCGGCGCCGAGCTGCGCGGCTGCTCGCTGGTCGTCGAGGAGCTGCAGCGGGCCGGCGCGGGCCAGCCCTGACGGCAAGAGATCGTCCACGGCAGGGTACGCCGGCGTACGCTCGCGGAGGCGACGGCGAGGCCGCGGGTGCTCTCTCCGGCGAACGGCGCCCTGGCGTTTTTCAGGGGCAGCCGGCTCGGCACCGTCGGCGGGCGGCTCGGCGCTCCGGGCAGCCGGCTCGACACCGTGGGCGGGCGGCTCGGCGCTACGGGCGGCCGGCTCGGCGCCGCGGGCGGGCGCGAGCGCGCCGCCGGTGGCGCGCTAGGGCTTGTAGCCGGGGCCGTAGAGCGGGCGGCCGGGGCGGGCGTCGGTGATCTTGCCGCCGTCGACCACCAGCTGGCCGTTGACCGCCACGTAGGGGATGCCCTCGCTGTAGTGAAGAGGGTCGGTGTAGGTCGCAACGTCGCGCACCGTCGCGGGATCGAAGACCACCAGGTCGGCGGCCATGCCGGCGCGCACGATGCCGCGATCCGCCAAGCCCATGCGCGACGCCGGCAGAGAGGTCATCTTGCGCACCGCCTCCTCGAGCGGCAGCAGCTTCTCGTCGCGCACGTAGTGTCCAAGGATGCGGGGCGCCGAGGCCCAGGCGCGCGGGTGCGACTTCTCCTGCCCGAAGATGCCGTCCACCGCCTCCGCCCCCGAGTCCGTGCACAGGGAGACGAGGGGGTGGCGCAGCGCCGCGCGCACGTCCTGCTCGTCCATGATGAAGACGATGTTCGCGGTGTGGGCGCGGTCGGCGGCCACCAGGTCCATGATCACGTCGACCTCGTCCTTGCCCTCGGCCTTGGCGATCTCGGCGACGGTCTTGCCCTCGTATTTCTTGAGCGCCGGATTGACCACCGTGGCGATCAGGATCCCCTGCCCGCCGCCGGCGCACTGGTACTGGTTCTCCCAGCTGCGGTCGTCCTTGCGGAGCTCGGCGCGAACGCGCGCCCGCGCCGCCGGGTCGGCGAGCCGGGCCAGCATCTTGTCGGTGCCGCCGTCGCGCACCCACAGCGGAAGGTTGGCGTCCAGGCCGTTCTCGCCCGCCGTCCACGGGTACTGGTCGGCCGAGACGTCGAGGCCCTCGGCGCGCGCCGCCTCGAGGCGCGCCAGCACGTGCGGCATCTGCCCCCACATGCCACGGCAGGCGGCCTTGAGGTGGTAGACCTGGGCCGGCAGCCTCGCCTCGCGCGCGATGCGGAAGACCTCGTCGAGGCTGGCGTCGATCTGGTAGGACTCGGAGCGCTGGTGGGTGATGTAGCTGCCGCCGTAGCGCGCCGCGACCTTGGCCAGGGCGATGATCTCGTCGGTCGAGGCGAAGCGGTCGGGCACGTACTGCAGCGAGGTCGAGAGGCCGAGCGCGCCGTCCTCCATCGCCCGAGCCACCGCCTGCTCCATCGCCGCCAGCTCGGCGGCGGCCGCCGGGCGCTCGCTCTCGCCGATCACCAGGTTGCGCACGCCGCCGGCGCCGACGAAGGTGCCGAGGTTGATCGCCGGGCGCGCCCGCTTGAAGGCCTGCCAGTACTCCCGCAGCGTCGTCCAGGTGGGCGCGACCCCATAGTGAGCCCACACCTCCTTGCCCTCGTCGATCATGCGCTGGTTGACCGGCGCGATCGAGCTCCCCTCGCCGGTGATCTCGGTGGTGATCCCCTGGGTGATCTTGCTCGCCGCGCGGTTGTCGACCAGCACGTTGTACTCGGACTGGCCGAGCATGTCGATGAAGCCCGGCGTGACCACCAGGCGCGACGCGTCGATGCGCCGGCGCGCCCGCACCTCGCCGAGCTGGCCGACCGCCGCGATGTGGTCCCCGGCCACGCACACGTCGGCGCGGAACCAGGGGGCGCCGGTGCCGTCCACGACGCGCCCGCCGGCAAAGAGCAGGTCGCAGTCCAGCGCCGTGGCCGGCGCGGCGGCAGCGGCGGTACTGGCGGCCTTGGCGGCAGCGACCGCATTGGCGGCGGTGGTAGCCGCGGCACCAAGCAAGGCGAGGCAAAGAGCGTGAGCCGGTCGGCAGGCGCGGGGCATGGTCCCCTCCGGAAAGGTGCGGCCATTCTACGCCGAGGAGACCTCGAGGCCGCTCGCGAGGACCCGCGGCGCCACGCCCCTGGCTGGCGTCCCCTTCCCTGGACATTTTTTCCCCGGAGGCGGCGTCGGCCCGCGCGGTGCCGGCACGCGCTCCACCGGATGCGGCCCGCCGGGGTTGGGCGCCTGGGAGCTATGGGGCGACGGGGGCGCGGGAAGGCAGCCTGGGTGTGGGGATGGACAGGTAACTACCGCGGTAGTACTATCCAGGTAGTAGGAGATCGCGCTGGTCTGCTTCCGGCGCCGATCGAGGAGGGCTGGACACGATGCGCTCTTGCCGAGTTGGCCTCTGCTGGCTTCTGACCCTGGCTGGTGCGACCGCTGCCGTGAGCGCCGCGGCCGAGACGCTCCCGACGGTGGACCAGATCGTGGCCCACTACGCCGCCGCGCGCGGCGGCGTCGAAAAGCTGCGCGCGGTGCGCAGCATCATCTATCGCGGCACCTACCGCGAGGGAGGGTACGAGTCGCCGCACGCGGCGATGGCCATGATGCGCCCGTACTACAAGCTCGTGGGCGACCCCGAGAAGCCCTCCGCCGACTTCGCCGAGGGCTATGACGGCAGCGCCTGGGAGCTCTATGCCGACCCGGGCATCGTGGTCCGCACGGTGGGCGCGGCCGCCGCCGCGGCGCGCCACGGCCTGCGCATCGAAGGCCCGCTCGTCGACTACGCAGCCGCCGGCTCGACGGTCTCGCTCGCGGGCCTGGATAGCGTCGGGGGGCGCAAGGCCTACCGGCTGCGCGTCAGGATGCAGGATGGGTTCGAGCAGGATGAGCTCGTCGACGCCGAGAGCTGGCTGCTCACCGCCGAGCGCAAGACGGCGCCTGTCCACGCCTTTGGCAAGGACGTCCGGTCCGAAGAGAGCATCGGCGACTACCGGTCCGTCGGCGGCATCCTCTTCCCGTTCTCCCGCCGGGAGATCGAGATCGCGACGGGGAAGGTGCTCAACGAGCTGGCGTGGACCTCCATCACGCTCGACCGCGAGATCGACCCCAAGCTGTTCTCGCCGCCGGAGTTCGTGCGCACGCCGTTACAGGCGTTTCTCGAACACCTCTATGCCGAGCGCAGTGACGCGAAGGCGGTGTCATGGACCTATCGCGAGTTTCGTCGGGCCCATGTCGGCCTCGACACCTGCCACGGCGTCGAGGCGATCGGCTACCAGATGGTGAAGATGGGCGACCACGCGGGAGCCATCGAGCTGCTGAAGGCGAACGAAGCCGACTATCCAGGCGCCGCGACCGCCGCCTTCGGCCTCGGCCGCGCCTACGCCGCCGCCGGCGACGCCGCCCACGCCCGCGCCGCATTCCAGCGGGCGCTGGCGCTCGATCCCGCCTTCGAGCGTGCGGCGCAGGCCCTCAAGTCTCTCCCCTGAGCGGCGCTCGTCCCGCCGGACGCTCGCCCCGCGTCGTCCTTGGCTCGCCGCGGTGGGGATCGTCTCGGTCAGCGCGAATGAGATCCGCCGATTCGGCGGGGGTGCGCAGGCCGGCGGCGCGCGCAAGCTCCAGGATCTGCATGAGAGTCAGCGGCTCCATTCGTTTCTCTTCGGCGCCCTGGTCGTCCATGTCGGGGCTCTCCCTTGATCGGCGGCCGGTGATGCCTGGCGGCACGCCGACTCGGGGGCTGGCCAGGTCATCCGGTGTTGATCGACAGATCGAGGGGGATCTTCGACTCCCGGCGAGCCCCGCTTCGCGGGATGATACAGCTGGCGATGCTCAGAGACTTCCAGGTGCCGCCCGGGGCGCCGCGCCCGGCGAGCGTGGAGAGGTCGGCACCGCCGCCGGCGGCGGCGGTGCCCTATCTCGCCGCCCGATGGACGCCGGCCGGCCTGGCGGCCCTCGCGGCGGCGCTCGTCCGCGGCGGCGAGGCGCTGCGGGAGCTGCCGGAGGCGGCGCTGCTCGACGCCTGGGCGGCGACCGTGGATGCCTTCCTCGATCCCGGGTCGCCGGAGCGGCAGGAGCTGGCGCCGCCGCTCGCGGCGCTCTGCGAGCTGTCGCCCGCCGGCCTGGATGCGGGGCTCGAAGCGGTGCTCGGGGCCGTGCGACGGCGGCCTGCGGCGGCGCTGCTGGCTCGCGCCGCGCCGCTGCGGCGGGCCGCGGAAGACGCGGCAGCGGCAGGGACCGGGAGCGAGGCTGGCGAAGGGACTGCAACCGAGGCCGGCGCGCTCCAGGCGCCGGCACGAGCTTCCCCCGGCGCCTCCCCGGTCCTGGTGGTCCTGGCGTCCAACCTGCCGGCGCTGGCGGTGCAGCCGCTGCTGCCGGCCCTGGCGCTGCGGCGCCCGGTGCTGCTCAAGTCGCCTTCGGCGGAGCCCCTCTTCGCGCCGGCCTTCCTGGCGGCCCTGGTGCGGCGCGAGCCGCGGCTCGCCGGCGCGGTCGCCGCCGCTACCTGGCCCGGCGGCGACGCGGAGCTCGAGGCGCCTGTGCTGGCGACCACCGGAACCGTCGTGGCCTACGGCGGCTCCGAGGCGCTGGCCGACCTGGCGCGCCGCACGAAGGCGGCGCGATTCGTGGGCTACGGGCCGAAGATCAGCCTGGCGGCGGTCGAGCTGGACGGCGGCGCTGCGGACATGGAGGCCATGGCCGCCGCGCTGGCCCGCGACGTGGCGCTCTTCGACCAGCGCGGCTGCCTGTCGGTGCAGGCGGTCTACGTGGCGGGCGGCCAGGACGCCGCGGCTCGCCTCGCCGGCCGGCTGGAGGCGGCCCTCGGCGGCCTCGCCGTGCGTTGGCCGCCCGGACCGGCCGCGGCGGCGGCGCTCGCGGCAGTCCAGCAGGCGCGCCTGGAAGCCGAGCTGCGCGGCCAGCCGCGCTCCTCCCTGCCCGCCGCCGCCGGCACGGTGCTCCTGGAACCGGAGCCTTCCCTCCGTCCCTCGCCCGGCCTGCGCACGGTCCGCGTCCACCCTCTGCCCGACCTCGACCGCCTCCCCGAGATCCTGGCGCCCTGGCGCGGCCGCCTGCAAGGCATCGCCCTGGCCGGCGCCGCCGCCTGGAATCTCGCCCCCCGCCTCGCCGAGCTCGGCATCTCGCGCCTCGCCGCGCCCGGCGACCTGCAGTCCCCCGACGCCGCCTGGCACAACGGCGGCATCGATCCCCTGGCCGCGCTCAGCCTCCCGGGCGCCGAGGCAAATCGCTAAGCCTTGCCGCTCTTATCGACTTTGTGTACACTTGATATGTACATGAGGGATCGATGCGAGAGGTAAGTATCAGGGAAGCGCGACAGCGGCTCCGCGCCCTCCTCGACGATGTCGCGGCCGGCGAGGAGATCCTCCTCGTGCGGCGGGGCAAGGCGGTGGCCGTGCTGGTCCCGGCCGCCGACGCAAAACGCCTGCCGAGCCTGGCGGACTTCCGCCGCTCCATCGAGCTTAGCGGCACGACGCTCGGCGAAGAGCTTGCTCGAACACGCGAGGAGGAGCGGTATTGAGCCTCTACCTCGACACCAGCGTGCTGGTGCCCTATTACTCCCCTGAACCCTCGAGCGAGCGGTGCGAGGCGCTGATCGTCTCTCAAGCCCGGCCGGTGATCAGCGATCTCTGCGCGGTCGAGCTGATCTCGGCCTTGGCGCGGAAGGTGCGGCGAGCAGAGCTCGCAAGATCGGACGCCGAGCGAATCAAGCACCGCTTCCGCTCACAGGTCGAGGGCTCGTACTACACCGTGGCAGCCCTCGAACGGCACCACCTCCGCCTCGCCGAGGACTGGATCGGCCAGTTCAAGGCGCCACTTCGCACCCTCGACGGGCTCCACCTCGCCGTCGCCGCCGCTCGCGGTATCACCTTCGCCACTGCCGACCGGACGCTGGCCGGCTGCGCCGAGGCCTTTGGCGTCGAGGTGCTGCTGGTGGCCTAACCAGTGCGTCGCCTTCCTTGTTCTGGCTGCGGTCGCGGGCGCCAGCCCGCAGGCGCCTCGACCCGTCCTCGAGGTATCGGACCGCGACGGCCGGGCCTCCAGCTACTGGGCCTGCCTCGCGTCCTGCCCCGATCAGGCGATCTCAATCTTCGCCCGCCGGCCTGGATGCGGGGCTAGAACCGGTGCTCGACCCTAACCCTTGTCGCGCGGCGCCTTGCCGCTCAGGATCGCCACCAGGGTGGCCTCGGGCGCGGTCCAGGCGGTGTTGGTGATGCGGCCGATCTCCTTGCCGTTGGCGTACACGATGGCGGTCGGCACGGCCGTGATGTTGTTCTGGCGCGCCGGCGGATCGGTGCCGAAGCGGGGCGGCAGGCCGAAGTACTCGAAGCGAATCCTCGACCCCTTGAGCAGCTGCTCGAGCTTGACGGCGTGGGGCACCATCTCGCGGCAGTGGGGGCACCAGCTGCCGTAGAAGACGCGCACGGTGATCGGCCGCGCCTCCCGCTTGAGCGCGGCGACCGCCCGCGGGTTGGGGGAGTAGCTCGCGGCGCGCGGCAGGTACTCGGGGTTGTGCGCGGTCACCTCGTCCACCCGCCGCAGCCCGAGCAGCGGCGGCGTGTTCGCCAGCGTGGCGCTGATGCCGTCGGCCTTGAAATGGATCTCCTCGTCCTGGATGTCGATCGGGCCCTGGGGCGCCAGGATCGCGTCGGACAGCAGGTCGACCGAGCCGTCCGGCTTCTTGTCCACCTTCATCAGGTTCACCGTCTCGGCCATGCCGGTGCCCGGCGACAGCAGCACCGGCGAGGGGAAGGAGGAGGAGATGACGAGCATCGCCGCGGCGCGCTGGCTCAGGTAGATCTCCGCCGGCACCTGCTTGCCGTTGATCACCAGCACGTAGTCGCCCGTGCGCTGGAATTCGCGCAGCACGTTGTCGGCAGGCACGCGCTGGGCGGCTGCCGGCAGCGCCGCGGAAAGAGCGAGGATCGCGGCGCCGGCGGCCAGCATGCCGCGGCGCCCGGAGCAAAGCAGGCCGTGGGGCCTCGAGTAGCGGTGGCTCATCGTTGGGTCCTCGCCGGCGGCGCCGGCCGCGCGGGCAGCGGCGGCAGGCCGCCGAAGGTCGCCGTCACCCGCCCATCCTGGACCGCGAAGGAGCGCGGCAGGCGGCGGTACAGGGGGCGCAGCAGCTCCTGGGGGGCCTCCACGATCTTGAAGGTCGGCCCCCACTTCCAGAAGAACAGGCGCTGGCGCTTGGCGTCGGACGCGGTGAGCACCGACACCTCTGCTGCGCCCGGAGCGTCGGCGTAGGCGTTGAGGCTACGCACCGCGCGGGCCAGGGCCGGATCGTCCATGTCGTCGATCACCACCAGGTGGTCGCCATGGCCGAGCTCCGGCGCCACCGTGTCCAGGCAGACCGCGCCGCGACCGCCCCCGCTGCTGTCGCTGCCGCCTCCGCCTCCGCCTCCTCCTCCCGCGCAGATCTCGCTCACCCTGGCTCCCGGCTTGAGGCGGGTGGCGAGGTCGTCGAGCGGCAGCCGCGGGGCCTGCCAGGCAAACACCGGCACCGCCACGGCGAGGGCCAAGACCAGGGCGGTGCGCACGCGCGCCGGCCGCGGGCGCGCCCCGTGGCGGTCGCGGTCGCGCCCGGCGAAGGCCAGGCAGAGCGGCAGCACGAGCAGCGCCAGGTCCTGCCAGAACGCCTCGGCCGGCGTGCGCTGGACGAGGTTGCCGAAGCAGCCGCAGGAGGCCGCCTCGGCGCCCTTGCCGTGCGCGGCCAGCCAGTAGGCGCGGCCGTTCAGGGCGACGAAGAAGGCGACCAGCAGCGCCGCCGGCACCAGCACCCACAGGCGCCGCACGCCCAGCAGCAGCGCCAGCCCGAGACCCGCCTCGAGCGCCAGCGCGGCCAGGGCGATGGCGCCCGCCGGGAGCAGGCGGTCCAGCCCCTGGTTGTGGATCTGCTCGGCGAAGGCCGCGGGATCGAGCGCCTTCCCCCAGACGGCCACCAGCAGGACCCCTCCCAGCACCAGGCCGCCCAGGGCGCCGAGCCACCGCCGGGCGCGCGAGCCGGCGGAGGACGAAGCCGAGCCGAGCGGCCGTAGCGGGATGGAGAGCGGCGCCCGCCCGCCCGCCGGCGGACGCGCCGCCCGGCGGCTCGCAGGCCCGGCGTCCGGGGTGGTCTTGGCGTCGCGGGGGGACATGAGCGGAGTCGGCGCGCGGACCGGCGGGATCGGCCTCCGGCAGGTCCGTGCGCCCGCTCATCCTAGTGTCCAGCCCCGAATCTCCGCAATACCGCAGGTGCCGGGGTGCCGGGGCGCCGGGGCGCCGGAGAGCGCCCGCCGCCGCCGCGGCGCCGGCGGCCAGGGCCGGACCATCGCCGGCAGAGGTATAGTGCCCGGCCATGGGATCGCGCTGGCTGGCGCGGGCGGCCCTCGGGCTGGTGGCGGTCTACTTGCTGATCGCGGTCCCGCTGGCGCTGCGCTCCACCGCTCGCGGCGTGCGCACCGCGATCGCCACCGCCAGCGTCCCCACCGTCGAGCTGCGCCCCCGGGTCTTCGGCCGCGCCTACGCCGCCGCCGTCGAGCAGATCCGGCGCACGATCCCGGTGGACGAGCCCTACCTGCTCACCGAGCAGCGTGAGCCCGGCGCCATGATCTGGGTGCGCTTCGACCTCCTGCCGCGGCGCGCCGTCGTCGTCCGCCCCGAATCGCGACCCGGCGACTGCTGGCTCGATCAGCTGCGCTGGGTGGTGGTGGGCGCCGGTCTCGGCCGCCCGCCGCTGCTCTACGAACGCCGGCCCACCGTGCCGCCGGGCTGCCGGCCGGCACCGTGGCGGACTCCTCGGGGAGATGCGCCGCGGTGACCGTCGCCGCAGTGGCCGCCAACCTCGGCGGCGTCGCGCTCTTCGCCTTTCCCGGCCTCGGCCTCACCCAGCTCTTGCCGCCGCTCGCGCGCCTGCCCCTGGCGCGGCGCCTCGGCTACGCCTACTTGCTCGGCGTCACGGCCGTCGCCGGCTCCCTCTTCGCGGCGTCGCATCTGTTCGGCGTGCCGCTGCGCCGGCCGGCCATCGCCGCCGCCTGCCTGCTGCCGGTCGTGGCGGGCGTGGCCGCAGTCGCGCGGCGACGGCGTCGCCGGGGCCGCGAGCGGGAACGCGGTGGGCAGCTCGGCTCCCGCGCCCCTGGAGGGCAGGGCTTGGACGGCCAGGCTGGCTTGGGCGGCCCGGCCGTCTTGAGCGACCCGGCCGGCTTGGGCGGCCCGGCCGGCTCAAGCGGCCAGGCCCGCTTGGGCGACCCGGTCGGCTTGGGCCCCCCGGCCGGCCGTAGCGCCCCTGCCGGCGGTAGCGGCCCGGCCGGCCGCCGCGGGCATGGCGGCTGGTGCGGATGGAGCGCTTGGCGGCGCGCCGCGGCGCTGGTGATGGCCGCCGCCTGCCTCGGCCCGCTGGCGATGGCCTTGAGCCTGCCGCTGGGAGATTGGGATGGCCGGATGACCTGGAGCGCCCAGGCCGCCTACATGCGTCACGAGGGGAGGGTCGACGCGCGTGTCCTCACCGATGGCCACTGGTTCATCGTCCACCCGCACTACCCGCCGCTGCTGCCCTTGTCCCAGGCCGCGGTGCAGGAGCTCTTCGGCGCCGGCCAG
>Ga0307479_10006560_pt1 | contig 10698 bp, 9 predicted proteins | sample atmos_gasesECM4C_FD_203743 | JGI IMG/M metagenome (GOLD analysis project Ga0307479, IMG submission 203743) | Hardwood forest soil microbial communities from Morgan-Monroe State Forest, Indiana, United States - atmos_gasesECM4C_515 | ecosystem: Environmental > Terrestrial > Soil > Temperate...
GTCGAAGCCGTGCTTCTCCCCCGTGCCGACCGGATCGAACATGCGGACCTCACCCGGACAAATCGTGCGCCACGACGCCACCCACTCGTCTTTCTTTCCCGCATTCCACAGTTCGGCATGCTTCGCGGCGTGCGCCCAGCGAGCCTGACGACTCGGGATACCACCCATCTCCGCTTGCCTTTCTCGCCAACCGCCCGACAGAGAACATCGATGGGTCAATGAAACCACTGACTGACGGTTTATCTGAAGGGCGGGACTTGACGACCCGAGAAAGCGACCCTACTTAGTCGGTTTGGTTGTGGCTCCGTGTCGGAACTCCACCACGTCGCCGTCGGCCATCACGTAGTCCTTGCCTTCCATCCGGACCTTGCCGGCCGCCTTCGCCGCCGCCATCGATCCGGCAGCTATCAGGTCGTCATACGACACGATCTCGGCTTTGATGAAGCCCTTCTCGAAGTCGGTGTGGATCACCCCGGCGGCTTTCGGCGCGGTATCGCCCTGGTGGATGGTCCACGCCCGCACCTCCTTCGGACCCGCGGTCAGGAAGGTCTGCAGCGCCAGCGTGTGAAAACCCGCCCGGGCCAGCGCGTCCAGACCGCGTTCGGTCTGACCGATTGATTCCAGGAGCTCGGCGGCCGACTCGTCATCGAGCTCGATCAATTCGGATTCGACGGCGGCGTCGAGGAACACCGCGTCCGCGGGCGCGACGAGCTGACGCAGCTCGGCGACCCGCGCGGCGTCGGTAAGTACCGCCTCGTCGGCATTGAAGACGTACAGGAACGGCTTGGTGGTCAACAGGTTCAACTCACGCAACACGGAACTATCCGCCCCCGCCGCGAACAGAGTCTTCCCGCCGTCGAGCACCCCTTGGGCGGCGACCGCGGCGTCGTAGACCGTTTTGCGTTCCTTGTTGTTGCGGGCTTCTTTCTCCAGCCTGCCCACCGCGCGCTCCAGCGTTTGCAAATCGGCCAAGATCAGCTCGGTCTCGACGACCTCGATATCGGATTTGGGGTCGACTTCTCCGGCCACGTGTGTCACGTCCTCGTCAGAGAACACCCGCACCACTTGGCAGATGGCGTCGCATTCGCGGATATGGGCCAGAAACTTGTTGCCGAGCCCGGCTCCTTCGGATGCGCCCCTGACCAGGCCGGCGATGTCGACGAAAGTCACTGGCGCCGGGACGATGCGCTCGGAATGAAAAAGCTCCGCCAGCTTGGCCAATCGCGGATCGGGCAGCGAGACGACGCCCTCGTTCGGCTCGATCGTCGCGAACGGGTAATTCGCCGCCACCACGTTGTTCCGGGTCAGGGCGTTGAACAGGGTCGACTTGCCGACGTTGGGCAGGCCCACGATTCCCAGGCTCAGGCTCACGGGGAACCAAGTGTAGGGCTCAGGGACGCGGCCGGGCCGCTGTGGACCGTTCGTGCGCGAAGGCATGGCACGCCCAGGGCCTCTACAAGGTCTTTACGGGCGTTTCGTCTCATTGCCGGTACGGTCTACATGTGTCAGTACAGCGGGAAAGATCGGCAGTGGAAGCTACCCACCGCTCGATCCACCCAAATATCCCAGGTGTGCCGTGGTGGGCAGCCCTACTCATCGCCATCACCGCGACCGCTATCGGGTATGCCATCGACGCCGGATCGGGCCACAAGGAGCTGACGCACGTCTTCGCCGTCCTCTATATCGCCGGCTGTCTGGCAGCGGTGCTGGCCGTGCGTCAGGAAGGCCTGTTCACCGCGATCATCCAGCCGCCGTTGATATTGTTCTGCGCGGTGCCCGGCGCCTACTGGCTGTTCCATGGACGCAGAATCGGCCACCTGAAAGACCTGCTGATCAACTGCGGCTACCCCCTCATCGAGCGTTTCCCGATGATGCTGGGCACCGCCGGCGCCGTCCTGCTGATCGGACTCGCCAGATGGCATTTCGGAATGTCGCAGCGAACGGCCTTGGCGGGCAACACAACCGACGATGCGGCTACCGCCAAGAGCATCGACGCAAAGTCCTTCATCGGCGGCATCGTCGCGAAACTGAACTCGTTCTTGGGCGTTGATTCCGGGGAAGACGACGGCGACGAGGAACCGTCCACCGACTCCAAGCGGGCCCGCGCGACCACCCGCAAAACCGCCCCGAGGACCAGCCGGGCGGCGCGCAGCAGTCGTTCCGCCACCCGTTCGACCCGAACCCGCTCCCGGCATGCCCGGCCATCGCTGGAAGACCAGGACGAGCCGGTGGCCGAGCGTCCGCGGCGGCGGCGGCAGGCACCTCCCCGCGACTTCGACCCCGCCGACCCGCCCCGCCGGTCGCGCCGGCGCCCCAGGCCCGAAGGCGATCCATACCCGCGCGCCCAGCCGCCGCGCGAAAGCCGTCGGGAGCCACGCACCCGGCGTAATCCCTACGAGCGGCCCTACGAGGGGCCGACGCCTCGCGGCAGTCGCTTCGATGGCTACGACTTCGCGCCGCCCGGGACGCCCGGGCACCCCAGTCGGTACGAGCCCTACGAGCCCTCCTTCGAGGCTCCGCGGCCTCGTCGCGCGGCTCCGGGCGGGACAAACGGCCCCAATCCGACACACCACCCGATCTCGCGTGTCCGCTACCGCGGGGAAGCCCCCTCGAACGAGCTCCAGGCCGAGCCCCGAGCGGAGCCGCGCCCCGAACGCCGGGGTCGGTCACGGGGGGCGCCGCGTCGACCCCCGGCCGAATCCTGGGAGTACGACGGCTGAGTCCTCGGAGACGAACGAGCCGTCAGAGCAGCGACCGGATCTCGCGGGGCAGCGCGAACACCAATGTCTCCTGGGCCGTCGTCACCGGTTGCACCACTTCGTACCCGTATTCGGCGAGCCGCTCCAGCACACCTCGCACCAGAACCTCGGGTACGGAAGCGCCGGAGGTGACCCCCACCGTCGTCACACCCCCCAACCACGCCGGGTCGATATCGTCGGCCCAGTCGACGAGGTGAGCGGCCCCAGCCCCGCCGCCCAACGCCACTTCGACCAACCGCACCGAATTCGATGAGTTGCGGGACCCGACGACGATCACCAGCTCACACTCGGGCGCCATCGCCTTGACCGCCACCTGCCGGTTCTGGGTCGCATAGCAGATGTCGTCGCTGGGCGGATCCTGCATCTTGGGGAAACGCTGCCGCAGGCGCTCGACGATCTCCATGGTCTCGTCGACCGACAGCGTAGTCTGCGACAGCCAGACCACCTTGTCCTCGTCGCGGACGTTCACGTTTTCGACCGCGGCGATCCCGTCGACGAGCTGCACGTGCTCGGGCGCTTCGCCTGCGGTACCGATGACCTCCTCATGACCCTCGTGGCCGATCAGCAGGATGTCGTAGTCGTCACGGGCGAATCGCCTGGCCTCGTTGTGCACCTTGGTCACCAACGGGCAGGTGGCATCGATGGTGTGCAGGTTACGTTCAGCGGCAGCGGCATACACCGTGGGTGCGACGCCGTGTGCGGAGAACACCACGATGGCCCCCTCAGGGACCTGATCGGTTTCCTCGACGAATACCGCGCCGGCCTTTTCCAGGGTGTCGACCACGTGGCGGTTGTGCACGATCTCGTGGCGCACGTACACGGGGGCGCCGTGCTTCTCCAGCGCGCGTTCGACCGTCTCGACGGCCCGATCCACACCCGCGCAGTAGCCACGCGGCTCCGCCAGGAGCACCCTCTTACGGATTGGGTCGTTGGCTACCGAGCTCCCCGACTTCACAGCGCCGGGAATCCCCACATCGACAGTCGGCGGCATGACACCCAGGGTACGTTCTGCGGACCCGGGCTTGCCAGCGCGTGCGGGCGGGCTTGGACTTAGCCGCCGCTTGAGGCAGTCTTGGACCCATGGCTACTGCACCGTATGGAGTTCGGCTATTGGTCGGCGCGGCGACAGTCGCCGTCGAGGAGACGATGAAGCTGCCGAAGACCATCCTGATGTACCCGATGACGTTGGCCAGCCAAGCGGCGCACCTTGTGATGCGATTGCAGCAGAACTTGGCTGTGCTGGTGATCAAGGGCGACAGCACCCTGGAATCCATTTTCCCACCCAAGGAAGAAAAGCCGGAATGGGCAACGTTCGACGAGGACTTGGACGACGCCATCGAAGGGTCTCCCGCCGCGCTGCCAGAAGGCGAGAGCGATCGCCGGGCCGAGGGGCGGTTCGCCCTGTACTCGGTAACCGACGCACCCGAGGCCGCCGATCCCCCGATCATGCCCTCCCGGCAATCGAAGAAGTCAACGGCTGACCCGACAATTCCAGAACCGGCGGTGGCGGCCGAACTCGACTATCCGACATTGACGCTGGCCCAGCTGCGGGCCAGGCTGCAATCGCTGGATGTCGAAGAACTCGAAGCCCTGCTGGCCTACGAGCAGGCCACCAAGGCCCGTGCTCCGTTTCAGACGCTGCTCGCCAACAGGATCACCCGCGCGACCGCGAAGTGACCCGAGCGGCGAATTCGGAGCCGAACTCCGCCGAGAACCCCTTCCCGGTTCGCGCGGTGGCGATCCGCGTTGCGGGCTGGATCGACAGGCTCGGCACCGTATGGGTAGAAGGGCAATTGGCCCAGATCAATATGCGGGCCGACTCCAAGACCGTGTTCATGGTGCTGCGCGACCCGGCCGCGGACATGTCGCTGACCGTGACCTGCCCGCGCGACCTGGTGCTGGGCGCGCCGGTCAAATTGGCCGAGGGCACTCAGGTGGTCGTGTGCGGCAAGCCCTCGTTCTATACCGGGCGCGGCACGTTTTCGTTGCGGCTCAGCGAGATTCGCGCTGTCGGTGTCGGCGAGCTGCTGGCACGCATTGAAAGGCTACGCCGCCTGCTGGACGCCGAAGGACTCTTCGATCCGCGGCTTAAGCGGCCAATCCCCTTCCTGCCCAACATGATCGGACTGATCACCGGGCGCGCGAGCGCCGCCGAACGCGACGTGACGACCGTGGCCGGCGCGCGCTGGCCCGCGGTGCGTTTCGCGGTGCGCAACACCGCCGTCCAGGGGCCTAACGCGGTCGCGCAGATCGTCGAAGCGCTACGCGACCTCGATCGCGACCGTGACGTCGACGTGATCGTGCTGGCCCGGGGCGGCGGCAGCGTCGAAGACCTGCTGCCGTTTTCCGACGAGACGCTGTGCCGCGCCATCGCCGCCTGCCGAACGCCGGTGATCAGCGCGGTCGGCCACGAACCCGACAATCCGCTATGCGATCTGGTCGCCGATCTGCGCGCCGCCACGCCGACAGACGCGGCCAAGAGGGTGGTCCCGGATACCGCCGGAGAGCAGCGGATGATCGATGAATTGCGGCTACGCAGTGCGCAGGCATTACGCAGTTGGGTATTCCGCGAACAACGCGCGCTGGCCCAGTTGCGCAGCCGCCCGGTGTTGGCCGAGCCGTTGACGGCCCTGACGGCGCGCGCTGAGGAGATTCACCGCGCGCGCTCGGCGGTTCGCCGCGACATCACCCGGCTGATCGCAGCGCAGACCGACCGCGTGGGTCATCTGGCCGCCCGGCTGGCCACATTGGGGCCGGCGGCCACCTTGGCCCGCGGTTACGCCGTGGTGCAGGCGGTTCCAGCGGGTGGGGCGCCCGCGGCACCGATGCGGGTGCTGCGGTCGGTCCACGAAGCACCCGCGGGCACCCGGCTGCGGGTGCGGGTTTCCGACGGCGCTGTAACGGCGGTGAGTGAAGGGCTGGCCGATGGTCGCTGAGGAAGACAACGATGACGACGGCGGGGCCCCGCCGATTACGCCTATTAGTCAACTTGGCTATGAAGCTTGCCGCGACGAGCTGATTGAAGTCGTGCGCCTTCTGGAGCAGGGCGGGCTGGACCTCGATTCGTCGCTGAAATTGTGGGAAAGGGGCGAACAGCTCGCAAGAAGGTGCGAGGAGCACTTAGCTGGCGCTCGCAAACGAGTCGAGGATGCGCTCGCTGCCGGCCAGGCCGAGGACACCTGAGCGCCGCTCCGTAGCGTGAGACCAATTTCAAAATTATTCATGAACTGGAACACGTTTCAGTTATGCTTCGCGGCGTGGGTGATGCTTCACTGACGACCGAACTCGGCCGCGTCCTGGTCACCGGGGGCTCGGGGTTTGTCGGCGCCAACCTGGTGACCAGCTTGCTCGACCGCGGATATCGGGTACGTTCCTTCGACCGCGCCCCGTCGCCGTTGCCACCACATTCGCATCTGGAGGTGCTGCAGGGTGACATCACCGACGCGGCCGTGTGCGCCATCGCGGTGGACGGCATCGACACGGTGCTGCACACCGCCGCGATCATCGAGCTGATGGGAGGTGCATCGGTCACCGACGAATACCGGCAGCGCAGCTTCGCGGTCAACGTCGGCGGCACCGACAACCTGGTGCACGCCGGGCAGGCAGCCGGGGTGAAGCGGTTCGTCTACACGTCATCCAACAGCGTGGTGATGGGCGGGCAGAACATCGCCGGCGGTGACGAGACGCTGCCTTACACCAGCAGGTTCAACGATCTGTACACCGAGACCAAGGTTGTCGCTGAGCGGTTCGTGTTGTGTCAGAACGGTATTGGCGACATGCTGACATGTGCGATCAGGCCGAGCGGTATCTGGGGCCGCGGCGATCAGACGATGTTTCGCAAGCTGTTCGAAAGTGTCGTCGCCGGCCACGTCAAGGTGCTGATCGGCCGCAAATCAGCCCTGCTGGACAATTCCTACGTGCACAACCTGATTCACGGTTTCATCCTGGCTGCCCAGCATCTCGTGCCCGGTGGGACCGCACCCGGCCAGGCGTACTTCATCAACGATGCCGAGCCGGTGAACATGTTCGAGTTCGCGCGCCCGATCATAGAGGCCTGCGGGGAAAACTGGCCGCGGATTCGGGTCAATGGCCCGATGGTCCGCGCGGCGATGACCGGTTGGCAGCGAATGCACTTCCGATTCGGGATGCCGGCCCCGCTGCTGGAGCCGCTGGCCGTCGAACGGTTGTATCTGGACAACTACTTCTCGATCGACAAGGCACGGCGCGACCTCGGCTATGAGCCCCTGTTCACCACCGAGAAGGCGATGTCCGAATGCCTGCCCTTCTACGTGGATATGTTCCGGCAGATGAAGAGCCAGGCTCTCGCCGTCAAGTCCGCTGCCGCCATGCCGACTCTCAGCGGGTCGACGTAGAAGGGACCGTGTCGCGCAGCCCATCGGTGCGGGCGCTGACGAAAAGCACCGCCTGGCGCTAAGGTTCAGCTCAACAGCGACGTGGAGGGCGGCCCGGTCCGGATGAAAACCGAATTCACGCTCACTCAGAAGCGAGCCCTCGCGATCCTGACCCTCATCGCTGTTTTGTTCGGCGCGTATTTCTTGCGCGACTATTTCGTGCTCATCGTGGTGGCCGCCGTCGGGGCGTACCTGTTCACGCCGCTGTTCAATCGGTTCAACAGACGTCTCGGCACCGGCTTGTCGGCCACCTGCACCCTGTTGTCGGCGCTGGTCATCGTCATCGTGCCGGTCGGACTCCTGGTGGTCCTGGCGGTTGTTCAGATTTCGCGCATGGTCGACAGCATCGCCGGATGGGTGAAGACAACCGATCTGAGCGGGCTCGGCGACAAGGTCCTGCACGTAGTCAATGACCTGCTGGCTCGGGTTCCGTTCGCGCACACAACAATAACCGCGGATACGCTCCGCAAAGCGATGGTCACGGTGGGCCGCAACGTCGGTGAATGGCTCCTGCATTTCCTGCAGGGCGCCGTCGGGGGTATCGCCGGCGCCGTCACGGCGGCCATCATCTTCCTGTACGTGTTTGTCGCGCTGCTGGTGAATCGCGAGCAGGTGCGCACGTTGATCGGCCAGCTCAACCCGCTCGGCGAAGAAGTCACGGACCTGTACTTGAAGAAGGCCGGAGCAATGGTGCGCGGCACCGTGAAAGGCCAGTTCGTCATAGCGCTATGCCAAGGCGTCGCGGGCGCCGCGTCCATCTATGTCGCCGGATTTCACCACGGCTTCTTCATTTTCGCGATTCTGCTGACTGCGCTGTCGATCATTCCGCTGGGCGGCGGCATCGTCACGATTCCGTTCGGCATCGGAATGATCTTCTACGGCAACATCGCCGGTGGCGCATTCGTGGTCCTTTGGCATCTCCTGGTGGTCACGAATATCGACAATTTCTTGCGCCCGATCCTCGTTCCCCGCGACGCACGGCTGAACCAGGCGCTCATGTTGCTGTCGGTGTTCGCCGGCATCGCCATGTTCGGCCCATGGGGCATCGTCATCGGGCCGGTGCTGATGATCCTCATCGTCACCACCGTCGACGTCTACCTCGCGGTCTACAAAGGCGTCGAACTCGAGGAGTTCGACGACCAACCCGTCCGCCGTACTTGGCTCCCGCGCCGGAAAGCCAAAGCGAGCGTTACGGAATCAGCCGCTGAATAAGGATGAGGCTCGTCAGGTATCGGTCTGAGCGCGGCTACCGGAAGCTCACCATCTCGCTGCCCCAGGCCGCGCGGATGTGTCCGTCGATATCGTTCGTGACCGTGTCGCGCTTGTTGATGACCAGGCAGGCCCGGTCGGCCTGCTGGTAGGGCGTCCACTCCGGCTCGCCCGGCGCCGTGGGCTTGGCCTGCGTAGCGAAGTTGATCCACCTGGCCCGCACTCTCTTCGAGACCGCCTTGGCCGTTTTGGCGCCGCCGAGCTTCAACGTGGGGTCCTTCGGTGCACCGAGATTGCCCCAGACATAAGGCAATTCGGTCGCGTGGGCGGCGCTGATCAGCAGGAGCTTCAGCAACGGTGTCGAGTAGTCGAACCGGTATAGATACACCGGCGCCACCCTGCTGTGACCCTCGGCCAACCACACCGACGGCATCCGGAACCCGACGTCGGTGGCGATGCTCAAAAACATTGCCCTGCGCCGCAATCGGGAATACGCCGACCCGATCTGCTCCTGGGTGGGCAATTGCAGGTCGGGCTGTTCGGCGGCGATCTGGGTGAACATCGACGTGATCGCGCGCGGGGTGATCGGCATCAGCGGCGACCTCATCAGCCGGAAGAGCGCCGCCTCATGCTTGTTGGTGCCGATGATCAGCGGGACCGGGTGTGAGCGACCCTCCTGCGCCAGCTTGACCGGGTAGTCGTGCAGCAAATCGCCGTCGACGATCGGGACGAACGCGAGCGTGCCCGGGTTGCGCACGGGCACTTCGTCGAACACCTTTTGCGACGCGGCGACGATCCCGGCGATTGGCGCATCGAGCAACCGGTCGGCGTCGGCGGGGGCGATTCCCAGCTTGTCGAGGATGCTGACCGCAACGCCAAGAGCCCTGTCCCGGTCGTACACCGAGGTGGCCGGCGAACTTTGGGCGATGGCGCCGACGAACAGGCCCTCGGCCGCCGGGGCGGCGAGCAGGGTGGTGACGATTCCACCGCCGGCGGATTCACCGAACAGCGTGACCCGATGGGGATCCCCGCCGAAGGCCGCGATGTTGTCGCGCACCCAGCGCAACGCCGCCAGCACGTCGTGCAGTCCGATGTTGGAGTCGAAGCGGCGCCGCGCGGTGCTGAACGACGACAGATCGAGAAAGCCCAGCGCTCCGAGCCGATAGTTGACCGTCACCACGACGACGTCGCCGCCGCTGACCAACCGGCGGCCGTCGTAGAGCAGCTGGCTGCTGGAACCCAGGATGTAGGCGCCGCCATGTAGCCACACCATCACCGGTTTTGCGTCACCGGGCCCGGTGTCCGCCGAGGCCCAGACATTCAGCCTCAAGCAGTCTTCGTCCTGTGGCGCGCAGAGGTCGAGCGGCATCTTGGGAAGGGTCGGTTGCGGGCAGGCCGGCCCGAAGGAGGTGGCGTCGACGACCTCGGTCCACCGCTGCGGGGGCTCCGCCACGCGGAACCGCAGGTCGCCCACGGGCGCCGCGGCGTACCGAATGCCTTTCCACGTCCTGATGTCACCGTCGTCGGCGCCCCGAACCGGGCCGTGGGTGGTTTCGACCACGCAGTTGTCGGTCGCCATGCGTCTCGAACTTCCCTAACTAAGCCGCTGAGTTAGAAATTCGAGTACCCGTTTGCGGGCCTCGTAAGCGGGTTGGCCGTCGACCTCACGGACCTCGTCGGTCAGCACGGAATGGGCCATCTTGCCGAAACCGCCTTCGTTGCCCGGGCCCGAGTCGATCTCGATCACCTCGAATGCATCGCCGAGCCGCTCCCTGAGCGCCGTGAAGCGTTCGCGCGGAGATAACTTGTCCTCACTGAACCGCAAACCCATGGCGCACAAGCCTTCGTTGGCGCAGCGATCGGTGATGGTGGCCATCTCCGGTTCGCTGAGCCCGGTATCGCGGCGCCGCGCCAGGCCCAAAGGCAGCGGGACCGACGGCTGAGAAAGCACCGGAGCCAACACGCTGTCGTCGACCGCCGCGGCCAACGCGAAGCCGCCGGTGAAGCACTGGCCGATCACGCCGACGCCCCTGCCCGGCGTCGACGCATTGAGGTCACGGGCCAGCGCGCGCAGGAATAACGACACCGGCCGCTCCTTGTTGGTCGCAAAGGCCGCGAATTCCCTTGCCACACAGGCGCGCGCGATGGTCGCGCGCGCATAGCCGACCGAGGCAGCCTTGCCCGGCTTACCGAACAGCGACGGAATAGCGACGGTGAACCCGTTGTCCACCAGGTGATTACCCAGGCCCAGCACGCCAGGATGGATCCCGGGTAGCTCGGGAATCAGCACCACCCCGGGTCCGGTGCCCTTGCGGTAG
>Ga0307479_10006561_pt1 | contig 10696 bp, 9 predicted proteins | sample atmos_gasesECM4C_FD_203743 | JGI IMG/M metagenome (GOLD analysis project Ga0307479, IMG submission 203743) | Hardwood forest soil microbial communities from Morgan-Monroe State Forest, Indiana, United States - atmos_gasesECM4C_515 | ecosystem: Environmental > Terrestrial > Soil > Temperate...
GCTCCAGTGGACGGAAGGGGCCGTCAAAAAAAGCTTCCGTGGGCAAAAGCAAAAGCTCCGCCGGGAAATCCGCCAAAAAGAAATCGGGCGGCAAGGCTTCAAAAAAGTCTGCCAAAAAGGCGTCGCGCGGCGGCAAGAAAAAGAAACGCTAATTCCCTTGTAACCGCAGCTATTCGGGTAGGAAGGCCCGCAAGATTCGGGCCTTCCTTTTTTGGATAGCAATGCCGCGCGTTTTTCCTTTATTTGTCCACAAGCTCGTGCCACATCGACAATAGCCCATCCTCGATTTGGGAATACCCTCTTGCAGGTACCCTTCGATTGCCCTGTATATCTTGCCTAGTCGATTAACTACCGTTAGCATTGACCCCCATGCCCAGAGCACTGGAGCAGATACGGCGCATGCGTGGTGGCGCGCAGTCGCACCTGATGCGTTGTGCGGACGGCCACTACTACGTGGTCAAGTTCCAAAATAACCCCCAGCATCGCCGCATTCTGGTCAATGAACTGCTAGGCACCAGACTGGCCTCGCGCTTGGGCTTACCCACCGCGCCGGTGGCCATCATAGAAGTCTCCGAGGAGCTTATTCGCCTGACCCCCGACCTGGTCATGGAACATCCGCGACATCGATTTCCTTGTCACCCGGGGCCGCAATTCGGTTCCCGCTATCCGGGCGACCCTCAGCGGCGCCGTTGACGCTGTTGCCAGTGATGCTGCACGCGGCGGTGGGAGCAGTGTGGCCGGCGGCGCTTATCGTACCCTCATGATCGATCAGCGCATCGATTACAGCTACCGCCACAATGGCACGCGCGGTTTCGTGCACACCCTCTCCGTCTCTCGCGCCCCCGGCGATTTTAAACAGCTGGCCTACACCGCCGAACGTATCCACGCCAAGGAGAAACTCAAGACGGAATTTGCCGTCACCGATGTGCCGCTCATCCCCGGCAACAAGCGCGACGATTTCGTGGCCGCCGCGCTTCGCGAAGTGGGCATCGAACCGGTGGCCATGGAAGGTTTTGCGGTGTGGGTCGCTAAGTTGAAACCGTTGCTGCAATAGTTTTTATAGAAATTTACCCTTGCGTAGGTGATTGAAACATTTGTGTCGCCACGGTGGTCACCTTCGCAGCGAAGTAACAAGAGAAAGTAACAAGAGAACAACTCCGTTTTCAGCTCACGGTGCGGTAATCGTCAGGCGGCGAGCCGGCATGAACAGCCGTGCTCAAGAGATGTGCCGCCGGGAAGCGCCGACCCGCACTTACAGCAGCGGTTCCGCCCAATTCTCGAGCGTCTCTTTAACCTTATGTAAGAACTGGTGCGCGATGGCTCCATCGACCACGCGATGATCGTAGGACAATGTCACGTAGCACATCGACCGTATCGCGATGGAGTCGTTAATCACCACCGGCCGCTTCTCAATCGCTCCCAACCCCAGAATGCCCACGTTGGGCTGGCTGATGACCGGCAACCCAAAAAGCCCGCCAAAAACTCCTGGATTAGTGATCGAAAAAGTGCTTTCCTGCACTTCTTCGGGCTTGAGTTTCTTCGAACGCGCACGCTCCGCCAGATCGTTCATGGTGCGTTGAATTCCCAGAATATTCTTTTCGTCCGCATGCTTCACCACCGGCACCAGCAGCCCCCAATCCAGCGCCACCGCGATGCCGATATTGATTTCCTTGTGCATCACTATGTTGGTGCCGTCCAGAGAAGAATTGAGCGTGGGATAAGCGCGCAAACCCGCCACCGCGGCCTTCACGAAAAACGGCATGAAGGTCAGCTTGGTGCCGTTGCGCTTCTCGAACTCGTCTTTCGATTTGGCGCGCAGGTTCGCCACCTTGGTCATGTCGATCTCATCCACAGAGTACACGTGGGCCGACACGCGTTTGGAAGCCACCATGTGCTCACCAATGCGCTGCCGCATCACGCTCATGGGTTGCACTTCGTAATCGCCAAAATAAATCTTCTCGCGAGGCACTGCCGATTCGAACGCCGCGTGCACCTGCCCGCCATGCTGACCCGCTGCTTGCGAAGGAAGCTGTGTGGGAGCTTGCCCTGGCGGAGGTGGCATCTGAGGAACCTGTCGCGCTGGCGCTGGTGCAGGGACGTTGAACGCTTCCTCCAACTCCTCTTGCACTTCGCCGCTCTGATCAGTTTGATCTTCCGTCACGCTGCGTTGCTGTCCGCCGCCCGAAATGAGCGCTTCGATGTCTTGCTTACTGATGCGCCCGCCCGCGCCGGTTCCGGTCACGCCAGTGAGGTCAATCCCGTGTTCCTTGGCCATCCGGCGAACCAGCGGCGAGCTGTGAATGCGGCCGCCGCCATCTCTCGCGCCGGTCGTGGGCGCTCCTCCGGTCGCAGGCGCGCCCGTTGCTCCTGCCGAGCCTGAGGTAGCCGCAATCTGGGTGCGCGCTTGTGCCGGCGCCTGGGGTGTTGCCTGGGGTCGTGCTGTTGACGCCCCTTTGCCGTTCGTAGGCGCTTGCGGAGCACCACCGCGCACCGGAGGCGCCTGTGCCGCCTTAGCCGGCTGTGCCTCGCTCTTCGGACTTGCCGCCGGTTGCGTGGGCTTCGCGGCGCTGGCCTCGCCCACGGCATCAATCACCCCCACTACCGTCTGGATCGGTACGGTCTTGCCTTCCGCTACCTTGATCTCTTTCAGCACCCCAGCCGACGGCGACGGAATTTCCGCGTCCACCTTGTCGGTGGAAATTTCAAACAACGGCTCGTCCCGCTCCACCTTATCGCCCGGCTTCTTGAGCCACTTGGTAATCGTTCCTTCAAATATGCTTTCGCCCATCTGCGGCATTACGATGTCTACGGCCATGTCGATCTCCTCTGGAAACCATTTGCAACTTGGACGCGCGATTCCGCGCCCATCAAATCTCGCGCCGCGCTAATATTGCGCCAGCTCTTTCGCCACATCGAAAACCTTCTTGGCGTTCGGCAAAAAATATTCTTCCAGCGTCGGCGCATACGGAACCGGGGTATCCAGCGCAGTCACTCGCAGCAGCGGTCCGTCCAGATCACCAAACGCCTTTTCGCAAAGTATGGCCGCAATCTCCCCGGCAATCCCACCGGTTTTGGTGTCTTCGTGAACCACCAGGCACCGGTTGGTTTTCTTCACCGATTGCAGGATGGTCTCTTCATCCAGCGGCAACAGCGTGCGCAAGTCGATCACTTCTGCTTCGATGCCTTCCTTAGCCAAAGCGTCCGCAGCTTCCAGGGAAATATGCATCATCGCCGCGTAGGAAATAATGGTCAGGTGCTTGCCTTGGCGTCGCACGATGGCTTTGCCAATGGGCACGGTGTAGTCCCCGGCCGGCAGTTCTTCCTTGATGCGCCGATACAAATACTTGTGCTCAAAAAACAGCACCGGATTATTGTCGCGTACAGCCGCTTTCAATAGACCCTTGGCGTCGTAGGGCGTCGACGGATAAATAACCTTCAACCCCGGGGTATGCACGAAATACATTTCCGGATTCGCGGAATGGAATGGCCCGCCGTGCACTCCGCCGCCCGATGGCCCGCGAACCACAATGGGAGCGGGCGCGTCCCAAAGATAATGCCCCTTGGCCACGAAATTCGTAAGTTGGTTGAAGCAACAAGCGATGAAATCTATAAATTGCATCTCGGCGATGGGCCGCAGTCCCAGATAACTCATTCCGCACGCCGCGCCTATAATGGCGCTCTCACTGATCGGCGTGTCGATGACCCGCTCCCAGCCAAAGCGCTGCAGCAGACCCTCGCTGGTTTTGAACGCCCCGCCATAAACGCCCACATCTTCGCCCAGCAGCACCACCGCCGGGTCGCGCTCCATCTCCTCAAACATGGCCTGCTTGATGGCTTCCAGAAACGTGACCGGCCCAGAGCCTACGACGCCTGCCTGCTCCGCCGCTCCGTTTACTTTTGGCTTGTCCGCTAACTCGGTGTGGGAACCGGCCATGGCTATCTCCTTTTCCCCGTAGGAGCCGGCGCTGGTTTCTTGGCGATGCGAGACGCCATCTGTTGCGCAGCTTCTTTGCGCGATGCGCCATTGTTCCCCGCCGATGTGCGCGTCTTGCTTTTCCCGTTCGCACCGGCCACTCTCTTGACCACTGTTTTAGCTGGAGTTTTCGGCGCCAGTTTGCTTTCGTTTTCGCCCATTTCCGGCGAAGCCGGCGTGGTATCCCCAAAATGGATAGGCGCATTCTTGCCGGCCGACCCTTTGCCTTCCCCAAATCCCTCCACCGACCACACCGCCGTGATGCTCGACCTGGGCGGCATAACCTCGGCCTTCGATCTTTCCCATTTGGGCACAATTTTGTGGCATTCGTCGCCGGTACAGTACACACCCTCATTGGCAAACTCCGCCGGCGGCATCGGCGAATTTTCCGCGAAGTCGCGTTCCTTGCTGAGCAATGTATCGATGCGCTCTTCAATTTCTTTTTTACTCTTGGCATCCAGCAGTTTCTCGCCGGTCAAAAACTTTTCGTACAAAACTATGGGATCGCGCGCCTTCCAGTACTCAAACATTTCTTTTGGCACGTATTCGGCGGGATCATGCTGCGCGTGTCCACGCATACGCATCGACTTGGCTTCGATCAAAATGGGACCTTCGCCGGCCCGCGCGCGATCCACCGCTTCCTTCGCGGTGGTATACACCGCGACCACATCGTTGCCGTCCACGATGTAACTCGTAATGCCATAAGCCTTGGCGCGATCCGCCAGATCCTTCACCGGCACTTGCCGTTTCACCGGCGTGGAATACGCCCATTGATTATTTTCCAGAATCAAAACGAAGGGCGCCTTTTGTGATGCCGCAAAATTCAGCCCTTCGTGAAAAACTCCCGTCGAGCTGCCTCCATCACCGATCCACGTCATGGCCACGATCTTCTGGCCCAGGTAACGCCCCGCCATGGCCACGCCAGTCATCACCGGAATTAGATCCCCTAGCATGGAAATTGGCGAAACGATGTGCAGGTTTTCCAGATCGCCAAAATGGCTGGTGCCATCTTTGCCGCGCGTCGGCGAAGTGTACTTGGCCATGTGCTGCGTAAAAATGTCCCGCGGTGGAACGCCTTTCACCAGCAGCGCCCCGATATTGCGAATCATGGGCGCTAGCCAGTCCCTCTTTTCCAGCGCGTACGCCGTGCCTACCGAAATGGCTTCCTGGCCCTCGCTCGAATACAACCCACCCACAATTTTGTTCTGGCGGAAAAGCTTCACCATGGTGTCTTCCACGGCGCGGTTCAAGCGCATGTAGTAATACAAGTCCAGGTATTGCTGCCGCGTCAGTTCTTTCTTCATCAGCGCTCCCTGCCGCTCACCCTGCTCGATTCTTAAGACGCGATTTCGACGGCTTGCCCACGCGCCAAATTCTGTTCGCCAGTAAGCTCTTGCGTCTGCAACTGTGCAAGCAAATCATCGCGCGACGCTTCGCGCATCTCCACCCCAAATACTTCTCCGAAATTTCGCACTACCGGCTCCAACACTTCTTTACGTGTCACCGCTCGTCCAAGAATCTTCTCAAGCGAAGTGGCTTTGCGTCCGCTAATCCCACAAGGCACGATCAAATCAAAATAGCGCAAGTCCGTCGACACATTGTAGGCAAAGCCGTGAGACGTGACCCACCGGCTGATATGCACCCCTATGGCTCCAAGTTTTTCTTCCGCGACGTCAGGCGCATTCGAATTACTGTTGCTGCTGCTCACCCAAATGCCGGTTTTCTCCGTTACGCGTTCGGCGGTAATTCCAAATTCGGCCGTCGCGCGAATCATCACTTCTTCCAGCATGCGCACGTACCACACCACGTCTTTGCGGATCGCACCCAAGTTTAAGATCGGGTACCCGACCAGTTGCCCCGGTCCGTGATATGTAATATCCCCGCCGCGATCCGACGAATGAAACTCCACCCCCTTTTGCCGCAAGACCTGCTCAGACGCCAGCAGGTGTTCGCGTTTTCCGTTGCGGCCCAGGGTAATCACATGAGGGTGCTCGCAAAGGAGCAGCACATCCTCGATCGCCCCGGCTTTACGCGCCGCTACCAGGCGCTTTTGTAGCTCCCACGCCCCCGCGTAACCAATCAATCCGGCATCGACGATGTAGCAGCTTTTCATCCGAGTTCTTTACCAAGCCAAACCTACTAGCCAGCGTAAACCATCACCTTAACCAATCATCTTAAACATTAATCTGCAATCCACGCACCGAAGCAAACGCGTCGCCCATGCCTTCCCACACCGTGGGATGCGCGTGCATCATGTTCATCATATCGTCGATGGTGCCTTCCAGATGCAACACCGCCGCGGCCTCCGCCAGGATCTCCGTCGCCAGCGGCCCGATGATGTGAATGCCCAGCACTTCACCGAATTTCTCGTCCGACACCACCTTGATAAATCCGCCGTGATTTCCAAGAATGGTGGCCTTGCTGTTCCCCACAAACGGGAATTTGCCGGTCTTCACCGCATATCCCTCATCGCGCGCCTGCTTTTCGGTCAATCCAATCGAACCAATCTGCGGTTCGCAGTACGTGGCGTTAGGAATGCGTGTCTTCAAAATCGCATGCGTCGGTTTTCCGGCAATGTGCGTCACCGCCACGATCCCTTCCATCATGGCCGCGTGCGCCAGTTGCGGCAGCCCCGCCACAATATCCCCGATCGCGTATAAACCTCTTTCTTCCGTTTCCATGTAAGGACCGACCAGTACAAACCCTCGATCCATCTTGGCCTTCGACTTTTCCAGCCCGCAGTTCTCCGTCATCGGCTTGCGTCCGACTGCCAGCAGAAGTTTTTCCGCCTGCAACGTTTGTTTCTTTCCGTCCTTGTCGGTGAATGTGACAGTGACGCCCTTGGCATCCTTCTTTACCGATTCCACCTTGCTGCTCGTGTGGATCTGAATATTCTTCTTCCGGAAGCTCTTATCCAATTCCGCGGAAATCTCTTCATCTTCCACCGGCACAACCCGCGGCAACGCTTCCAGGATGGTTACCTCCGTGCCAAACGAGTTATAAATCGAAGCAAACTCCACGCCAACTGCTCCCGCTCCCACGACAATCAGAGTTTTCGGTATCGACGGAAGCTCCAGTATCGAGCGATTGGTCAAGATGGTCTTATGATCCGGCTCAATTCCCGGTAACGCTCGCGCTTCCGACCCGCTGACCATCAAAATATTCGACGCTTCGATTTCCGTTTTCTTGCCGTCTTTCTCTACGCTGATGCGGCCCGGCTCTTCGTAGCGTCCCCAGCCCTGCGCCCATTCCACCTTGTTCTTCTTGAAAAGAAACTCAATGCCCTTGGCGTGCTTCTTGACGATTTTGTCTTTGCGCGCCAGCACATTGGCCCAATTAATTTTCAACCCGCTTACCTCAAAACCCAACTCAGCGGCGTTTTTAAAATGATCGTAAACATCCGCATGGTGCAGCAGCACCTTGGTGGGAATACAACCGACATGGAGGCAAGTGCCTCCAAGATAAGGGTCTTTTTCAACCACGATAGTCTTCAGTCCAAGCTCACCGGCGCGAATGGCGGCCACATAGCCGCCCGGTCCGCTACCGATGATCGCAACATCGTACTTAGCCACACTGCTCTCCTTCCGCAGGCCTCAGGACCGCGGGCACCAACGCGTCGCCGGCGCACAAATCATTCATGGCGAAATATTTAGCGGAACATCCATCTCCCGATTGGCGGTCTTCCCCAAGCTCCATCTCACGCCGCCCTACAGGTGGGAACCGTCAAGACCCGGCAAATCGCCGATTTTAGCAGCCCGTCACCATGCCCGCAACTCGGCTACTCCGGTCGGTTCGAGCGCCGGATGACCTGTCCGATGACCGAGTTTTCACCTTCCAGAAGAGTCTGTGCCTCTTTGAACGCAGGCAAGGAGCGATTCAGTACGTTCGCCAAGCGGAGCAACGCACTCATTTCCTCCTCAAAGCTACCTTCCGCCCATCGGCTGGGTCTGACGATCAAGCGACCCGACTTGTAGTTCTCAGAGCCAAAAAGCCTATTTTTGTCAGCATCGTAGAGGGAGGAGTCCGTCTCCTTGTAAGCGGCGTAGTTTATGCCTTCGATGATCAAATGACGGCTTCGTCCGGCGTCATAGATGCAAACACTCTACACCGGATGTAAGAGAATCGCGGGTTTCGAGACCTGAAATTTAAAGCGGAGCTAACGTGGCTTTTACTGTGACGGAGCTGTCTTTCAGAATACTGATGGAACGAGTCCAATCGGTGCGATGCGCGGACTTCAAAATTAAAGTGTGCGTACCTTCGGCGATCCGCAGCGTTGCAGGACTTGTGCCCACGAATTTGTCGTCCAAAAAAATTTCCGCGCCGTCAGGGTTGGAAGTGATCTCGGTGATACCAAAACCGGAAGGATTTGCGAACTGGCAGCAGTGTTCATCATGGAGACCCCGGACGCCAATTTAGTGCTTGCGGACGCCGCGACACTCTCGTTCGGACTGGGCCTCGCCGGGTAAAAGCGGTGAAGCACTTCCGGCAGATCGGAGGCGCTAAGCGCAAATCCAATGCCGGTGACATTTTTCTTGATCAATTTTTGGGAATTGATGCCGATCACTTCGCCGCCCGAATTCAGCAGCGGCCCACCGCTGTTGCCGGGGTTGATAGGCGCGTCGGTTTGAATCCAGGTGTCCGGCCCGGCAGCATCGAAGCGGCCAATGGCGCTGACGATTCCCTTGGTAACGCTGAACAGCATGGCATCACCGGGATTGCCGATGGCCAAGACGCTTTCTCCCTGTCGCACCGTAGCAGCCGCAGCAAGCGGAAGATGAGCGAAGTCTTCGCCGGGCGCTTTTGCTAAAGCAATATCAAGGTCCGGATCGACATACACAATCTTGGCTTCCAGTTGAGTGGCATTTGGCAAGGTCGCCAGCAATGCTTCCTCGCCGCGCGCCAAATGAGCATTTGTGGCGATGACCCCAGTTGCGGTAATAAAAAACCCGGTCCCACTTTTCGTGAGGCTCTTCAAGAAAACCACCGCGGGTTTCGTGCGGCTGACCAATTCCTCCAGCGAAAGCTCCGGACGCGGTCCAGGAACAAGCGTCGAACCCGAAACATTTCAACCGTTCCCGGTGAAAGTTTGCGAGGTGGATTGTAAATCCACTCGAAAATGGTCGGTCTTCAATAGCCAGTAAGCGCTAACGTGGAGAGCGAAAAAAGAGCGCAACCGAGCGCGGCAACCAAGAACGCTCCCGTGTGCGTAGTGCGCAGGTCCACAACGTCAATATAGTACCAATTAGGTATAATAACAATTAGGTAACCACGAATACCCAAGTTGAATCGAGACTAGCTCGAGTGTTTTGTCGCGGATTCCGCCAGCGACTGAAAGCCGTCGCACGAGAGCACCGGCAAGCGCGGATACTTTGCAAATCGCGGATCGCTACGCGACAGTTCGCAGAGGATAAAGGTTGAGCCACGGGCAGATTCGATGCCGCGTGCATGCAAGCAGCGTGAGCACAACCCGGCCGTAGGATCGCGCTCCATAGCCTTGACAGGGTCATTCACGGCTAAAGAATAACGCCGCGAATTAAACGGAGCTACTCGACAATCAATCTACAACCCATCTAATAAATCGGATTCGGGTACCTCTGCTAAGTTTGCTGCCGGATAGCTTCCGGTATCTCGTCATCCAGAACGACATTGCCTAAGCGCCGCCTCATCGATAAACACTAGCCGACTTGAACGAAGCCGTCCGGCGCCTTCTTCACACACTCTCTTCGCAGCATTTTTCCGCAATAGCCAGCTTCCAAGCACGTCGTATCATCTGCTGTGCTCCGCCGCACAGTCCCGACGCACCGCAACGCCGGCCCTTCGCTCCATTCAATTTGCATAGGGCCCGCATCCGCCGCCGGACGGCTTCCTTCAAGTCGTTGAATCGAAAGCGCGCAAACACGCCACGCTCAGTGCACGCCTTGCCTTCCTCGCGCTTTCGATTCAATACTAAGACTTCCCATTACCAATCCGCCCAAACTTCCCATAACCCCGTTTCTGGCTAGTTTCCGAGTATGCTTACTAGGAGTTTGAAACTCGGGGCTCTCTTTCATTTCACCTTGATGTTCTGATTTACACGGAACATGTTAGCCGGGTCGTAGCGCTTTTTGATCTTGACCAGGCGGTCGTAATTCTTGCCGTACGTCGCCCGAATGCGATCTTGGCCCTCGTTCATCATGAAGTTGATATATGCGCCACCGGTAGAATAGGGATGCAGCGCGGTCCAATACGCCTTCGCCCAAGCGGAGATTGTTTCCTTGTTCGCAGGGTCTGGATCGACTCCAACGATCACCTCGGCCCACACCGCGTCGCGGTGCCACCATGGTGTCGCACCCTTCTTGACACGGCCCGCCGCACCGTTAATTGGGTAGAGGTGCATCGTTGATTGCGCCGTCGGCATTTTCTCGGCGTGTTTCAAATGCTGCGCAATGGCCTCTTCGGGAAGTGTGCGTACGAAATCGGCCTTCCAATACCACTGCATTCCCGGCGGATAGAGACGGTCGAACATGCTTTGCAGTGCCGGATGAGGAATCGGTCCGACCATGTCGAGCGCGGGAGCCTTGAACCTTCTGATCGGCTTGAACACCTTTTCTGCTTTCTTCACCGGTCCTGTGTAGCACCACACAATCCCGCACATTTTCTTGTTGTGCAAATGCTCGGGGAACGGCGGCCATGGCGGCACGGTGTGGAAAGCAAAAAACCCATAGACGTCATCGGGCGCCTTCG
>Ga0307479_10006562_pt1 | contig 10696 bp, 10 predicted proteins | sample atmos_gasesECM4C_FD_203743 | JGI IMG/M metagenome (GOLD analysis project Ga0307479, IMG submission 203743) | Hardwood forest soil microbial communities from Morgan-Monroe State Forest, Indiana, United States - atmos_gasesECM4C_515 | ecosystem: Environmental > Terrestrial > Soil > Temperate...
CACGATTTCTGTGTAAGCGCCGTCCACGCAAACAACATCGTCAGGCTGTAGGAGGCCACCACTCCAGCGGGGGCGTTGGTCAACCAAACCGTTGCGAACATAATTGCCAGAAATACGATGGAACGGCGGGCCGAGCGAGTTGGCAAATCCAACAGACCTGATACTTCCGCGGCGGCCAAAAACAGCAGCGGAAAAAAGGCCAGTGCAAGTTGCTCGGCGAAATCGCTGCGCATGTACACGATGAGCAGCGCGTAGGGATTCGCGGCGTAACAAACCGCGCACACCAGCGCGCCACGTGGGGGAAATAAGCGCCGACCCAGCATAAAGGCGCACAGCCCGGCCAGGGTCTGCGTTAAAACGATGAACACGGCCGGCACAAAAATCCACGGGAGCACTAATCCAAGCGCGGCGCCGAACATCCAGGAAATGGGGGGATAGAAGATGAAGCGCGGCTCGCCGAATCCGTGATTGGCTCCGCCGGTCCATCGTGGCAACAGGATTCCGGCGCGCCACTGCGCTGCCGCGTCCATCCAGGAGGACGCGTGAAAGGAGAAGTCGTGACCGGAAGCGTTTCCCTTCCATAAAAACGGGGAAATAATTGCCAGCGCGGTGGCCAGGGAAACCAGCAATGCAAATAGCCAAACTCGCCTGGTATTTACCGTTTGATTTACGGCGCTAGTTTCTTCAGAAGAAACTGTCATGCGAGGTTCATTGATTTATCTGTGAAAGTACTCGTATGGATAGAGTACATGAGACGCGATTCGCTCAGCGCGCTTCAGACCTGTCGTTTTTATAAATCACGCCTTCTTTCATTACGAAAAGCACATGCTCCGTCTGGCGAATATCCTGCAGCGGATTACCTGGCACGGCAACGATATCCGCCGATTTGCCGGCTTCGAGGGAACCAATTTTGTCGGCGAGTCCTAGCAATTCGGCATCCACCGACGTTCCGGCTTTCAACGCGTCGACCGGCTTCATACCCAGATCGACCATCTGGCGAAACTCTTCGCCATTGCGCCCGTGCGGATACACTGACGCATCCGTGCCCAATCCAATTTTAATGTTCTTAGCCAGAGCTTTTTGAAATGTTTTATGCAACGAGGTCATGGCTTGCTCGGCTTTTGCCCGGATCGTGGGGGGAATGTACATGCCTGCCTGCATCTGTTCGGACAATCCCTGCAAGGCCATCAGGGTCGGCACGTAGTAGGTGCCGCGTTGTTTCATCATGTCCATGGCCTCGTCATCCAGGAACGTGCCGTGCTCGATGGAGTCGACGCCGGCACGAATGGCGCGCTTGGCGGCTTCCGCTCCATGAGCGTGCGCGGCTACTTTTCTTTTCAGCGCGTGAGCCTCATCGATCAGCGCATTCATTTCCTCTTGCGTGAGTTGCGGCGTGTCGACATCGTCGGTCAGAGAAAGTACCCCGCCCGAAGCGCAGGTTTTAATAACGTCGGCGCCATATTTATGCGCCAGGCGCACCGCGTAGCGCATCTGGTCGGGCCCATTCGCGACGCCTTGCTCCGGGCCCCGTTCATTTCCGAACACGCCAGAGCGATAGCCTGTTCCGTCGCAGTGGCCTCCGGTAGAGCCAATGGCATGCACACAGACCAGCATGCGCGGCCCAGGCACTTTGCCATTGCGAATGGCATTGCGCAGGCCAACATCGATAAAGTCCTGCGAGCCGACATCGCGCACGGTGGTAAAGCCGGCCATCAAGGTGACTCTGGCGTTGGCGATGGCATCCAGGGTTCGCTCGGGAATTGTTTTTTGCAGTGCGTCCAAGGCCGACTGCTTATAGTCGGTGGTGTACATCATGGTGAGATGGGTATGCGCATCGATAAATCCCGGCAAGATTGTAGCGTCACCGAGATCGATTACTTCTGCTCCGGGGGGTACGGTGGCATTCGTGCCCGCGGTGGAAATTTTTCCGCCGGTCACAATCACGAGGCCCGGCGTTACCAAGGAATTGCTCTTGCCATCGAATAGCCTGGCGGCCTTCAGCACCACCGTCTTTGTTTCAGGCGTTTTTAGTTCAGGCGTTTTGCTTTCAGACTTCTGCGCTTGTCCGTAAGCGTGCGCCACAGCCATCCATGCCACCACAAATAGTCCAATTGTCCTGCGCATGACGCTTATCTCCGGTTACGGCCAGACGCAGACGATAGCGTGCTGCGATTAAATGTCAAGGACTCTCGGCATCGTTCCGAGACGACCCTCTGTTGTTCTGAACAAAGCACGATGGCGTTTTCTGACGATGGAGGTTCAGAAAACACTATTGACGGAGTATGGGCGGCAAGATGAAAATGCGGCACGCGTACTGGGCACAACTTGATGGAGCCGTCTCGCAGTGTTCTACTTCATGCCGGAAGGATAAATAACAAATGTCAGAAAATGACGTGATCGCAAATCAGAAGCAGATTTTTAAAAACCAAAAAGTGATTATCGCCAATCAAACTCGAATCAAATCTAACCAGGAAGCTATCAAGAAGAATCAAGCCACAATTCTCAAGAATCAGGGCAGTCTCAATACCATCCTCAAGAATCAAAAACAGATTCTAGCTTTGTTAAAGAAGTAGTTCTCATTTCGGCGGGTCTCTGAACTTAGGATGGGAATCGTTAGTTGCCTATGGCGTGTGTAACGATGTTGAAGTTCGCCACGATTCGTGTTTTGGCAGTAGTCCTTTCTGTCACTGTAAATTTCATATCGTTGGACTACACATCATTTGCCATTTCGCTTCCGCGGCCTTGGGATAGTTCCCATTTCTTAGAATTGCCGGTGGGATTTAACAGCGCCCATAGATTGTCCGACCACACAGGACTTGTTGAACCCTCGCAAACCGCGCGACTGACCGTCACTTCGTACAACATTCACTCCTGCGAGGGTCTCGACCTTCGCCTCAGGTGTGATCGCATTGCTGCAATTCTCAGTCGCACTCACGCTGATGTCATTGCTCTCCAGGAGGTGCGCGCAGGCCAGGAGGAGGAGATTGCAGGTGTTCTGGGCTTCCATGTGTTATTCGCAAGGGCCGATCACGTGGGCGGCTACGAGTTTGGCAACGCCATTTTGAGCCGCTTTCCTATTCGCAGGTCTGATATTTATCCACTCGGTTTGCCCCACCACGAGCAACGTGTGTGCCTACACGCGGAAATTGCCTGGCCGGGCGACGCTGGCGCGATCCACGTGTTTAGTGTTCATCTTGGTCAGAATGAAATGGAAAGACGACAACAAGCGGAACGCCTTGCGTCGAACTTCATTCTCGAAAACCCTTCATTCCACAATGCGCCGCGGGTACTCCTGGGAGACTTCAACGAGAAATCGCGAAATGGGATCGTGAACCAGACACTTGCGAGCTTCCAATGCGCTACCGGAAGATCGTGGACGGCATTTTTCCCTATCGTGTACCTCGATCGCGTGTACATCAGCAGTGACCTGAAATTTCATGACTTTCACATTTATAGAACCGGTAGTGCATTGATTGCCTCGGACCACGCCCCCGTCACGGCCGTCCTACTAAAGGCTACGGATACACACTGACCTATGTTGGTTCACCAGATATTGACAGCTTACGCGCTTAAATCGAAAGTGCGACGCTCTGCCAATCGATTCACTCTAATCGTGCCCGAACGGTGGCGTGATGCCGGTGTAATCTCCGATGCGTTTGGAGTCGTAGGGTGAATTGAGTCCTCCGTCTTCAACGCTCGTGGTGTTGTAGCCGAGCGTGGCGATCTTGCCGAAGGTGCGCACGATTTGAAGATCTGGGCTGACCTCGATGACCCGGTGATTGTACTGATCGCTAATCAGTGTGTTGCCATTGCTCAAGCGGAGGGCGCGCGTCGGAAGGGGACCCGTACTTCGTAGCGTGCTGTTCGGGTCGCCGTTGGTAAAGTATTGAAAGAACACATCGCCGGCTTCGTCGGTTTCGACGATGCGGTTGTTGTTGGAGTCCGTGATGAGAGTATGGCCGTTTGGTAGGCGGCTGGCAAAAGCGACACCGCTGAAGAGCACTCCCCCGGCGATGGTGTAGGTGTGAACGATGGTGCCTGGATTGGTGTGGGTGACCTCAAGCGCCTGATTGTTGTTCTCGTCACAGATAAGAATGTGACCATTCTCCAAAAGCTCTGCGCAGTTGGGGTTGTTTAGGCCATCGTATTCCCAGACAATTTGCTTGTCGGAAACGCGTACTTCGATGATGCGCCCGTTGCCCTGGTCGGTGATGAGCACATGTCCATTCGGAATCCTGGCGTCTTCCGCGGCTTGGTCCTGATTGCTGTCGCGCTCGTCTTCACCGGGAAGCCAGGTATTTTGTACCGGAGTATTGAGCTGATCAGGGCCGTTGCCGCCGGGGCCGAACTGTCCGTATTGCCAAACGATGTGGCCCGCGCGGTTGACCAATATCACGCGGTTGTCCGGACAGCCCGCCGGATTGGTGCAGTCTGGCGCTTCGGGCTGACCGCCGGGCGTCCCGGTCCCGGCCATCAACGTCAGTTTACCGACGCGCTGTGCGTCGTTGACACCAATGATGGAGTCCGGCGAAAAGTCTGCGGGACCTTTACCAAAATGCCACACGATCTTGCCGCTGCGGTCGACTTCGATCACCCGGTTGTTGAACTGATCTGCGATGAGGTAGTTGCCGGGCTCGTTGAACTCGCTGCCGTCGTCGGCGAGGACCCTACCAGCAATGGCGGCGAGTGAGGCCGTGGAAATCAGGAAGCCAAAAATAATAGCGCGTCCATGGGAATTCATGGCACATCCTCCTCTTGGTGCATGGCTCAGGCTGGAAGTGGGACACGGGGACAATCTTGCAGGCCCAACTCTTACGTTTGAGACGATGCTGGTCAAGTAAAGTTTTTGTCAACAAATTGTCTCCTGCAAGTGACAATTGAAGGGGAAGCAATAAATTTGCCGCCGGGGCGACTACATCCAATTTGCCCGAATCGACCCCTGATACGAGAGCAGGGAGAACCGCTGGCACTATGGCTTTGCAGGGTGCAGGGTTTTTGCAGGTGGATATAAGATGGCGCAGACAAGTCAGGAGCAACCATGGCCCATCCAGCACCATTGAAATATATTTTCTACATTGCCGCCACCCCGGAAAAGGTGTGGGAAGGCTTTGTGTCGCGGGAGTCGAACCGCATCATCTTCGCGGGAGCTGAGCTTCAAGCGGACTTTAAACCTGGTGGCATGCTGGCATGGGTGGGCGCGGGACCCGATGGCAAGCCCATGACCTACGTCCGAGGAAAGGTCCTGCGATTTGAGCCGCCAAAAGTCTTTCAGTACACATTCGCGATGGGCCAAAACGACAAGGAGTCACGCGCAACCATCGAACTCGTACCCGAGACCGAAGCCACCAAAGTAACGGTGACGCATGACGAGTGGGCCGAGGATGATCCTACTTACGCTGCCTGCGCCGATGGATGGCCGCGTATTCTTTCCCGCCTGAAGACGCTGCTTGAGACCGGGAAGACCTTCAAGCCGCATTGATACGAGGTGGGAATGGTCTGAAATTTTCGACCCGGTAGTATGCCCCAAACTAGCACCTGATTCCCAGGACCTAACTTCAATTCATATGGGGAAGTAACTAGATATCCGTTAGCCCGCTGCCGTCCGTTCCCTCAGGGCATCGGCCAAAACCAAGGCTGCTCCGCTGAACAGCAGGGTATCGACAAAATAGTTCAACGAGACAATATCGGCGGGACTCGCCACCAGAACAGGCAGGTAAACAAACAACACGAGAAGCAGAATCATCATGCCCAAACAGGTTGCTGCCATCCGCGCTTTCTTGTTGACGATGAGAGCTACTCCGGCCACGACAAGCACCGTGCCCGCTAGATAGGCCCACGGCAGGCGTGCGGGAATCCACACCGGGATGATTTTTTCCAGCGGAACTCCCGGCGCAAACTCCGGATGCAGAAAATGTTCGACGCCAAAGAACACTGCGGGTATCGCGACGAAAAATCGTCCGACGGTTACAAGCCCGGGCACGCCGCGTGTACGCCCACTCCTCCCATGAGATCCCGCATAGGCAAGAGCGCCCCCGCTGAAAGCAGTGTCTCGCAGCCCGACGGCCCAAAAAAATCGATTACTGGGGTGCGCCATGATGTTGGGTATGTGGATCAAGAGTACAAATGAAAACAGCATGGCGCCCAAAAGCGTCGCTGCTAATGGCGACTGGATCTGGACGGTGATGCTGATGGCCGCGGCGATCAGAGCGATTCCTACGAGATAAACCCAGAATGCATGCGCCGGAAGCCAGCGCGGAACGATGTTCGCGATGTCCGCCGTATTGGTAAGATGCTCCGTTCCGAACACGGCCAGCGGAATCGCCAGAAACAATCGCCCGAACGGCATGATCTTGTCGAGCCCGTGCGTCTGCGGCAGCTCGTCCCTGAGGATCTTTACCAGGCCGATGACCAGCAGTATCGATCCAGAGAAATACAGCCAGAAAATTCCGCTCGGTAATCCGAAACCCGCAAGCGCAACCCCAAGACGGGCGTTAGCGAAATCCACGAATTCGAAGAGCATCCCGTTGGCCCCCGTTTCCGATTCTGAACCACCTCGCTCCGGAAGGGTTGCCCCCTATCCGGGTTGGTCGCCAGCAGTTCGCGGAAGGGAGAGTAAAAATACCTGGCGACTCGAACCAGATAGAAATCACGAGTTCCGAATAGTTTTTCCCCTGATCAGCCAACATAACGAAGAAGCTAACAGAGAGATTTTGGGGGCAGGCCGAGACTGCCATCAAAGGGAACCAAATGACACGGCAGATGGCCGGCCTTAAGAAAAACGGCAACCGGCCAAAGTACAACGAGCCGTCTTGCCGGATTCTTGAGAACAGACTATCCGATGAGATAGAAGGGCTATCCGATTGACGAGGAGCACCATTAGCGCGGCAACTGGAAGAGTACCAAATGGACAGATTCCGTTAACCGGTCCTAAGTGACATGTTTGCCGACATCTGGAGGCTCACGGCGGCTTATTTTAGCCGACTATACAGAGACCTAGAGCCAGCGAAGAAAACGGTTTCACGTGCGAATCGGATAGCAATTGGCTTGTGAACATCCCGCCCCAGACCCGCATCGGCCAGGCGCTCGACAGAAATGGTTACGTCCAACCGCTTGAGAGCAAAGCGAATATGTGATGGTTGAATCAGACTCTGGATTCTGCCGCACAGCCTGGCATGAGCCATGCATTGAATTGAGAGCGTGAGAAGGTAGAGCAACACGGAACGAGATGGCCCACAAAGATAATTGGCTGTTCTTGCCCGCCGCTCAACACTGTTTCGATTCGAAGGAGGTTCTATGAAAAACCTACGTTCTATCCTGGCTGCTTTGGCTGTGCTGCTTATGGCCACCGCTGCTCACGCACAGCCGAGGACAGTGAGTGCGACTGTTCCCTTTAATTTCGTCGTCGGCGACCGCAGTTACCCTGCTGGCGAATATCTGTTCCGTAACAGCGGGGCCGTCCTTATGATCACTAACGCCGAACAGACTAAGACTGATATCACTTTTTCAAACGCTTGCGAAGCTGCCACGCCCTCGGCAAACACTAAGCTCGTTTTCGACAGCATGGGCGGCTACTATTTCCTCCGGCAGATTTGGATTGAAGGTTATTCCAGCGGACGCGCACTGGCCAGAAGCCGCACGGAAGTCCAGCTCGCCCAGAACCATGAGAAGCAGGGATCGGTGATCGTTGCCGCAAATATTTCCCGGTAGAGAGATTGCCGGTTGTTCGGTTTCAAAGAGGGAACGTTTTTACGTTCCCTCTTTTCTTTTTTCGACGTTGCACGACGCAAGAGTGGAGCACCGATCGCAATCGGGCCTCTGCAATTTACGCTGAGACCTCATGGATGTCTTAACGACGCCAGCCACAAGTGACGATGCCGCTGCGGGTATGCCAGGAGCGCGTTATGGTGCGAAAGTCATGGCTGATTGATTAGCTAACCTGCCTCCCTGAAAAGGGAAATCGAAAAACTCATCATGGTCGTTGGTGATCGAAGAGATGCTGAGAGAAAAGTTGTTGGAGACCGGAAAAAGGTTGTTAGAGTCAAGAGGGCCGAGTTACCGGAAGAATGAGAGTTTCACGCAAAGCGACGATCCATAGACTAACCCAGGCACGCGGGAAGCATGGGCGCCGCGCCGCGCTGCCGGGGGTGGCAGTGCGAACGATTCTGCCGGTCTTGACCCTGCTTCTTGGACTGTCGGCAATCTCTCGCGCGGACGATTTCTGGAAGCATAAGCCTCCCGCGCAGTGGTCGCTGGCAGAAGCCCTGAAGGTTGTGAGGCGCTCGCCTTGGGCGAGGGTGGACGTGGTGGTGTTTCTCCGGCAAGAGCCTCAAGCAGCCTACAGCATTCCCACGGGTGCTAAACACTGTGACCCGGAGGCCATCGACCAGAACGGGAATTGTTTGCAAAAAGGGCGAGTCGAAGCGCCAATTGATTCTTCCCAGCAGTTGGATGCTGCACCGAAGCTTTCACCCTCCGCCGGTTTTCTGGTCCGCTGGGAATCGGCCGCCCCTGTGAGTCAGGCGTTCGCGCGGCTTGAGGAACTCGGGGAACACGCGGCTGCCGCGTTTCAAGCGCGAACGCCACGGCTTCCGGCAGACCGATACGTCATCACCGTGAAACTCGAGCAGCCCGGGGGCCCTGGGTTCGAGCCTTTCGCGGTCACACCCGGGGGAAAACCGGTGTTGCGTGCGACCCTAAAGACCCGGCGCGGCACAGTTGCCCCGCTTGAAGTCGAGTTCACCGGAGCAGGCACGAATTCCTCCGCCCATTTCTTCTTTCCGCGGACCCTCGACGGAGCTCCGCTGCTCGGGGCCGGACGCGATTCGGCGGAATTCAAGTTGCAGGGAGTCGGATTCGCGGTGCGTAGCAAGTTCACACTCGACCCCGAGTTTCTCGATTAAATTCATTTACAACGCTCCGCTACTTCGTTCTGGCTGCCCTTCGCCCATGGCGCAGTTCTTCAATCATGCGCCGTAGCCCTGCGCGAAACTGCTGATAAACGCGTTACTGGAGAAGCGCAGGTTCAGCGATGCCCCATGTCCAGTAAGGACCAGAGGGCGGCGAACTATTTTGCTGCCGGAACAATCTCGCCTGAAATCAAACGGGCCCCACAGCGTATATAAGAGCAGCGCCTGAGGTGTCGGTGCCAAATCTGCACAGTCAGGAGAACAAAATGAAATTTCACGCTATGGCGTCAGCAGTCGTGGTGTTGGTGGTATCCACGGCGGCGTTCGCACAGGATTCCAAGACCACGCAGGGGGCCTCGAACAGCAAGGGGGAACAGGTTGCACAAGCCAACCCGTTCAGCACGTTCAATAAAATCGCTTACGCAAGGCTGAAGATAATCCTGGTCAGTTCCGCTGAGAAAATGCCCGAAGAGAATTACAATTTCAAGCCCACTGAGGCCATCCGCAGCTACGGCCAGATTGTTGGACACCTCGCGGACGCGCAATATAACTTTTGTTCACTGGCACTCGGAGAGAACAACCCCGGCCTCAAAATCGAGCAGAGCAAAACCACGAAAGCGGATCTCGTTGCCGCGCTCAAAGATGCGGTGGCCTACTGTGATAAGGCTTATGACGGTATGACGGATGCATCCGGCGCACAAATGGTGAAGCTATTCGGCGTGGACATGCCCAAACTCGGTGTGCTGAACATTAACAACATGCACGACATGGAACACTACGGCAATCTTGTCACATACATGCGGCTCAAGAACATCGTTCCACCAACGAGCGAACAGCCTCCGGCCGCGCAACCGAAAAAGTAATCGCACCAAAAACAATGAAGGGGGCCATTCATCGACATGCGGTGGATGGCCTTGGAGATTTCCCAGGACGATGGCAACTGAACGTATTACTTCCTTCGAATAGTTTGTGAAGCCTATCGGTCGCGCGCGCCGCTTGCAACCCATCTGTGACTTTAATGATCGCATAACGCCCTGACCGGAGAAGCGAAATCCAGATTTCCGAGTATGCGATTCCTCAATCTAAGTTTTTCTGTGATTTCAGCGCCGCTCGTGAACTGTCAATTGAATCGTCACCTGAGCGTGGGGGTGGTCAAGGAATCGGCCCAACAACTTGTGAGTGCATTTGCGGGGACGCCGTTTGTCTCCAACGGACATAATTCTGGGCGAGCGTTTGTTGTCCAAGGACATGTAATGCTTGAGGTCTCCGGATCTTTTCAGATTAATTTCCCCGGCGGTAACACGCCATTGGATATCTACAGTTCCATGGATGTCACGCAGTTGAACGGTTACTGGATTGGATGGGCTTTCGCAAGCGGAAGTCAGTCCGAGCTACAGGAAATGAAGAACACAAAGATTGCATTTGCTTCCAACTAGGAGGATCTTCGCCTGTGCGTTTCCTCAGGAGTATGGCAATATTTTTGGTAAGAATTGAAACGTGGCGGATCTTTCCACTGCCATCCTTCACGCAATAGCTAATCGTCCCCTTGTGAACATCCAGCCCGATGTAATACATACTCTGCATGGGGGAGCCTTCTGGGTGTCTCTGAATCAGCAGCGTCGCTGAGTTCAGCTTTTGTACACCAAGCGCACCTCCAAACGACTTATACATTCAAACTAATCGTCCATCTCTAACAATGCCGACCCTGTCAAATCTTTTTTGAGCAAACTTCTTTCTTTTCACCTAAAAGAGTTTTTCTCTTTCGTTCTTTTTCGTCTTGTTGCTTCTAC
>Ga0307479_10006563_pt1 | contig 10696 bp, 11 predicted proteins | sample atmos_gasesECM4C_FD_203743 | JGI IMG/M metagenome (GOLD analysis project Ga0307479, IMG submission 203743) | Hardwood forest soil microbial communities from Morgan-Monroe State Forest, Indiana, United States - atmos_gasesECM4C_515 | ecosystem: Environmental > Terrestrial > Soil > Temperate...
TCTTTGCGCAGTTGCGCTTCATGTAGTTTTGCAATTACCGGATTCATGTTCGTATTCCCTGCAGACCCACTCGGGCGGGGCCAGCACACCAAAGGCAAACTTCAATTATAGGGCAAATTGTCGCGATTTTCCTAGCAAAAATCGATTATGGAATGGTCTCCCGTTACGATGGGCCGCCAGCGTCTAATTTCGGTGTGGTTTGACGGCCCGCCAGGACAACTCCTGCTGAGGCGCCGCCAACCACCTTCAGCGCATGCGCGAGCCAGTATTGCCATGGTTCCGGCTGCGCGCGGGTGAGTGCGATGTACATGAGCGTGCCGACGATGCCGATCAGCACGCCGTGCAAGACGAAATTCGTTTTAATCCCTCGGCCCAGCCACACAGTAACCGCATACGTGGCAATGAGGGCTAACGGCGGAATGACATACACCAGAGTTCGCCCGGCGCCGCCGAGGAACAACGGGACCGCGACAGCGACGAGGACCACCTCCATCAGGAAAGCAGCGAGTAATACGCGGCCCCATTGGATCGACATACGCTTTTCCTCAGTGCGACGCTGTCAGCCTAATGCGATTTGGACGGCTCCCATTCCGAAATTCCCGGAGGGCTAGGCTAACGCCGAGGCCGCACTGCGCCTGCGGATTACCGTTTCCGCGAAGCGCTCCATCTCCTCGTGTTGCGGGCTGAATTGTAGCAGCAACAAGTCGACCCCGGCGGTCTCGAACTGCGCAACGCGCTCGGCAACCTGCTCGGCGGTTCCCACCAGCCCGGAGCGCAAACCTCGATTTGAAACCGAGTAATCTTCCAAAGAAACGCGTTGCTCGAGCTGGGTCCCCGCGAGCCACTGCTGGTAATTCGCGTAGCCTGCTGCAGATTGCTGCACGTCGGTGATTCGCCGCAACTCGTCCTGCGCTTCGCGCTCTGTGTCGCGCACAATCGCATAGCCTGCGACGCCAAATTTCAACGACGGCAGATTGTGCCGAGCGCGCCGTTCGCGTAGATCCGTAATCTTCTCGCGCACGCGTTCCGGCGGATCGCCATGCATCAGATACGCGTCGCATTTCTCCGCAATCAAGTCCTTTGCCGCAGGCGATTCGCCACCCGCATACAAGGTGGGGCGCGGCTGCGAGAGCGGCTTAGGCTCCAAGACATTGTCTTCGACGCGATAATATTTCCCGGAAAACGAAAAATGGTCCTGCGACCATACTCCGTTCAATACATCGAGCCATTCGCCGGTGCGCGCGTAACGATCGTCGTGCTGCTCGAAACCAACGCCGTATTTCCGCGCTTCGTCGGCCCACCATGACGAAACCACGTTCAGGGTGAGACGGCCTCCGCTGATGTGATCGATATTCGCGGCCTGCTTGGCCAACAATGCCGGCAAATGAAAGGTCGGCCGCACTGCTACCATCAGCTCGATCCGCTCGGTCACTGCAGCCAGTGCCGCGGCGGTTGACCATGCGTCCAGCGACGGCGCTTCGACGCCCTTGATATCGTTCAAGTTCAATTCGGCAATCAGCGTGACGTCAAACCCGATCTTTTCGCTGCGTTGCGCCAGCCGCTTGACGTACGCCCAAGTGGCCTGCATGTTTTCGTCGGCTACGTTGCGCAGCCAGCCGCCAAACACCGGAAGCCAATATCCGTATCTCATGCCTTTTCTCCCGCCGCCACCAGTCGCGCGGGCCGGTTTGCCTCGTGCGCGCGCGCTTCTTCAATCAAAAAATCCGCCAACCGCCCGTAGGGATTGAATCCCAGCATGCGCTCGGGGTCGGCCACAAAATTCGACAGCGCGTTGATGTCGTAATACATCTGCCGACCGCTGCGCTCGTCGAATACATATTCGACGCCGCCCACCTCGATGCCCGCATTCTGCATAATCCGTTCAACATCGGCGATCGCTTGCCGCGGAGCATCGTAGACCTCGACGGTCATTCCGGTCTTGGGCGCGTCCACCGGACACGCGATGCGGGTCAGTTCCTCACCTTTGGTGTTCTTGCAAATGTCGGCGGGACACAAATCGAACGTTTCGCCGGTGATATGAATCCGAATCGCGTACAGATATTTGCCGCCCAGCACCTCGACCCGGGTGATGATCCCGTCGTGCGCCGTGAAGCACTCCTGCACCAGCGCGGTGTTATCGATCCCGAAATGCAAGCTGCCCTCATCGACCGCTGCTTGCAACTCGTCGCGCGAAGAAAATCGCTTGATTCCTGCCCCGCTGCCGCCGATGTTCGGCTTCACAATCAGCGGATATCCCACCGCTTCCGCTGCGGTCACTACCTGCGAGGGATGATTGATCACTCGCGCCTTCGGATAGGGCAAGCCCAGTCTCTCCAACAGCGCCAGCTGGAGCGCTTTCGATGTTTCGTGGGTGAACGCCCGCGAACCGTTCACCACTCGCACGCCCTTCTCTTCCAAATGCTTCAAGTAATTTATGGTGTAGAAGATCCCGTGTCCCACGCCGCGTTGCCAGGCCGAAGGGCTCATGCGATTGAACAGCAGCGAATACTCGCGCTCCGGCGAAGCCGCATCGTATTGGTGATAGCGCGCGTCGAGCTTGATCCAGTTCACGCCGCGCGCGTCCAGTTGCTGAAACAGCGGCACAAACCAGTTGGGCTGCTCGTAGTAAATCGCAATCGGTCTCGATTCGCCATTGCCGCTCATTTTTGTCGCTTCCTCTCCGACTTCCAGTCAACTCATCCCCGCGAAAGCAAATCGGGCCGATTCCGCCGTGTCTTTTGGAGCGCCGCGGCGCGCCGCCATTTCGCCACTTCCGCGTGATTTCCACCAATCAGCACTTCCGGCACAGCCCATCCACGAAATTCCGCCGGCCGGGTGTAATGCGGATAATCCAGCAGCAACTTCCCGTCGGCGGTAAGTTCCGGGTGATCTCCGTCGATTCGTAGGGGCGCAACATGTTGCGGCCCTGTTAGCGGGGCGCCGGCCGAGCTAAACGACTCATTTTGCGCCGACGCGTCATTGCCCAATGCGCCGGGCAACAGCCGCGTCACCGCATCGATCACCAGCATGGCCGCCAATTCTCCGCCACTCAGCACGAAATCGCCGACCGAAATTTCTTCGGTGGCCAGGTGCTCGGCCACGCGTTCGTCCACACCTTCGTACCGCCCGCAAACAAAAATGATCCGTTGCAGCCCGGCATACCTGCGTGCGGTTTCCTGCGTGAACCGCTTCCCTGCTGCTGAGAGCAAGACAATCGCCGTATTGGATTCCGATGCAATCGCCTCCGTTGCTTTGCCGACGCTATGCCCGAGCAGCGATTCTACCGCCTCAAATAGAGGCTCCGGCTTCATGACCATGCCCTCGCCGCCGCCAAACGGGCGGTCATCGACAGTGCGGTGCCGATCCTTGGTGAATTCTCGCAAATCCTGCACGCGCACGTCGATCAGGCCGGTCTCGCGGGCGCGCCGCACAATTCCATGACTCAGTGGCCCCCCAAAAAATTCCGGGAAAATCGTGGTCAAATCGAATCGCATGTTCAGTTCAGTTTATTCTTCAAGCGAGGAATCCAGCCAGGCACTCGTAGACAATACGTTTCGTATTCGACGCCGAACTTGTGCCGCAAAATAGGCTCTTCGTAGAAGATCACAAACAAGATCGTGCACGCAAAGAATACGCCGCCGACCACCGCCAAGGCAGCTGAACGAAACACCAGCGCCTCACCTATCATCACCGTTGCCACGCTCCAGTACAGCGGATTGCGCACGATCCGATACGGCCCATGCACCACCAACCTTTTAGGAGGATCAATAGGCGCAGGAGTTCCACCGCCGCGTAGCGCAAAGCCCCAGAAGGCGCAGGTCAGATAAAGTCCCACTCCAGCGATCACCAGTAGCCAACCACCTATAGCCGTGTAACGTAAGTCGAGCGGCAGGTGGCGCCCCACCAGCCAATAGGGCACCAGCACCGTCCAAAAACCAGGCACAAAAACAGTAAAAATGAGAGTGCGTACGAGCGCCGGCATGCTCGCTAGGGTACAACGGTTTGGTCACGGCTCGTTCAGTTCGCGCAGCCCTTCCGGCAGCAGCACATCAATCCGCCGCGCCGCCGGATTGATATTCGTGCAGATGTCTTCGGCCAGTGGAATCAGCAGCTCGCCTCTTGGCGTATTGACCACGAGCAGCGGCGTCCCAGAAACGCCTTCGCCGGTAAATTGGACGTCGGTGATGTTTCCGAGCAGCGCCGGCGCGCTGGATAGCGAGCACGGCGAAGAGACTACAGGCGAAGCGTCGTGTGCCGATTCAAAGACGGAGCAACCAATCAAGTCCGAAATGAAGTAGTGGCCGGCAGGAAGGGTAACGCGTTGTTCGATGGGGAGGAGCACATCCAGGCCGCGAAGCTTTTCCGCATCATCAATCGAAGAACAGCCGTCGAAGTGAAATACGGCTTGCCCGGGATGGTTCTGGCTCAGCCAGCAAGCTTTGATTGCAATTCGCCGAGGCCCCGCCGGCTCTCTGCCTTCGCCGAGAAAAGCCTCTCTCAACTCCGTGAGCCGCTGCGGGAAATCCGTCAACAATTCCGCCGCCACTTCACCTTTGTTGCCGCGCGGCCGCAATACATGCGCCACGGCCACCCAGCGCTGCGACGGCCCGCTCACTATTCCAGTATTTCGAGTGTAAAGCGCTTGCGCACTTTCATTCCCGCCGCGCCAAGCAGCGTGCGCACCGCTTTGGCCGTGCGGCCTTGTCTGCCGATCACTTTGCCAAGATCTTCGGGATGCACGCGCAATTCTAATATCGTGGCCTGCGAACCCTCAACGGACCGTACTTGCACATCGTCCGGATGGTCCACGAGAGCCCTGGCGATTGACTCCACCAGCTCCTTCATGGGGCACCTCTGCGAACGCGATTTTCTTCGACTACGTACATGAACCTGGAAAAGGCGCCCTGACCAGGAAGAGGGTGCACCAACAACAGAGCTAGGAATCTTTACGCGATTTTCTGCAAACGGATGAAGCTGCGTACGGTATCGCTGGGCTGTGCGCCTACTCCGAGCCAGTACTTGATGCGTTCCGCATTCAACTTGAGCTCCGCGGGCTTCTTGAGCGGGTCGTACGTCCCCACTAGTTCGCGTACACGGCCATCGCGCGGCCGCGTCCTTTCAATCACCACCACTCGATAAAACGGTTTCTTCTTCTTGCCAATCCTTGACAGACGAATCGTCAGCACTAAGCCAGTTCCTCCGTTTATCATTCTAGCCTGTCTGCCCGCTTGGCGGCAATGATTCTGCGTAGCGCTGGTGGGCCAGTTTCCGGTAGCAGCTGCGGGCTTAATCGGGACTTGCGGAAGGCTGCGGGTCGGTACCTTCGGATGCGCCCTTCACAATGACCGCTCGCTTGGACTAAACTCCGCCTCACATAGTTCCGAATACCAGGCCCTACCTTGGGTTTTTCGCTTATTCATCGATTAGACGGAGGTCCTACGTTTATCCGACGATTCGCACTGCTTGCAGGCAGTCTGCTACTCCTGAGCGTGACCGTAGTTGGGGACCAAAACACACCAACAGCCATTTGCAATGACAATCGCACTCCAGCAGGGATACTCGCCCATGGCGCGTTACAGATTCATCTCGAAGCGCGCCAGGCGGTCTGGTATCCCAATAGAAGTGACGCAGCACACCTTGTGGTTGCGGCGTTCGGGGAGGAGGGGCATGCGCCGCAGATTCCTGGCCCGCTGGTGCGTATCCCAATGCGTGTCGAAGTGTCTGCGACGATTCGCAACTCTCTGGACCACACGATCTACGTCCACGGACTTGCATCCCGCCCGGAGACAAGCCTGCAACCACAGGCACTGGCGGATCCCACGACGACGGCCGACGCCGCAGCCACACTTGAGGTTCCAGTCGGCGCCGTCCGTGAGGTGCGTTTCAAATCCGGTGCTGCCGGCAGCTATTACTATTGGGCCTCGAACGATCGCCAATCTCTGCTGATGCGAACAGGACCTGATTCCATGTTATCGGGTGCTTTTGTCGTCGATGCACCCGGCGCACACGATAGCGATCGAGTTTTTGTTGTAAACACATGGGTACCCGCCGGGGGCAACGCGTTCCACCCGCTACCAACGATAAACGGGAAATCCTGGCCAGATACTGAACGACTCGTGCTCAAGGTCGGCGAGCCCATACGTTGGCGGTGGATTAACACGAGCGATTCCGACCACGCCATGCATCTGCACGGGTTCTATTTTCAAGTGAATGGAGTGGGCGATCAGGATCATTTTCAAGAATTCGCTCGTCTGGAACGGCTTACGGTTGTCACGCAGGAGATGCTGCCAGGTGGAACGTTTAACATGACCTGGGTGCCCGAGCGCTCCGGTCACTGGCTGATGCATTGCCACATGACGTTTCACATGATGCAGCCAGAGAATTTGCCTGGGTATGCGATCGCGGCGCACTATACTCCGGAAAACGCGGGCATGGGCGGCTTGGTGCTTGGCCTAGATGTCCAACCGTCGAGCAACTCCGCATCGACGGCGAGCAACGCGATGGCCGCTTCAAGTTCAGTCCACAAATTTCGTCTAGTGGTTCGAGAACGTCCCGGCAGTTCGCGTTATTTTGGGGGCTTCAGCTACGACCTTTCTGAATCTGCCACAGAAACTTCGCCGACTGCGCTGCCTCCCGTGGGTAGCCCTTTGGTGTTGACTCGCGGGGAGCCTGCGGAAATAGAAGTGATCAACGAACTGAAGGAGCCGACCACGGTTCACTGGCACGGAATCGAACTCGAAAGCCCGTACGACGGCGTGCCCGATTGGAGCGGGACCGGAACGCAAACCACGCCGGCCATCGCACCAGGACACTCCTTTGTTGCGCACATGACTCCCCCTCGCACTGGAACCTTCATCTATCACTCCCATTGGCACGAACAGAAACAGCTGGGCGAGGGTCTGACGGGACCTCTTGTCGTTTTGGAGCCAGGAGCGAAATTCGATCCGGCGACGGACAAGATCTTTCTGTTTTCGCGAGATGGCGTTGAGAGCAACGAGCCACTTCTGATGAACGGCAGCCCGCAGCCTGCGCCCATCGCCTTGGTTGTCGGCACGACGTACCGCATGCGGTTTATCAATATCACTCCGGTAGATTCTGATCTGACATACTCGATTGTCGACGCGAGCGGCGCTCCAGTGTCTTGGCGCGCGATTGCGAAGGACGGTCAGGACCTTCCTCAGGAACAGGCAACTACGAAAAAAACATCGGGCGATACCATCACAGTGGGTGAAACTCGCGACTATTCTTTTACTCCAAACCAGGTGGGTGAGCTGTATCTTCAGGCTGCGGCCTTTCAACGGATGTGGGTGAAAACCACGCTGAACATAGGTCCGCAGGCATTGCGGCCGTTGGCAAGCCCTTCGGCCACTCTGCTGGACCAATGGAACGAGATCGGGCGAAAACTCATCGCTATGGCCGAAGATTTTCCTGAAGACAAATATGACTACAAGCCTGCGGCGAATATGCGCAGCTTCGCCGAACGTCTTATCCACGGGGCATCCGCCAACTATTTCTTCACCAACTCCGCTCTCGGTCAAAAATTGCCGGGTGACGAAGATCCTCCTCGGGCACAATTCAAAAACAAGGCCGCCGTAGTGGAGTACGTCAAAAAATCCTTTGCCGACGGCGCGGCGGCAATAAAATCTAAGGGCGACAGTGGGATCTCCGATGCGGTCGTTGATCCCTTCGGTTATGACGATCCGCAGCACGCGGGCAAAGCGCAGATTCGACTTAGCGATCTGGCTCACAATCTAGTCGAACATTCGGGCGAAGTTTATGGCCAGTTGAGTGTCTACTATCGTGTGGTAGGTATGACTCCTCCGGAGTCGCGTCCGAAGAAATAGAAACCTCAGTTTTTGATACAAAACGCGCGAATAGGTCGCTCAAGTCCTGGTTAGTCGGGTAATCGGAAAAGTGAAATCTGAACCAAATGACACCGCCACCCCCTGATCGGTGACCAAGGTGTTTCGCTTCGCGTTTGGCCATTTGGTTTCGTAGCGCATGCGCGCGCACGTCAACGCCGATAACGGGCGACATGAATTATAAGTTCAGTAACGGAAGGACGTGGAGGGGCCTCGATCGACAAACAAAAATTATGTGGGTTGACGGAATAGAAGAAGGAATTATGTTCTTGATGCGCGAAGTCTATCCGAATGAGTCGGCCGCAAATCGTGGCGCCGTCCAAGCCCAGGTCAACAGGCTAATGATTGCAGGCTTCCATATGTCTGATATTGTCCAGCAGATCGATCATTTTTACGCGGACAGCAGCAACCTTCGAGTGCCAGCGGTAGATGCCTACAAATATGCGATGAAGAAGATGCATGGAACCAACCAGCAGGAACTCGAGAATTACGAGGCCATCCTGAGAAAAACCTACAACCGCTAAGCCTTTTGCCACGCTGGTATCTTTAAGCGGCCATTTACCCCTCGTTGCGGCCTCCCCGAATCTTAGAGCTCAATGTGAAGCACAACTCTCACCACTAGAGTCAGCTCTGCAAATGTAAAGGCGCTCTTTAGCTCCACAAGTCATATAGTCTACGTTTCTCCTTCGCCAAGAACACCTTCATCTCCGACTTGGATGTCCCATCAAATTGATTTAGATCCGTTGCGAGCTTGAAAAATCCCCTGCCGGTCAGCCCCGTGTTCTTTTCCACAACCAACGCGCTCAGCATGGGTCTCTTGCGGTTCACTTCATCTTCAGAAATCTCCCCGACCAGGTGGCCCACTTCATTTGCCATCGCGGCGCCGCGTTCCGGAAGGCCGGTCACTCGTGCAACGCCTTCATGCGTTAGCATCCCGCCGGTGTGGGCCACACTCATCAGCGCAGCATATGCAAGCCCATACTTCCTCGAGCCGCGGTACTTGTCCTTAACGATTGGCATTTACCCTCCAAATTTCATCTATGTACCTGCGCGTGATGATAACTGATCCCGTCATGGATAGCATGGAGCAAGTATCCCGACCTTGCGGCGGGTAATCGCTTTGATACAAACGAATCAAGTTTCCGATCACCGCAGTGGATTGAATTCGAGAGAAATATAATCGTGACTCTGCAGCACGGAAGCTCAGAAGCGAGGAAAGAAATATTCCTATTGTGAGGGAGCCGGGCTGAGGCCGACCAGTTTCTGGAATTCAGTGTTGTCGTGCAAGCAATCGAGATCGGAGTCCCTGGCCGCCCAGTTCAGATTACCGTAACCGGCGGCGAGCGCCTTCTTCAGCGTCTCAAGCGCTTCTGACTTTCTCGTCAGGACTCCATACGTGCAGGCGGCATTGTATAAAGTGTTGCCGTCGTTGGGACGGAGCGCGACCGCTGTTTGCAGGTGCCGCATGCTTTCCTCTGCCTCCCCGCAATAGGCCAGGTTCGTGGCCAATAAGATTCGGGCACGTACGTCTTCAGGAACCAATTCCAATTGTTTCCGCAAGACGACGTTCATGCGCTCCCGAATGTTTCCTGCTTCTTTTTTTCGCCCAAGGCGTTCGAGGCACACATTGAAGGGAACATACGTGTTGTAGTCGTCCCCGTTGGCTTCCAGAGCTTGCTCGGCGATGTTTGCAGCTTCCTCGTACTTACCGCTCGACAAGAGCGCACGTCCTAGGATATTCCATGAACCGTCGCAATCGCCTTTACGCTCGATTGCCCGTCGAGCCATTAACTCGGATTCTTCATACTTTTTTTGCGCGTAGAACAGTCTCGCACGCGCCACCATGACTTCTGGTAGATCCGGCGCCAGTGCCATGGCACGGTCGCAGGCCGCGAGCCCCCTCGAAATCCACTCAGCAGTTTGCTCGCGTATCTCGTAAATCAGACCGCATAAATGCGCAATTCCTGCATGGGCCAGTGCGAAATTCTTGTCCAGTCGGATGGCCTGCTCGAACATCTGCAAGGCGTAATCCATGTTTTCGCGCCGCGTGTAGCTGCGGCCGCGCAGATAGAAATCGTAGGCTTGTGTGTTTTCGGTGGGCTTGAGCCCGATAGTCTTTTCTTCCTGAGGCGTCAGCGTGATGCGTAGAGCTTGGGCGATGCTGCGCGCGATTTCGTCCTGGATGGCAAAGACATCCTCGAGTTGTCGGTCGTAACGCTCAGCCCACACCGAATGCCGCGTCGAGCCTTCGACGAGCTGCGCGGTAATGCGTAGGCGATTTCCAGAGCGCCGAATGGTTCCTTCGAGCACGAAGGTGGCCCCAAGCTGCTGTCCTACCTGTGGCGCCGCGGTCGGTTTGTCGCGAAACGGCAGCATCTCTGACCGCGGAAAGATCTGCAGCTGGGTGATTTTTGAAAGCTCCGTGATGATGTCTTCGGTCATGCCGTCGCGGAAATACTCGTCTTCCTTGCCACCGCTCTGATTTTCGAAATAGAGGACGGCAACCGACTTCTTGGCCGGCGCTGCCGCAGTGGCACGTGAGCTTGAAGAGTCGCTGCTTTCTGCAGCGAGGCGGCGGTTCGAGTCAAGGTCCCGCTTCAGGCGTTTGAGGTCAGCGCGAAGCTCGCCGGCGGTCTGGTAACGCAGGTCGGTATCTTTTTCCAACGCCTTGCCAAAAATATTTTCTAGAACCAACGGCAATCGGGAATTTAACTTGGTAACCGGCGCGGCAGTGGAATTCAGAATGCCATCGAAAATCAAAGCAGCGGTCGAGCCCCCAAATGGAACCGTTCCCGTAGACATCTCATACAACACCACACCCAGCGAAAAGAGAT
>Ga0307479_10006566_pt1 | contig 10695 bp, 12 predicted proteins | sample atmos_gasesECM4C_FD_203743 | JGI IMG/M metagenome (GOLD analysis project Ga0307479, IMG submission 203743) | Hardwood forest soil microbial communities from Morgan-Monroe State Forest, Indiana, United States - atmos_gasesECM4C_515 | ecosystem: Environmental > Terrestrial > Soil > Temperate...
TCCGCACCTTGGCGGCAATTTCACCCGCGAAACGGATTCGACCGCCGTTGTAGATGAGCACAACGTCTCCCGCCGCCATCTTCTCCCATCGCGATTCGTTCATCGGCCCGGGGACCGCTCCCCAGACAATGAAATTCGAACCGCGGTAAATCCTTTCCAAGTTTTCGATCTCTTGGGACGGCAGAAATTTCCTGACTTCCTCAACGGTTCTTTTTCGCTGGATTGTGTCTTCGAAATGTCTCTGCGCGGCGGGATTCCCTCCCGCGACTACGACAAAGACGTTTCTCAAATTTCCGTGTGGCATTGGCGCCATCATACGGCGAGTTCTGCAGAGTTCAAGTATGAAACGGTGGAACTACATGATGCGGAACGGAATGTCCTTGGAAGCCTTCTTGTACCGATCACTTGCTTCGCGGCCTCGACGAGTAAAGGGGCGGGACATCGCTATGCCACACGAAGGCACACGCATTGACACTGCGATAGATCGAGAGCAAGCTGTACGCCAGCATGTAAAGGAGCGGGCATGAATCGCAGACGGCTCTTGGTGATTGGAACGGTGGCAACGGCTCTGGGAGGTCTCGTGAGCTGGTTCGTTTACGGATCTTTGGAGCGCAAGATCGCTTCCAGCCGTCAAGGCGAAGTAGACGTGGTGGTCGCGGCTCAAGATATTCGCGTGGGTGAGAGACTTGAGGATCGCAATCTCCGGGTCGTGAACTACCGTGAGGAGTTCTTGCCTGGGGGTGTGCTGCACACGAGACAAGGCGCAGTTGGCCGCGTTGCTGTGCTTCCCATCGCCAGGGGTGAATTCGTATTGTCATACAAGATTGCGACTGAAGGCGCTGGGGACCACCTGACAGCACAGATTCCGGTCGGCATGCGCGCAATACAAGTGCCTGTCAATGAATTCGACTCCAGTTCGATCAAATCAGGAGACCGGGTGGACGTGCTTGTTACGGGCAATGCGACAGGCAGTAACGATACCCAGACCAGGACAGTGCTGTCGAATCTGCGGTTGCTGGCGATCGGGTCCAGGGTGGTCACCTTAGTTGTTTCGCCGGAAGATGCAGAGAAACTAACACTCGCGACTCAGGAAGGTCACATCAAGTTGGTGTTTCGCAACCCGGTCGATACGACCCTGGAAAACACTCCGGCAATCACGCGAACAACACTCTATGGAGTTACGACACGGCCGAGGGTGAGGAAGATCGCTCCGCTGCCTACCGAGGCTCCCCGATACTTGGAGATCGAAGTTATCCACGGAGCCAAGCCTCCCGAGACAGTCAAGATCAAGCAATGACATGGTGGTGTGGAACCAATAAACCTTTGGGCCTCATTTATCTGACACTACACTGACGAGTTTCGCCAGCGCCTGCCAATGCCTCGGATGTGGGCGGTAGCCACGACGGATGCGACCTCCGTACCAGCGAGATACCCCGATCCGAGACGCTATGGCCGAAATTGATATTCCTGCGGGGAGTGGCTGCATTTTGCCTGAATAAAATTTGGCAGTCCGCCAGGATGGTTGACTCGATGTGTTCCATGCCGAGCACGCGTGCGCATGCCGTCGACACGAAGCCACGTGCTTGGCACGAGCTGCCGGGTTGCGCGGCCATCCGTCCTAACCGTGCAGCATCCGCGAGGCGCCGTGTGGCGTCGTCAATCGCACATTGACCACAATGGGTTCGCCCATGCCTGATGGTCTTCCCACACCCGCGACAGATATTGTCGGGTCGCGGTGCTGGTACGGATGGCGGGAGCATTGGCCCGCCCTTTGCCTCGCGCTTGTGGCGCTGAGTCAATCAGGTTGCAGGGCTTTGCGAACAGTTCGACTTCGAATTCGGTGGGTTGTCGGTTGGCTTCGTTTACAGGGATGGGACCCCGAGGTACTCTTTTGATTCCGACTCGGGGTCGAGGTCCGGCGCGCAGATCGGGCTCTGGTTGCACGTCCCAGACTTGTCGTTTCCCCAGCTCAGCAAACTTTTCGAAGACTGTGCGAATGGCTCTAGGTCCTGCCGCGGAAAGAAATTCGGTTGGGTTGCTCCTCCCTATACTGTCTTTTCACGCTGTGCTCACAGCAATTCTCAGATGGCTTTGGTGCAGGCGAGTGTTTCGGCTGGGCAGCGTCGGCCGCTTAAAACGCGGCTTCTACGACCACGGTAGCTTTTTCTTAACTAACGATTGGAGATCCTGGGACTGTTGGTACACAAACTGTACAAGTTCTGCGGCTTCATCGGAGAGGTGTAGGTCTTGTCGGGTTAAGAGTACCTGCAACTTTGTGTGCATCAGAACAGCGGGGCCCCCATACTCTTGCCGAAATTGCTTTAGAATCTCGGATAAATCGCGAAACTCGCGCTCACGCCTGTTTTTCTGCCAGAGCAGCCAACCAAGAGCCAGACCGAATAGGATGAACAGGGCGCGATAGAGCAACATGAGAGGATGTTGGACCAATTCATCCAGGAAGCTGAGCCCCTCCATCCGAGCATCCATGGCACTATCAAGAATGCTCGCACCGAACCCGAAAAGGATTCCGTAGAAAATCTCCTTATATTTTTGTAGCATCTTGTGAACCTCCGGAATTGGCAATTGGCCCTCGCGACCGGGTGCCGGAAACTATTCGGCATTTGCCCGTGTATCATTCCCAGCTTGTCGTTTTCTTCGTAGCCATAAAGTCGTGTTCTCATCACGGGGCGTGGCGTCGATCCTGGCTTCGCGAAAACTTGCCTGCGCTCTTCAGTGCTGGCAGCTTTTCGGGACAGCTGCCGATGGCCAAATTAGCACGGCCGGCGCCGTCATGAAAGCGCCGAGCGTGGCAATCGCAGTCAATGGCGGTTGGAGGGTGGTATTGCTTCTGGTGCCTGTCCTGGTAGTGCTGCTGGAGCAGGTCCTGGCCGAAGTCGCCGGTGAAGTCGCGCCAGACGGAGTGGATGTGGTTGCCATTGTCCTAGGTGTCATCGAATTCGATGAGGAATGAAGGCGTCTGAACCCGGTAGTAGCGCCAAGATTAACACCTATGCAGTTCGACGCACTCATGCGCTCATCCAAGCGAGCCGGAACATCTACTTTGCTTGGTCGGGTGGCGTCACCCGCGGTTGATCGGTGCCTTGTTCAGCGACTGGTCGAAGTCAACGAGTGTATCGTCCAAGCATTTCGTGCCACAAGAGGGGACGGTCTAGTCGATCAGATCAATCGGGGACGGAGCGCGCGCTTGCCAGAGATATAGCGGTCCTTCTGGACTATCTTCCTGAGATAAGTTTGGTGGCGCGTACGACAATCTCCAACTCCCGTGCTCGCCTCGTTGGCAAACATGGTCAGGGTCTTATTCCCTACATCCGAGTGGACTTCGACCTTGTAGTGTTGTCCGTCCCTTGAGACAGTCAACCGAAAAAATGTGTCTTTCGGGATGACACAAACATCTGATCCGGTCTCGGCGTAGGCGTATGCGGGTTCGTCAGACTCGAAAACCAAAGCGTCGAGCAGGTGGGATTTGCGCAGATCCGTCAGTTTTCCGTAACCACCGTGGTCATTCTTGTACTTGTATTCCGCAGTTCTGACAATTCCCACCCAGCCTAGAAGCACCTTATGCCGGTCCCTCATGTCCTGCTCGGTAGACTGGGCGAAAAGAGTGGAGGCACATGTCGCAACGATCAGCAGAGCAACTGTCAGCTTTTTCACGACGGAACCCTCAGGATAAGTCTGTACGCGGAGAATGTCACAGTCAAGTCAAACGAGCTACTGTCTGGGGCCCCACCTCGCCGGACTTAACCGGCGCACAGGAGACTACGTCATGATGGGCATGGATGTGGAAAGACAAGTATTCCTCATCAAGCTGCTGCAGTACAGCGCTGCTCTGGAGGCGGCCGTGCGGGGTTGTAGGTCGAACGGCATTTTTAGCCGCTCTTTTGAGGCTTCCGCCACTTCGCCCAGCGTGCCTTTTGAGCAGCACGGATATGTGCGAGTGCGGATGCTGACAACTTGCGTTTCTTACGGGCAGTGATTGAAACGACCTTTCCCTTGAGTTTCGCCCAACGAGCGCGTTGAGCGGCGGCGATCCTCGCTCGACCGGCAGCTGACATTCTGCCTCGTCGGGATGGTCCCGTTCCGCTTAGTGCGGAGACTGCGCCATTGAGCCTTCCGAGTTCAGAAATGAGACGCCTGCGTTCCTCCTCCAGCTGATTGAGTATCGAGGTTAGATTTGACATTAGGGGATTGTACTAGAGCGTTCAGTCTGCGGAAGCGGAGGGGGTAGTGGCTACGCTAAATCCAAGATCATCGGCCTGGACCATCTCGTTGACTTGCCAGAATTTATACTATGATCGCGCCAAAAGACTAGTCACGTCCAATTGATCGGCAAAACCATCTCGCACTATCGCATCGTCGAGAAATTAGGCGGCGGCGGGATGGGTGTTGTGTACAAGGCCGAGGATGTCAAACTCAGTCGCTTTGTGGCCCTCAAGTTCCTGCCCCACGATGTAGCTCGAGACTCGCAGGCACTCAGCCGCTTCCAGCGCGAAGCCAGGGCAGCCTCTGCACTGAATCATCCGAACATCTGCACCATCTACGAAATTGACGACCAGCACGGCGAAGCGTTCATCGCCATGGAGTATCTGCAAGGAGTGACGCTGAGGCACAAGATCGGGGGGAAGCGGCTCGAAACCGAGACTCTGCTCACTCTTGCGATTGACATTGCCGATGCGCTTGATGCGGCTCATGCCAAGGGCATCATCCACCGGGACATAAAGCCTGCCAACATTTTCGTCACAGCGCGTGGCCATGCCAAGATATTGGATTTTGGTTTGGCCAAAATAGCGCTAGCGCCGACCACCTTGAGCACTGCGGCGGCCCAATCGACTCAATCGATGGAAGAATACCTGACCGGTCCGGGCTCCGCTCTCGGCACCGTCTCCTATATGTCCCCGGAGCAGGTTCGGGGGCAAGAGCTGGATGCGCGTACCGATCTATTTTCGTTCGGAGCGGTCATGTATCAGATGGCCACAGGCGTGTTGCCGTTCCTGGGAGATACTTCCGGCGCTGTGTTTGACGGCATCTTGAACCGTGCCCCGGTCCCACTGGTGCGCCTGAATCCAGGAGTGCCTTCAGAACTGGAGCGGATTGTCAGCAAGGCTCTGGAGAAGGACCGGGAGCTGCGGTATCAGAGCGCCGCGGAAATGAAAGCCGACCTCGCGCGGCTAAAGCGAGACTCTGATTCGGAGCGCACCGGGGCAACCCTGCCACTGTCGGCAGGACGACGAGTGAAGCGACAGGCTGGCTGGGCAGTTCTCGCTATCTGCCTTGCGGGCTTCTTGTTTGGGCTTTACGAGTGGATGCGGCCCGCCCAGCCGGCGGCTCGCGCCACCGATTGCCGGTACTCCACATCATCACTCAACTTCGAATAGCCGTCCGTCACGGTCTTGTCAGCACGACCAAGCCAGAACCGGATCAGGTCATCGGCCACCCGTTGCTTCCGCAGATGTGTGACGCGAAACCTGCGGAAGGCATGGAAGCCGAAGTTCTCCCGCCCGATTGCCTCAAGAGCCGGGTGCAGATGACGCCCAAGCACGTTTCTTTGATTGAGCGGTGTCCCCTCTGCCGTCGAGAAGATGTACCCAACGTCCTGCGGCCAACCTGGGCCCGCAGCACATTCGCCAGTTCCGTACTGTTCGCGTTGCTGGCCGGAGTTGACTTGACACTGCTGTGGCGGGCGCTATAGTGGCCCATAGAACGTCTAGTTGGTTCGTGCTGCTCGGATTGGCTTTTTTGGAGGCACTGGATGAAACGGGCAATCGTGATCTTCGCCGCCGCCTTCTGCGCCATCTTTTTCGCTCTCTCGATCCCCAGCGACCACCATTTGGCCCCCTCGCTCCGGCTAGCGAGCACTGTCAGCTTGGGTTGGATAGGCTTCTACTGTATCTACAATTCGTTGAGAAGGCGCAAGGCAGCGAAGCCAAATTCGTAGGGTCTCGCAGGGAGAAGCTTCTCAGGGCTAAGCGGCACGCAGTAATTCTTCAACAGCCGAAATCAAGGCGCCGGACGTGGCCTTATCCACCACTCTGTGGATTCCAAGCTTGTTGGCTTCCCGTACTACTTCGGGTGTTCCATATAGTGTGTTGAGCACGATGGGCACTTTTGGTAGAACCGTTCTAATCGCTTGCGCTGCGCTCAAACCGTTCATGCGCGGCATGGCGAAATCCAAGACGATCACGTCGGGGCGCAGCTCGATTGCCCTTGCAACCGCTTCCTTCCCATCGACCGCGTCGCCACAGATCTCCCAGCCGGGCTTGGCCCCGAGCAATGACCGAAGCCTTCGAAGTACAGATTCGTGATCATCGGCAATTAAGATTCGCTTCGACACTGAGGCTTTTCCAGATCTTCTATCTGAATAGTTCGTGCGCTGTGAAGGGTGCAGGAAGCTCCAGTTCAACCCTCAGGACTTGATCACGCTCGTAGTCGTACTCCTCCCCGCACTCATCGCATCGCGCCCGAAAATGTCCGTTGAGTGGGGGCGGAGGTGAAACTGCATCGGCTTCACCGAGCGGAATCTTGTGCCCGAACATCAAGTTTGTGTGCTGGTGAAATCGCTTGTTCTTGCAGATCACGGCCCAGCAGTAGCTAACGTTTTCCCACCGACTCCACGCCCCCATAGCCCTTCCGCCCTTCCACTGGCCGCCAATAACTGCATGCTAGCGCTTAACGCTTTAAGACCTCAGCCCGGCATCATTGCACACCTGGCTCGGGAAGCCTCTACAGTGTTTCCTGTATTGAACAGCGCTCGGTGTGAGCCGCACCACATTGCGAAAGTCGAGTCACGTCAGTTCTGCTTCAAGCTTGATTGTTCTGCGGTGGCCACCGCTGTGTTCCTCGATTGTTCAATCCATCAGAGTGCGGTCGATCTTTTCCATAATCTTCCGCGCCCACTGTACCGAGGCCGAGATCAGCTTGTCAGTGTCCGGACTGCCGCTGGGCGTTCCGAACAGATCGCTCGCTCTGGGCAATGTCTGGCCGTCATGATCGCAGCCATGCTGCCAAGCACGCGTTTGCGGCCTTCGTCCATCGGGGCCATGGTAGCATCTTCGTGTTTTGTTCGCCGACCATGTCGAGGGTCCTGCGCGACGCATTTTGTTCTTGTCGCAGTGTGTATTTAGTGTGTATTGTACTACCGAGGATGGGCCGAAGTGCACAGCCGAGGGGTTATCAAGGTCCTCCGAAGGACGGGTGGTATGAGGTCGCCCAAGTGGGAAGTCACAAGCAGTTTAAGCACCCCACTAAACCGGGAAGGGTCACAGTACCTCATCCAGACAGGGACATCCCAATCGGCACCCTCAAAAGTATCGAGAAGCAGGCTGGAATAAAGCTGAAGTAACATGGAGACGAGGGCTATGGAATATATCGCCTACCTGCATAAGGACAAGAACTCGGATTTCGGTGTTAGCTTTCCCGATTTTCCTGGGTGTATCACTGCCGGGAAGACGCTCGACGAAGCTCGTCGGATGGCTGCAGAGGCGCTTGCATTTCACATCAAAGGTCTCTCCGAAGACGGCGAGGTAATACCTGAGCCTTCCAAACTTGACAACATTGCCGAAGAGGCAGCAAAGCATAACGCGATTGCGTTCATGGTAAGTGTTCAAGCACCGGACGTCACAGTGCGGGTGAACATCACCGCTCGGGAAAGTCAAATTGAGAAAATTGATGCGCTGGCTGAAGCGGCGGGCCTGACCCGTTCAGCGTACATGGTGCAGTCGTCCATCAAAGCAGAAAGGGACGCAGACAAACAAGACAGAGAACAGGCAGGGAGCGCAAAAGCCAGCTAGGTTACGCTACTCTCCGTCGTTGTGTATCCCCGCTGTGCGATCCCGCCGAACGAGTTGCCCGTAGGGCGGGGCGAGGACCTTCCAAAATTCTCCGAGTGGACTCCCGCGACCGGTTGATAGGTCGAGGCCTGGCCTATCCCCCCCGGGGGGTGCGAGGGAGAAAATTCATGCTGTAGGCGTATATGGTGCTCGACAGGGGCTAAGAGTAAGCAAAGAAAAAGCCCTCGCCCCTTCTCGACTAGAGCTAGTTTGTGGCTAGAATGAACCTAATAGCTGGGCCCTTGGCATTGCGAAATGTCCGGCAGCGCCACCCTCATCGCACGTGCCCTGATCGGCGGCACTCTGATCACTTCGAACGACGGCGCACTATGCCCAGAAGTGTGCCCACCACCAAACTCTACCAAGTGAGACGGAGTGTTACGCCATCGCTGGAAAGCCTTGCTGGGTGCGGCATCTGTAGCACTTGGTCGTAGTTCATGACACTCCGTGCAAGTTGCTGATTCTTTGTGCGGCAACGGCTACGAACCAGAAGGTCGGGAGTTCGAATCTCTCAGGGCGCACCATTCTCCCGGTTATTCTCAATCGCTTTAGCGCCCTCCGACGTTCTGAACACCTCACTGGGTTTCTTTGCAGTGCCCAGAATCGTGCCCGGCTAGCCTCGACATAGCTGCGAGTACTGCATCCTCAGAAGGGTCTACGTACCGAGCAGTGATGCCCATGATAAGAAATCCTTAGGCGATCCGCACAAAAGAAATTCCGGGACGACCTTGAGCCGTCCTGGCATATGAGCCCGGGACGCGAAATCTTCCCCCTGTCGAGACGTTGACTCCCGTCTAGAAGGTAATCTTTCCGCCAATCTGCCAGTTGCGCGGCAGTTGCTGGCTTTTAGCGCTTCCGAACGAGCCATTCGCGAGGTTCGGATCAAGGAAGAAGTTCTGATGGTTGAACAGATTGTAGAACTCGAACCTCAGTTGGAAGTTAAGGCTTTCTGTGATGTGGGTGTCCTTAAACGCCGTAAGATCGGTCTCCGCGAAAGTTGGCTGACGGAACTGCTGCGTTTTCTCGTTGCCGTTGGTACCGCCGGTGGGGACCGTGAACTGGCCCGCCGAGAACACGCTGGTCAGATACGCGCTTTTCGACATGGCTTCGTGGTAGCTGGTGACATCCGGAAAGTCCAGGTTGTCGCCGTCGGCATTGTAGTCTCCCGTCCCAGAGAGGTGAGCATCCGCACCCACAACGTAGTTTCCCCCGTTGTAAGCCTTTGTCGTCAAAACTGTGAAGGGATAGCCGGTCTGATAGATGCTGGTTCCACTCAGACCCCAGCCTCCCGTCAAGTGACCTACCGCACCGTGCCCACCATTCAAACCTGGTAATTCATAACTGAAGGTCAGGGAGAAACGGTTGGGAACATCCCAGGGAGATGGCCCGTAGAATTGATGGGGATTGATTGTGGTGGGATACGAACCGTTGCCGAGGCTGGCACCGCCCTGGCCCGCGTCATCTTTGGAAGCGGAGCGGGTGTAGGAAGCATCGAAGAATGCTCGCCTCGCGCGCCCTCTAAAATCAAAAGTAACACCCTCGTAGTTGCCAACCCGATCATTATCGGCGTAGTTGATAGTGCCGAAACTGGAATTGAGCCGGGTGGGATTCGGGTTCACCAACAGATCGCCTGGCTTCGCGTTGATATCGGCGCCATAACTGACGGTTCCAGCCTGATTGCCATTGGCAACGAGGTTGCTTGAGTGCGAACCGCTGTAAAGCACGCTGGCTACAAAATTGTTGGCGATCTTACGCTCGAGGGTGCCAGCCCAGATAAAGGCCCTTGGGGTCTTTATATTCGGATTAATCCCTCCGATGCCGGGCGAGGCACCCGGGATTCCCCCCTTTGAGTCGAGGCAAGGAGCTGTCGGACAGTGCGGCGTCCCCGCCAGCGGCGGATAACTGAATCCAAACGGAGGCTTGCTGCCGCTTCCTTGAGTGAATACCGGCGAATTGACACCGGTCCCGCCAAAAAAGGTGGGCATGATCAATCCCGGAGGGTTGCCGCGGAATTCCTCCTGAATGTTGGCTTGGGAAAGCCAGTTGGCGTAGCTGCCCGCACCTCCTCGGATGACCCAGTCCCCTTTGCCTGTAACGTCCCACGCAAAACCCGCACGCGGGTCGTATGCTTTTGGCGATGAGCTAAGAGCATTCTTTGTCGCCTTGGCAAAGCCACTGGCGACCCGGTCTTGAATTGTTGCTCCCGAGCCAAGATAGAAGTTACCGAATACGGTCGAGGCACTCCTGGAGTACGGGTTACCCTGGTCGTCAAAGCGGAAACCAAGAGTCACGGTCAAATTGCGTCTCGCCTTCCACGTATCCTCGGCAAAAATTCCCCATGTCTTGGAGGCAGCGTTCCAGTCCCAAAGCTGTTGCACTCCGGTGATCGGGTTATACATCACCCCGCCTTCGGTATGCGGAGAATCTTGCGCAAGTTTGAGCAAGTTATCGAATTGAAACTTCGGGGTCGACCACGGTCCCTGGAACGGTTCCACGTCGTCTCCAAACCAGCCGTCGTAACCAAACTTCAAGACGTGCGCGCCACGCACGTGCGTAAGTACGTCACGCCAGTGATAGTTGTGCTGGATGAAGTCTCCTTGAGCAAAACCCTGTCCGTAAAAGCCACCGAAACCATCGAGGTTCGAGATCCCGGATACGCCGGTCGACGGAACCGTGAAATCGCCGGTCTGATGTTGCTTACCCTCAATACGATTCTGCGCAAAGATGAACTCGTTCAGGGTGGTGGGACTGAATGTGTGGGTATAGTTCACCTGGAACGCGCGTTGCCAGTTGTTGTTGGTTGACGAGAACTGGGGAATGACCGCTGCCCCGCCGAAACCTAAGGTCGTGC
>Ga0307479_10006567_pt1 | contig 10695 bp, 7 predicted proteins | sample atmos_gasesECM4C_FD_203743 | JGI IMG/M metagenome (GOLD analysis project Ga0307479, IMG submission 203743) | Hardwood forest soil microbial communities from Morgan-Monroe State Forest, Indiana, United States - atmos_gasesECM4C_515 | ecosystem: Environmental > Terrestrial > Soil > Temperate...
CGCCCTCTGCCGCGCGGCAGTGCCAGAGGAGGGCGTTCATCAGGGTGCCGTCGCGGTAGCGGCCGGTCGGATGGACCACCAGGCCGGCGGGCTTGTCGAGCGCCAGCAGGTGCTCGTCCTCGTAGAGGATCGCGAGCGGCGCCGGCGGCGGCTGTGCCGCGAGCGGCGGCCCGGGCCGCCGTACGGGCCGCGGCTCGGGGAGCAGCACCTCGAGGCCGTCGCCGGCGGCGAGGCGTCCCGCCGGCCGGTTCACCACCAGGCCGTTGACCCGCACGCGCCCGTCGCCGATCCAGCCCTGCAGCCGGCGGCGCGAGAGCCCCGGCCAGCCGGCGAAGTGGCGCACCAGGGCGCGGTCCAGGCGGCCGGCGGCGTCGCCGCGGTCCGCCCGCCAGGAGCACCGGCAGTCGCCGTCCGTCACAGCCAACCCTTGCCGCGGGCGATGCGCGCCGCCTCGACGCGGTTGCCGGCGTGCAGCTTGCCGATGGCCTCGGAGAGATAGTTGCGCACGGTGCCCTCCGAGAGATGCAGCCGGGCGGCCACGCCGGCGGTCGATAGCCCTTCGGCGGCCAGGCGCAGGACCTGGCGCTCGCGCTCGGTGAGCGGGTCGGGCTCGTCCCAGGCCGCCACCGCCAGCTCGGGGTCGATCGCCCGCAGGCCGGCATGCACCCGGCGCACGGCATCGGCCAGGCGCTCGGCAGGCGAGTCCTTGAGCAGGTAGCCCGCCGCGCCGGCGGCCAGCGCCCGCTGCAAAAAGCCGCTGCGCGCGAAGGTGGTGACGATGACCACCCGCGCCGGCACGGCGCGCCGCCGCAGCTCGGCGGCGAGGTCGAGACCGCCCATGCCCGGCATCTCGATGTCGGTGAGCACGACGTCGGGGGCGGTCTCCTCGGCCAGGCGCAGCGCTTCCTGCCCGTCGCGGGCGCGCGCCACCACCTGGATGTCGGGCTCGAGCTCGAGCAGCGCCGCCAGCGCCCCGAGCACCATCGACTGGTCCTCCGCCAAGAGCACCCGGATCATCGGCCCTGGTCCGCGGCCAGCGCGGCAGCCGCGATGGCCCCCGGCCCGGCTCCAGCGCCACCGCCGCCGGGCGCGGCGGCCGTCCGGGCAGCCGCCGCGGGCAGGCCGGCCGCGGGCGCCGCCTCGGCGGGGAGCGGCACGGTGACGACCAGGCGCGTGCCGCCCCGGCCCCCCTCGGCCTCCGGCCCCGCCTGCAGCTCGAGCCGCCCGCCCACGCCGGCCAGGCGCTCGCGCATGGCGCGCAGGCCGGTGCCGGCGCCGGCGTCGGGCTCGCGCGCGCCGCCGCGGCCGTCGTCGGCCACCTCGAGGCGAACCGCGTCGCCCCGCCGCTCGAGGGTGATGCGGCAGCTGGCCGCGGCGGCGTGGCGGATGAGGTTGGTCACCGCCTCGCGGACTGCCAGGGCAAGCGCGGCCTCGGCGGCCGGCGGCAGGCTCAGCGGCATGGTGAAGTACTCCGCCCGCACTCCTGCCGTCTCGAGCGCCAGCCGCGCGCGCGCCAGCTCCGCCGGCAGCCCCTCCGAGCGGTACCCGGCCACGGCGGCGCGCACCTCCCGCAGCGCGTCCCGGGTGACCCGCTCGACGTCGCGGATCTCGGCCGCGGCCCGCTCCGGCGCGGTCGCCACGAGCTTGCCGGCCAGCTCGGCCTTGAGCGCGATGACCGACAGGGTGTGACCGAGCAGGTCGTGCAGGTCGCGGGCGATGCGCTCGCGCTCGGCGATGCGCACCAGCTGCTCGACCTGCGCCTGGGATTCGCGCAGGCGCGCCGCGGTGCGCCCGACCTCGTTGAAGTGAACGTTGACGCCGCCCACCAACAGCGAGAAGACGGTCGCCGTGAGCAGGTAGCTCCACGGCAGCGCCAGCGCCCAGGTCTCGATGCCGACGAGCGCCACCATCCCGGCGATCAGGGCCATGGCGCGGCGCGGCGGCCCCAGCCTGCCGGCGAAGGCGCTGGCGTAGACGACGTAGACCGAGGTGTTGGCGTTCCAGGGCGCGAAGCCCACGCCCAGCGCGAAGATCGCCGCCGTCACCAGCAGCAGCCGCCGGCCGTCGACCCAGTGGCCCACGAAGTAGAGCGCCAGGAAAACCCCCATGCCCGTGAGCGTCAGGCCCCATTCGAGCGCCGAGGTGCGCCGGTTCAGGGGATCGAACAGGACGATCGGCAGATAGATCAGCCAGGCGTAAGGCGTCCAGCCCAGGTGGGGGTTGCGCGGGAGCAGGCGCATTGGCGACATGGTACCGCGGGGAGGGTTGCGGCGCGGCCGGTCAGGCGGGGAAGGGGACGCCCCCGCCTACCCCTTCGGGAAGAGAAGACCGTTCCTAGCCGTAGGTGCGCCCCTCGTCGCGCAGGTAGCCGAGGCGGGCCAGTGCTAGCATGACGGCGGTGAAACCCACCAGGTAGAGGACGCCCCAGGCAGCCGGCTCGCGGTTCCCCGCTCCAATCACCCCGAGCGCCAGCTGCGCGTAGTGGTACGCCGGCAAGCCGTGCGCGATCTGGCGCAGGAACGACGGCAGCATCGGGTACGGGATCCACAGCCCGGAGGCGAAGGCCATCGGCAACGACAGCAGGTTGCACAGCACCGGCGCCGAGTTGGGGCCCGCCCAGTAGCCAAGCGCCAGACCCATGGCGGCGAACGGCAGCGCGCCGGCCACCAGCACCGCCGCCAGTTCGGCCAGGGTCGTGGCCGGCGCCCGCACGTGGCCGGGACCGAGCCCGAGCGCGAACAGGACGGCGATGACCGCGGCGCTGAACAGCAGGCTCATCGCCAGCTTGCCCACGAACAGCGCCAGCGGCGGCATAGGTGTGGCGCGCTTGAGCAGCAGCCATCCCTGGCCCCGCTCCCCCGCCACGCCGATGCCGAAGCCGAAGAGCGCGGCGTTCATCACCCCGAACGCGCCGTAGGTGGCGAGCATGTACTCCGCCACGCTGACGCCGCCCAAGGCGCCGTAGCGCATCGCCACCCCGAATAGCAGGTAGAACATGATCGGAAAGAAGAACAACGGCAGCACGAAGGCCGGGAGCCGCATCGCCTTGAGCGCCTCGGCCCTCGCTTCCAGCCAGTAGATCCGGGCCAGGCTCCGGCGCGGCGCCGCCGCCACCATACGGGAGGTGCCCGTGTCCGTCGTCGTCGCCAGCGCGCTCATGCTGCCTCCTTGCCGCCGGCCTGCCGGCTGCCGGCCATGGTTTCCTTCGTGCCTGTCCCGGCGCCGCCGCCGGCGGGCGCCAGCCCGCAGGTCAGGGCCAGGAAGGCCTCCTCGAGCCCGGCGCCGCGCACCTCGAGGCCGGAGAGCGCCGGATCGGCGGCGAGCAGGGCCACCACCAGCCGCTCCGGCTCGGCGGCGAACAGCTCGACCAACTCGCCGTCGCGGCGCACGGCGCGCACGCCGGGAAGCCGCTCCAGCTCGCCGCCGGAGAGGGAGGTGCGGCAGCGCACGGTGCGGCCGGCCACCCGCGCCTTGATCTCGTCGGGGCTGCCTTCGGCCAGCACGTGGCCGCGGTCGAGCAGCACGATGCGGTCGGCCAGGAAGTCGGCCTCCTCGAGGTTGTGGGTGGTCAGCAGCACCGAGCCGCCGGCGCGCTTGCGGGCCGCGATCCGCTCCCACAGCGAGCGCCGGCTCTCGACGTCGAGGCCGGCGCTCGGCTCGTCGAGGAACAGCAGGTCGGGATCGCCGCAGATCGCCAGCGCGAACAGCACCCGCTGGCGCTGGCCGCCCGAGAGCTTGCCGAACAGCCGCCCTTCGAGGCCGTCCAGGCCGGCCGCCGCCATCACCTCCGGCAGCGCCAGCGGGTGCGGGTAGTAGCTCGCGAACAGCCCGACGTGCTCGCGCACGGTGAGCGTCTCGGGGACCTTCGAGACCTGCAGCATGGCCCCCACGCGCACCCGCGCCTCGGTCCGCACCGGGTCTATGCCGAACAGCCGCGCCGCTCCCGCGCTCGAACGGATCAGGCCCATCAACAGCCGCACGGTGGTGGTCTTGCCCGCGCCGTTGGGCCCCAGCAGCGCCACCACCTCGCCGGCGCGCAGCTCGAAATCGAGCTCGGAGACGGCGGCGACCTTGCCGAAGGACTTGCTCGCCCACTCCAGCTCCGCGACGACCTCGCCGCGACCGCTCCCCTGCCGGCCGCTCCCCTGCAGGCCGTTCGCCGGCGCCCGCCGCCCGGCGTTGGCCTCGCCGCCCTCCGTACCTTTCGTGCTCATGCGCTCCTCCCCGGGGCACATCCCCTCGTGGTGAAGCCAGTCTCGCAGCGCGAGCGCCGCCGCATCAGGGCCGGACGTCACCACTTCGTCCTGACAGATGTCATCTCGCGCTGTCGACAGATCCTGCCAAATGCCACGCGATGAAACCTCCGGTGCGACGTTGCAAGCGAGGCGGGGACGCCCAGCTCCGGTGCCCTCACTTTCGTTTTGTTTTAGACTTCCATCGATGCATACCCGGGCACGAGGCCGCATCTGGCGGGTCGGGCTGTGGCTGGGCGCGGCGTTGCCGCTGATCGTCGCGCCGGGGGTGGCGGCCGAGATCCGCATCCGCGGCAGGATCGCGCCGCCGCCGGGGACGAGCCTCGCGGCGATTCATGCGCTGCGCGTCGGGGTGGTGGATGCCGCCGGCCGAAACGAGACCGAGCTGGCCAGGCGCCGGTTCACTGCCGGCGCCGACCCAGCGCCGCTGCGCACCGTCCGTCCCGACGCGGGCGGCGCTTTCGAGCTGCGGGTGCCGGAGAGCGGCTTCTACCGCGTGCAGGTCGAGGCGGCGGGATTCCTGACGCTGGCCTGCGAGCTCTTTCCGCTGCTCGAGGACCGCGAGCTGCCGGCGGCCGAGCTGGCGCCTGCCGGCACGCCGCTGGCGGTGACGGTCCTCGACGCGGGCGGCCAGCCGGCGCCCGGCGTCATGGTCGGCGTGGCCGGCACCGGCGCCGGTGCCTCGCCGCGGGCGTGGCGCCGTCTCGTGCCGGGAGGCGACCAGCACGCGAGGCGAGCCGGCATCGCTGGTGACGGAGGGCTCTCCTCGGCGGGCGCCTGGCACGCGGCGTGGCGGGCGGGAGTGACGGACACGGCCGGCACGATCGTCCTGCCGCGCGCCCGCGGCGAAGCGGTCGAGCTGCGGGCCACCGCCCATGGCTGGCCGCAGACGTCGGAGGTGCCCGCCGGCGCGGCGACCACGACTCTCCATCTCGTCTCGCGACCGCTGCGGTCGCTGGCCGTGCGCCACGCCGGCGGCACCCCGGCCGGCGGCGCCCTGGTGCGGCGCGACAGCAGGTGGATCGGCCTCACCGCCGAGGACGGGCGCCTGTCGATCGCTTTGCCGGCGGCGGACGACGTGACGCTGACCGTCGAGAGCGAGGACGGGGAGGTCGGTGAGGTGGCGTGCTGCGCGGCCCGCGGCGCCGCGCCGGGAGACCTGCGCGTGACCCTCCGGCCGCCGCGGTTGCTGGCGGGCAGGGTGATCGACGCGACGACGCGCCAGCCGCTGCGTGGCGCGTTGGTGCTCGGCAGTCTCGGTCCGCCGCTGCGCACCGCGGCGGATGGCGGCTTTCGCCTACCGTCGCCGGAGCGAGGCGAGGCTCGGGTGCAGGCCTTTGCCGCCGGATACCTGGCGCTCGCGACAAGCCGGCCGCAGGCCGGACAGGAGGGGCCTGGCCGGCCGCAGGCCGGACACGAGGGGCCTGCGGTGCTGCCGCTGGAGCGTGCCGCGCGGCTCGCCGGCCGCGTGGTCGACGAGGCAGGCAGGCCGGTCGCCGGGGCCGAGGTCGTGGCCGAGGTGAGGTTCCTGCGCCAGCACCAGGCCCATAGCGAAGTGAAGACCCGGAGCCGGGCCGACGGGGGGTTCGAGCTGGCCGAGATCGTCGCCGCGGAGGCCTACACGGTCACCGCCGACGCGGAGGGATTCGCGCCAACCGCGGTGGTGACCCGCACGGCCGGCGGCAGGCAGCCGGCAGGCCGTGCCGGCGGACCGGAGATCGCCGCGCGACCCGCGCCACCTGCCGCGGCCGCCGGGCCGGCGGCGCCGGCGCTCCCGGACCCGACGTCGCTCCTGCTGGTGCTGCGGGCGGGGGCTTCGGCCGTCGGCCGCGTGGCCGATGCGGAGGGGCGGCCGGTCGCGGGCGCCGAGGTCGAGCTGCAGCGGATGGGGTGGCCGCCGCGACGGCTCCCGCGGGAGGGTCTGTATTCGACGCAAACCGGCGATACGGGCGCCTTCCTGCTCTCCCACCTGCCGCCGGACCGCTACCAGCTGAGCGTGCTGCATCCCGGGTTCGCGCCGGCCCAGACGGTCGGCATCGACCTGGCGGCCGGCGCATCGCGCAGCGATCTCGGCACCGTGATCCTGCTCCCGGGGACCGCGATCTCGGGGCGCGTCGTCGATGGCCGCGATCAGCCGGTCGCCGGCGCCAGGGCGAGCCTCACGCTGACGCGGGGGCTACGGGCAGTCTCATGGGAGTCGGCGGCCGACCACGCCTTCTCGCCGTCGCTCGAGACCGGCGAGGACGGCGCTTTCCGCTTCCCGGACCTCTTGCCCGGCGACGCCTTCGAGCTGCAGGTCGCGAAAACGGGGTATTTGCCGGTTTCCGAGCACCGCGTCGCCGCGCCGACGCGGGAGCCGCTGCGCATCGAGCTGCGAGCGGCGAAGACCCTCGAGGGCCGGGTCCTGGATGCGGACGGCGGGCCGGTCGCGGGCGCCCAGGTGATCGACCTGCGCGCCAACGTGGCTGCTTTCAATGGCAGCAGTTGGAGGAGTGTCACCAACGGCTCCAGCGCCACCGATGCCGAGGGTCGCTTCACTCTCGGCAACCTGGCGCCCGGGAGACTCGACCTGCAGGTCAACGCGCGCGGCTACCCGATCCGCCAGGTCCCCGGCGTGATGATCCCTGACCAGGGCGACCCGGAGCGGCTCGACATCGTCCTGCCCCGCGGCGCCCTCCTCGAGGGGAGGGTGGCGCACGAAGACGGCACGCCGGTAGCAGGCGCGCAGCTCGCGGCCGTGCCCAGGGCGGTGGAGCGAGTCCTCGGGCTGTGGGCGGACGGCAACGCCACGAACGGCGTCGCGGACGGCGACGGCCGGTACCAGTTGCAAGGGCTGGCAACCGGGACCTACGCGGTGACCGCGAGCGGCGGCGACGGCGAGCAGGCTGCCGCCGAGATCGAGGTGACTGCCGGCGACAACCATCTCGACCTGACCGCCAAGGGCGGCAGCGAGGTCTCGGGCGCGGTCGGCGACGGCGACGGTCTGCCGGTCGAAGAGGCGCTGCTCACCTTGACCGACGCCGTCTCGCACGAAGCAAGACTCGTCACCAGCGGCGCCGACGGCAGCTTTCGCTTCCCGCGGGTTGCGGACGGCACCTACAACCTCACCGCCAGGAAGACGGGATACTTCGGCGCCACGACCTCGCCGCCGCTGCGGGTCGCCGGGCAGCCGCTGCGCGGCGTTTGGCTACAGCTCCGGGCTGCCGGCGCCACGCTCACCGGCAAGCTGCTCGGCCTGCCGGCGGCACGGCGGCCGGCGCTCCGCATCACGGCGCTGAGCACCACCCCGAACGACGAGACCGGCGCCACCGCGGTGCCGCTGGCAGCCGAGGGCTTCGCCGGTCTCGACGGCACCTACCGCGTCGCCGGTCTCGCCCCTGGCGAATGGCAAGTGGAGGCCGCGACCGACTCCGGAGAGCGGGCTCATGGCACCGTGCTCATCGGAGCCGAGACGCGCGAGGCCGCGATGGACCTCGATTTCCTCCAGGGCTCGACCGTCTCCGGGCGCGTCCTGGTCGACCAGCGGCCGCTGGCCGCGGCGATGGTCGGCATCCAGTCCGCTGACCGCGGCCAGGACGACCATGGCGAGGCCGCCACCGACCACGACGGACGCTTCTCGATCGGCAACGTCGCGCCGGGCCCGCACACCCTGCTCATCGCCGACGGCACCAACGGCATCGGCCACAGCCAGCAGGTCGAGGTCGGCGCCGGCGGCGATGCGGTCACCGAGATCAGCGTCGCTCTCGAAACAGGCGCGGTGAACGGTCACGTGACGCTGCCGGACGGCAGTCCCCTCGGCGGCGTCGGCGTGCAGCTGGAGCGCCCCGACGCCGCCGTGTTCGGCTCCTTCCCCGGCCCCCGGCTGGTCACCGACGACGGCGGCGGCTTCGCGGTGCCTCACCTCCTGGCCGGCGGCTGGCAGGTGACGGTGACGCGGGACGGCACCCTGCTCGCCGAGTCGCGGCTGGAAGTGCGGCCGCATCAAACCTCGGTGCTCGAGATCGTCACCAGGACCGCCGCCGCCGGCGCATCACCCCAACGCTGAGCAGAGCCGGCCCTCGAGCACCGTGACCGCCTGGCCGCCGAGGCGGACGCGGTCGCCGGCGAGCTCCATGCGCACCAGGCCGCCGCGGCGCGAGGCCTGGTAGCCGAGGAGCGGGTTCTTGCCCAGGCGCTCGCTCCACAAAGGGGCGAGGCAGCAGTGGGCCGACCCGGTCACCGGGTCCTCGTCGACGCCCGAGGCCGGGGCGAAGAAGCGCGAGACCACGTCGTACTCGGCCGCGGCGGCGCGCGCGGTGACCAGGATGCCGCGGTACGGCAGGGCCGCGAGGCGCCCGACGTCCGGCGCCAGCGAGCGCACCGCGGCCTCGCCGGGCAGCTCGACGACCAGGTCGAAGCGGTTCGCCCCCACCCAGACCGGCGCCGCTCCCAGCATGTCCGCCAGCTGCGGCGGCGGCTCCGGCAGGGCGCTCGCCGGCTCGGCCGGGAAATCGAGCTCGATCCACTCGCCGCGCCGCGCCGCCCCCAGGACGCCGGAGAGGGTGTGGAAGCGGATCGCCGCCGCCGCCACCGCGCCAGTCTCCCAGAGCACGTGCGCCGAGGCCAGGGTCGCGTGGCCGCACAGCTCGACCTCGAGCGTCGGCGTGAACCAGCGCAGGTCGAAGTCGGCGCCGCCGCCGCTGCGGCGCACCAGGAAGGCGGTCTCGGAGAGGTTCATCTCCGCCGCCACCGCCTGCATCCAGCCGGCCTCGGGAAAGGCCGGCGGCGGCAGCGGGCAGACGGCTGCCGGGTTGCCGGCGAAAGGCCGGCCGGTGAAGGCATCCACCTGATAGATCGCGAGTCCCATGGTGTCCCCCCGCGACGGGTCGAGACGCAGCTTAGTACAGGCGGCCGGTGGCAATGCCCGGGGTTGACATCCCGGCGTCGCAGGGCTGGCGGCAGGGCGCTACAGGACCCGGGGCTGCGAGATCGCCGGCTCATGGGCATTTCGAGGTAACATTGTCGGCAGCCCGATCGCCGCAATAGCAGGGGTGTGCTGGCTGCGCCGCGTCGCCGCCGTTCGAGAGGCCCGCCGCGCGTGCGCGGCGGGGCCGAGCGAGCGCAGGCGAGCGAGGCCCCGACGCCCGAAAAACGAGGAATCGAGGAGCCAATCATGAGAAGCCGCATCGTCGCCGCCGCCACAAGCTCACGCCGGACCCGGGTCGCCGCCTGCCTCGCTCTGCTGCTGGCAGTGCCGGCGGCGCTGGCGGCGCAACCCTTCGGGCTGTGGACCGCATTCGAGGGCGATGGGACCGCGGACTCGACCAACGGCCGGCTGGTGATCCCGGACAGCCCGGCGCTGAACCCGACCAGCGCCATCACCATCGAGGCCTGGATCCAGTTGAGCCTGCCCTCCCCCCACCAGTCCTGCCGCAGCCTGGTCGGCAAAGACTACATACATTCGTACTGGGTCGGCGTCTGCAACTCCGGCTCGGGGGCGCTGCTGCGGTCGTACACGCACGGCACGGGCTCGCTGAAGGACGGCGGCTTCATCGCCAACGGCGCGTTCGTCCACATCGCCGTGACCTCGGACGGCACCACCCGCAAGCACTACATCGACGGCGAGCTGGTGGGGACCTTCGCCGACAGCGGGCCGCCGACGGGGAGCACGTCGCCGCTCGAGATCGGCGGCGACTTCAACTGGGTCTACAGCCCGAACGGCATCGTCAACGAGGTGCGGCTGTGGAACGTCGCGCGCACCGTGGACCAGATCCGCTCGACGATCAACGTCCACCTGGGCAGCGCCCAGCCCGGGCTGGTGGCGGTCTGGAAGATGGGCGGCCCGAACGATTCGCTCGGCGCCCACAACGGCACTTTCGTGGGCGACATCCCGCCGGTCCTGGGGCCGCCGGCCGAGTCCACGTGCGGTTCCTCGAGCACCTCGGCGCTCTGCCTGCAGGGTCGCTTCCTGGTGAACGCCACCTTCCGGACCGGCCCTCCGGGATCGGCCCTCGGCAACGCCAGCGTCGTGGTCGCGGGCCCGGGCTCGGGCATCTTCTGGTTCTTCGCGTCGAGCAACTGGGAGGTGATGGTCAAGGTCATCGACGGCTGCGGGTTGAACAACGAATGGTGGGTCTTCAGCGCCGCCACCACCAACGTCTTCTACCAGATGAACGTCACCAACGTGCAGAGCGGGGAGACCAAGATCTACTTCAACTACCCGGGTCCGCCGGCCCCGGCGGTGACCGACGTCACCGCCTTCGCCACCTGCCCCTGACGGCAGCCGCGGCGGCAGGGCGCCCGGCCGGCGGCAGGGCGCTCCGCCCGCCCCCCGCAGGCTGCGACGACGCAGCGCCGCGTGCCGGGCGGGTGGGGGCGCGCCGCGGGCCGCGGGCCGGAGACCTGCGCGACCGGGCGCGGCCGGGGAGCCGCGCGCCGGCCGCCGGCCGGCGCCCGCCGTGAT
>Ga0307479_10006568_pt1 | contig 10694 bp, 10 predicted proteins | sample atmos_gasesECM4C_FD_203743 | JGI IMG/M metagenome (GOLD analysis project Ga0307479, IMG submission 203743) | Hardwood forest soil microbial communities from Morgan-Monroe State Forest, Indiana, United States - atmos_gasesECM4C_515 | ecosystem: Environmental > Terrestrial > Soil > Temperate...
CACCCTGGTCATCGCGGCGGCGTTGCTGGTCGGGGTGTACGTGTCCTGGCGGGCCGGCCGGATCGACCGGCTGCACACCCGGGTCCGCATCGCCCGGTCCGCGCTGGACTTGGCGCTGCTGCGGCGTAGCTCGGTGGCGCTGGAGCTGGCCGCGTCCGGGCTGCTGGACCCCGCGACCAGCCTGCTGCTGGCCGAGGCGGTCCACGGTACGCGCGGGGGCGAGCGGCCTAAAGACCTCGCCGAGAGCGACCTGACCAAGGCGCTGCGCGCCGCGTTCAGCCAGCCCGATTTCCGGGCGTCGCTGACCGGTAAGGACGGTGCCGACGAGCTTCTCGCTGAGGTGGAGGCGGCGGCGCACCAGGTGTTCCTGGCCCGCAAGTTCTACAACGACGCGGTGTCCGCCACCCGGGACGCCCGGCGGCGGCCGCTGGTTCGGCTGCTCCGGCTGGCCGGGAAGGCGGAGCTGCCGGAGTTCTTCGAGATGGACGACTCGCTGATCGACAACTGACGGTGAATACCATGGAGGATAGGCAGCTATTGAAGATCAACTGAAGATCAGCGAGTGAGGTTCACTGTGTCGATTGAGCCCGTTACCGGTACCGCGCGGGTCAAGCGCGGTATGGCCGAGATGCTCAAGGGCGGCGTGATCATGGACGTGGTCACCTCCGACCAGGCCAAGATCGCCGAGGACGCCGGGGCGGTGGCGGTGATGGCGCTGGAGCGGGTGCCGGCCGACATCCGGGCGCAGGGCGGCGTGGCCCGGATGAGCGATCCGGACATGATCGACGGCATCATCGCCGCGGTGTCGATCCCGGTCATGGCGAAATGCCGGATCGGGCATTTTGCTGAGGCTCAGGTGCTACAGGCTATCGGGGTCGATTATATCGACGAATCCGAGGTGCTGACGCCGGCCGATGAAGCGAACCACGTGGACAAGTGGAAGTTCACCGTGCCTTTTGTCTGCGGGGCGACGAACCTGGGGGAGGCGCTGCGGCGGATCGCCGAGGGTGCCGCGATGATCCGGTCCAAGGGTGAGGCGGGGACTGGGAACGTGGTCGAGGCCACCCGCCACATGCGAGCGATTCGTGCCGAAATTAGGCGTTTGTCCGGGCTGGCTCCGCAGGAGCTGTTCACCGCGGCCAAGGAGCTCGCCGCGCCGTACGAGCTGGTCACCGATGTGGCTTCGGCCGGGCGGCTGCCGGTGGTGTTGTTCACCGCGGGCGGCATTGCCACGCCGGCTGACGCGGCGCTCATGATGCAGCTTGGTGCGGAGGGCGTCTTCGTCGGCTCGGGCATCTTCAAGTCCGGTGACCCCGCCAAGCGCGCCGCCGCGATCGTCAAGGCCACCACCTTCCACGACGACCCGGACGTGGTGGCGAAGGTGTCTCGCGGCCTGGGTGAGGCCATGGTCGGCATCAACCTAGATGACTTGCCCCCGTCCGAGCACTACGCGAGCCGCGGCTGGTAACTCGGTCTACCGGCCCGCGGTGACGCCCGTCGCGCTGGGGTATGAACGAGACAAAGCGGACAAACGGTCGCCTCTGGCCGTCGTTTTCACGGAAGATCCCAGCCTGGCGGAAATAGAGCGGTCGTATTCGGCCGCTTTCCTTCCGTGAAGCACTGATCTTCCGCCTAGGGCGAGACGCCCCGATCGGGTGATTGTCAAGAAAGGGGGCAAAGTGCCCGCCAACTCTATGCCGGTCATCGGTGTGCTGGCCCTCCAAGGCGACGTTCCCGAACATATGGCCGCGCTCGCCGAAGCCGGCGTCCAAACAGGCGTCCAAACCGGCGCCCAAACAGGCGTCCAAACCGGCGCCGAAGCCGGCGTCCAAGTGACTCCTGTCCGGCGCGCCGAGGAGCTCGACCGCATCGACGGCCTGGTCATCCCGGGCGGCGAGTCCACCACCTTGTGGCGGCTGGCGACCGCGTTCGATCTGCTGGAGCCGATCAGCAAGCACATCCAGCAAGGCATGCCCGTGTTCGGCTCTTGCGCCGGGATGATCATGCTGGCCGACCGGCTGGCCGACGGTGTCGCGGGCCAGCAGACGTTCGGCGGCATCGATATGACCGTCCGGCGTAACGCGTTCGGCCGTCAGGTCGACTCGTTCGAGACCGAAGTCACGCTCGCAGGCCATCAGGAGCCGATGCACGCCGTGTTCATCAGGGCGCCCTGGGTAGAAGAAGCCGGTTCCAGCGTGACCGTGCTGGGAACCGATGACCGCACGGGTAGGATCGTCGCCGTCCGGCAAGGGCAACTGCTTGCCACGGCGTTCCATCCTGAGCTGACTCCGGACCGGCGCGTGCACAAGCTTTTCGTTGAAATTGTGAAGGGACAGTCGTAATGAGCGGCCACTCCAAGTGGGCCACCACGAAGCACAAGAAGGCAGTGGTCGACGCCAAGCGCGGCAAGCTGTTCGCCAAGCTGATCAAGAACGTCGAGGTGGCCGCGCGCACGGGTGGCGGTGACCCGACCGGCAACCCGACACTGTTCGACGCGATCCAGAAGGCCAAGAAGAACTCCGTCCCCAACGACAACATCGATCGTGCCGTCAAGCGCGGCAGCGGCCAGGAAGCCGGCGGTGCCCAGTACGAGAACATCACCTACGAGGGTTACGGCCCCGGTGGCGTCGCCGTTCTCGTGCAGTGCCTGACCGACAACCGGAACCGCGCCGCGTCCGACGTCCGGGTCGCGTTCACCCGCAATGGCGGCTCGATGGCCGACCCGGGCTCGGTTAGCTACCTGTTCCACCGCAAAGGCGTCATCATCGTCGAGAAGGCTTCCGGGCTGTCCGAGGACGACGTGGTCGGCGCGGTGCTGGACGCCGACGCCGAGGAGGTCAATGACCTCGGCGAGTCCTTCGAGGTGATTACCGAGCCGACCGACCTGGTCGCCACCCGCAAGGCCCTGCAGGACGCGAAGATCGACTATGACTCCGCCGAGGTGGCGTTCCTGCCCAGCGTCGAGGTGGAACTGGAGGAGGACCAGGCGCGGAAGGTGTTCCGCCTGATCGAGGCGCTCGAGGATTCCGACGACGTGCAGGACGTGTACGCCAACTACTCGGTCTCGGACGAGATCATGGAAAAGATTGGCTGATCTCGAGGTCCGCCCGCTGACCACCGAAGTCAACCGGATCGAGTACGCGGACCTGGCCATCCGTGCGTTCGGTCCCCAGGATCCCGAGCGGGTCTGGGACCGGACCGAGCCGCTCATCGCCGACGGCCGGGCGCTGGGCGCGTTCGCCCGCGGTCGCCTGATCGGCACCGCGCTGTACCACGACATGCACCAGTGGTGGTACGGCCGCCAGATTCCGATGGCCGGCGTGGCCGGGGTGAAGGTGGCGCCCGAATACCGCGGCCAGGGGGCGGGGGAGGTCGTACGGTGGGGTTTGTGACGGGTGACGGGGTGGAAATCCGGGCGCTGCGGGCGGACGACGACCTGGAGGCGCAGCTGGACTTGGCTGAGCGGGCGTTCGGGGTGAAAAGCGCGGACGAACGGGCTCAGTGGCTTGCGCGGATGGGGCGTTTGGTCGAGAGCGGCACGTTTTTCGGGGCGTTCGCCGGCGGGCGGACGGCGGGCGCGGCGGTCTTCTTCGACATGCGGCAGTGGTGGTGCGGGCGGGCGATGCCGATGGCGGGCGTCTCCGGGGTGAAGGTCGCGCCGGAGGACCGCGGGCGGGGGATCGGCCGGCGGCTGATGACGGCGCTGCTGGACGAGATCGCGGCGCGCGGCTATCCGGTGGCCGCGCTGTGTCCGGCGACCATGCAGATCTACCGGTCACTGGGCTGGGAACTCGCGGGCAGCAGGTATTCGGTGCGGATCCCCGGCCATTCGCTGCGCAGCCTGGTGCCTCCGGACGCAATTGCCGGAAACGTCTCCGCGGGAACCGCGCCTGACGCAATTGCGCCGCGCAACCTACGCCGCGCGACCCCCGCGGACGCGGCCGCGGTGATCGACGTGATCGGCCGGGTGCATGAGGCGGCGCGTGACAGCGGTCCGCTGACGTGGGATGTCGCGAGCATGGCGAACCGGCTGGCGGAGCCGGACATGTACGCATACCTGTGCGACGACGGGTTCACCAGCTACCACTGGCACGACGGCAACAACGCCTTGTTCGTACAGCGGGTGCAAGGCATATCCGCGGAAACGGTGCGCGAATTGTGGTCCGTCATCGCCTCGCACGCCACGATCGCCGAGACGATCCATGCCTGGGCCGGCCCTGCCGATCCGCTCTGGTGGCTGACCCGGGAACGGGACCCGGACATCACCCACCGCTCGATGTGGATGCTCCGCGTCGTCGACGCACCCGCGGCCATCGCCGCGCGCGGCTTCCCGCCCACGGTTACGCTCGCCGTGCCGTTGATCATCAATGATCAATCTCGTCCAGCCAACTCGGGCCGCTGGATGCTGAGCGTGGCGGGCGGCAAAGGGGAACTCGTCCCCGCGGCCAGCGGAACCGCGGCCGTCACCCTCGGCGCCCGCGGCCTGGCCGCCCTGTTCGCCGGCACTCCGATGGCGACCCTCCGGCTGGCTGGCCTAGCCGCCGCCGGCGACGGTAACACCGACACCGACACCGACGCCGGCCTGGACGCCGCGTTCGCGGCGAACGCCTACCTCCTCGACGGGTTCTGAGCGGACACGCCGCGCTGGGTACCGGACATGGGGGGCCTGGCCAGGTATGTTCGTGGCGAACAGATGTTCAAGCACGAACCCCGAGACGGAGCGCACCCAGTGGGCTTGACCTTCGCGCGGCAGCCGATCCGGGTGCTCGGTGTCGACCCCGGCCTGACCCGGTGCGGCATAGGCGTGGTGGACGGCGCACCCGGGCGGGCTCTCGCGCTGGTGAAGGTCGGCGTGATCCGGACTCCGTCCGACCATGACATCGCGGCCCGGCTGCTGGCGATCCAGATCGAGATGGAAGAGTGGCTGGACACGTGCCGGCCGGACGCGGTGGCCGTCGAACGCGTCTTCTCCCAGCTGAATGTCCGGACCGCGATGGGCACCGCCCAGGCCGGAGCGGTAGCGATCGTCGCCGCGGCCCGCCGCAACATCCCGGTCGGCCTGCACACTCCGACCGAGGTGAAGGCGGCGGTAACCGGGAATGGCCGCGCGGACAAGGATCAGGTCACCACAATGGTTACCAGGCTGCTCCGGCTGACGGAGTCGCCGCGCCCCGCCGACGCTGCCGACGCCCTCGCCCTGGCTATCTGTCATTTGTGGCGGGCCGGCACCACCACCAGGTACGCACAAGCCGCGGCCAACGCGCCGTCCCAACTGGCAGCGCAGGAAGGTAGGCACTCATGATCGCTCACCTGAACGGCACCGTCGCCGGGATCGCCCCCGACGGCGCGATCCTGGATATCGGTGGCGTCGGCATGCGCGTCCAGTGCACGCCGGGGACCTTGGCCATGCTCAAGCTGGGGGAGCGGGCCCAGGTCGCGACGTCCCTGGTGGTCCGGGAGGACTCGCTCACCCTGTTCGGCTTCGCCTCCGATGACGAACGCAACGTGTTTGAGCTGCTGCAAACCGCCAGTGGAGTCGGGCCGAGACTGGCCCTCGCCATGCTGGCCGTGCACAGCCCGGACGCGATCCGCCGGGCGGTGTCCACCGAGGACCTGAACACGCTCACCATGGTCCCCGGCATCGGCAAGAAGGGCGCGCAGCGCATCGTGCTGGAGATGAAGGACCGCCTCGGCCCGCCCGGTGAGGTCGGCGACGGCCTGCCGGGCAGCAGGCCCGCGCACCGGACCCCGTCCTGGCGCGACCAGGTCCAGTCCGGCCTGGTCAATCTCGGCTGGCCGGCTCGGGACGCCGACCAGGCTATCGCCGCTCTGGAAGAGGACGGCACGATCACCGGCACCGAGCCCGTCGAAGTCGCCACCGTGCTCCGCGCCGCGCTACGGAAGCTCAGCAAGCAGTGACTGAGGGTAGTGATTCCCTTACCAAAGCCGAAGAGGCTGAGCTTGAGGCCAGGCGGGACAAGCTGGTCTCGCCGCTGGCCGAGGCGGACGAGCGAGCGATCGAGAGTGCGCTGCGTCCCAAGCGCCTGGACGACTTCACCGGCCAGGTCCGGGTCCGCGAGCAGTTGTCTCTGCTGCTGCACAGCGCGCTGCGGCGCGGCCGCCCGCCGGACCACGTGCTGATGGCCGGGCCGCCCGGCCTGGGCAAGACCACCATCGCGATGATCATCGCGGCCGAGCTGGGCGCGCCGCTGCGGATCACCAGCGGCCCGGCGATCGAGCGCTCCGGCGACCTGGCCGCTGTGCTGTCCACGCTCAGCGAGGGCGAAGTGATCTTCATCGACGAAATCCACCGTCTCGCCCGCCCCGCCGAGGAAATGCTCTACCTCGCGATGGAAGATTTCCGCGTGGATGTCGTGGTCGGAAAAGGTCCAGGCGCGACCGCCATTCCGCTGGATATCGCACCATTCACGCTGGTTGGCGCGACGACGAGGGCCGGGCTATTGCCTGCTCCGCTGCGAGATAGGTTCGGCTTCACGGCCCATCTCGATTTCTATCAGCCTAACGAGCTGGAGTGCATCATCCGGAGATCCGCGGGGCTGCTGGGGGTCACGCTCACCGACGAAGGGGCCGCTGAGCTGTCTACCCGGTCGCGAGGTACGCCCCGGATCGCCAACCGGCTGCTGCGCCGGGTTCGCGACTACGCGGAAGTCCGCGCGGACGGGGTGGTGACCCGGGAACTCACCCGCACCGCTCTGGAGTTGTACGAAGTGGACGAGCACGGCCTGGATCGGTTGGACCGGGCGGTTCTGGACGCGCTGATCCGCAAGTTCGGCGGCGGGCCGGTGGGCCTGTCGACACTGGCTGTGGCGGTCGGAGAGGAGGCCGAGACGGTCGAGGTGGTCGCGGAACCGTTCCTGGTCAGGTGCGGGTTGCTAGCCAGGACCCCACGAGGCCGGGTGGCTACCGCGGCCGGGTGGACTCACCTGGGTCTTCCGGTTCCCGCGGCCCTCGCGGAACCGCCCACTCTGTTTGAGTAACACTAGGTCACGATCACCAAGCAATACCTCGTAGCCTGTTGGTGCGCGGACAAACCGCGGCTAAACTTCGGCAGTTGGTCATTGGCAACCCTCTGAGTAAGTTGGGGGTCATCCGCCGTGACCACGCGCAGATAGCCCAACTGGAAGGATGCCCCTGTTATGGGCATTACCGCAGCCGCTCAGGCGGCCTCGAAGGGTTCGAGCAGCAGCTCGAGCTACTTTTTGCTGCTCATCGTCCTCGTCTTCGTCGGCTTCTATTTCCTGGTGATCAGGCCGCAGCGGCGCCGCCAGCAGGCGGTCGTGCAGCAGCAGAGCACCGTCTCCCCGGGGGCGCGGGTCCGTACCACGGCCGGGATGTACGCCGATGTCGTCGCCGTGGACGGCGATGACGTGATCCTCGAGATCGCACCGGGGGTCCAGGTCCGCTACATGAAGCGGGCCATCATGGAGGTCGTCAGCCCCGGCACGGAAGAGCCAGAGGACACCGAGGCCGAGTACTCAGAGCATGTCGATGATGACGTTACGTCAGCAGGCGGCGACGACGACCTGGCGAGCTCCAACGGGACCAAGGCTAAAACCGACACCGAAGCGTTCTAATTACTAGGCAGGCGTAAAAAGAAGTGGCACCTCCAGCGAAGAGCGCTCCGCACCCCGGAAGAGCGCTCGCGGTTCTCGGCGCGCTCCTCGTGATCATGCTGCTGTCCGTTCTGGGCGGCAATCTGTTCAGCTCGCCGGCGGCGTGGCACAACGACTTCAAGGTCGGCCTCGGCCTCGACCTGTCCAGCGGCACCGTGGTGACAATGAAGGCGCAGACGCCGAACGGGCAGGTCCCGTCGCAGGGCGCGATGAACGCCGCCATCTCCATCATCACATCACGGGTCAACGGGACCGGTAACTCCGGCGCGCAGGTGCAGCAGCAGGGCAACGACGTGCTGACCGTGTCGGTCCCCGGCAAGGGCTCGCAAGACACCGTCCGGCTGGTGAGCACAACGGCGCTGCTCCGGTTCCGTCCGGTGCTGCTCGAGGCGGCGTACACGGGGACTCCCACCCCTTCGGCCAGCGCCTCCCCGTCCGCCAGCGCGCACCCGTCGGCGACCCCGAGCGCGACCCCCAGGACGAGCGCCAGCGCCACCAGCACCGCCAAGACCTCTGCCAAGATCGTGCCGGCCGCGACGCCGAGCGCGTCGGCCTCGACCCACGCGTCGGCGTCGGCCAGCACGCACGCCTCGTCAAGCCCCAGCCCCACCCCGAGCGCGAGTTCGCCGGCGAGCGCTGCCAGCACCGTGTACGGCAACCCGTCCGCGGTGGACAAGAACACGCGGGCGCTGTTCGACAAGCTCGTCTGCCCGCTGAACCCCACGAACCAGGACGCATGGAAGAAGCAGGTTTACACCAACTCGGGGGATTGGGACAATCCGGCCGCACAGACCGTCTCCTGTGACACGTCCGGCAGCAAGTACGTCCTCGGCGCCGCCGCGGTCCTCGGCGAGGACGTGACCAGCGCCACCGCCACGCTCGACCCGAACACCAACGGCTGGGGCGTCAACGTCACGCTGGACGGCAAGGGCTCGTCCTCCTTCGGCACGCTGACCGAGCACCAGTTCGGCACGTACGAGCCCAGCGCGAGCACGAACCAGGACGACTTCGTCCTCAACCAGATCGCGGTGGTCCTCGACGGCAACATCGTGACCACCCCGCAGACGCAGGGCGCGCTCACCAGCGGGACGTTCATCATCAACGGCTCGTCGTTCACCAAGACCACCGCCACTCAGCTGCAGGACGTGCTGAAGTACGGGCACCTGCCGGTACGCTTCGACATCCAGAACGTCTCCTCGGTCTCGCCGCAGCTGGGCCGGGCTCAGCTCGACGGCGGCCTGATCGCGGCCGCGATCGGGCTGGTCCTGGTGGTGGCGTACTCGTTCCTGTACTACCGCGGCCTGGGTCTGGTGTCGGTGTCCAGCCTGGTGGTCGCCGCCTCGCTGTCGTACCTGTCCGTGGTGCTGCTCACCAAGGACTCCAAAGGCTTCGCGCTCAACCTGGCTGGTATCGCCGGATTGATCGTCGCGATCGGCATCACCGCCGACTCGTTCGTGGTGTTCTTCGAACGATTGCGGGACGAAGTCCGTGAGGGCAAACAGCTCAGACCCGCGGTGGAGGCTGGCTGGAAGCGCGCCCGGCGCACCATCCTGGTGTCCGACACGGTGTCGTTCCTGGCCGCGGCGCTGCTGTATTACTTCGCCATCGGCGACGTTAAGGGCTTCGCGTACACCTTGGGCCTGACCACGATCATCGACATCGTGGTGGTGTTCCTGTTCACCAAGCCCATGGTGACGCTCGTTGCCCGCACCAAGTTCTTCGGCAACGGTCATCGGCTGTCCGGCCTGGATCCGGTGCGGCTGGGGGCGCGGGCACCGTGGCGGTCATCGGTGCCGCGGGCCAGGGTGCGATCATCCGCCACCACGTCGGCGCGTAACTCCGGGGAGGCATGATGTCGCGCGTAGGCGAGATAGGCGGCCGGCTCTACCGTGGCGAGGTGTCGGTCGATTTCGTCGGCCGGCGGAAGCTGTGGTACATGATCTCGGGAGCGATCCTGCTGATCAGCATCGTGTCGCTGTTCGTGCGCGGTCTGGACTTCAGCGTCGACTTCAAGGGCGGGGCGATCTATCAGTTTCCCGCGACGGCGACCGCCACTGTCACCCAGGTGCAGAGCGCGGTCGCCGAGGCCGGCGTCAGCGGCGCGATCGTGCAAGAGCTCAACGGGATCCACGGCAAGACCTGGCAGGTGCAGACCAAGACGCTGACCTCGGATGAGTCCAACACCGTCGAGAACTCGATCGAAACCCACCTCGGCGTCAAACCGAACGACCTCAGCACCAACTTTGTCGGCCCGAGCTGGGGGAGCCAGATCTCCAGCAAGGCGCTCCAGGCGCTGATCGCGTTCTTCATCGTGATCGTGCTGTACCTGTCGATCGCGTTCGAATGGAAGATGGCGGTGGCGGCGTTCGTCGCCCTCATCCACGACATCGTGATCGCCACCGGGGTCTACTCGCTCACCGGGTTCCAGGTCAGCCCGGCGACCGTCATCGGGCTGCTGACCATTCTCGGTTATTCGCTGTACGACACGGTGGTCGTCTTCGACAAGGTCCGGGAGAATACCGCCGGCCTGCTGGGCGGCGCCCGAAGTACGTACAGTCAGGCGGCCAACCTGGCGCTGAACCAGACCCTGGTCCGGTCGATCAACACCTCGATCATCGCCCTGCTGCCAGTCGGCGCGATCTTGTTCGTCGGCGGCGGCCTGCTCGGCGCCGGTGAGCTCAAGGACCTGTCGCTGGTGCTGTTCGTCGGCATGCTGTCCGGCACCTACTCCTCGATCTTCATCGCGACGCCGGTGCTGGCCCAGCTCAAGGAGCGCGAGCCGCAGTACAAGGCGCTGGCCAAGCGGGTCGCGGTGCGGGCTTCCGGCGGCCGCTCGGCCGCGAAGAAGGCGGCCAAAGCGGGTTCGCCCGCCGGAGCCGCACCCGCCGGAGCTAGGCCAGCGGGCAGCCGTGCGGCGGGCGCGACGAGGGCGGCGGGTGCGGCGACCAGCCAGGACAACGTGCCGGAGGACGTGGACTTCGACGACGACCTAGCGCCGGACGACGGCCTTGACGTGGACGACGTCACCGCGCCGGCCACACCCGCGTCCCGGGTGCCGTC
>Ga0307479_10006569_pt1 | contig 10693 bp, 12 predicted proteins | sample atmos_gasesECM4C_FD_203743 | JGI IMG/M metagenome (GOLD analysis project Ga0307479, IMG submission 203743) | Hardwood forest soil microbial communities from Morgan-Monroe State Forest, Indiana, United States - atmos_gasesECM4C_515 | ecosystem: Environmental > Terrestrial > Soil > Temperate...
GTCTGGGCGCGCTTCCAGGGCGGCCGCGAGGGTACTCTTTGGTACTATCGGAGTTTGCGGGACGAATTTCTCCGCCACGCGCCGAATCGCATCACTCGGGATTTGGAATTGGCCGTGAACGAGCTAGAGTCGCTCGTTGGGCAGAACTGTCTGCCCGCCCATGAGGCATGAAATTATGCCGCGCATGATCGATCAAATCCGCGCTTCGAAGTTGCCTTCCAACATGATGCAATTCGCCGCCCGCGGCGCGTTGCAGGTTCCGCCGGCCGAGAACATCGAGATCCTGGTTCACCTCGCTCTTCACAACAAAGTTTTCGCCGACTTGGCGCGCATGACGCTGGCGGGATGGGACGAGAAGGCTTCGCGCGCCGCCGCCGCTGATCCGCAGACTCCTCCTGAAGTGCTGGATTATTTCATTGCCCCTGACAACCTTCGTCCCGCGCTGCTGCCCGCGCTGCTGGAAAATCCATCAGTGCCCGAGGGTAAAATGGCGAAACTTGCCGTCTCTGCTACGCGGGAAACGATTGAGGTGATGCTCCAGAGCGCCCGGGTACGGTCGCTCGCCGGTGTGCTCGAAGTTCTCAAGACAAATCCGTATCTCCGGAAGGAAGAGGTGGCGGAGATCGGAAGGCTGACTGCTGCGAGTGAACCCGCAGACCAGCCCCTCACTCCAATCGAGATCGGCGAAACCGTGCAGCCTGAGCCGTCGGCTGCGGCAGCCGGGGATGCGACAGTTCACACGCCGGAACCGGAAGAAGTGGAGACGGGAGCGACTACAACCGAGCACGAGGACCCCGACGAAGAGGTCAAGGCCTATCTAAAAGACCACGCGCATGAGATCGACGCGGAAGGCAGCACGCCGTTTCAAGCCATCGGAGGGATTGTCGAACTGTTGGGGTCAGATTATTTTCCGGTGACGCAAGCCAGCGGACCGGCAGCGCCCGAGGCCCCGTCCCCAGGCTCGGCCCCGGCCGCTGAAGGCGCGGCAAAGGCAAAAGCGGCCCCGGTCGGACCCAGGAAGCCCGCGCCGGGCCAACCCCCCAAACGCGAAAATACCCTTCAGAAAATCAGCCACCTCGACGTGAAAGGCCGAATTCAGTTGGCGTTGAAAGGCAACAAAGAGGAGCGCTCCCTTCTGATCCGCGATGGCACCAAGGTCGTTGCGCTCGCCGTGCTCGAGGCGCCCAAGCTCTCCGACGGTGAGGTGGAAAAATTCGCCAGCCAGAAGAACGTGCTCGAGGCCGTGCTCCGCCAGATTCCGTTGAAGCGGCGCTTCATGAAGAACTACATCGTGGTGCGGAATCTCGTCGCCAATCCGCGCACCCCGCTCGACCTCGGTCTGGGGCTGATGAAGAATCTGCTGGTTCAAGACCTCAAGAACATTTCGGCTAACAAGGAAGTTTCAGAGACCATTCGCAAACTGGCGCTGAAGATGTACAAGCAAAAGCTGGAAGCAGCGAACAAAAAGTAAAATCTGAGGCCCCTTTGGCATCCTTACCCCAGTCCGATCCCATCGCCGATTTACTGAAGCGCTCCAAAACCATTGCCGTAGTTGGCCTTTCCTGTAATCCCCTGCGTCCCAGCCATGGCGTGTCGGCGTACATGCAGAGCCACGGATACCGCATCATCCCAGTGAACCCGCGGATCGAAGAATGCCTGGGTGAGAAAGCCTACGCGTCCCTGCTCTACGTGCCGGAGAGAATCGACATCGTGGATATTTTTCGGCGCTCTGAGTTTGTGGAGGAGATCGTAGACCAGGCCATCCAACTCAAAGTTCCGGCCATCTGGATGCAAGAGGAAGTGATTCACGAAAAGGCGGCAGAAAAAGCCCGGAAGGCTGGAATCTTCGTAGTGATGGATCGCTGCATTCTGAAGGAACACCGGGCGCAGCTGGGATAGAGTAACCCGATGGCAGCAGACCACCTGCTCGCATTCCTGGTCGTCTCGCTCGTCGTGTGGAACCAGTTCTTCATCTTCCGGCTTAAACGGGCGAAAGACTGCGATGCGCGTCTCCGCACTTATTGGCTGACCATGACCTCGAAGTGGTTTGTTACGGTCTTGGTGCTAGGGGTGATGGGACCTCGGACGCTGTGGTACGCGCACCTGAGCACGTCCGAAGAACGATGGCTGCCGGGAAGCGTTGTGGTCGCTGGGATGACCGTCGCGTCTGTGGTCGCCATGCTGGTGCCGCTCGTCGTTGTGCGCAAGCCGGAGGGGTTGGCGGCGCTCTCGCGCCAAATCGAAAAGCTGTCCTTCGTTCTTCCGCAGTCGTCCCGGGAACGTTTTTGGTGGGCGCCGCTTTCGATCACAGCCGGGGTCTGCGAGGAAACTCTGTTTCGGAGCTTTCTCCCGGACTACCTTCATGCCGGACCCTGGAGGCTGGCTCCCGGCCTCGCGATCGCGCTGGCCTGCGCAATCTTTGGGTTAGGTCATCTATATCAGGGACTCAAAGGCGCTTTGGCGGCGAGCGTGTTGGGTCTTCTGCTTTTCGTCTTTTTTCTGAGTACGGGGAGTCTGCTCTTGCCGATTTTGCTCCACGCGCTTACAGACTTGCGTGTGCTGCTCGTGCTGAGGGCAGCGCGGGAAAGCGCGATCAGTGCGAGGCTGGCTAAGCATTAACTCCCACAAAGACCACGCTCGCGTCGTCCCGCACGCCTGATCCGTTCGCGAATAAGCGCACATCGTCCACAATGGTTACGGCCGATGCTCCCGGTTGTGCCGCGTGCTCGGCGAGACGGGACAAACCATATTCCTCCTCGTTTGGATCCACCGCCTCGGTAATGCCGTCGCTGTAAAACAAAAGCCTCGACCCTTTTGAGAGCGTAACCTGAGTTTCGGAGTAGTCTCCGCAGCCCAGCCCGAGCGGCAATCCCCGTTCCGTTTCCAGAAATTGGTGGCCGCGATTGTCGATGAACAGCGGCTGCAAGTGGCCGGCATTGGCGAAGGTCACTGTGCGAGTAGACGGATCGAGCACTCCGTACACCATCGTGACGAACTTACCGGCTGGAAAATCGTTCACCAGCAACTCGTTCAGCCGCGTCAGTACTTCACCCGGAGTGGAGCACGCCTCGGCCAGCGATCGGAACACACCGCGCGTCGCCGACATCAGCAATGCGGCTGCAGTACCTTTGCCCGAAACGTCGGCCAGTACGATCCCCCAGCGGCCGTCCGGGAATGAAATGAAGTCGTACCAATCGCCGCCGACCGCGCGGGCTGACTCGCTGCGACCGGAAATCACGAACCCGGGAATATAAGGAGAGCTCTTGGGCAGCAGAGCCTGCTGGATCACGCGCGCTTCCTGCGCATCGCGGTCGAGGGCAGCTCGCGCCGCGCGCTCGTTCTGAAAGCACCGCGCATTGTCTACGGCAACCGCGACGTGATCGCACAAGGCCTGCAGGAGCCTCAGTTGGTGACGAGGAAAACCATCCACCTCGGGATGCGACGCGGTGAAGACTCCCACCAGCCGCTCATCCACACGAAGTGGAATGGCTACCTCGGAGAGCGTCGATTCCTCGCAGCCGATATAGTAGCTGTCCAGGCGAACGTCGGGAGCGTAGTGCATCCGACCGGTCGAAGCCACGTGGCCAACCATCCCCTCCTTGCCGATCTTCAACCGATAGCCCTTGTCATGCAGGGAGCACCCGTGCACTCCGGCCAGCTCCATCTCTCCGCGCTCTTCGTCGTGCAGATAGACACCTGCTTCCAGGCAGCCGAACGAATGCGCCACTTCATTCACGACGCTGTCAATGAGTTGGTCGAGATCGAGAATCGATGTGATCTTCTGCGCGGCCTTTTGTACGCGCTGCAGGTCCTCGACCATGTCGGCGGGAGCAGACGCAGGCCGGGCTGGAAGTTTGTTGCCGCTGATGCTGGGAATCGCAGCCATGGGAGCGCCCCCGCGACGCTGAAGAATGGCAAACCAAGCGCCCGTTTCTCAGATTTTTGATGCCCGGATCGGCGTTACGATTCTTTCTTTCGCTGCCGAGGGCGGGGTTCGGCGTGTGAACGCCGCTGTTTTATTTCTTCCAGCCGTTCGCCGATGCGCTTCTCGATGCCTTCATTTGTGGGCTGGTAATAAACGCGCCCGCGCAGATTGTCGGGCAGGCATGGCATATCGGCAACCTTGCCTTCAAGATCGTGCGCGTACTCATATCCGCGGCCGTAGCCGAGGCCCTTCAGCAATGCCGTGGGCGCATTGCGCAGGTGCAGGGGAACCGGGTCGGCCGACGTTTGTTCGACGTCTTGTTGGACCTCGCCATAAGCCGTATAGAGCGCATTCGATTTCGGAGCAACGGAGAGATACACAACCGCCTGCGCGAGCGCCAGATTGCCCTCTGGCATGCCGATGAAGTCCACCGCATCGCGGGCCGCCATGCACAGCGAGAGCGCGTTGGGGTCGGCCAGTCCAATATCTTCCACAGCCATGCGCACGACGCGACGGGCCACGTAAAGCGGATCCTCTCCGGCTTCGAGCATGCGACCGAGCCAGTAGAGCGCCGCGTCGGGATCGCTGTTGCGCACCGACTTGTGCAGCGCCGAGATCAGGTTGTAGTGTTCTTCGCCGGTCTTGTCGTAGAGGAGAATGCGCCTCTGCAACGCGTCGCGGACGATGTCATCAGTAATCTCCCGCGCGCCTGCAGAATTTTTCTGCGCTAGGCCAGCCGCTACTTCCAACACGTTGTAGCCGCTGCGAGCGTCACCGCTGGTGTAGCTAGCGATTTTCTTCAGCACGTCGTCGGAGGCCACCAGGTTCATTTCTCCCAGTCCGCGCTCGCGGTCCGTGATCGCCCGTCTGAGCAGCAACACGATCTGCTCTTCGGTGAGCGGCTTCAGGACGTAGACACGGCAGCGCGAGAGCAAGGCCGAGTTGATCTCGAACGACGGATTTTCGGTTGTCGCTCCGATCAGGCGGATGTTGCCCTTTTCGACGTGTGGCAGAAACGCGTCCTGCTGCGCCTTGTTAAAGCGGTGAATCTCGTCGATAAAGACAATCGTCCGTGTACCGTATTGCCGGGCGCGCTCGGCGTCGGCCATGACTTGCTTGATTTCTTTGATTCCGGCGAGCACGGCGGAGAACTCAATGAACTCCGCCTTGGTCAGGTTGGCGATGATCTTGGCGAGCGTGGTCTTTCCCGTACCCGGAGGCCCCCAGAAGATCAGCGAGCCGGTATCGTCCCGATCCACCTGCGTGCGCAGCGGCTTGCCGGGGCCGATCAGGTGCTCCTGGCCAACGTATTCCTCAAGAGTCCGCGGGCGCATGCGGTCCGCCATTGGCCGCGTCGGGTCGGCCGCGCTGCCCGCGTTCGGGATGGGCTGGAACAGGCTCACTGGTCAGTTCGCGCCAATGGCGCACAACTCAGCTTACCGCATAGAAGGATGAGAGTCAGCGGCACAACGTTGTCAGAGGCCGGGCAGTGTTGTAACCAAGTCGTTTGCGCACGCTCGCTGAAATAACTTTGTTCACAACGGTAATCTACCCCTTTGCCGCTGTCGCGCAGATAATCTTCACATGACAGCGTGCTCGACCTTTCGAGTCGGAATCGCCTTTTCCTTGCTCTTGCCCCTCGTGGCTATGGCGCAGCGGCCAGCCGCCGAGAAAACGAACGTCAGCGAAGCCGAATACGAAGTGTTCTCAGCATACATAAGCCAGTCGTTTGTCGGCACAGCTGGCAAGGATCGGATCGATAGATTGACCTCACAAATCGTAATCGTTAACTGCACACAATCTGACAAGGACGACTTGGATGATTTCCTCGATCCCAACGACGCGTCACCGGGTGGGACGGAGGAAAAGTATCTGCAAAAGGAAGCGCCGTCACTTCGGGTAGTCACAATCAGCAATTTTCACGGAGCGAACGAAAAACAGGGAGAACTTGCGCCTAGCTTCCATGTGCCCCTGCCTTATCAACTCGTGTCAGCAGAGAAGATCGGCTCCATTCTGAAGGATAGTCCCAGCGGTTGGACGCAGTATTACAGGCAGTATCCGGGAGCACAGGGGCACATGCGGCTGTCGCGCGTAGGCTTCAGTCCTGACGGAAAGCAGGCGCTACTCTATTCCAGCAATTGGTGTGGCGGACACTGTGCCTCAGGTTCATACTTAGTCATGGAAAAGCGCGGGGCAGCATGGAGAGTAATCAAGGAAGTATTCATGTGGCTGTCGTGATTCGTAACGCTTAAAACGTCGCTATCTCATTAATAACTGCGTATGACCCGTCAATGTAGAAAAGCCGTTCGCGGTGGGGTCTTCCTCTTTCTAACTGCCTGTGCTGTAGCCACGTCCAACAAAAGCAGCGCAGTAAATATAGCGAGTTGCGACGGGGCTGCGCCTGCGATCACAGCGTGTCGGCACAAACTGGATGCTGGCCCCTTTTCGATTCTGGCTCCGGCAGGATGGAAGTTTCACCAGTTACAGGGAATCGATTCGTTTGTAGTGAATTCGCTGGGGATGGCGCGGTGCTCACCTTTGATTTTGGCCGACACTCAAGCGGCTATTTCAAGAAGGATGAGGCACCAGCGTACCTAATCGCCAAGAAACATATTGGCAGCCATGTCGCAAAACTAGTCAGCCCCCACACTCCGGGCTATGGCACAGGCGCATACTTCCCAAAAGCATCTGGCAAAAACTCCCTCTGTATTTGGGGAAAAGAATTGAGTGCTACGCAACAAGAATTGGTGTTGAAGATGTTTGAAACCATTCGATTCGGTGGTCCCATGCCTCCGTTTTTTCTTCCGCCACCGCCACCACCCCCAAACCAAGTGCCGTGAATATTCTCGACTCCAACCCAGCCACGCCGCCAAGGCAGGCCGTCGGCGCGCGCTGCCGGCCACTAAGCCGGTATCGCGGTGAGAGTCAGCACCTATCGTGAATTGCGCCCGCATAGTTATCAACAAGTCTCCGTCTCGAACGTCACGGCTGCGTCTTGCGCATGGATGCTTGGAGGGCTTCGCCGGCACTCCAGATCGATGCACCGAGCAGGAAGAAGTCTTTCAGGAGAAACCCTTGGGTGTCAGGGGCTCTGATTCGGAGTCGTCGCGAGAAAACTCAGCGTGACTACGAACGTTCCTGATGCCATGACGCTGCCGATGACCGTCGCCTTGGGCACCCAGCGTCGTAACGCGATCAGAACGGCCGCGAGAATTTCGATGATGCCGATGATCTCCGATCCTGCCTGGACGCTGGCGATCCGGTAGATCCACGACAAGAAAGGGCTGTTCGTGACCCACGGCCGGATAGCCTCTGCCTCGGTTGGCGTCCATTTCGACGAGCCAATCATCAACAACATGGCGACGACTCCGTATCGAAGCATGACCGTCCCGATGGTCCGCACTCGTGCCCCGATTTCGACTGTGTTCATTGCGCTCTCCCGGGTATCGATTCGCTTGCGTCACGTTGGTCGACGTGCCGCAACAAGACTGCCGCGACGATCGCGGTTGCCAGAGCAACAGTTGCACTGACTGCGGAGACCAGCGCCAATGCGTGTGTAAACGCTTCACGAGCGACGCGGAGCACCTCGAGGCGAAGCGGGTCCGGGAGCTGCGCGGCCACGGTCGCTGCGCCCGCGAGGGTGCTAAGGGCGGCGTGTGCAGCGGTCCCTGGCACAGCGACTGGCATCGCGGCAGCAACGTGGCCGCGGTACATGGCAGTGCCGATGCTGCCGAGGACCGCTATCCCTAGAGCTCCACCCAGCTCTGAGCTGGTTTCTAGGATCGACGATGCCACTCCTGCCCGCTCGGGAGGCGCGACGCCGACCATGATGTCCGTCGACACCGTCGTCAGCGGCGCCAGCCCGACGGAGAAAAGAACAGACCCTGTTACCAGGATTGGAAGGTCTGAGGCCCCGTGTATTTGCGTCACCACAGCGAATCCAATCGCCGCCAGCACGAGACCGCCCGCCATGACGAACGCAGGCCGCACTCGACGTACGAACACGGGCGTCAGCATCGAACCGACGATGTTGCCGACGGCCAACGGCACCGTCCAGAAGCCGGCGTGGAGCGGCGAGAGCCCGAGCACGGACTGCAGGTACTGGGCAATGAAGAGAAAGATGCCGAAACCGATGAAGAAGTCGATCACGTTGACCGCCAGGGCGGTGGTGAACACGCCTTCGCGGAACAACCCGAGATCGATCAACGGGTCAGTCAGTGCCAGCTGCCGGCGGACGAACACCCACGCGACACCGATTCCGCCGAGAATCGCCAGAACGGACCATCTCCCGACGCCGTCCTGTGCGATCTGTTTGAGGCCGTAGATCACCGCCAGTACTGCGACAATCGAAAATGCCGCACTCATCGGATCGAGGCGTCCCGCTTCAGGATTCCGGAACTCGGGCAAGAGCGCAGGGCCCAGGATGAGGAGCAGCACCATGACCGGCACAGCGACCAGAAAGACGGAGCCCCACCAGAAGTGTTCGAGAAGTGCACCACCCACGACCGGACCAATGGCGGCGCCGGCCGAGAAGCTCGCCACCCAGATCGCAATCGCCGTCGTCCGCTGCCTGACATCCTTGAACATGTTGCGGATCAGCGACAACGTCGACGGGGCCAGCGTGGCCGCCGCAACACCGAGCAACCCGCGAGCGACGATCAACTGCACAGCACTGGTTGAAAATGCGGTGAGCACCGATGCGCCGCCGAATGCTGCAGCGCCGATGAGGAGCAGCTTTCGCCGACCGATCCGGTCGCCGATCGTGCCCATCGTGACCAGCGAGCCCGCAAGCATGAACCCGTAGATATCCACGATCCACAACAGTTGAACGCTACTCGGCTGCAGATCCGCGCTCAGGCGGGGGACAGCCAAGTTCAGGACAGTCAAGTCCATGGAGTACAGCAGGCATGGCAAGGCGATCACCGCGAGCCCTAGCCATTCACGCCGGGTCGCTCTTGCGCCATTGACATCGTTAACACGACGGCAACTGCGGTTCGTCATTGCAGTACCCACCGTTTCCCAATCAAACTGCGCCGATATTGTTTTTCGGTTTCGGAGATGGTTGCGACTAAGCTGAGCTGGCGCATCAAGGTGCCTCTTAATCCCAGTTGAAATGCGTACGATCTTCTTTTGTCCCGATCATGCCGTCGATGTATACCTGCATTTGCAGTTTGAGCTTTCTCCCATCCTTTCCGTCAATATGTTGCTTGGATTTGCCCTTGAGGTTCGCGAGAGTCCACAGATTACGCACGCCGGTTCTCAGTGGAATGAGTGCTCGCAGCCGCTCGTCGCGCTATACCTTGCCGATCGCGTTCCGCCCTCGCGCCCAGAAGTTTGGTCCCATCACTTCCTCGTTGCCAGTTTTGTGTCCGACAGTGCGAGTAGCGTGTCCGGGTTGTCTTTGTTGAAGGATGCGACAATCTTCTGCGGAGTCGTTTTGCCCGGATCGTAGCTTACTTGGACCCCATTGTTTTTTGCGTCGAGCTTCACGTTCTTCACGCCTTCCACCTGCAGCACACTTTGCGTAATGAGGCCGAGCGTTTCGCTGCAGTTCGTGTTGAGTGTGCCGTCCTTTGCAAAGCGCAACAGCACGTTTGCGCCCTGTGGTTTCGTGCCTTCGGAATTGGCCTGGCCGAACGTCAGTTGGGCTGTAAATAGCAATCCGACGAACGCGGCCAGAATTGTGTATTTCTTCCGATTCATGTTTCTTCCTCCTCTCGTTTTATTCCCCGAGACGGGGTCTTGGGTCTCTAGTTCGGAATCAGCGCATCACGACCACGAACCACCGATGCTCATTGAAAAACGAATTGGTGAATCTCTCCTCTGCGAACACGATCCAAGAAGTCCTGCACGTTGTACGCCTTTCGATCGGCCAACTCTGGGTGTAGCGCCACCCATTTCTTGAGGTCCTCTTCTGAACTGAAGAGATTGTTGATCCCTCAACCACCGCCTAGGAAAACCCTTGTCGTAGCAGGGTCGAGTTCCTTGACTCGGGAGTTTTCGAAGACTAAGTGGATTGGCGCACCGTTGTACTGACTGCTGTCGTCTATTGTTACTACGTTGTCCTTCAGTTCGCTGCTGACCAGCAGCATAAAGTCAATCGCTCAAAAGACTTCGAAGGGCTTCTCTCCTTCCACTTGAACGCGGTGGTTCATGAAGGTGATCCGCATGGCCCCTTCCCAGTCCACATAACGGTCCTCCGCCATGCGATAGCCGAGGCCCTTGAGCGTCAGATCGGGCCGCATGATTTCAAAGCGCTCCAGCATTTTCAGCGCGTCTGTCACGGCGGCAGGCGAGACCTTCAAAACTTGCGCGAATTCCTCTCGACTCGGCGGAGGCTGATGCTGCCGCTCGGCCCGGCTGACAATTCGACCAATATGTTTCTCGCTGGGAGTCAGAACTGCAGTCTCCCAGCCGAACGTTCGCAAGGTTCGATGTAGGCGGGGATTATTTCGGAGGAACATCCCAATCGCGTACCGGTCGTCTGCCGAATACTGGCCGCCGACGTTCTGCATCGCCAGATCCACTCCAGTGATACGCGAAGGCTTATTCCAGTCGTTCAGCATGTAATCAAGCACCTTTTGCTGTTTGTCAGGCAGCGCTGTAGGGGCCGCTATCGGGGCCGCTGTTTGCGCTGCTGCCTGGTTTGGTGGGAGAAGCAGCGATGCAAGAAAGACCGTCAGGGCTGTGAGTGATTTGAGTCTTTTCATTTCGCTAGGTGCTCCTACGGTTTTTCCGCCAGTGGTTTCTGAATGTCTACTTCGATTT
>Ga0307479_10006570_pt1 | contig 10693 bp, 7 predicted proteins | sample atmos_gasesECM4C_FD_203743 | JGI IMG/M metagenome (GOLD analysis project Ga0307479, IMG submission 203743) | Hardwood forest soil microbial communities from Morgan-Monroe State Forest, Indiana, United States - atmos_gasesECM4C_515 | ecosystem: Environmental > Terrestrial > Soil > Temperate...
TGTATCTGGATGAACTGGTCTTCGTCGTCCCGCCAAATCATCCGCTGGCCACGGCGCCGCAGATCAGCATTCGCCAGCTCGGCGCCGAGTCCTTCGTCGCGCACATTGTCTCGTCCCCCTACCGCGAGAAGGTGATTCAGCTCTTCAAGACCCACAAGACGCCGCTACACATGGACCTGGAACTGCCGACCCTGCAGGCCATCAAACAGTTCGTGGCTATGGGCAACGGAGTGGCCTTCGTCCCGGAGATTAGCGTTGAAACCGAGATCGCAAGAGGAGAGCTCGTTCGCATCCCAGTCCGCGAGCTGCAACTAAAACGAAAACTCCGCCTCATTTACAGGAAAGATGCAAATCTGTCACACGCCGCCAGAGCGTTCCTGAAGGTCTCGGAGGCCGTTGCTCAGAAACACAAAGGCCGCTACCGCTTTCACCGCGAGGACTAGCCCGCCTTTCCCGCAGTGTCGCTGCTCTAGTCGCTCAGGTCTCAGGGTACATCGGTGCGCAGTTGTGAGCCACATATTGTAAGTCGTATGTTTCCAGTAATTGCGGTACGTTGCCGCGATCGCACTCCCGCTGCGCCAAGTCTCCGCTCCAGCCACGGAGCGGCGGCATAATTTAGCCCAGGGCATACGCCCGGGGTGCGGCAAAAAAATGGAACCAAGTCCCCTAAGGGACTGCACAAAAGGGCGGCTTCGCGTTTCTCGCGTCGCGATGGGTCAATGCAATCGCTGTTCTCGACAGTTACAGGTATGCTGGATCGTCAAGATGCCAGTGCAAGAGGCTCCACGCTTATGACACGACCAACGACGCAGGCGATTTCACCGTTCTTCATCGTCAGCAACGTCGATCAAACCATCGCTTTTTACCGCGACAAACTTGGCTTCGAGACAAGATTCCAGCAGCCCGATCGAAACCCTTTTTTCGCCATCGTCGGCCGCGACGGAGCGCAGATCTTCGTCAAATCCGATAAAGACACGTCGCCGCTGCCGAACCCCAAGCGTCATCCCTGCATGAGGTGGGATGCCTACGTCTATGCACCAGACCCCGATGCGCTCGCCGTCGAATTTGCCGATCATGGCGCAGCATTCAGCGTACCGCTCAAGGATACCCACGATGGTCTCCGCGGCTTCGAGATTTGCGACCCTGACGGCTACGTCTTGTTCTTCGGCCGGCCAAGGGACACGGCAGCGTAGCGACCACTGCCGAAAAATCGGCCTTGTGCACCGCCTCACCCTTGGCCGCCCGCCCTGAGTTGGTATATGATCGCGTGGTTTTTGGATCGAGCGACCCAGCCCAACTAATGAAATCTTCGCAGAAGGAAAATTGTCTGCCCCACCCAGTGTCGTCGATGACGTTGCCCGCCGCGCCCGTCGTCGGATTGCCTTGCGCCTTCTACCGTATGTGCTCCTCCTTTACGTAATTGCTTACCTTGATCGCAACAATCTGGCCACTGCGGCTCTGCAAATGCCACACGATCTCGGCTTCGACGATCGTGTAGTCGGCTTCGGAGCGGGTATCTTCGCCCTCGGCTACGTCATTCTGGAAATTCCCGGCACCCTCATCATCGAACGTTGGAGCGCGCGTCGCTGGATTGCGCGCATCATGATCTCCTGGGGACTGGTCACGATTGGGATGGCCTTTATCCGCACCGCGCATCAGTTCTACACGATGCGATTCTTGCTGGGATTGGCGGAGGCGGGATTTTTCCCCGGGATCATTGTTTATCTCACCCACTGGTTCGTCTATGAAGATCGCGCCAAGGCAATTGCCGGCTTCATGGCTGCCATTCCCCTAGCCTACGTGGTCGGTTCCCCTCTCTCGGGATTGCTGCTGGGCGTCCATTGGCGTAGCCTGCGAGGCTGGCAGTGGCTGTTCATTCTCGAGGGCCTGCCCGCGCTGTTTTTCGGGGTGATCACCTGGTTTTATCTGACCGATTGGCCGCATCAGGCAAAGTGGTTGCCTCCTGATGAGCGGGAGTGGGTCATCCGTCAACTGGAGAAAGAGAGGCAGGCCAAGAAATCCGTTCACGCCTATAGCGTGTGGCAGGCGCTTCGGAATCGCGACGTCGTCATTCTGACGTTGTTGCACTTCGTGCAGAATGGCTCGGCGTACGCTTTGGCTTTTTGGCTGCCCACCATGATCAAGCGTTTGTCAGGACTGAGCGATATCAAGGTAACGCTACTGGTGGCCTTGCCTAACCTACTGGGCTTTGTTGCCATGCAGGTGAACGGTTGGCATTCCGACCGCACCGCCGAACGGCGCTGGCACACGGCGATTCCGCTGTGGGTGACGGCCGCCGCGTTATTTGTGCTAAGCAAGGCGGATTGGGGAACCGTGCCTTCCCTGATCCTGTTCTCAATTGCCGCCGCCGGCCTGCTCGCCTTCTTGCCCAGCTTCTGGGCGATGCCGTCCGCGTTCCTTTCTGATACGGCAGCGGCAATGGCTACCGGCACGATCAACTGCGTCGCGGCCGGCCTGGGGGGCTTTCTCGGACCGGCTTTGATCGGCTACCAGGCCGGACGCACCCACTCGTTCAGGTCAGGCTTTGCGGGACTGGTGGTTGCGCTGGTGATCGCAGGTGTCTTGCCTCTCACCTTACGCGTTCGTGGCCTTGCCGGAGTGCATTCAGCCGGGCAGTGACCGCTTGCCCACGTTCCGCAATCCGAAGCGCTTATGCTTATAGTTGGCGAAAAGTCGTCCCGAAGGCGCGAAGCTTGCGTTCAAGGGTTAGAGAGAATCGATCCGACTAAGATGCAGCACCAAGCATGGACCTCTGACGGGAGCGTTGTCTTTATCACAGTCGATGGTGCTTGGGATGTGAATTGGGTCGGCAACCCACCCGGCAAAACTGATTTGAGCGGGACGCCACCGGCTGTCTCAAAGTAAGGCGGCGCTTAAGTGAATCGCACACAGTTCTTGCTGGGTCATTCTGCACCAATCTTTGGTACTTGACCGAAGAAGTGGCGGGGCGTACGTTTGCTTCGAAGGAGTTCCCCATGGATGCAAATCCCCCGAAGAAATCGCCAGCGACCGCGGCAAGCGAGCCACAAGAGCTCGAACACGAGATCCGCCTCCGCGCGCACGAACTTTATGAGGAAAGAGGCAGGGAGGACGGTCACGAACTGGACGACTGGCTCCGCGCCGAAGAAGAAATCACGCGGAAGAAGACACGCACCATCGCAGCCTGATTACGCACACATCAAAACACAAAACAACGCGCCCCGGTCCCATCCGGGGCCTTTTTGCGTCTATGGGCCTTACCCCTGACTCTCCTCGGCATCGCCCTCCGATCCCCCGAAGAAACTCATGGCTTCTTCACCTTCAATATCCAAATATCCTGCGGACGATTCGCGACGGCAGCCCACTGCGCTAGCCAGATACGGTAAGGACGGAATCCCCCGTAGCACTCACGGAAAACCCACGACCCACAACCCGACTGCACACGCTGACCATGCTCGCATTGACCATGCGAGCGTCAGCATCTCCGGCCTCTCCGAAGGCATCTAACAAGCAGAGGCATTCATATGAAACGATTTTCTCTTCTGGCGATGAGCTTGATTGTGGTGGCGGCGATTTCCGCCGCAGCTGCGCCTAATTCCGCTACCGCGAAAGTGCAGGCTTTTCCGGGCACTCTGGCGAATGCACGCTATGTCTACGTTGCGTCCTATGACGGAGACCAGTTCGATCCGAACCTGCTTTCAGACGATCGGGAAGCGATAGGGGCCGTGGAAAGCGCCATTCAGAATTGGGGCAAGTTGACGCTCGTGTACCGGCCATCCGAAGCCGACATCATCATTCTTGTCACGAGCCGGCCTTCCGAAGACCTGATGGCCGTATACGATGCGCACGGGTCGACTGGCAATTATCTCTGGCGCGTCATGGGGCGCGACGGTCTCCAGTCGGGTGAAACTCCACTGGTCACGCAATTCGAAAAGGGATTCGAAAGCGTGCAAAAGCACAAGTAAGCTCGCCCGCGCGTAACGGGGCTCCGGTTACGGATCGTATACTGCACGCGCCGGAGCCCTGGGAACGTGGTCCACACGAAACGCACGCCCGGAAGGCGCTGTCATTTTACATCCGGGGCAGGGACAACCGTTCCCGAGCCTTTACCTCACCCGGCGCATTCACCAACTCATGGTTGCCATCCTGCGCGGCAACGTTAGGCGCTTTCGGCCGCATCAGGCGTATTCTAGGATCTCCTCTTGCTCAAGCACAGGATTGTGATTTGCAACGGCAGACCCTCCGTGTCATGATCGGCCCGGGTTTGGAAGGAGAGAACATGAGTCTGACGAATATAGTCGAGGCCTTAGTAATAGTCGCGATCATCGTTGTGGCAATCCGTTTCTTCGTAAAACGAGGCTGATTAGCCCGCTCTGCTCTACGTCCGCTTTCCTTACAAGAGCCGCCATACAGTTGGAAGAGCAAATTCTTGAGGCAAGATTGGCGAGGATCGAGGCGATCCGACAGGAAATTGGCCATCGAATGGGAAAGAACAACCTATGAAATCGATGAACCCCAAGCGAGTGGCGTGCATTTCTGCTTTCCGGAACTCGAACCGCGAAGCTCGCAACCGTTCGTTCGGACGGCCGCAGAAACGAAGGCCGATCTCCGAACGACCGCAACCCACATCGCGAATCAAGGGTAAATTAGGCGGCTTCTGTCAGCTCAGTCAGCTTCCGAGTGGCGTACTAGAAGCGCAGCACCAGACCAGCAGAATACCGCAGGTTGTTCTTGTTCGTGACACCGGAAAACCGGGTCGTCATCCAGTCCACCTGTGCCAACCGCGCGGAGACGAACGGCAGGATTTTGACGTCGACTCCACCCCCCAGATAAGTGGTGAAGCCGGTAGAACTGACGCCTCCGCCAGAAAAGGTGCCTCCACCGAACAGAGCGTGCGCGAAGGGCTTCACACCCAAAGCGCGTGCGTGTACTTCAGGGCCGAATGTGTAGGTGTAGAAATGCGTTCCCGAATTGTATACACCGCTGAAGTCGGCGGTTACGCCGAGGAACGGGAGGAAATTACCCGTAATAGCAGCATTCCAGCCGTTTGATGTCGGACCACCATCGAAGTGAGTCAGCTGGTATCCCCCAAATATGTCTGCCTTTTGGGCATGCGATGGCAGAGAAACCAAACAGAACAGAAGAGCAACGGGCATCAATTTTCGCATCATTTCACTCCTGCTTTGGATTAGTGCTCGTACTCCTTCGGATGGGTTGGCCCAGTCGCTGTTCGGGCCGACGGTCACTTTTTCGATACGCCGCCTACGGGACTCGGAATGGATTTCAGCCAGCCTGGGAAAATCGTCTTCGTATGGGGTGGAGATCGGCCCGAAGAATATTACGCTCCATGAATTGAGTCACGGCCGGCTGCATTTGAGACTACGCTGCGCGGCAACATTGATTCGCCCGGGTTTGCTTTGGAAGATGTATCGGGCTTTTGCAATTCGGATAGTTGGGACACGCCAAATAGGTTGTGAGGCGCGACCTTCTCAAAACGAGCCGTGCGGAGCAGCGTGGGCAACACGGTGTCGATTTCATACTCCCATTGAAATCCCCCAAGAGCAGGTAAGCAATACAGGAATTCCCGTAGAAAGGTCTGGGGGCGAAAACTATCGTGGGAAGGTACCCGGGCCAAAGATGGAGCGCTTCGGCGGAGGAGTCTGTTCAGGCCCATGAAAACGAGTACCAATTCGATGGTTTGTTCCGCTGACGCTGATAAGTGGGGCTGGCCTTTTCAGCGCAACAAAGGACCCGGTAATTGACCTAGAAGCCCAGCATTCATGTCCTTTCGGCATCTGTTTTTACCCCTTCTTGCGCCCTATTCTTAACGGAGCTTTACTTCTCCGACATTGCCCAAAGAGCCATGAAGCGAATGATCCGGGACGACTACCTCCGGCAAACGCACGTGGCGGAGAATGCGATAATGAATGTGCCCAACACCCCGTGGCCTTACATGAACTGCATCGCACTCTTGTTGGCGCTGTCCTTACTCTATGGTTGTGGTGGCGTCGGAGCAGTAAGGACGTCGTCCACTTCGCCACCTTCCCAACCATTGTCGGTCACGGTCGCGCCCCTCGCGGTTGATCTTCGCGCCGGAGACACACAGCAATTTTCTGCGACCGTCTCGGGCAGCACAATTACCTCCGTTACCCCGGTTACCCCGGTTGGCAATGCGTTCATCCCCAGGCCAACAGGCCTAGCCCACGCAGGTCCCACGACAAAACGGGTTATTTGGTCGATCAACGGAGTCCCGGGAGGCAACTCGGCTCTGGGTACCATCAACGCCAAGGGCCTCTATATCTCGCCGACGACTCCACCAGACCCGAATGCCGTCGAGGTGACTGCATCGAGCGTGGTTGACCCCTCGATTTCGCAGACCGCCCTGCTTACGCTTTACAACCCTATCCCGACCGTGACTTCAGTGACGCCAAGCAAAGTCTCGGTGGGCGGGGTCACGCTAACGGTGAGTGGTCGGAATTTCGTGGAAGGTGCGCAGGTCTTATTTGCTGGAACCGCCCTTCCGACCACTTTTAACTCATCCACCCAGCTAATAGCCAGAGGTGTTGCTGCCCAGCCAGGAAGCGCTCAGGTTCAGGTTAGGAATCCAGAACCCGGATCGGCAAATTCAGCTGCGGCGCTCATTGTTCAAGTAATGCCGCCAGTTACTCCGGCACCGGCATCCTGGAACCCAGCCGTTTTAGGAGTTCCGTGGGCCAGTGATTTTGTGCCCATCGCGGCGAATCAAATCGACGTGAAGAAGGATTCACGTTTGAAGGTCAAAGCGACAGGCGACGGTGTTACCGATGACACGTCCCCCATCCGTGCCGCCATTAAATTGGCGTCCTCGTCTGGCGGTGGAGTGGTCTATTTCCCAGCCGGTGACTACAAGATTGTCGCGCCGTCCGATTTCGCCCATGGAAATCCCCTCGCAGTGCCTTCACGGGTCATTTTGCGAGGGGCCAGTGCAACGACATCCCGTCTTTTTGTGAATGATCCGGATGCCGCCAGCGGAACCGACGGGACTTGGACGTGGGGCGGAATTGACTTTCAGGGATCGAGCCTGAGTGGCATGACCGATTTAGGAGTGTATGCAGTTAATTCTTCGGCAAGCTCGTGCGCATTGCTCTGGAATCGCGGGTCCAGCAAGGTCAGCAAACTGTTCTTCAATAATCTGGATGTTCGCCTGGAGAACTGCAGAGCTTTCTGGTTCGAAGGAACTGACAATCTATTAATTCGGAACAGCCACTTCGACAGCAATTCCTCACGGTATGGTCCCATTTATGTGGTGGGGAATTCCCATATCTCCTTTCTGGGCAACGCGATCAATTACCACTTCGGCCGCGTGCAGATGCAAAACAACGTAGGCCTGCTCATGCAGCACAACACCTTGATCCGGGATGCTCAGAACAAAGATATGGAGGACAAAACAGCGATTGAGAGTGGCGGGGTAGAAATATCTTTTGGGCAACAACTTCAGGTGCTCGACAACACCATTCAAACCCTAAATGCGCCTCCCCGCGAAGCTGCCGATGGAGAAGCGATTATGAGCCAGCAATCGACGACCCAGAACGTCCTGGACGCAGGCAGCGTGACATCAATTACGTCAACCACCTTGACTGACGCCAACGCACTATGGGGGCGCGTCACGGAGGCGCGACTTGCGAAGAATTCAGAGGTTGTCGCGATCTTGACGGGACCGGGTACCGGGCAATGGCGAAAGCTTTTGGGAATCAATACAAGCACTAAGACTCTAACCTTGGACCAGCCTTGGAGTCCCGTTCCTGAAGTCGGCAGCTTGTATTCGATTTTCGCCTGGACGTTGATACACGCTAACATTCAGGGGAACAAGCTGATCGACAATCCTAATGGTATCGTTTTGTACGATGGCTGCTACGACTGCGCCGTACAAAACAATGTGCTCACCAACTCGAGAGGAATCGTTTTGCGGGCGATAGATGAGGCATTAAGCCCGTCTATGTATCCTGAAGGCAGACGAGTTCATCAAGTGGCAATAAAGAACACCATCGTCAACAACAAAGTGTCCAACACCTCGGGCCTGCGTCCAGCGTATATTGCGCTAGATACGGAGGCATTTGACAAGAACACCTACCGTGGAGCCGGTGTGATGGACGTTCAAGTGGCAGGCAATGTCATCGAACCTTACTCAGCTAATCCTAACCAGACCTACATTCCGAAGCTCAACGAAATAACACAGGAAGGCCTGTTTCCCTGCTTTTTGTTTGGACCCGCTAAAGTCAAGGATGGAGTAACTACCGTATTTCAACGTGTTCATGTCTGGAACAACTCTCAAAGTGTTCCAGTCAGTTACGGTTCCAATTTCTTACCGCTCACTACGCACGCCTGCGTTACTGCCTCGGCACCTCCGACGAATACTCCGTAAGATCGTCGCCCCAGGTAATGGCGGCGTCCAGGCCCACCCGAAGAATCGCTACTTTAGAGCACAAGAGTCAAAGGGCTTAGCGAGCACAAGCAGCCGGTTGTCCTGGCTATGGGAGAGTATGATTTTCGCAATGCCGCCTACGCCTGCAGAGACTGCGGACCTGTAGAGGCGTCCGGCTCGGCCTTGGGAAATGCATAACAAGTCCTCGAACCAGGCATCAAGACCGAGACCCGTCGTGGCCTGGATTATCACGCGCGGTGACACATAGTTCGTAGTTCCAAGGAGCCTTCTGTTCGAGTCAAATGTGTCCCTCCAGCTAAGCCCGACCTGCCTCTCGTTCCGCCGGCCCAGCAGCGCCCACATCGCGAGATAAAGCGGAATCTTGGTCAGGGGCGCCAACGGCACATTGGTGTGGGGCTCGACAATTGTTAGGCCATGAGGAAACCGGTGAATCGCCACGCCTCCAGGCTTTAACACCCTTGCTTGCTCGGCAAAAACGGGCCGGTAGTCAAACACGTGCTCCAGCGTCTGATCCGAAAAGAGGAACGCGATAGAGGAGTCTGGGAACGGTAGCTCATTCTTGAGAGGGTCGACGATGTGCAACCTGGCCCGAACTCGACCGGATAGCTCGGGGCCTACTTCGCCTAACAGATGCGAGTCCCTTCCCCAGTACTCCAAAATGTCGACGCCATCCGCACAGTAACCGTGTTCAATCAGCCATTTGGTTGCGGAGCCACTTCCACACCCGAAATCCACTATTCGATCTTCACTCGACAAGTGCCGCTCAGAAACATGCGAATAAGCCCGTAAGAAAAACATGCATCGCTCCGCCATTGGTCCGTCGCGTAGCGGTTTACTAAGGCCCTTCTCGTATTCTCTAACCGCCTCTATGTATTTGGTGTTGGTCGTCGTACTTGTGGACAATCCGCTATTGCTCATTATTCCCAGACCTCGGTCTTGGAGGTGGCGAAGTTTGTGGCACTACGTCCGGAATCGCACAGCCGAATTGCGGTGGGCGAAGGCAACACTTGCTGCGCCAGCGAGTGGCGGACGACATCTGTATATCGCTCTGTAATCAAAGAGATGAGATACGAATACAACAATGCTGCCAGCAGGAGAGGGAAGGCGGCAACAACATGGCGGAGATCTGGCTGCCACTGCTGATCTCGAATGACCAGGGATGCTGTGAAAACAAGGAACGGCATGTGTAGAAGATAAAGGCTGTATGACCAGCTGGCCGCATTCCTCGCTACTGGACCCAGAAGACGAGGCTGAGCTTTGGTGTTCGTGCGAATGGCGCAGTAGATGAAGAAGGAACAGGCACAGGCTAAGATAAAGTATCCGGGGAAGCCCTCCGGCAAGTATTTGGCTCTGATAAGTAATAGCGTGGCCGTCAACAAAAGAAGACTAGATGGAACGACCAGGCGATTGCCAGGACTGATCAGCCTTAGGGGCGAGCGCATAAGCCATGCAACAGCGGCACCAAGTAGCCAGATCGAGAAATACAAGGTGATTTGTCGGCCGACGAACCAGAAGCCAAACCCCAGACCTACGGCGGAGACAAATCTGCCCAGGGCATTACGTCGAAAGATGGAGATCACCGGAATGAGGAATATGTAGTACCAGAACTCGTAACTCAGACTCCAAAGCGGATCGTTGCTTCCGTAAGTTGTAGCTGTAATCCCCTGTAAAAACAGTCCGTTTTGTACCAGCGTCCAAGGGTCGCGCCTTTCGACCAGGTTAGCGGATATTGCTGCCGTATGGATGGAGCCGTCATACAATCCATGGGGCAGGTAAGAGAGACCTACTGAATCCCAAAGCCAACACAGCGCGAGGGCTGGCAAGAGTACGACCATTAACCGCGTCAGCCGCTGGGTAACAAAATAGCCGATACTCCAATTACCACTATCTAAAGCTCTCAGAGCGCTGCTGGTTACCAAATTTCCGCTCAGAACAAAGAACAGCATGACCGCTGGTCTGCCCAAGCCAGTAAAGAAATACAACAACCTGACAGAAACGGACGGGGCAACAAGGCTGGGATAGTCCGGGAACATCAATAAGCGCCAATGCCCCAGTACAACGAGGAAGGCAGCTACACCACGTAGCATGTCGAGATGAAATTCAGAAGATTTAGGGCTTTGAGCTGTCATGGAAGTCGCAAGCCACCCCGAGTTATCAACTGGCCTGTTCGGCAACAAGATTGAAGTAGTCTGTGGAGGGCTGAACGGGCACTGGCGTGTGGCAATAACCAACATTTCGTTCCGTCGCAAGCAAATATATTGACTGAGCGAC
>Ga0307479_10006571_pt1 | contig 10692 bp, 7 predicted proteins | sample atmos_gasesECM4C_FD_203743 | JGI IMG/M metagenome (GOLD analysis project Ga0307479, IMG submission 203743) | Hardwood forest soil microbial communities from Morgan-Monroe State Forest, Indiana, United States - atmos_gasesECM4C_515 | ecosystem: Environmental > Terrestrial > Soil > Temperate...
CGCGAAACGCTCTCTGGTGGCGGCATTGCCTCCGGCCCCGTGAGTTTCATGAAGGGTTTCGACGCCTTCGCTGGAGTAATCAAATCCGGCGGCAAGACGCGCCGTGCAGCGAAGATGGTCATCCTGAACGCGGATCATCCGGACATCGTTGAGTTCATCGACAGCAAGATGAAGGAAGAGCGCAAGGCGCAAGTCCTGATCGAGCAGGGCTACGATCCGGCGATCGACGGAGAAGCCTACTCCTCAATTTTCTTCCAGAACGCGAACCACTCCGTCCGCGTCACCGATGAATTCATGCAGGCGGTCGAGGACGACCGCGACTGGTGGACGCGCAACGTCAATGACGGAAATCCGTTTGAAAAATACAGCGCGCGCGAACTGCTGCACCGTATGGCCGACTCCGCCTGGCGCTGCGGCGATCCCGGCATGCAGTACGACACCACGGTGAATCGTTGGCATACCTGCAAGAACACCGCGCGCATCAATGCCTCCAATCCTTGTTCGGAATACATGTTCCTGGACGACACGGCGTGCAACCTGGCGTCGCTCAACCTGATGAAGTACTTGAATTCAAACGGCACGTTCGACGTCGAAGCGTTCCGCCACGCCGTGGACATCACCATCACGGCGCAGGAAATCCTGGTGGACAACGCCAGCTATCCGACTCCGAGGATCGCCGACAACTCGCACAAGTTCCGCCCGCTCGGCCTGGGCTACGCCAACCTGGGCGCTCTGCTGATGTCCATGGCGCTGCCTTACGACTCGGACGGAGGGCGCGACATGGCCGGAGCGGTTACTGCGCTGATGTGCGGTGAAGCCTACGCGCAATCCGCGCGCGTCGCCGAGCGGCTGGGGCCGTTCCCGGGCTACGCCGCCAACCGCGAGCCGATGCTCGACGTCATTCGCATGCACCGCGACTCTCTGCGCCCGATCAAGGCGGAGAACGTCCAGCCGTCGCTGCTCGGCGCTGCGCAGACCGCCTGGGACAGCGCGCTCGCACTCGGCGAGAAGTTCGGCTACAAGAATTCTCAGGTCACAGTACTCGCTCCCACCGGCACCATCGGCTTCATGATGGATTGCGACACCACCGGCATCGAACCCGACCTGGCCCTCGTGAAATACAAGAAACTCGTTGGCGGCGGCGTCATCAAGATCGTCAACAACACCGTTCCGGCGGCGCTGATGAAACTTCGCTATTCGCCGGAGGAAACTTCGCAGATCGTTTCCTACGTAGACCGCGAAGGCAAGATGGAGGGCGCCCCCGGATTCAAGGCGGAGCATCTGCCGATCTTCGATTGCTCGCTGGCTACTGTGGGCGGGCGATCGATCGCCTGGCGCGGCCATTTGAAAATGATGGCGGCGGCGCAACCGTTCCTATCCGGCGCGATCAGCAAAACGATCAACATGCCCGAGGAATCCACGATCGAGGATGTCATGCAAGCATATATCGAGTCCTGGAAGCTCGGCGTGAAGGCCGTCGCGATTTATCGCGACAACTCCAAGGGCTCGCAGCCGCTTTCCGCCGCCGGCGATAAGAAAGACACGGCCCAGCAGGGACAGATCGCCGCGGCGAAGGCAGTGGAAACAACTTCAGCCGTCGCCGAACAGCGTGAACTCTTCATTCGCGCACATCGCCGTAAATTGCCGAGCGAGCGCTCATCCATCACGCACAAATTCACGATCGGCGGCCACGAAGGCTACATCACCGTCGGCATGTATGAGAGCGGAGAGCCGGGCGAAATCTTCATCAAGATGGCCAAGGAAGGTTCGACGCTATCCGGCTTCATGGATGGCTTCGCGCTTTCCGTTTCGATCGGCTTGCAGTACGGCGTACCACTTAAGGCGCTCGTCGATAAGTTCATCAACACACGCTTCGAGCCCGCCGGCTACACGGGCCATCCGGCAATTCCGTATGCAAAGTCCGTGCTCGACTACATCGCGCGGTGGCTCGGCGGACGATTTATTTCTCCCGACTATTTAACGCATAACGGCGAAACCTCTTTGCCCGCCGCGACGGTGGCAGCCAGGCCAGCCATGCCTCCCGCATTCGTCGCGACCGCCGATGACGATCCGTCGCCGGCAAGCGCGGGATCGCGCCCGATGTTTGACGGCGCGCCCACCTGCTCCGAATGCGGCATGCTCATGACGCCCAACGGCGCTTGCTACAAGTGCGAAAACTGCGGCGGCACCTCGGGCTGCAGCTAGACACTGTAGCCCGCCTCTTCAGAGGCGGGGGGTTTTGCGTCGACGAGCAAAAAACCCCCGGGTCTGAAGACCCGGGCTACAACAATCCCCTCCGTCACTTTAGCGCCATGGCGCGGGCCATAAATAATGCTCGCCGTCGGCAGGAAACTCCACGGGATCAAGAGCAACCGGCCCTTCGGTTTTCTTCATATATCGCCGATAGCTTGACCAGCGCCATTCTTCTGGCTCCGACACTAACCCGGCTTCGACCGGATTGCGATGAATGTATTCGAGCTTCTGCCAGAAATTGCGAACCTGACGAATGATCGTGTCAAAGTATCTTTCTTGCCAGATGGGGCCTGGAACCTTGCGCCGTTGCGCGATTGCGTAGCCCGTCCTGCTTTTCAGGTCCCGCATGATCTGGATCAGATTCTGATTTTGCGGAGAAAATAAAAGGTGAATGTGCGAAGGCATGACGACGTACCCGAACAGCATGAAATCCGCGCGCAACTTTTGGTTTTCGATGGCTGCAAGTATAAGGTCGCGCTCTTCCGGAATTAGGGGAGCCACTTTGCGGGCAAGGTTCGTCGTGACGAAGAAAATTCGGTCGCGGTCCTCAATACGGCGCAGGCGCGTCATGATTCGTGCATTTTATTACATCCGCGCATGCAGTGGCGACATGCTGTAGCCCGCCTCTTCACAGGCGGGGGGTTGCTGTGCCGGGGGAGCAAATCCCCGGGTCTGAAGACCCGGGCTACAACAAACCCAGCCAAAAAAAGCGAAAGGGGCTCGGCTCCGAGCCCCTTCCAGCAAAACCCCATTTCACCCCGTCCCAAATAAACCTGGGACATCACCACCCCGGGAAAATCAAAAACCACTTTGCCTGTACTGCTGCAAGCGCGTTGCCACGTATTAGAAATTCTTATGATAAGAACCAAGTAATTGATTCGCAAAGACTTGGCTAGATTTGCCTCAGCATGGGATACATGAATACCCTGAGAATCTACAATTTTTCACAGTATTTGTTCCGGGCTTCTACAAACTTCGGGAGAATTCAAGCGCCAATGGCGGTACGAATAGCCGAAGCGAGTACCTCGGCCCAGAGTGTCACATCTTCGGCCCGCTCGGCTTCAACCATCACACGCGCCTTGGGCTCGGTGCCCGAATACCGCACCACAACACGCCCGGCGGCCCCGAGCGTTTTCGTGGCTTCATCAATCGCGGCAGAAACGATGGGGAGAGACTCCAGCGGCGGTTTGGATTTCACCATGATATTCACGATGGTCTGCGGAAAGACCTTGAGATCGCGGATCAAGTCATCGAGAGGCCCGCGGAGAGCCACCAGGCAGGCCATCTTCAGCGCCGTGAGCAGGCCGTCGCCGGTGGTGGCGTCATCGAGAAAAATGATGTGCCCGGATTGCTCGCCCCCCAGATTCGCGCCGCTGCGCAGCATCTCTTCGAGCACGTAGCGGTCGCCGACGGGCACGCGCGCAAGACTCAAGCCTTCCGCTTCAAGCGCCCGCTCGAGTCCGAGATTCGCCATCGTAGTGCCGATCACGCGCCCGCCGTTCAACTGCCCGGCGAATTTCAGGAATCGCGCCACAGCCAGCAATACGCCATCTCCATCCACATGACGTCCGCTCGCGCTCACGAACATCGCGCGGTCGGCATCGCCGTCAAACGCCACGCCCAGCGCGGCGCGCGTTTCGATCACTTTCTTCCGCAAATTTTCCGGATAGAGCGAGCCGCAAGCGTCGTTAATGTTGCGCCCGTTCGGCTGGTCGTGGATCGCGATCACATCGGCGCCCAGCGAGCGGAAAAGCGATGGCCCGAGCTGGCTCGCCGCGCCATTGGCGCAGTCGAGAACGAGTTTCATTCCCGCGAGTTTCGCGCCCGGAATCTTGCGCCCGCGCAGATACGCCAGATATTCTTCATCGAGCGCGCGGTCGGCCGGAACGGCGATCCCGTGCACGGCCGTGTCATAGTCTTTGTGATTGTGAATCTCGATTTCAAGATGTTCCTCGACTTCGTCGGGAAATTTCATGCCCGTTCCGGCGAACAATTTCACTCCATTATCGTGAAACGGATTGTGCGAAGCCGAAATCACCATGCCGGCCGAGAATTTTTTCTGCCGCACCAGGCACGCAACGCCGGGCGTGCTGATCACGCCCGCGGAAACGAAGGCGACGCCGTCGTCGGCGAGCCCCGCGGCGAGCTCCGCGGCAATGTGCGGTCCCGACTCGCGCGTATCCATCCCAATCAGGACGCGGGGCTTCGCGTCGCGCTCCAATAAGTATTTTCCGAGCGCCCGCGCCACGCCGTATAAGGTGGCGTCGTCCAGCGGATACGTGCCGGGAACGCCGCGAATGCCGTCGGTGCCGAACAATTCCTTGGTCATAGTGAAGTCAAAATGGACGGAGAGCCATGCTGGGCGGCAAAAAGTCTAGCACACGTTCAATCATCCGCCGGAAGGCGCAGGCACGCGGCGCGGAACAAGAATAACCTGGAACGCCGAGGGTGAAACCTGGACTACCGTCGCGCCGTAGGGAGCCCCCACCATGTCAGGCGTAATCCGAATCTCGGAAGCCCCTTCCTTGCCCTCTTTCAAGTCCACGCGAAGGTTGAGGTCGGCCGCGACCAGCCGCCTCAATAACGCGGAACGCCCGCGCACGCGCACGTGCACCGCAGTGGGCACGTCGCCTGAAATTTCGAGGCGAGGAGGCATGCTGGTGAATTCCAGCGGCACCTGAAAACCCACTTCAGCGAAGGGCTCCGATGTGTATGTGGTCCACAACAGGAATGAAACGCCGAGCGACAGAAGCTTCAGGGTCGCGTTGGCGAAAATGTATTTGCGGAGGAACCGCATCGTCTATCTCCGCACCGGCGTCCGAACGTTCGCCAGAGCGGCGGGCAGCGCCGACGTCGTCCTGCGGCGCGTGAACATGTCGGTCAGGCGGTCACTGAGGTCCTCTGGGATGAGATTCGTCTCGATCGATCCGCCGGACGCGAGCGAGATCGATCCCGTTTCCTCCGAGACCAGCACCACGATCGCGTCGCTGTCCTCGGTCACTCCGATCGCCGCGCGGTGACGCGTCCCGAGCTGCTTCGAAATCAAGGGATTCAGCGACAATGGAAGGAAGCAGCCCGCGGCGGCCACTCGTGATCCCTCGATGATCACGGCGCCGTCGTGCAGTGGAGAGCCTGGCCGAAAAATCGAAAGCAGCAGGTCGTAGGAAAGCTTGGCATCCAGCGGAATCCCGCTCTCGATATACGTTCGCAACCCCGCTTGGCGCTCCACGACTATGAGCGCGCCGATACGATTTTGCGAAAAATACTCGGCGGCCATCACGATGTCGTCATGCGAGGCCTTCGGATTGTGCGTAGCGAATCTCACCAGAGAAAGGTTGCGCCCGAACCGCGAAAGGGCGCGGCGGATTTCCGGTTGAAAAAGGATGATCAAGGTGATTGCGATGTAAGGCAGCATGGTCGTAAGAAGCCACTCGACCATTTCCAGACGCGCCCATCGGGCGCCGCGGTAAAAAAGCATCAGCAGCGCGATGGCCACCAGCATTTGCACGGCGCGCGTTCCGCGCAGCAGCTTCAGCAGGTAGTAGATCAGAATCGCGACAATCAGGATGTCGAGCGCCGATCGCACATTCAGGCGCGCCAGGGGAGCGATCGGCAATGCGGCGGCGAGCATCGTCGTGAGTTCTACGGTATCGCAGCCGTGCCGCTTGGAGCAAGCCGTCGTTTGTACCTGTGCGTCGCCATGCTAGGGCGAATTCAGGCCCGCCGGGCAAACCGAAGACATCGTCTGCCCGTCATTTACTAAGACCGGCCCACATATTGCGTATTAGAATGTCTGTAGGGACACAACAACGCCAATGCAGACTCACCAGCGTATCTTTCTCATCTTACTTATCGCCCTCCTGGCGCTTGTGGGCGTGGGTGTGGTGGTAACCAGAGACCGAAGCAACGGCGCCGGTCCTGGTTCCAGCAGCGTTCCAGGTGCGGCGCAGTCCATAGTAAATATGGAGCAGCTCCAAACCGCCGAATCCCTGGCTCCACTTGCCACAGGCCCGGACGAGCAAAGTCTCGCACGCGACGCACTGCGTTTAGCGGACCACGAAGTTGATCTGGCCTTCAACGCTGCGCTCGCCGAAGCCGCTTCGCAGCCACCACCGTCGAGCCCCCAAATCCGCGCCATTCGGGAACGAATCCCGGCGTTGGAAAAACAGGTTGCCGATGGTGATACCGAGGTCGCCCGCCTTACCAAGGTCCTCGCTGCCGCGCGCGAAAGCGAAAAGGGGGCTCTCACGCAGCAACTGGAACTAGCCAAGGCGCGGCAGGAATTGAACGTTGATGATCTCGCCGACGCCAATCGGGATCTGGCCCGCGCCGGCGGCGATCCCAATAGCCGAGTTCAGCAGATGGTCGACGAACACCATGCCGCTGAGCACGATAGCGGAGGGGAGATAGATACCAGCGCAGTCGGCTCACAGGCTGGCTCCAGGGTGCCAACGTCCAACTCGTTCGTCGCACGTGCAAGCACGTGGTACGAAATTCGCCAGGATGTGCGCCGTCTCGGCCAGGCTCAGCAGGCATCGACCGCAGCGGGCGCTGCGCTCTCCGGCCGCCACGATGAACTTGAACGGCAGCTCTCACAGACACAGCGCCCGCAATCAAGTAGACAGCTCAGGGCACCGTCCGGAAACGCTGGCGGACAAAGTCCAGAGGCTGCTTCTTCCGCCACGCTCAATGGAACAGATTCGACTCTATCCTCGCTTCGTTCCCTCTCCGCGTCACAGAAAAGTATTGCGGGGCTGGACAATCGAATCCAGGTGGATCAGGATTTGGCGAAAATCTACGGACGCTGGGGCGCTCTGGTCCTCGCACGGCAACGAGTCCAGTTACACGGTCTGCTCGTCTCTCTCACATGGATCTTGCTGCTTGTGCTCGCTGTTTTCATTTTCAACCGGTCCACGGACCGCTTCTTCGAGCACCTCACGCCGGATCGCAAGCGTCTGCTCACGTTGCATGCGGTCATTCGCATGGCCGCGCGTGCCGTAGGCGCCGTTCTGATTCTACTTTTGATATTTGGTTCACCGAACCAAATGGCGACTGTCCTTGCGCTTGCAGGCGCCGGCCTCACGGTTGCTCTGAAGGATTTTATCGTCGGCTTTTTCGGCTGGTTCGTCTTAATGGGGAAAAACGGAATCCGGCAGGGAGATTGGGTCGAAGTCAACGGCGTCAGCGGTGAAGTCGACGAAATCGGATTGTTCCATACCGTGCTGCTCGAGACCGGGAACTGGAACGATGCCGGTCATCCCACCGGCCGCCGCGTAACGTTCGTCAATAGCTACGCCATCGAAGGCCACTACTTCAATTTTTCGACTTCCGGCCAGTGGCTGTGGGATGAACTGCAAATCGCGCTCCCCGCCGATCAGGATCCCCAACCAATCGTGCAGGAGATTCAGAAAATTGTGACCAAGGAAACCGAGGCTAACGCACGTCTCGCCGAACAGGAGTGGGGGCGCCTCGGAAATACTCGTGGGGCGCAGTCTCTTTCGGCAGGGCCCGCGATCAGCATCCGCCCGGCCAACCTGAGTTTCGAAATACTCGTGCGTTATGTGACGCGCGCCAACGAACGCTACCAGCAAAGGTCCAAGCTTTACTACGAAATCGTCGAGTTGCTCCGCCGCAAGAATATTCCGCAACCTACCCAGCCCCCGGCCGCACCTTCGGCCGCCGCCAAAAGTGCGTAGCAGCTCTTTGTCAAATCGCTTCGTAGCAGTTTTGTCGGCTCGAGACCTCAGCTTCGATGACGCGCCAAAAGCGCGGAGTATATCAGCCCGGGGCAACGCCCCCGGGGGACGCGTCCAAAATATACATTCCGTCCTGCCAGGGCGGAGCATTCCTCCGCCCTGGCAGGGCGCATCAATACAATTCCTAAACCCAGGGCGTTGCCCTGGGCTGGAGTACGGCGGCGCTTTCAGCGCAGGAATCAAACTTGTGCAAATCCGAATTCATGGGCCTTGAGCGTCGCCCTTTATGTGATGGCTTCTCATGACTCCCGCACACGTTTCACGACGGTGGATAGAACTTCGGATTCCTGAAACAGCCGAATGGCCGCCACCCCCGCCGCGCCTGCAGCGAAACACGAATGAGCATTTTCAACCGTGACACCGCCGATCGCGAGTACGGGAATGCGGACCGCGCGGCACGCCTCGCGGAGCCGCTCGATTCCCTGCGGCGCTCCGAACGCCGCCTTCGATGGCGTCGCGAACACTGGCCCGAAAAAAATGTAGTCCGCGCCGGCGCCCTCAGCCGCGCGCGCACCTTCCGTGGAATGGCACGATGCGCCGATCCGAAATTCCGCGTGGCCGGCGGAACGCCGCCACTCCGCCACCGTCTCCACGAGCAGAGACGCTTCGCCCAGGTGTACACCCGCGGCGCCCGCGGCGAGGGCGACATCGAGTCGGTCGTTCACCAGAATTCTCGCCCCAGTTTCCCGGGCCCCCGCGGCCGCGAGGCGCACCAGTTCAGTGAGCTTGCGTGTTTCCAGGTCTTTTTCGCGGATTTGAATCCAGTTGATTCCTGCGGCCGCCGCCCTCCGAATGGTTTCCAGCAGCGCGTGCGTTGGATCTGTCGAGGAAATTTTGGAAATCGAATCGCCGGGGGACGCTGCGAAGGTGCACCCAAGCGCCTTCCTATCGGTCACGTAGCAGAGAATGGGCTTACGTTCGGGTGGCAACGGAGTTCGCGCGTCCTCGCAACATGCTTCCGGCGAGCAGGACGTCCAGCGCGCCCAGGCCCGTTACTGCGCCGCGCACGGAAGGATGCAACAAAAAGGGAATCAGCCCGGGATACTTGTCCAGAAAGAAGTTGTGTTCCCAATATCCCAGCCAGGGCAGGAGAATCAGCATCACTCCCAACAGAAAGACATCGAGACTGATCAGAACACGAAGTAAGGATTTCATCCTGGCGTTGCCTAGCGTGCTTTTCCGAGCAGGTTAATTCGCTCGGAGACATCGCGGTAATCGATATTCATCGCATAAACCTGAGAGAAGCTCTTCACCGCGCCGGCCTTATCACCAGCCAGCTCTTGTGCTACTCCCAGATCATACCGCAACGCAAGGATGGATTCCTGATCGAGTCCCGGAGTTTGCAGGGCGCGTTCGTACCAGATCGCGGCAATGGCCGGCTGTCCTTTTTCCATGAAGGCCAGGCCCAGCAGGGTGCAACATTGCATCGCATAGCGAAACGCCGGTCCTTTGTCGGCCGATTTGGCGACTCTCTGAAATTCGCTGATGGCCTCTTCCAGCAAGCCCATCTCTCTGTAGGCAATACCTAGATTGTAATGAGTCTCCAGGTCCTCGTGTTCATCTTTTCCCAACTCGCCCATTTCGGAGCGAAATTCTTCAAACAAGTCGCCAAGGGGCCCGCTCATCTCGCCACCGTCAGGCGCGGCAGGCGCGGTTGCCCCGTTCGCCGGTTTTTGATGCGTCGGCGGCGCGGGTTTGGCTGCGGGAGCCTTTGCTGGAAGAGGCTTCACGATTTGAGCTATCTCCTCAGGAACTCCCAGATATGATGTCGCTGACTCCAACTCTATCGCCAGGTCGGCCAGGAGTGACTCGGCTGTCAAGGAATCGACTTTTGATGCGCTTGTGGGCACCGCAGGCTGCAGTTCGAGATCGAAGGCTGGCGCTTCCGCATGAACTTCCTCTGGTTCTTCAGGAACCGTAAGAGGCGCGGGCGGAGCTGCCTCCGAATGAGCTGCCGGCGCGGCAACGGCCGGGGACTCTTCTGGCGGGGCCTCCAACTGTTGGGACAACGCCGCCCACTCGTCCGACAAATCCACTTCGTGGACGACGGATTTCACCGAAACTGGAGGGCTCACTTGCGCCACTGGCGTCGGCTTGGCGGGAGCCTCTGCGACCGGTTCCTCCAGATGAGCCTCAATCGTCGGCACGGAAAATTCCGGCGGCACATGCGGGGAAGACTGCGGTGGAGCAGCAGTCTCCGCGGGGGAAAGATCCGCCGCGCGCTGGAAACGCCGCCTGAATTCCGCATACCGATCGGCGCTGGCACGGTCGTCGCGTTCGATCGCAATTTGCTCAAGCGTTGCTGCAATTTCCGCCGTACGGCCGTCATTGCCCGCCCCCACTGAAAAATCCAGCAGCCGTTCCAGGGCCGGCGTATGCTGCGGGGCGCGCTCCAGTATGGTTTCGAGCAGGTCGATGGCTTTCTGCGTCAGTCCGTAGCTGGAAAACAGATCGACATCGGTCAATGCCTGGGTGACGTAGCGTTGCGTTTCTTCATCCAGGTCTGATTCGGGGGCTGTTGGAGGTACAGGTTTGGCCTCCACTTCCGGGGCCTGTAATTTCACCGGCGGCGGCATCTCGGCTGCCGCAGGCTCAAGCCCCGCTTTTGCGCGCAACTTCATGTACTGGCGGCGCGTCGTTTCGTCTTCCGGGCTTCGAGCAAGCAATTGCTCATATACTTCAA
>Ga0307479_10006572_pt1 | contig 10691 bp, 8 predicted proteins | sample atmos_gasesECM4C_FD_203743 | JGI IMG/M metagenome (GOLD analysis project Ga0307479, IMG submission 203743) | Hardwood forest soil microbial communities from Morgan-Monroe State Forest, Indiana, United States - atmos_gasesECM4C_515 | ecosystem: Environmental > Terrestrial > Soil > Temperate...
CTCGACTGCACCGCAGCATGATGCCCGCTGCCGCAGTGATGATGGAACTGGTCACCGGTGCCTGGGTGGCTCAGGCGATCGTCGCCGCGGCCGACCTCGGCATTGCCGACGCTCTTGCTGACGGGCCGCTGTCGGCCGACGAGCTGGCGACGGCAGTCAACGCCGAGGCCGACACGATCAATCGACTGCTCAGGGCATTGATCACCCGGGGCATCTTCCGTCAACACCGCGACGGCCGCTACGACCTCACCCCGCTGGCGGACAGTCTGCGGAGCGACGCTGAGGTGTCATTGGCGGCATTCGCCCGGTTCGTGGGTTCGCCCCAGCATCGCGAGCATTGGAGCCACCTCACGGACGCCATCCGGACCGGCCGGGCCGTTATCCCCGCGTTACGCGGCAAACCCGCATTCGATTACCTGCACGAAGAACCGGAACTGGCCGAAATCTTCAACGACGCCATGACGAGCTCGTCCGAACTCGCAGTCGCATCGGTGACGGCCGGCTACGACTTCAGCCCTTACCCCACCATCGTCGACGTCGGCGGCGGCCACGGTCGGATGCTGGCCGCAATCCTGGATGTGACGCCACGGTCGCGCGGGATTCTGTTCGATCTGCCCCAAGTGGTGGCCGGAGCCCCGGCCGTACTCGAGGAACATCGGGTCGCCGAGCGAGTCCGCATTGTTGAGGGGTCGTTCTTCGACGCCGTACCCGCTGGCGGTGACGCCTACATTCTGAAGAACGTGATCCACGACTGGCCCGACGACGACGCGGTGCACATCCTTGGCAACGTGCGGAAGGCAGCGGCGGCAGGGAAGAACGTGCTGCTGGTCGAGCTCGTCATTCCCCAGCACAACCGGGATTTTCTGGGCAAATGGCTGGACTTGGAGATGTTGGTCGGAGCTGGCGCACGTGAACGTAGCGCCGCCGAATACGGCCAACTGCTCAGCAGCGCCGGCTTCCGCATGACGCGGGTGGTCGAAGCGGCGTCACCGTTCAGCGTCGTCGAAGCGATCGCCGTTTAGTCAAATTTCGATGTACGGGAATAGACCGGGGAAGTCCCTGGTCGTTCTAACCGTGGCAGTAGTTGGCAGTGCCGTACGTCGATGTGGCAGTAGTCGGACGGCACTCTCAAACACGTACCGCCCAAATCGCCATCCCAAGGAGTAATGACATGACCGCTGTATCTGGTCTGCCAACCAAACCCCTCTACGACTCGACCGACTCGCTGTTGCGTTTCGCGATGCGTGCCGACGCCACCCTGACGGGTTTGTTCGGTGTGGCCGGCGCCTTCGCCGCCGACCCGCTCTCGTCGCTGACCGGCCTGGCGTCCGGCCAGGAATACGCCCTGGGTGCTTTCTTCGTGCTCTATGGCCTGGTGGTGTTCAGCCTGGCGGCGTTGCCGAACTTGCGCCGTGCCGGGATCGGCGTGGTCGCGGCCAACATCGTGTACACGTTGGCGGCGATCGTCGCTGCTGAGGCGGTGCCGATGACCACGATTGGAGTCGCCGCGACGCTGGCCAGTGGTGTGTACACGGCGTTCTTCGCCTGGCTGCAATACCTGGGAGTGCGTCGCCTACCGGCGTAGTGCCCTCCCGCCGATGCGGGGCGCCTCCGCGGCAGGTTGCAGGGTCCCGCCCCGCACCGGCTTCTGTGTTACAGCTTGCGCAGGCGTAGCCGGTTGATGGAGTGATCGGCGTCTTTGCGCAGCACCAGGGTGGCGCGGGGGCGGGTCGGCAGAATGTTCTCGACCAGATTGGGTCGGTTGATCGACCGCCAGATCTCGCGCGCCGCGGCGACGGCCTTGGTGTCATTGAGGGCCGAGTAGTGGTGGAAGTGGGATTCCGGGTCGGCGAACGCGGTGCCGCGCAACTCCAAGAACCGCGACACGTACCACTGCTCGATGTCTTCGATCCGGGCGTCCACATAGAGCGAGAAGTCGAACAGGTCCGACACCATCAGCGTCGGGCCGGTCTGCAATACGTTGAGGCCCTCCAGGATCAGGATGTCGGGATGGCGGACCACGTGCTTGGCGCCGGGAATGATGTCGTACTTCAGGTGCGAATACACCGGCGCGCACGCGTAGTCGGAACCGGATTTCACCGAGGTCACGAACCGCAGCAGTGCCCTGCGGTGATAGCTCTCCGGAAAGCCCTTGCGGTGCATGATGTTTCGCCGGTCCAGCTCGGCATTGGGGTACAGAAAGCCGTCGGTGGTCACCAGGTCCACCCGGGGATGGTGATCCCAGCGGGCCAACAGCGCCTGCAGCACACGGGCGGTGGTTGACTTGCCGACCGCCACGCTGCCGGCCACGCCGATGACGAACGGCACCGGCCGGTCCGGGTGTTGCTGGGGCTCGCCCAGGAATTCCGCGGTAGCGGCGAATAACCCTTGGCGCGCGGCGACCTGCAGGTGAATGAGCCGGGCCAGCGGCAGATATACCTCTTCGACCTCGAGCAAGTCGATTTGCTCACCCAGACCACGCAGGCCGATCAGTTCCTCTTCGGTGAGGGCCAGTGGCGTCGACATGCGCAGCGCACGCCACTGCTTTCGGTCGAACTCCACATACGGGCTCGGCTCGCTAAGCCGGGGCATAGTGCCAGTGTCGCAGGGGCGGGCGTGCGCCCGACGGCTGGGGCGACTTGATAGCGTTAGCGCGCTTGGAACCCAGCCAGGAAGCCACAGTGCTCGCCGTCGAAACTAGCCCCAAGTCCGCATAGATGTCGGCCGCCCAGCGTCCGTGCTGAGGCGGTGTCAGAGGCGTCCGCGGTGCTGGCGGGTGCCCGCCAGGACGCGGTGTTGATGTTGCACGAAGAGCCTGCGATGGCGACGAGGTGACGGCCTTCCTGCGGCGCTGGCTGCTAGTCACTGATGCTCGCGCCCGGTAGATGCTGCGGTTTCTGTCCTCGCCGCTGTGACGCGCCTACACCAGAACGCACGCCGAGGGATTCCGGTTGCTGCCGGGTTGGCTGGACGATCGGCTGGGGGGTGTCGACCTTACCGAGCGGTTCGGCCGGCTGCTGGACCAGTCGCTGATCCCGTCGGCATTGCCGGCCGACTAGTCTCGTTTCCATGTCAGCCGACTCGACCCGCACTGCCACCTCTACCACATCACCAGGCGCCGAATACGTCGATACCGCGCGCGCTGCCTACCGCGCGGCACTGCAGGTCGTCGAGTCCGTCGAACCCCGCATCGCCGCCGCGACGCGCAAAGAACTTGCCGACCAACGTGATTCGCTCAAGCTGATCGCCAGCGAGAACTACGCTTCGCCCGCGGTGTTGCTCACTATGGGCAGCTGGCTGTCGGACAAGTACGCCGAGGGAACCATCGGGCATCGCTTCTACGCCGGCTGCCAAAACGTCGACACCGTCGAGAGTGTGGCCACCGAGCATGCCCGCGAGTTGTTCGGCTCGCCGTATGCCTATGTCCAGCCGCATTCGGGTATCGACGCCAACCTCGTTGCGTACTGGGCCATCCTGGCTACCCGGGTCGAGGCGCCCGGCCTGGCCGCGGCTGGTGCCAAGCACGTCAACGACCTCTCTGAGGCGGACTGGGAAGCGCTGCGCGCCAAGCTCGGCAACCAGCGGCTGATGGGCATGTCACTCGACGCGGGCGGCCACCTCACTCACGGTTTCCGACCCAACATCTCCGGCAAGATGTTCCGCCAGCGCAGCTATGGCACCGACCCGGAATCTGGGCTGCTGGACTACGATGTGGTCGCTGCCGCCGCGCGCGAATTCAAACCGCTGATCCTGGTCGCCGGATACTCGGCCTACCCGCGGCGGATCAACTTCGCCAAGATGCGCGAGATCGCCGACGAGGTGGGCGCCACGCTGATGGTGGACATGGCGCATTTCGCCGGGCTGGTGGCCGGGAAGGTGTTCACCGGAGACGAGGACCCGGTGCCCCACGCGCACGTCACCACCACCACGACACACAAGTCGCTGCGCGGACCCCGCGGCGGCTTGGTGCTGTCCCAGCCGGAATACGCCGATGCCGTGGACAAGGGCTGCCCCATGGTGCTTGGGGGACCACTTCCGCACGTCATGGCGGCTAAGGCGGTCGCCCTGGCCGAGGCCCGCCAGCCGGCGTTCGAGACCTACGCTAGGCGGGTCGCGGACAATGCCCAGGCGCTGGCCGACGGATTCCTGCGGCGCGGCGCCCGGCTGGTCACCGGCGGCACCGACAACCACATCGTGCTGTTGGACGTCACGTCGTTCGGGCTGACGGGGCGCCAGGCCGAATCGGCCCTGCTGGACGCCGGCGTCGTCACCAACCGCAACGCCATCCCCGCCGACCCCAACGGCGCCTGGTACAGCAGCGGCATCCGGTTCGGCACCCCGGCGCTGACCACTCGCGGCTTCGGTGCCGCCGAATTCGATCGGGTTGCCGGGCTGGTGGTCGACGTGCTGACCAACACAGCACCTGAGGGCACCTCCAAGGCCAAGTACTCACTGGCCGACGGCACCGCCGAACGGGTCAATGCCGCCGCCGCCGAACTGCTGGCCGCCAACCCGCTTTACCCGGGCCTCACGCTCTAGGTACACCCGGCGGGCCGGACGTGGTTCACCCGGCTGGCCAGAGACTTGCCGCTCTATGAGGGGCCCGAGGACTGGAGCCTCGTCGCTCGCTAACGCTGCGACACGGGGCGCGCCGATTTCAAACCTGTGTACGCGGGTTACAGTAACCGCATGGCACAGAAACCTGTACCTAACGCGCTGACTGTCGAACTCGAGCCGGTGTGCGAAGCGAACATGGACCGCCACCTCGACACCGAGGACATCTGGTTCGCGCACGACTACGTGCCGTTCGACCGAGGCGAGAACTTCGCCTTCCTCGGTGGACGCGACTGGGACCCATCCCAGATGACACTGCCCAGGACCATCACAGACGCCTGCGAGATCCTGCTGCTACTCAAGGACAACCTCGCCGGCCATCACCGCGAGCTTGTCGAGCACTTCATCCTCGAGGAGTGGTGGGGCCGCTGGCTGGGCCGGTGGACCGCAGAGGAGCACCTGCACGCCATCGCGCTGCGCGAATACCTGGTGGTGACTCGGGAGGTCGACCCGACCGCCAACGAGGAGGCGCGGGTCCAGTACGTGATGAAGGGCTACCGCGGCGACACGTACTCGCAGGTCGAAACCCTGGTGTACATGGCGTTCACCGAACGCACCCATGCCGTCTTCTGCGCCAACCTTGCCGCGCAGATCGAGGAGCCCGTCCTGGCCGGACTCATCGACCGGATCCGCAGGGACGAAAAGCGTCACGAGCTGTTCTTCTCCAACCTCGTCGCGCACTGCCTCGAGTACACCCGCGACGAGACGATCTCCGCTATCGCCGCCCGTGCGGCGGACCTCCAAGTCGTCGGGGCCGACATCGACGCCTACCAGGACAAGGTTCAGAAGGTCGCCGACGCGGGCATTTTCGGGCCGGCACAGCTGCGCCAGGCGATCTCCGATCGCATCACCGCGTGGGGATTGGCCGACGAGCCCCAACTGCGGCAATTCGTCATTGGCTAGGTCGATCTGCCCGCCTCGGCCCACCCCTAGCGGCCAGATCATGGGCGGCCAGGCGGGTCTCGGCGCGCCTGCCAGGCGGCCGCGCGGCCACGAGAGTAGCGTCGCAACTGATGGCCAGCGACATATTCTGCTGCCAGGGCGGCGCCTCCCGTCACTACAACGGCAGGACCGGCCCCGGTCCTGGTGCCGCGGCTCCCGCCGACATGCCTGTGTGGGGCCCCACGGGTTTAGCTCGAGGAGCGCTTCGTGACCGATACCCGGACGTACGTGCTCGACACCTCCGTGCTGCTGTCCGACCCGTGGGCGTGCAGCCGGTTTGCCGAACACGAGGTCGTGGTTCCGCTGGTGGTGATCAGCGAACTTGAGGCCAAACGCCACCACCACGAGCTGGGCTGGTTCGCCCGCCAGGCGTTACGTCTATTCGATGACCTTCGACTCGAGCACGGACGGCTGGATCAGCCCATTCCGGTTGGGACACAAGGCGGCACGCTTCACGTCGAACTCAATCACACTGACCCGGCGGTGCTGCCCGCCGGCTTTCGTACGGACAGCAATGACTCCCGGATCCTGAGCTGCGCCGCCAACCTCGCCGCTGAGGACAAGCGGGTCACGTTGGTCAGCAAGGACATTCCACTTCGGGTCAAGGCCGCTGCGGTGGGCCTGGCCGCCGACGAATACCACGCCCAGGACGTCATAGTCTCCGGATGGTCCGGGATGGACGAGATCGAGACCGCCGCCGAGGATATCGACGCACTGTACGCCGACGGTGAGATCGATCTGGCCGAAGCCCGAGACCTGCCTTGCCACACCGGGATTCGGCTGCTGGGGGGCAGCTCTCATGCGCTCGGCCGGGTCAACGCCGCCAAACGCGTCCAGCTGGTTCGCGGTGACCGCGAGGTGTTCGGGCTGCGCGGCCGTTCCGCCGAGCAGCGGGTGGCGCTCGACTTGCTGCTCGACGAGTCGGTGGGCATCGTGTCGCTGGGCGGCAAAGCCGGCACCGGCAAATCGGCGCTGGCGTTATGCGCCGGTCTGGAGGCGGTGCTGGAGCGGCGGATCCAGCGCAAGGTGGTGGTCTTCCGCCCGCTGTATGCGGTCGGCGGCCAAGAGCTGGGTTACTTGCCCGGCAGCGAGAGCGACAAGATGGGCCCGTGGGCCCAGGCGGTCTTCGACACCCTCGAGGGGCTGGCCAGCCCTGCGGTGCTGGAGGAAGTGCTCTCCCGGGGCATGCTCGAAGTGCTGCCGCTCACCCACATTCGGGGCCGCTCGTTGCATGACTCGTTCGTCATCGTCGATGAGGCACAGTCGCTCGAGCGCAACGTCCTGCTGACCGTGTTGTCCAGGTTGGGTGCGGGATCGCGGGTGGTCCTGACCCACGACATCGCCCAGCGCGACAATCTGCGGGTAGGTCGCCACGACGGGGTTGCGGCGGTGATCGAGAAACTCAAAGGCCACCCGCTGTTCGCGCATATCACCCTGCTGCGCAGCGAGCGTTCACCCATTGCCGCGCTGGTCACCGAGATGCTCGAGGAGATCGCAGGACCGCACTGAGGGCGCGTTTGGGTAGGCTTTCTTAGTGCCGAAACGACCTGACAACCAGGCCTGGCGCTACTGGCGGACCGTCATCGGCGTCGTAGCGGCCGGGGCGGTGTTGTTGATCGGTGGCCTCACCGGTCACGTGACGCGCGCCGACAACGTGAGCTGTGCGGTGGTCAAGTGTGTCGCGCTCACATTCGACGACGGGCCCGGGCCATACACCGACCGCCTGCTGCAAATCCTGAAAGACACTGACGCCAAGGCCACGTTCTTCCTGATCGGCAACAAGGTGGCAGCTAACCCGGCGGGAGCCAAGCGCATCGCAGACGCGGGTATGGAGATTGGCAACCACACCTGGGAACACCCCAACATGGCGACGCTCCCTCCCGAGGACATCGCCAGTCAGTTTTCCCGGACCAACGATGCGATTGCCGGTGCAACCGGCCGGACGCCGACGCTGTATCGTCCCGCCGGCGGACTGTCCGACGATGCAGTGCGCCAGGCCGCGGGCCGGCTTGGGCTCGCCGAAATCCTTTGGGATGTAATACCTTTCGACTGGGCCAACGACTCCAATACGGCGGCGACTCGCTACATGCTCATGACGCAGATCAAGCCGGGCTCGGTGGTGTTGTTCCATGACACCTACTCCAGCACCGTCGACCTGGTGTACCAGTTCATTCCGGTCCTCAAGGCCAACGGCTACCGCCTGGTTACGGTCAGCGAATTGCTTGGCCCGCGGGCGCCGGGCAGTAGCTACGGCAGCCGCGAGAACGGTCCACCCGTCAAGGAACTTCACGACATCCCGGCCAGCCAGATCCCGACGCTGCCCAATACCCCGTCGCCCAAGCCGATGCCCAATTTCCCGATCACCGACATTCCGGGCCAGAACTCGGGCGGGCCGAATAACGGTGCTTAGGACACGCCCGAGACACGCACCGCTACCTTGTTAGCGTGAGCAACGCGGGCCCGACAACCGGTCGCGAGCAGCGAAAGAGCGCCCGCAGGTTGTCGATTCAATATGCGGTCGACCTCGCCAGCGCCTACGTCCTTGCCGTCATCAGTGTGTCCGCCATTTTGATCCCACTTCGGGGCCACACGTCCGTTGACTTCGCGGAGAAGAACACCATAGCGGTGGTGCTGCTGGTTGTGCTGGGAATCATCAGTGTCGCGGGTGGGGACGTCCTGAGCCTCGCTCCCACGCTGCGTTGGTTTGTCGCCGGGGATGAACCGACGAGAGAGCAACGGGACGCCGCAATGAAGCTGCCCGGCCGCCAGTCGGCAATCCTGTTCGCGGCGTGGGGCGCGTGCGGCGCAATCCTCATGCTGCTGAATCGTGCTGGCGGCGCCACGCTGCTGCTGCCGATTCTGCTCGGCGTGCTGCTCGGCGGTCCGGCTGCCGCGGGCATGGGCCTACTGCTCACGCAACGCACCCTGCGACCGATCATCCGTGCCGCCACGTTGGGTAGCGAGCCTCGTCTATCGGTGCCGGGTGTGTTTGCGCGACTGGTTCTGTTGTGGTTCTTGTGTAGCGCACTTCCCATCGGGGTCATCGCGACCTTTGTCGTTCTGCGCTCCAACGGCTGGCTCATCCAGAAGTCTGCATCGTTGGATATGCCCGTTTTGGTGGTGTCGATAGCAGCGGTGGTTCTCGGGCTGCCGACGATGATCCTGACGTCGCGATCCATTGCCGATCCCGTCGGTGAGGTCGTCGACGCGATGGCGGAGGTCGAACATGGCCGCATCGGAACTTACGTCGGTGCCTACGAACGCTCCCAAATCGGGCGCCTGCAGACCGGATTCAACCGGATGGTCGCCGGACTTGCCGAACGCGACCGGTTACGCGATCTGTTCGGGCGTTACGTCGGAACCGACGTAGCCCGCCGCGCCGTCGAAGAGGGCGCGGTGCTGTCCGGCGATGTGGTCGAGGCGGCAGTCCTTTTCATCGACTTGGTGGGCTCTACCCAGCTAGCGGAGAGCCGTCCGCCGCAAGAGGTTGCCGAAGTGCTCAACGACTTCTTCCGGATCGTTGTCGTCGCCGTCGACGAACATCAGGGGCTGATCAACAAATTCGCAGGCGACGCCTCGCTGGCCGTCTTCGGTGCGCCGCTGCGGATGAACGAGCCGGCGTCGGCGGCCCTGGCGACCGCTCGTGCTCTGGGCACCCAGCTGCGCCAGCTGCCGGTGGACTTCGGCATCGGTGTTTCGGCGGGCCGAGTCTTTGCCGGCAACATCGGTGCCGAAAATCGCTACGAATACACGGTTATCGGTGACGCCGTCAACGAGGCGGCGCGGCTGGCCGATCTCGCCAAAACCTCGGACCGGCGGATCCTGTGTTCGGCGGCGGCCATCGACCGCGCCGACGACGCCGAGCGCGAGCGGTGGGCCGAATGCTATTCCACGGTGCTGCGCGGCCGCTCCGAAGCCACGCAAATCTCGGCTCCGGCAGTCCCGGCTAGCCCCGACTAGCTGGGTGCAATGCACCTCATTTGGCGACCTTCAGCGCCGCAATGACCTGGTTGATGGTGGCCGCTGAGGCCGCATCGCCGATCGGTGTTGCGCCCAAGAAGATGGTGACCGGTTTGGTGTCGACCGCGACGATGGTGAGGGAGTCGCCCTTCACGTTGCGTGCGGCGTCGGCGATCGTGACATCGGCATCCACCCGGGCGGCCTTGATCCCGTCGACCGTGATCGACGATGTCTTCGTCGGGCCCAGGGTGGGCGACGCGTTTGCATAGCCGGGGCCGCTGGCCACGCATTGCATCAACTTCGATGCCTGCGCGGTGACGTCCATGCTTGTGACGAAGTTGGTAACGGCGACCTCGGCCTGCATCACCCACTGGTTGGCGCCGGGCACCTCTTTGGCGACGCCCAGCGCGCCGATGAGGTTCGGGGTCTGGTCGTCCGAGATCGGCATCCATCCGGGTGCCGCGCTGGTCGGGAACGACAACTGGCCCGCGCTGATCGGGGAGCCGCCGGCGGGCTTCTCGCCAGCGGACACGTTGGGAGTGCAGTCGGTCGCGGTCTGCTCGGAACTGTTCGGCTCCGACGTCGGGACGCCTTGCGAAGATGGGGCCGCCGAGGGGCCTGAGGGGTTTGCCCTGGTCGACTTGTTTGAGTTACCGAGGGCGAGCACCAGGATTACCACCAGCGCGATCACGCCCAACACCGCGATACCGGCCAGGATGAGCCATGGCATCCTCGAGCGTGGTCCCTTCGGCGGTGGTCCCGGCGGGTAGGGCCCGCCTTGCCAGCCCGGGGCATACTGCTGGCCGGGTTGGGGGTACTGCCGGGGTGGGTAGCCAGCAGCGGCGGAAGGATCCATCCCGCCCTGGGGATTGGTGTAAGGGCCGCCCGGCGGGTATGGATACGCGCCACCGGGCTGGTACGGGTACTGGCCGCCTTGCGGCTGACCGCCCGGCGGCTGGCCGCCCGGCGGCTGGCCGCCCCAATATCCACCCTGACCATACGGATTCGGTCCGTAGGGGTCCTGGCCGTAAGGACCGCCGGGAGGAACCGTCATCGAATCACCTTCACTTTCACCGACCACCTCCCCCGAGGTAGCCGCGCAACCGCGTCACCAATTATGTGCGTGACGCCTGAAAAATTCTTAAGTGACGGCCTAGTCCTGATCGTGGCGACCC
>Ga0307479_10006573_pt1 | contig 10691 bp, 2 predicted proteins | sample atmos_gasesECM4C_FD_203743 | JGI IMG/M metagenome (GOLD analysis project Ga0307479, IMG submission 203743) | Hardwood forest soil microbial communities from Morgan-Monroe State Forest, Indiana, United States - atmos_gasesECM4C_515 | ecosystem: Environmental > Terrestrial > Soil > Temperate...
CGGTAGTGTTGAAGGTGTAGTTGCCGGCATCCGTGCCGCTGATGGAGATGCCGCTGACGTTCAGCGGCTTGCCGGTTCCCACGTTCTTGTCGGTGAAGCTGGCGCTGGTGTAGTTGTCCGAGAACACGTCGCCGGAGACGCGGTTGTCCGAGAGGGTCACGGTCGCCGCCGTCGTTCCGTCGTACTGCCGGTTGACGCCAGTTGCCGTCACCGTCAGCCCGATGGCATCAATCTCGCCGCTGGTGTTGTTGGCAAAGGTCACCTTGTAGTTGGCCCCGCCGTTGTTGTCGTTCACCGACCCGGCCGGGGTCAGCGTCTTCCCCATGCCCACGTTCTTGGTGTCGTAGGTCTCGGTGAAGCTCCCCGTGTCGCCCGCGGCCAGACTGCCGGTGGTGACCGTGGGAGCGGCTGTGGCGCTGGTGTTCGCGTCATAGTTCTTCTTGTTGGCCTGTGCCGTCACTGTGATGCAGCGCACCGCGATATTGGCCGTCGTCGAGGCCGTGGTGTTCGAGAACGTGTAGTTGCCGGCGTCCGTGCCGCTGATGGAGATGCCGCTGACGCTCACCGTCTTGCCCATGCCCACGTTCTTGTCGGCAAAGCTGGCGCTGGTATAGCTGTCCGTAAAGACGTCGCCAGCGACCCGGTTGTCGGACAGTGTGACCGTCGCGCTGGTGTTGCCGTCATACTGCTTGTTCGCACCTGTGGCCGTAACCGTCAAGGGGGCCGTGGTGATGTTCGCGGTCGTCGTGGCTGTGGTGTTCTGCAGCGAGTAGTTGCCGGCGTCGGTGCCCGAGATGGAGATGCCGCTCACGCTCACCGTCTTGCCGTTTGCGACATTCTTGTTCGCGAATGTGGCGCTCGCGTAGCTGTCGGTCACAGCATCAGTGCCGATGTGGTTGTCCGCCAGGGTCACGGTGGCTGCCGTGGTGGCGTCATACTGCTTGTTCACACCTGTGGCCGTAACCGTCAAGGGAGCCGTGGTGATGTTCGCGGTCGTCGTGGCCGTGGTGTTCTGCAGCGAGTAGTTGCCGGCGTCGGTGCCCGAGATGGAGATGCCGCTCACGCTCACCGTCTTGCCGTTTGCGACATTCTTGTTCGCGAATGTGGCGCTCGTGTAGCTGTCGGTGAACACATCGCCGCTGACTCGATCATCCGATAACGCCACTGTTGCTGCCGTTGTCGCGTCGTAGACCTTGTTGATGCCTGTGGAAATCACGTGCAAGGTCCGCGCCGTGATGTCGGCGGTTGTCATTGCTGTTGTAGATGAAAGCTGGTAGTTGCTGGCTGTCGTACCGGACAGCGTGATACCTGTCCCCGTCACCGTCTTGGCATTGCCCGCGTATTTGTCGGCAAACGTCCCCGATCCCACCGCGCACGCGACATCATCGGAGCCGACTACTGGACTCACCTTGCAACTGGCGATCGCTGCCGTTGTTGTGCCGTCATAGCCCTTGTTGTTGGCCGTGATGCTTGGCGTCACGGATGCCTTGTTCGCCGTTTGGCCGCCGGAGAGGGAGCCGCTGCTGTTGGTGAACACCCCTGTGCCGGAGAAATTCGCACTGATGACATGCGGGCTGCCATTCACGACCAGGGATGAGGTACTGTAAGTCGCGCAGAAGCTGTTCGCCGGAGAGCCTCCCGGGCAAGCCGCACTAGCCCCGGGCACGGAAGCACCCCCGTCGATAGAGAAGTTGATGGCGCCCGTGGGAGTCGTGGTGCCGCTGTTCGGGCTGACCACAGCCGTGAAAGTAACAGACTGCCCATAGGTCGAAGGGTTGGCAGAGGAACTAACCGCCGTGGTCGTCGCCACGGACTTGTTGACGGTGTAAGCGGAACCAGGGATGGTCAGAGGGACAAACGGCGTCACGGTCCCATTCAGCGGGATGTTGTTGGTATCCACGGTGATGTCCGTGTCGTCGTGGTAATTGACCTGGATGGTACCGTTGCCGCTGCCGGTGTTCACGGTCACCGTATAGACCGTGTTGTCCGTGGTAGTCACGCTTGTAATGGAGGCTGCAGAGACGCCAGACACGGCCAGCGCAAAGTCCGCGGCATCCACACCAAGCACCGGCTGGCTGAATGTCGCGGTGAAAGTAATGGTGCCCGGGGTGATCCCGTTGACGTCCTGGTTCGTCGTAGTAATCGAGACCGTGGGGAAGTTTATCTTGTAGGTGACAACGGCGGCGGCCCAGGGCGCGGTCTTATTGTCCGACCCGCTGGCTGCATACGTGCCAGTTGTGTTGGCCACCAGGAATGTTGGCTGGATTGAAAGGACAGCATCCGCCTGCGCAAAGCCCGAAGCCACAGCCTGGAAGCTCTGGCCGAAAGAGTTGTACGACACACCCTGGCTGAGGACTCCCAGCGAGCCGATGAGAAACTCGTCAGCCTGAACCGTAGTGACGTTGCCCGAATTGGGAGCGCTACTGTTCCCGGTGGCCGTGTTGGATTGATCTTCGGCGGACGGGGACAGCAAGCCGTTGACGGAAAGGAACGAAACGGCTTTGGCCGTTGGTGTTGGCGATGGGAAGTTGACGGTAATAGTGCCGCTCGACAGTGCGTGGGTGACCGGGGCCGAGAAGACCAGGGTCCGAATGTTTCCGGTATTGGTTATGTCTGCATCTTTAGTATACGTGTTGCCCGCGCTGTCGTTAACGGTAACGATTGAGGTCGTTGCCTGCATGGCGATGGTCACGATGATCGTGTTCATCTGGCTCGGGTTGCTCCCGACAGACACAGTTGCGGTTTGAGAGACTGTGGCCGCGCCCTTGTCGTCGGTTTGTGTTCCGATTGTCGCCGGCGAGATTGCGCCAGGAACCGTAAGGATCAGAGCGCCCGAAGGTAATGAAGCATATCCGAGCGACTCCGTGGCGGTGGCCGTGATACTGTGCGTCCCCGCCGAGGTGAGCGCGCTGGTAGTGATGCCGGGGCTGGCGTATTGAGCGGCGGTGCCGCTGCCGATCTGCGTCGCTCCATCGAAAATCTTGACGGTGCTACCGGGCTGCGCTGTGCCCGTAAATGTCGGCGGGGTGCCGCATAGACTTGAAATAATGCCGTCCGGATCTGAGCATGTCAGCTCCGGCGTGGAGGGCGGGGGCACTACCTCAACGTTGAGAGTAAAGTTCTGGACCGCGCTCGGTGACACTCCGTTGCTGGCGGTAAACGTGATCGCGTAGGGGGAGTTCACCGAGGTGCCCGCTGTTGGAGTCCCGCTCAGGACGCCGGAGGAAGCGTTGAATGACACACCGGCAGGCAACGTACCGCTCTCGCCGAAGGTCATCGCGATGGGGAAGCCCGTGGCCGTGACGTGGAACGTTCCTGCGTTGCCCTCCGCGAAGGTCGTGCTGGTGGCGCTGGTGATCAACGGCGGCTGGTTCACAGTCAGCGTAAAGTTCTGGGTCCCGTTGGGCGTCACGCCATTGTTGGCGGTGATGGTGATGGTGTAGGTGCCGCCTGTCCCCGCTGCCGGAGTGCCGCTGAGAACGCCAGCCGAGGTCAAGGTCACCCCGCTCGGTAGGGTTCCAATCTCGCTGAAGGTGATGGTCGTCGGGAAACCTGAGGCCGTCACCGTAAATGTCCCCGCGCTGCCCACCGCAAATGTGGTGTTGTTGGCGCTCGTGAAGGCCGGGGCCTGGTTCACCGTTAGCGTGAAACTCTGTGTCGAATCGCTGCCGATGCCATTGTGGGCCGTGATTGTTATGGGATAGGTGCCGCTGGTATTCGCCGCTGGGGTGCCGCTTAGCACGCCTGTTGTCGAATTGAGTGCGACGCCGGTGGGCAGAGCTCCGCTCTCGCTGAACGTAGGCGCCGGGGTACCTGTCGCCGTTACAGTGAAGGAGCCCGCTGTCCCTACCTTAAACGTGGTGTTGTTGGCGCTGGTAATGGCGGGCGACTGGTCCACTGTCAACGTGAAGTTCTGCGTCCCGTTGGGCGTTACTCCGTTGTTGGCGGTAATGATGATGGGGTAGGTGCCGCCCGTGCCTGCGGCCGGGGTGCCGCTGAGCACACCAGCCGCGGTTAATGTTACGCCGGATGGCAGGGTGCCGCTCTCGCTGAAGGTCATCGTTGTCGGGAAGCTCGACGCAGTTACCTGAAATGAGTTCGCTGCTCCTATCGCGAACGTGGTGTTATTGGCGCTGGTGATAGCTGGGGCTTGGTTCACCGTCAGCGTAAGGTTCTGAGTAGCATTCGGCAGAATTCCGTTGCTGGCGGTAATGGTGATCGGATAAGTCCCGCCGGTGTTCGCGGCTGGAGTGCCGTTCAGCGTTGCGGTGCCATTGCCGTTATCCGCGAAAGTCACTCCGGCGGGCAGAGTACCGGTCTCGCTGAACGTTGGTGCAGGGGTGCCTGTCGCCGTCACCATGAACGAGCCCGCTGTGCCCACCTTGAAGGTCGCGCTGTTCGCGCTCGTGATTGCCGGCGGGCTTGTCACAATAACAGTCAGGGTTGGGACAGTCCCAAGGTTCGGAAACGACGTGCCGCTGTCCTGAGTCGGCGTCAAGGTGCCAGTGTACGTTCCCTGAGTCGCGTTTGCAGTGACCGTAGCTGTTACAGTCCAGGACTTCATATCGCTTGAGCCACCGGAACCACCAGTGACAAACGTCTGCGGTGATCCGGAGCCGGGGTTTATGGAAATCCAGCTGCCGGGGATGGGGTTTCCTCCGCTTCCCGCGAAAGTGAGATGCGCGGTAAAAGTGCCATTATTTTTTGGAGCGGTCACCTGCTGGGTGTAATTGCGATTACCGCCCGGCGCAATCGTTAGAGATTGACTTGTGGGGCTGTAGCTGAACGTGCCTGCGTCCGTAAACGTCGTTTGCGCCTGGGAGGCCGAGCCGACGGCAGTGAGGGTGAACTTGACGTTGAGGTCGTGGGAGTCGGTCACGAACGAGCTATCGGAAATATTTCCGCTGGCGTCGGCGGTAACGGTAAAAGGCCCGTGGGTATCAATGAGGGGCGACTCGACGAGCGTCAGGGTTACGGTTTCGCCTGGCTTCCAGCCGGAGCCGGTGATTGTGACGGTGGTACCTGGGGGGTAATCGCCTTTATCGGTTTTCACGGTGGCGAAGCCGTAGAATTCCATACTTGCGAGCGCATTTGGCGGCGTGGCGGCGTCCTTGCCGCCGGCGATGAGCAGCAGTCCATCCTGCTGCATGGCGCTGCCGGTAGCTTTGCTGCGAGCCGTCGTAAGAGAGCTGGTGGCAGAAAAAGTTCCCTGCCACGGAGTGAACAATTCGGAAGAAGCGACGGGCGCGCCGAACGATATTCCGCCAACAATGAGCACGTTGTTGTTATGCGGGAGGAGGAACGCGAGATGGCCGTGGCGGCGCGTGGCGAGGGTGCTCGTGGCCAGAGAGAAAGTTCCAGCAGAGGGATCAAAAATCTCCGCGGAAGCCAAATCCGTAGCGGTGGTGCTGCCGTCCGCGTTGGTAACGATGTTGTTGCCGCCGGCGACCAGAACCCGGCCGTCGAGCAGGGTGGTGGCTGAGTGGCCAGAGCGGGGCGCGGCAAGGCTCGGCCCAGGAGCGACGGAGCCTGCCGCCGGATCGAAGATGTCCGTGGATGCAAGCGGGTTAGTCCCGTTGGTCCCGCCAATGATGAGCACGCGGCCATCGGCGAGGAGCCCCATGGCGTGTTGTGCGCGGGGAGAGGAAAGCGTACCGGCGAAACTGAAATTGCCTGAGCGCGGATCAAAGATTTCGGCTGTGGAGCTAGCCACGCCGGCATTATCGCCGCCGGCGATGAAGACGCGGTGATCCTGGAGCAAAGACGCAGTAGCGCCGGAGCGCGCCTCCATCATGCCGCCTGCGAGACTCGTCCAGGTATCGGCGACCGGATCATAAATTTCGGCGGCATTGGTTGCGCCGCCACCAGCGATCGTTCCTCCTGCGACCAGCACGCGACCGTTTTGCAGGACTGCCGAGATGTGCCCGCTGCGCGCAACGTTCATGGGCGCTGCGGCGGAAACGGAGCCGTCCGTGTTGAGCAACTCTGCCGTCGTGAGCGGGCCACTTGCGCCGTCGCCGCCGGTGATCAGAATGCGGCCATCAGAAAGCAGAGCTGCGGACGAGTTTGCCCGAGCGTCGTTGAGGTTCGCCGTTGGCACCCATGTCCCGCTCGGCACAAGTAGCGCGGACCCTTTAAGCACCAGCACTGCACATAGAACGACGAGACTCCCAATAAGGACACTCTTAGCAGTTCGGCGCATCATGGACCTCGCTAGGCACGGGTTAATTTTTTGGGGCCAAGTGGAAAGTGACTTTGCTTTCCGCAACGCTTGACGGCTGAGAGGCGACCTGCCCGCGCAGAGAACGACACCGGCTCTCTGCGAAAACCCGAGACCACGTTCAGGGGACTTTGTTTGGGAAGAAGCAATCAGGCAGCCAAAATCCTGTGGATTTAGGCTGGATCGTTGAGTACCGCAACGGAAGGACTATAAGTTCTAGAGGATGAGCTGGAACGCCATGCGAAAGGCGGAGTTAGGCGAGCAAGGTGGCACAAAATGAAGGAGATGGCTCAAAGGGACGAAGGAGGACGCCAAAGTGTATTATGCGACGGAGGAGCCTTAGTAGGCTCGAGAGCCAATCTCATTGTGTACTGACTTAGGCGTAAAATGTCACCGAATTTTGACTCCTGGAAACCCCTGAGTACGTGCCTTACCGGAGAGTAGAAGTGAATTAAGCGGCAAATCTCTTCCTACTGGCTCGGCGACGAAGAGCCGGTTGTTCTCTCGGGTGCCCGGATGAGCGGCTATGGCAAGGCCATGGACGAAGCCAACGCGCGGCGCACGGTAAGGTCGTCCGCCTCGTATTGCCTTCGAAAATGTCCGTTAGTGCACCTTAAAGTTTTGAAAAGAAGCGAGTAAGTTGGTGGAGCCGATGGGATTCGAATCCGCCAGCGATATGGAAACAAAAGGAGTTTTGCGGTGCAGCCTGGCCTTCTAAGGTAAGGTATTGAAAGGAAAGGGATGGAATTCTTAGTGCCCCCTTATTGCCCCTGAAAAATTCTCCGTTTCTCCAAGTACACAATCCGCGCAATCACGAGGATTACTTCCGGATAGCGTGATCCACGCGCAATCCGGAAATCACGTTCCCGACTTATCGGTACCTACGGATCTGCGACTGAGGCGCTTGTCACTCGCTGGCGGAGCGGGTAGTAAGGCGCTGACCCGGATGAAATGGAGCTTCTTCTTTGATATCGCTTATTTCCGAGTGCGTCGTGACGGGCTGCTTCGGGCGCTCGTCGACGTGGAGTTGAAAAATGTCCGGGCGCGCATAGTGGCCGACGACGTCCAAATCATATTTGCCGCGAACAATTTGGGCGCGATCGATTTCGGCGACCAAAATCGCTTCGTTCTCCAGGTTCGGGCCTACCAGAAAGTCGCCAAACGGGTCGACGATGCAACTGCCACCGCGCGTCATGATGGCGTCCGGGTCTTCACCATAGACCGAATCATAGTCAGCAGGAAAATCGCGTCGGAGATTGAATTGATTGCAGGAAAGGACGAAGCAGCGCCCCTCGACTGCAATGTGCCGCACAGTGGCGAGCCAGGAATCGCGCGCGTCTGCGGTTGGCGCGCAATAGATCTCAATGCCCTTCGCGTACATAGTTGCGCGCAGCAGGGGCAAATAGTTCTCCCAACAAATGACGGCTCCCACCTTGCCCAAGGGAGTGTCGAAAACCGGCAGCGTCGAACCATCGCCAAAACCCCAAACCAGCCGCTCGGAAGCTGTAGGCATCACCTTGCGGTGCTTTCCCAAGTAGCCCCCGTCCGGCGCGAAAAACAAGACCGTGCAATAGAGCGTGCCCGCATCCCGTTCAACGACCCCTACGATGAGAGAAATGCCACTCGCGCGGGCGGTTTGGCTGAGGCTTTCCACCGCAGGCCCTGGGATCTGGACACTGCTTTCCCAATAGCGTCGAAAGTCGTCGCGACCCTTGTCTGAACGGGAACCCACAACCGCTCCGAAACCAAGCCCTCTCGGATAGGCGGAGACGAAGGCCTCTGGGAAGAGGACGAGTTTCGCTCCCTGCGAGGCGGCTTCGCGCGCGAGGCGGCGAACTTTCTCGAGTGTTCTTTCCAGGTCAAAGGCGACCGAAGCTGCCTGTACAACCGCAACCTTGAAGCGGCGCGGCCTAGGGGCCTCGTGTAGGTTTTGTTCGCGTGATTGCATGAAATGACCGGCGTCGGACGAAGTTCGTGTGAGGAGTATATACCGCAAGAACCGACCGAGGAGCGTTAATTTTTGTTTCGAATTTGCAGGACTGGCCGACGGCTCACTCCACATCAATGTCCCGGCCCTTGGTTTCCTGCACGTAACGCAGCCCGATCAGAAAGCTGAGCGAAGCGATTAGTACCGGATACCAGAGGCCGGAGTAAATGTTGCCGGTTGCGACGACGAGGCTGAACGCTACGGCTGGGAGCAGCCCTCCAATCCAACCGACGCCCACATGGTACGGGACCGACAGGGCGGTGTAACGAATTCGCGTGGGAAAAGTCTCCACCAAAGCCGCAGCCAGCGGACCATAGACCATGGTCCCCAACAGAATGAGCGCGATCAGCAGCACGAGGACCATACCGATATTCATCTGCTTCGGGTCAGCGTGGTTGGGATAGGTGGCTGCTTTGAGTGAGCTCTGAATGGCCTGGACATCAAATCCAGTAAGCACGCCGGAACCAATCTTGATTTCCAGCTTCGCGCCAGTCTCCAACTGCATATTTGTATAGGGCACACCCATCTTGGAAAGCAAGGCTTTGACTTTGTCGCAATCGCTGGAGTTCTTCCTTTGACCGAACGGATCGAACTGAAATTCGCACGTGCGCGGATCCGCTGCCACCACTACGGGATTGGCGCCCGCCGCGTTCGCAAGTTGCGGATTGGCGTAGTGCGTCAATCCCTTGAAGAGCGGGATCAGAGCCAGAGCGGCGACCAACATCCCCGCCAACATCACTGGCTTTCTTCCGATGCGATCGGATAGCCGTCCGCAAAGAATGAAGAAGGGGCTACCCAACAGCAAAGCGCCGCACAAGAGGAGATTCGCGGTCAAGGGATCTACGCGCAACGACTGGGTAAGGAAGTAGAGGACGTAGAATTGCACCGTATACCACACCACCGTCATACCGGCGACCATTCCCCCGAACGCCACGAGCAGCTTGCGAAGGTTCTCTTTCTTCCTGAAAACTTCGCGCAGCGGAGCGCGGGAGAGTTTGCCTTGCACCTTGGCATGCAGGTACGCCCGGGACTCTTTCATGGAAACGCGAATCCACAGCGATACCACCAACATGACGACGGAAAACCAAAACGGTATTCGCCAACCCCAAGTGTCAAACGCGTCTCGGGTCACCAGCCGACAACAGAGGATGACCATGAGGGAAAGCAAGAGACCAAGCGTCGCTGTGGCCTGAATCCAGCTTGTATAATAGCCGCGCTGTTCAGCCGGGACCTGCTCGGCGACATACACCGCCGCGCCACCGTACTCGCCGCCCAGGGCGAGCCCTTGCAAGAGACGCAGGCTAATTAGCAGGATCGGTGCGGCTATACCTATACGTGAATAGCCTGGTAACAACCCCACTATCACTGTGGCGAGCCCCATCAGGAGCATCGTCGCAAGAAAGGTGTATTTTCGCCCGACCAGATCACCCAGGCGCCCGAAAAATACAGCGCCGAAGGGACGGACGATGAATCCAGCCGCAAAAGCGAGAAGCGCGAACAGGAAGCCGGTGGTCTCGTCGACGCCTGAAAAGAACTGCTTGGAGATGGTCACGGCCAGGGCGCCGTATAAATAGAAGTCGTACCACTCGAAGATAGTTCCGAGAGATGCAGCCAATACCAGCTTCCTCTGCTCCGTCAAGGGGGCCGACCACGAGTGGATGGCAGCTGCCGGGGTCGGATGGGTTTTCAAATTACATTCCTTGTTCCTGCGCTGGCGGCAGCCTTTACAAGCGCACTAGATCAGATTGGAATTCCCAGGTTGGCTCGACAGGTTGCCCAACGATGTGCTCGGTCGCCGAAAAAAGCAACTCGTATTTTCCCAAAGTCTTGCAACGAACTAACCCTTCATCCCTCGATGAGTGCACACCTACTTCACTGGACGAGTGACGGGCAATACAGAAGTTGGCTCCAATCGGGATTCGTACCGACAAACGCGCTTGTATTGACTGCTCTGGCCGATTTCCGCGTGGTCGGCTACACGCAAGTTATCCGGAAGTAGAGTTCTGGGAAGCGACCAGTGTACTCGGCAAGTGTACGCCCTATCCGGAGATGGGCCGCAATTGATAAGTGCGAAGCAGCGCGGAGCTGAAAAGAAGAAGAGAAGATAAGTTGGCGAGCCGATGGGGTTGGAGACCATCGGCTATATGGAAACAAAGGAGGGTTGCGGAGCAACTTGGCTCTTTAGGGAACTGAAAGGAAGGAGAACGTGCCCCCTGAGAATCTTGCTATCCGATTGAAAAGAAGCAAATAATTGGTGGAGCCGATGGGATTCGAACCCACGACCTCCTCGATGCCATCGAGGCGCGCTCCCAACTGCGCCACGGCCCCACCGAAGGAGTGCCTGAGTTTATCACAGGTGGCGAAAGACAGTCTTGCGTCTTTCCTTTCAGGGTTTTCCAAACCTTATCATTTTCATTCGGAGATGCTGTGGCTTCGCCGCCGTGGGTTTGAGGAAAAGGAATGAGCCTTCCCATTGCAACTCAA
>Ga0307479_10006574_pt1 | contig 10689 bp, 11 predicted proteins | sample atmos_gasesECM4C_FD_203743 | JGI IMG/M metagenome (GOLD analysis project Ga0307479, IMG submission 203743) | Hardwood forest soil microbial communities from Morgan-Monroe State Forest, Indiana, United States - atmos_gasesECM4C_515 | ecosystem: Environmental > Terrestrial > Soil > Temperate...
GTTGCTGAACGATGAGGTCGGCTTCAGTCGCCGCAGCCACCTCGGCTACGGAGACGCCAGGGCCAGTTTCGAGTAATGTCGCACGCCCGCCTCGGAAGGCGATCACGGCCATTTCGGTGACGACCAGGTCTACTGGACGGATCGAGGTGAGCGGCAGGGTGCATCTCTTCACGATCTTCCGCGTGCCCTTGGCTGTGTGCTGCATCGCCACGATGACCCGCTTAGCGCCGGAAACGAGATCCATGGCGCCGCCCATGCCCGGTACCATCTTTTTCGGTATCATCCAGTTCGCGAGTAGTCCGGTCCGATCCACCTGCAAGCCGCCGAGAACCGTAAGGTCGAGATGACCGCCACGAATGAGGCCGAATGACATGGCGCTATCGAAAGTACTCGCGCCGGGCAGCGCCGTCACGGGATGACCGGACGCATCGGTCAACATGGGATGTGCCATACCCTCCTCGGGCGGCGCGCCGGTACCGATCAGGCCGTTTTCGGATTGGAAGTAGACTTGCACGCCCTCCGGCAGAAAGTTGGCAACTAAGGTTGGAATTCCGATCCCGAGATTGACGAGCATTCCTGGCACCAGCTCACGGGCGATCCGACGCGCGATGATGGTCTGCGAGTCCATGCGCTTATCACGGGTTGGCGACGAGGTAGTCAACGATAGGGGCGGGCGTCACCACGTTATCGGGCGCGAGGACGCCGACGGGAATGATATGCTCGGCGTTGACGATCACGGTATCGGCCGCCATCGCGACCACCGGATTAAAATTACGCGCTGTGAGCGCGTAGCCGAGATTGCCCTGATAATCCGCAAGGAAGGCCTGTACCAGCGCGAAATCGGCGCGCAGCGCGACTTCGACCAGATAGCTCTTGCTGTTTACCTCAATCCGGCGCTTACCCTCTTCGACCACCGTGCCGATGCCGGTTTGCGTGAGGACGCCCCCCAACCCAAACCCTCCGGCCCGAATGCGCTCGATGAGCGTGCCTTGCGGCACTAGCTCCACCTCCATTTCGCCAGCCAGCATCTGGCGCTGGGTTTCGGGGTTCAGACCGATGTGGCTTACGATTGCCTTGCGCAGCAGCTTGGCCGTGACCAGTTTGCCAATGCCTTTGTCCGGCATCGCCGTATCATTAGCGATCACCGTCAGATTGCGCTTCTTTTGCCGCACAATCTCGTCGATGATGCGGTCGGGCGAGCCCACGGCCATGAAACCCCCGATCATGAGGCTCGCGCCGTCGGGGATCAGGGCAACCGCTTGATCGAGGAAGATCGTTCGCATCTGGATGCTTCAACTTTCAGCGTCAACCGTTCTGCTGAAGTCAGATGGTCGCCTTACGGAAGGACGCTAATCTCAGAAAAGACAACTCGCCTTCTGCACCAATATCACCCACGATGCGGCGGTCATGGATGTGCCCACATCTCGACAACGTCGGCTACTAACCGACACATGATTGAGGCTCCTGCATCAGGCATTGAAGATCCTACCGGAAATCACGCGGGCGCAGATTCCGAAAACTACTGAGATCGGACATCTAAGTTACGTAGAAGGGAACCCATAAAGCATGCACCCGTGGCGCCGCTAGTTTTGTTCTGGCGGCGGTTTCGCTACAGGTCTTATACCGGGACGGGAGCCTGGAGAGCTGCCCGAGCTTAGTGCGATTGGGCAGTGTCACGATCGTTGTTGGCTTGACCCCGCCCTTCCCGGTCTCAGCGGAACCGGACCAAACCAAGCTACGAAAGGTGCTCGGTCGCTTCCGGTCCGCCGCGCTCCGCAGCCGTGTGGTCAAACAGGCCTGCGGTCTCTTCTGCTAGGTTAATTGGGCGGAAGGGGTAAATTATCTGTCCCCAGAATCCTTGCGGCACCGGATCTGGGATGCCATATTTCGCAGGCATGGAGTAACCGGGCGGGAAATAGGCAGTGCGAAATAACACGTCAAAAATCACCAAATGGGGCGCAAAATTTTTGTTATAGGATCTAGCGTCATTGTCATGGTGCCAGTGATGGAACTGCGGACTGGCAATGATCCATCGCAGTGGTCCAAAATCGATCTTGATATTGGAATGATTTAGGAAACCTTGAAATCCAAGAAAAATGGTGTATGCCAGCAGTGGTGTACTGGCAAAACCTAAACAAAAGATCGGGATGAACTGAAAACAATCTCCCAATATTTTGTCGATCGGGTGCAGCCGGACGTTTGCCAACCAATCCATGTTTGTCGAGGTATGATGAACCCTATGCAATCGCCATAGATAAGCGTTTTGATGAAGAGCTCGGTGAAACACATAAGCCAGAAAGTCGGTTAGTATCAGGATCTCTATGAATTGAACCCATCCGGCTTGATTTGCCACCATACTTCCGGTGTTTAGCTCCGCTCCACGAATGAGCAACATCCCGCCGAGGCGGCTGGTGGCATCGGAAAGATTGGCTACGAAGCAGCCCACCGCATAGTAAGTCACGTCGGTTACCCAGCCGGAACGAAAAGCTCGTTTTTTCCGAAGTGGAAAATATCGTTCGAGTGGCACAAACACGACGGAGAACATGAGAAAGCCGACAAGGAGTTGTAAAGTAACGGGAGCAGACATAGAGTGGACCTGATAGCGCGCGGGAAGCTCGTGATCATCTTTCAACACGAAAAACGATAGCGGTGCCACTCGGAAAGTGGCATCGGTTAAACGCCTGAGGTTTGTCGATGAGCGCGGTTAGATATCGAATGCCGAGCTGGTCCGTCGGCACAGAACGACTGGGCCTCAGCGGACGGCACCGCCAGCCCGTGGAGTTTTAGACATCAGCCTAGAGGTCGTCGTCCTCGGGATCCCGCATGGAGACGCCTTGCCGATCGCGCTTGAGCTGCTCTAGCTCATCATCCGTAAGGTCTCAGTAGTCTTTTGATTTCCCAATGGTCGTGAATGCCCTCGTTCGTTAAGGCCCGGTCCCTTTGGTGGTTTTCCCTTGTGGGATAGACAAGGACGGTGTCGGCGTGCAGGGGCGTACGACCCCGCTCGGCAGCACACGGGTCGCTGAAAAGGTCGTTCGGCCCACGTGGTATCCGCCGCGGTCGATCCACAAAGAAAAACCCTATCTTCCCGAAGTCGTCGCACCGGGTCCGGACAATCCGCTCGGTGAGTACGCGCTGCATCTCGGATGGCCAGCTTATCTGATTCATGGCACCAACAAGCCCTACGGCGTAGGCCGGAATATGAGCCATGGATGCATCCGCCTCTATCCCGAGGACATCTGACGGCTCTTCGATGAAGTGCCGGTGGGCACGCCGGTACGGGTGATCGATCAGGATGTCCGGCTAGCATGGATCGCCGGCGAGCTCTATCTCGCGGTTAATCCCAGCAAAGAGCAGATAGACGAGCTTTCGACAAACCAGCGGATAACACCCACGATTCCAATCGATCTTATCGAGCGCGTCGCCGAAGGTAGCGGGAGTGCAGGCCGAGCGCATCGACTGGGCCGCCGTGGAGCGGATTGCGCTCCAGCGCCATGGCATCCCACTACGGATCACCAAATCCTATCGATCCGATAAGAACTCCGATCCAGACTCCGGCTGAACGCCGGCAATATTGCAGCCGCTCCGCGGGGACGGCGGACGCAGACGCCATAGTGGCTGAGTCAGCGCGACGGTCGGCAGCGCGCAATCAGCCGTAGCGAGGCGAATGTAAGCTTTTTTGCCGAAGCGTCCCTTTGCTGCTGAGTAGTAGCCCTAGGCCACTCTCCGGGGACTCGGGAGTGGTCGATATCGTCTCCGATCCCCATGGCGCCCGAGATATTTGCCCGTTAGGTACATGATGCCGCCGCCACTGTAATCCTACGCAATGATCATACCGTAAATACTGGTTGGTATCCCCGTTCTATGCAGGTGGTGGCGGATGGCTCGGCGGTGGGTGGCAGGTGGCGCGATCCTACAGATCTCGGTAAACCGATTGAACAGATCGTTCCTGGCCATGCGATTGATCGGATCGATCACCCACGCCATTGAGCTTGGCGCCTCGATGAGCGTCTGGCTCACCCATTTCGCGCTACGGCTTGCGCCCCGATGACGGGTGAAGTGCGCGATCAAGCTATGCCCACACTCGGCTTTGCCAACGTTGCGGAAATGGTAGGGATGGACTTGTCCAGATCTGCGATCGCCTTCGCGATCCTCTGGAAGTCGTTAGATCCCACAAAAGCATAGTTGAGGTTCTTATAAAGACCCGTCAGCTTGGTGAAGTAGTCCCGAGCTGCCGCTTTGTCCTTGAATGCATAGGGGCGCGTCGCAGCGGCATAGATCATGTCGAAGAGCGCCTTCTGCCGCTCGGGCGGGCAAGCACTGTCGACCTCGTCGAAGGCGTCCTGCTGCAGGAAGACCATGTCTAGGAACAGCGACGCACGCTGGGTGACGAAGTCCTCAAGCGTTACGCCGTCCTCGCCCGTGACCTGCATCATATTTAGAATCTCGTCGCCGTGACGCAGGAACGCCATCATCCGATCCACCCGGGCGCTCCAGTCTGGACCCATCCTGTCTCGGAACCAGGGTGCAAGCTGCTCCCGGTAGCGCGACCAGGACAGGAGCGGATCCACCGCCGGGTAAAAGCGCTTGTATGCGCGCTCGGACGAGAGGCCGAGGAAGCACTTTACTGCGGAGAGGGTGGACTGGGTGACCGGCTCCTCGAAGTTGCCCCCCGCCGGCGAAACGGTGCCGATCATTGTCAGCGCACCGATTTGGCCGTCGTTGGTCTTGACAATGCCGGCACGCTCGTAGATCGCCTTTATCGAACTATCGAGATAAGCCGGAAAACCTTCCTCGCCGGGAATCTCCTCGAGTCGGCCCGAGGTCTCTCGCATTGCTTGCGCCCATCTTGAGGTTGAGTCGGCAAGAAGAAGCGTACGCAACCCCATCTGCCGATAGTACTCACCGAGGGTAAGGCCTGTGTAGATCGATGCCTCGCGCGCGGCTACCGGCATTGACGAGGTATTGCAGATGATCACTGTCCGGTCCATCAGTGAGCCGCCAGTCCGGGGATCCTTGAGGGTTGGGAACTCGGTAATGGTCTCCACAACCTCGCCTGCCCGCTCACCGCAGGCCACAATGATCACGATGTCCACGTCAGTGTGCCGCGAGATAAGGTTCTGCAGCACGGTCTTGCCGGCGCCGAACGGGCCGGGAATGCAGGCAGTGCCGCCTTGGGCTATTGGGAAAAAGGTATCGATGAGGCGCTGCTGCGTCACGAGGGGCGCTTCAGGATAGAGCCGTACCGAGGCCCCTCGCGCAAACAAGCGATGGGCTAAGGAGATGCGCACTGGCCACTCCTGAGCAAGCGTCAGCCCCCGCTCACGCCCCGCCGAGTCGCGGATTCGCGCGATCGGCTCGTCCACTGTGACGACACCGTCGCGGATCCAGACGACCTCACCCGGCTCATCAGCGTCAAACGGCACCATGATCTTGTGAGTAATGCTTGTTTCGCGTACTGCGCCGATCGCGTCACCGCCAGAAACCTTATCTCCCATCTTCACCGACGACGTAAACGACCACTTTGCAGACGGGTCGAGGCCGGGAGCCTGGACCCCGCGCGGGAGGAACACGCCGTGCCCTTGCGCCAAGACCTCGAGCGGGTTCTGGAGTCCGTCGAAGACTTGGCCGAGGAGCCCAGGCCCGAGTTTGATTGATAGGAGTTGGCCGGTTTGCTCGACCCGATCGTTGAGGCTGACACCGCTCGTGCTTTCATAGACCTGTGCGTCGGCTTCGTGCCCAATTACACGCAGAACTTCCGCCTTCAGGCGTTCGTTCGGCTGGCGATTCGGGCGGACGTATACGACCTCGTTCTTAGTGAGCACGTGCTTGTCTGGATCGGTTAGTCGCAAGCGAACTATGTCCTCCTGCACCGAAGCAATCACAGCCGTTGGAGCATTCGACGCCTCCGCCTGAACGGTGGGGCCAGAGCTCCTCGCCGGCTCATCGGCCACGTTCGAAACTGGAATTGTTCTCACGGGATTGTGCTTGACCGTCATGCTGCGGCCTCCGTTAGGTCAGCTGTCGTCATCCGCGATGTCGAAGCTGCTTTAAGTGCTTCGATGACCAGAGCATCGAAGCGAGCCGCTGCCGCCTCTGCATCGTAGCGGGTCCAGCGATCAAGCAAATCCCAACGGATCACATACAGGGCAACCGCCTCGAAGTCGAAATCGTGGGAGCCGATGAGTCGGTCAGCCTGCCGCCAAGCGGCCTCGAGCACGATACGCTCGAGGCCGCTAGCATCATCCCTGTCGATTTTCTCTTTGGCCGGCAGGATCCATTTGAATACATGCCCAACGCCGAAGTCGGGCTCCCGCCAATGCTTGCGGATGCGATCCACGTTTCGACCATAGCCCCACACTTCCCCGTCGGCCGGAGCATCCTGTCCCGCGTGGCGGCGACGCAGCGCCGCGATCACGGTACGCAACTCGAGCCGGTCGTGCGCAAGGCGCCTGAGCGTCTCGCTCCGGAGCGCCGGGATCACCATACGCGCCTTTCTGACGAAATCGGTGTCCGAGGCGAGCAGGGGCTGCTGCGGCCAAGCAACGATGCTGGCGACTGCCTGGATTTCGATGAGGTGTTCGGGTCGGAGCAGTTGCCGCAGCCGAGCCTGCAATCTCACCCGGTTGATCGGCGCTTTCCTTGCGACCAGCATTGGGCCGAGGGCAGGCAGGCTCGCCATGAGCTGGACGTATTGGATCCCCAATGTCAGCCGGGACATTAGCTAACCACACCTTCGAGCATGGCCCGGAAGCGGGGCTGGAGGTGCCTCAGAATTACGTCGGCAACAGCGGCGTCGGTTAGATCGACCACTACGCCACTATCTTTCAGAACGATACGAATTCCCCCCACGTCATCGGACGACCGCCCGAACGTCACGCCGGCGCGCAGCATATCTACCGCAGACTGCAGGGCGAACTGGCCCAGCGAGCCTTCGCGCATCTCCCGTGGATTCAGACGCAATTCGTCGAGTGCGATCACAGTACGCGGCAGGATCACCTCGAGTTCCCTCGCGTTATCGACGCCAACCTCATCCCGCGCCCGACTCGCCACCGCAAGAATCATGCGTTTAAGGACGTCGTCGCCGGCCGATAATTTAGCGATGGTGCCGCGCACTCGTTGCGCGAAGCGCGCACTCAAACCATCCTTGAGTTCAAGTACCGCATCACGCATCGCCACCTTCAATGCTTCCTTTCCAGATCGCTTCAGGCGGTCTGATTCCTGCGCGGCGTCGTCGGTGCGGCTCTTCGCCGTCGCGTCGGCCTTTGCCAGGATATCGGCCGCGCGCGCCTCGGCTTCCGCGATGAGCTTCTGCGCCTCCGCGCGCCCCTCATCTGCACCTTCCTTCTTCAGGCGATTTATCAGCGCGTCGATGCCGGAGGAGACGGGCTCCTTGATCGTTGCGTCGTTCATCTTCAGGCTCCAGCCGCGGGACCGCCCGGGATGCTGCCCGCGAGCACCAGCGCGAATACGAAAACGAAAACTGCGTATCCCTCTACGATTGCGGCTGGTGCGAGAGAGAGTCCAAAAATCTCAGGCTTGTCCTTCGCTGCGGCGATACAAGAAGCCACTGTCCGGCCCTGCCAGACGCCGCACAACAGCAGTGCTATTCCGCCAAGGACACCGATGGCAAAGAGAGCGCCGCCGTTCTGCACCGTGACCGCACGATTGAGCGTGAACATCACGACGATACCGAAGATGATCATCGTCGAGGGCATAGCCGAAACACCGACGTATTTGCCGTAACCCCCATCGACGTCCATCATCGCTCCGATGGCCGCCTGCCCTGCGATTGCGCAGCCAATGATGCTGCCGATCGCTCCGAAGGCCAAGATGCCGTAAATCCCGACCCATCCAAGCAAAATGGTCAATTCGTTCATGTGACGGACCTCCTGCGAGCGAACGCGTTAAAGGGATAACCTTCTTCGGATAAAGCCCATCCGAAGAATTCGATGTAGTTGAGCCGGAGACCGTGGACGACACCGCCAAGAATACCGAGCGCGATGTTGATGGCATGGCCAAACAAAAGCACTACGATCGCGAATAGAAACCCCATGCCGGGGAGGGCCCCATGGATCTGGGTTGCCAGCGTATTGAAAGTCGCCGCTAGCGAAACGCTGGCGAGGCCAAGCGCGAAGAGTCGCATGTAACTCAGCACGTCGCCGAACAGCTTAGTTCCATGCGCGATCGCAAGGAAACCGGCGCCAACGCGGAGGAGCCAATCGAACGGATTCTTTGCCGACTGCTGCCCTGCCGTGCCGATGAATACCATGGCGAGGCCCACCGCGACCGTCCCGTACCAGATTCCCGCCGGCGAGAGCCAGATCTCGAGGCCACCGATCAGAGTGACAATCCAGCCGATATTGGGGATAGCACCCGATATGCTGCCACTACGCCAGGCGACCACCGCGTTCGCGAGCGCGATCTGCACAACGCCGGTGATGACCGATACCCGCATCATGGTTTTGAAGTCTTTTGCGTCGATGAAAGCAATGCGATGAAGCAGACCGCCATTCGAGGGTTCGACGCCGAACCAACTGCCCGCGAGAGCCCCATAGATGAATGCAACGGCCAAAATTATCGTCAGCAAAATGCGACCCTGCCGGCCGCCCGCAGACCGGCCCATCCCTCGCCAAAGCAACGCTAACACCGCCCCGAGAACCAGCGCGTAACCGGCGTCGACCAGTATCATCGCGAAGAAGATACAGAACGAAGAAAAGACAATGAGGCTCGGATCCCAGGAGCGATAGGAGGGTGTCATGTAAAAGGTCGTCAGACCTCTCGACCCCGCCAACATTCCTGGGTCCTCGAGCAGTGTGGGGGGAGAATCTCCAGGTTCCGGGTCTTCGACAACGATGGCGAGACCCTGTGCCTCTGCCAATGTCTGAATCCGGCCGGTGTCGCTGACCGCTACCCATCCGTGAACAGCAAAGACGCGGTCTAGATCCCGCGTCATATGGGTTGCAGCGCGAAGGTCTTCGGCGTCCTCCGCCTGCGCTAGCCGCACGCCGAGCACGAAGCGATTACGGGTGAGTTCTGTCCACTCGGCCTCCGCCTCTTCAATCTCGATCTCCGCTTTCTCGAGCTCTTCGAGCAAAGCAGAGAGCGATTGAGAGCCAGTGTGGGCGCGTGCTACAGGTAGTGCCGAGGCGGGTGGCTCTTCACGCGAGACCAGCACCACGTATAAGTTCCCGTGGTCGCGGCCAACGACCTGCCACGGCAATCCGAGAAAGCGCAGTGCCGCGCGCTGCCTGATCGGCAGGGTGTAAAACCACAGCTTCAAACCGCGCAGCACATCATCCGATGGCAAGGAAAAGTCACCAAAGGGCCGCAGCCGGACAATTCGCTCCACAAGGAAATCGCGGCGATCGCGCGCCTCGCGTAGTCGGTCTTTGTTCTTCAGCACCGCGTCCACGATCGCGTCAATGTCCATTGGACGATCCTTCGGCCAGGCACGCAGCTGTCGGGGCGCTTCATTGAGATGCCGATAAGCCGAAGCCCCCCGCCGGAGCGCTCCCGCGTTCGCTGGCTCCAGCGGCCCGACTTCTCGCAGCGGCACCACGTGCACGCAGCCTGCTTGCTGCAAAGCGGTCAAGATCGAGCCCTTGTCGTCTATCAGCCCACAGAGAGTAACTTTTTGGAGGCGTGCGATCGTCATGCCGCTTTACCCCGTCTGCTCCGCTTGGCGATCTTGGAGTTGACAACAGCCGCCCTCTCGAGATCGCCGAGGGCGATATCGATTCGGCGGATATTGGTCCGGGCGCGCGGGATCAACACCTTGTCGAACAGATTGACGCGCTGGGTGACCTTCGTCGTGGCAGCACCAAGCAATGCCACCTGCTGCCGTGTTACTTGTGCCTCTACCTGAAGCCGAAGAACTTCCTTGAGGCGCTCGGCAACAAGGTCAACCCAGTGCGGCCTCACCATGTAGCCATAGGGAGCGATCTCGACCTCGATCTCCTGCAAGATGGGAAGACGCTCGCCAACCACGCTGCGTTGGCCGATTTTGCCGGCTTTCAACGTCACGAGCCCTTCCAGGTCGACGTTCTTGTCCGCGAGCATTGGGATCGCCGTTCCAATCCCCTCAATACGCCGTCTGATCTCCAGCTCAATTTCGGCAATGCGGGCCTGTGTCTTATTCCGTTCGGCGGTGAGCTGTTGTCGTTTAAGATCGAGTGACGGTAGATATTGGCGATACATCGCCAGATTTTTCTTTTCCTTCGCCAATTGCGTCTTGCTAAGGTTAAGGCGTGCCATGGCGTCACGCTGCAGCAGGTATTGTCTTAGGGTAATATTTGTCGATCAGCGTCTGCTTCATCAGAAGCTGATCGGGACTGAAGCACTCCGCCATGGTATCCCAGCCGCGGTCGAGCGCTTTCTCCAACGGCAGAGAGATATCGATTTTCATAAACCGGTTGCGGAAGAGCTCGCCGTACTTGAGGAGCTGATGGTCGTAATCCGACAGGTCAAAGGCCATCGCCTGCTTTTGCTGGGCATCGCGGGCCTCCGAGAATAACCGAATCATAGTGTTCATCACCGCGCCATGATCCTCACGAGTACGCTTGCCGATCACGTTTTGTTTGAGGCGCGAGAGCGACCCGAATGGATCTATAGCGCCGTCATGCAAGTAGAACTGGCCCTCGGTGATGTAGCCGGTGTTGTCGGGAACCGGATGCGTAATATCGCCCC